>Ga0193751_1002809_pt1 | contig 10471 bp, 11 predicted proteins | sample L1c2metaG_FD_143050 | JGI IMG/M metagenome (GOLD analysis project Ga0193751, IMG submission 143050) | Soil microbial communities from a riparian zone of the East river system, Colorado, United States - L1c2 | ecosystem: Environmental > Terrestrial > Soil > Riparian zone | place: USA: East River...
TAGCGAAACGATCGCAGGGCTGGGGTCATCGTTTGAGTGATCGGCGATGCAGCAGGGTCAGGTCTTCGAGCTCAAGAAGCGGGCGGTCGACGGCAGCCCGGTGGCTGAGTTTGTGCACCCTGCGGCCGACGACTCTACGGCCGACACCCGCGTCCCCGACGGCGAACCCAGTTTGACGCGCCACGCAGGATTTTGTTCACGACTGCTCCCCGACTTGTTGCGGGCTTGCTCGGTTCGCCAGCAGCGCGATTAGGGCGACACGCTGTCGTTCGCCCAGATCCGCCGCTCTCTTTGCGTACGGGATCTGGCAGCGTGCGAGTGCGCGGGTGACTCGCTTCGGCCCGACGCCGCGGATCGCGAGCAGCAGATCGGAGACCTTGGCGGTCGCCGCGCACGCGGGCGGGTCCGTCAGTACGTCCTCGATCCGGGCGCGCCCAGTGGCGAGTTCGTTCTTCAGCGCCGCCCTTGCGGTGCGGGTCTGGTTTGCGACGGCGAGGGAGCGCATGTGCTGCTCCCCTACCCTCGCCACGGCGTTCCCAGGAGACACTCTCTCGAATCGTTCCTCTTGCGGATCGGTGGTACGGAGGGGGACGACTGCTTGGTCGTCCCCCTCCGCTCTTGCTCTTGCGACGGCGGTTAGCTGGGCTGCGCGCCGATCTGCTTGAGCAGCGTCAGCGAGTCGAAGTAGTGGCGACTCGCCTTGATCTTGTCGCCGGCGAAGACGAAGAAGAAGGCAGCGGGCGTCTCCTGACGCTTGCCCGAAGCCGGGATCGTTCCCTCGGCGGTTGTCAGCGGGCCGGTGTGGGTGCCGTTCCAAGTCACCTCCAGGGCGACCGTGTCGCCGCCGGCGACCGCACTGGTGACCGTGCCGACCGCGTCGGGGAACGCCTGCTTCCAACCCTTGAACAGCTCGACGATCTGCTCCGGGCCGGCGATCGTCCGCGCGGTTCCCAACTCGTCGTAGCGGCAGTCGGCCGCGAGCCCTGCTTGCAGACGCTCCCAATCGCCGTTGTTGAAGGCCGAGATCTGCTCGCGGGCGATCTCCATCATCGCGTCTCCGGTCAGGACTTCGGTGAGGACTGTGCTCATGCGTCGTGCTCCTCTCTCGATCGTGGGCGCGAGCGGAAACCTCACGAAGGGTTGCCTTCGACGCCGTCTCCGCTCGGGCTGAGACGTGGTCGCAACGAGGAAGAAGAAGCTGGCGACTCGACGGACACAAGCTGGACCGTCAGCGCGACTAGCTCGGTGTTTCCAAGCAGCACTCTACTCCTTACCGCCCGAACACGCCGCGTCGTCGCGCCGCGACCGCGTAGGTGCCCAAATTCGCCCCTGCAGGACAACCGCGTTCGTTCTTGTTCGACCCGTACACGCACCTCACGCGCCGAGTTACGCACCTTACGCGCCTGCTACCTTGTTTTCTGACGGGTTCCGGCCCAGACGCAACGCGCGCTCGAAGCGCCGTGCTCTTCGATATTCGCCTCTGCCGGAACCGCGCGGATCTTCCGCGGGAAGGACTCGCCGATGCACTACCTGGATTCGGGATTCGTTGCAGTGATGTTGTGATAATCGAGCGTTCGCGCGAGCAGGGACGATTCGGTCCGCGCTGGCCGGGGTCGCGTCGAGCAGGTCCCGGCGGGGCCGAGGAGGCCGTCGCGCTGGAGTATTCGACCGATTCGCTGCAGCTGTTCCTGAAGGACATCGGCAAGGTCGATCTGCTGACCGCGGCGCAGGAGGTCGAGCTCGCGAAGCGGATCGGGCGCGGCGACTATCGCGCGAAGCAGGAGATGGTGGAGGCGAACCTGCGCCTCGTCATCTCGATCGCGAAGCGCTATAGAAACCAGGGGCTGCCGTTCCTCGATCTGATCCAGGAGGGGACGATCGGGCTCGTCCGCGCCGCCGAGAAGTTCGACCACCGCAAAGGCTTCAAGTTCTCCACGTACGCGACGTGGTGGATCCGGCAGGCGGTCGTGCGTGGGCTCGCCGACAAGGGCCGCACGATCCGGATGCCGATTCACGTGGTCGAGAAGCTGAACAAGATCCTCCGCGCCGAGCGCAAGCTGCGCGCGGAGCGCGGCCGCGAGCCGACCTCGGAGGACATCGCAGACGAGCTCGAGATGACCGTCGACGAGGTCGAGCAGATCCGCCGCACCGCCCAGACGCCGCTGTCGCTCGAGAATCCGGTCGGAGACGACGAAGAGTCCGAGTTCGGGCACTTCATCGAGGACGAGAACGCACCGCTTCCTGACGAGGCCGCCGACATATCGTTCCGCGACGAGGCGTTGACGAAGTGCCTCGAATCGCTGCGGGATCGTGAGCGGCGCGTGCTCGAGATGCGCTTCGGGCTGAACGGCGAGCCGCCGCGCTCGCTCGACGAGATCGGTCGCGCGTTCAACGTCAGCCGCGAGCGCGTCCGCCAGATCGAAAACCAGTCGCTCAAGAAACTGCGTTCGCTCGCCGAGAGCCAGAAGCTCGGCGACGTCGCCTGATCGTCAGTAGCCTCCGCGCGCGGACGACGGCGTTGTAGTTACCGTGGTGTCCAGCGAAATGAGGCCGACGTGGTATGCGGGCCGCTTCGCTCCACCGGGATCGAGTGCGGTCACCGCGTTACCGAGGCGACGGACTCTACGCTCGAGGGAATCGCATCCGATGGCCCACGCGAGATCCTCGTGTACGAGACCGAGCTGGAAGCCGCTCGCGTGGTGCTAGCCGACGCTCAGCGCTGAACCCGCCTGGGGGTGCGTTTACTCATCCCTGGTCTTCTTGGCTGCGTGTGGGGCGAGTTCAGCGGTGAGGCGTCTGAAAGAGTCGAGCGATTGTGCGCGATCGTCGGCGCTCGCGGCTGCGAGCCCAGCGAGAAAGGAGACGAGGGGGGCACTCGTCCGGTCGCCGGTGCCGTGGGCGGCGACGGCGGCGAGCGCGAGGATGGATTCAGTTTCGGTAGCCGTTAGCGAGGGCACACCGGCCCGTTGGGCCAGATCGCCGATGAGCTCGGCTCTCGTCTTCGCCATGTCAGCCGTCCTCCGGTTGCGAGTTGTCTGAGGTTGGGTACGTCATCGTCGGCAGGCGCGTGTGCTGATCCTGGGACGCTCGCGCGCCTGACGCAGGCGGCGCACATGCTGAGTGGTGATCCTGCCAGGTCAGGCAGCAACTCACCAAGCCTGTGGGGTACGCAAAGTCGGTTCATGCTACGGACGGAGCCACAGCCGTCAGCTCCGGACCGAGTTAACGCACCCACACGGTTGGCGTCTCGTTAGTGCCGCCGTACACTCCGCCGATGCCGGCAGGGCACGAGCGGAAGCTGGCGTCGATCCTCTTCGCCGACCTGGTCGGATCGACCGAGCTCGGGGGCTCGCTCGATCCGGAGTACGCGCGCGACCTGCTGGAGCGCTTCTACGACGCGATGGCGGCGGAGATCGCGCTCGGGGGCGGGACGGTGGAGAAGTTCATCGGCGACGCGGTCGTCGCCGTCTTCGGAGCGCCTGCCGCGCAGGAGGACCACGCGGAGCGGGCGCTGCAGGTCGCGCTGTGGATGCTGGAGCGGCTGGCGGAGCTGTTCGGCGACCGACTGTCGCTGCGGATCGGCGTCAACACAGGCGACGTCGTCGTCGGCCGGCCGCGCGAGGGAAGCTCGTTCGCGACCGGCGACGCGGTGAACGTGGCGGCGCGCCTGGAGCAGGCGGCGGCGCCCGGGCAGGTGCTGGTCGGCGAGCGCACAGCGGCGCTGGTTGGGGAGGCGTTCGCGTTCGGAAAGCCGACCAGGGTGGAGGCCAAGGGGAAGGAGGGTGGAGTCGCCTGCCGGGAGCTCGTCCGGATGGTCGCGCCGCGGCGCCCGCGCGGCGGCCGCGGCCTGCGGACGACGTTCGTCGGACGGCGACGGGAGCTCGACTGGCTGGCGGCCGCGCACGCGGAGGTGCGCGCGGAGGGCCGCCCCCGCCTGGCGATGCTGATCGGCGAGGCGGGGGTGGGGAAGACGAGCCTCGTGCGCGAGTTCCGCGCGGGGCTGCCGGAGGAGACGGCGTTCCGCGTCGGCCGCTGCCTGTCGTACGGGCGCGGCGTCACGTACAGCGCGCTAGCGGACGTCCTCCGGCAGCAGCTCGGCCTGCGGGAGGAGGACCCGGCCGAGACGGTGCTGGCGCGGCTGGAGGGCCGAGAGATCCTCGGACTCACGCTCGGCCTCGACGTCGCCGGCGACCTCGATCCGCGCGCCGCCTCGCTCGCGCTGCAGGACGAGTGGGTGCGGCTGCTCTCCGGGCTCGCCGCCGAGCGGCCGGCGGTCGTCGTCGTCGAGGACCTGCACTGGGCGGCCGAGCCGCTGCTCGAGCTGCTGGGGCACGTGCGGACGAACGTCGCCGAACCGCTGCTCCTGCTCGGCACCACGCGCCCGGACCGCGAGGACCTGCCGGCCGGCGCGTCGCTCGTCCTCGAGCCGCTCGGCGACGAGGAGGCGGGCGAGCTGGTCGACGGCGCGCTGGAGGCGCCGTTGGAGAGCGCGGCGCGGAAGCTGGTGATCCGTCACGCGGAGGGGAACCCGTTCTTCCTCGAGGAAGTGCTCGCCGAGCTGCTCGAGCGAGAGGCGCTCGAGCGGCAGAACGGCTGCTTCGCGCTGCGGAACGGGAGCGCGCTCGGGATCCCGGACTCCGTCCAGGGCGTGCTCGCCGGGCGCATCGACCGGCTGCCCGCGGCGGCCAAGGAGGCGCTGCAGGCTGCCGCCGTGATCGGCCGCTCCTTCGGCCCGGCCGGGCTCGCAGCGCTCGTCGGCTCGGCGGCGGAGGTGCGCACCCTGGTCGAGCACGGCTTCGTCCGCCCGACCGAGCCGGAGCTCGTCTTCAAGCACGCGCTCACCCGCGACGTCGCGTACGGCAGTCTGCCCAGGGCGGCGAGGGCGCGGCTGCACGCGACGTACGCCGACTGGCTCGCGGCGGAAGAGGCCGGCGACGCCCATACCGGCACGCTCGCCTACCACTACGCGGAGGCGGTAAGCCCAGGGATCGCGCCGCTGGCGTGGCGCGACCGCGAGGAGGAGCTCGACCGGCTGCGCGCGGCGGCGCTGCGCTGGCTCCGCCGGGCAGCGGAGCTCGCAACCGGCCGGTTCGACCTCGACGATGCGCTCAACCTGCTCCACCGCGCGGCCGAGCTGACGCCGGACGACGCGGAGCTCTGGCACCGGCTCGGGCGCGTGAACGCACTCAAGTTCGACGGCGAGGCCTTCTGGGAGGCGATGCTGAAGGCGATCGAGCTCGATCCTCCGCGCGACGAGCTCGCGATGCTCTACGGCGAGCTCGCCTTCGAGTCGATGATGCGCGGCGCGATGTGGAAGCGGGCACCCGAACCAGAGCTCGTCGCCGGCTGGACGCGGCGCGCGCTCGAACTGGCCGCGCCCGGCGGCCGCGCGCAGGGGTACGCGTTCCTGGCCAAGGGGATGCAGGACGACGACGCGGAGTCGTCGGAGCAGGCGATCGAGGTCGCGCAGCGGATCGACGACGTGGAGCTGCAGTCGTTCGGAGTCTTCTCGCGCTTCGCGATCGCCCAACAGGAGGGCCACCCGGACGAGGCGTACGAGTGGAGCCGACGGCGCCTCGAGCTCGGACCACGGATCAGCGATCCGGACCACCTTGCCCTGGTCGAGTGGGGCGCGTCCACGGCCGAGCTCGGCGTCGGACGCGTCGACCGCGCCGAGGCACACGCTCTGGCACACGAGGCGCTGGCCGCCCGCCTCAGCCCGCACCACGACGTGCACGCGCTCGGAAACCTATGCGTCGTCGACGAGGCGGCGGGACGATGGGAGCGGATTCACGCGCGGCGGGAGCGGATGGAGCGATCGGTCCGGGCGAACGCCGATACGCCGTGCGTCTACAACGCGTGCCTGCTCCTCTGGTGCGCGGTCGCCTGCGCGTCTCTCGGCCTGGACGAGGAGGCGCGCCGGCTCGAGGCCGAGACCGGCGGACTCGGCCTCGAGGGCTACTCGCTCTGGCTCGACGCCTTCCGCGCGCGGCTGGCGATGATCAGAGGGGAGCTGGATCGGGTCGCCGCGCTGCTCGACGAGTCGGAGAAGTGGCGCTGGCCAACGTGGAGCTACGTCAACGGCGTCGCCACCCGCTTCGACGCCTTCATCGCGGTCGGCCGGGCGGCGGAGGTCGAGGAGGACGCCGTCCGGCACAACCAGCCCGGCACATACCTGGAGCCGTTCGCGCTCCGCACGCTCGGCGTGATCCGCGGCGATGAAGCGCTCGTCCTGCAGGCGATCGAGCGGTTCGAGGCGATGGGGCTCGACCAGCACGCGGCGCAGACGCACGCGCTGGCTCAGCCGTAGCGCGAGAGCTGTGGGGTGCCGTGGGGTGCAAAACTCGGGTCGGACACTTGAATCAGGCCGGTTTGCAGGGGAGATCGCGCCAGCGGCTGAACAAGCCGAGTGATGAGCGCGAACTGCACCGCAGCCCTGGCCGTATCCTGGCCGCTCGCCTGGGCGAGCGTCCTCACGCCTGATCTCCTGACAGCCTGCTGTCGTGAGACATGGCCTACATCTCATCCATAGGGGGTGAGGACCCGGGTTCTCATCCGTAGGGGGTCGGGACCCGGGTTGCTGGAGGTAGGGGGTCGCCCCGACCAGGTGAGGTCGGCAGCGGTCGTAGCTGGGGGTTACGTCAGCGGTCGTAACGATGCCGCGGACCTGCTACGTCAGCGCCGAGTAGCCGGAGCTGGAGCTGCGAATGCAGGCCTCCTTCACAGTGGGACCGACTGGGAGCCGCCCCCGCGTGGACGACGGGGCGGGAACGTCATGTCGATCCTGGAGGAGGTGGCGGCGCGAAGAAGAAGCCGGTCAAGCGATGGAACTTGAAGACGAGACGATGAGTTTGCAGGTCTTCACCGACGGAGCCTCATCACCGGACGGTCGTGGTGGGTGGGCGTACGTCGTCGTGAGGGACGACATCGAGATTCTGCGTGGACAAGGCTCGGCGCTCGGGGTGACGCATCAACGCATGGAGATCAGGGCCGTAGCCGAAGGCCTGCTCGCTGCCCCGAAAGACCTCCCGGTCAAGGTGGTCGGCGACTCGGCCTACGTAATCGATTGCTTCCGGTTCGAGTGGCACGTCAAGTGGGAGAGCAACGGCTGGAAGAACTACTCGAAGAAGCCGGTCGCAAACCGCGACGAGTGGGAGCACCTCATCGCGGCCTGGCGGGCACGTGAGGCCGAGACGACCTGGGAGCGCATCAAGGGGCACAACGGGCATCGGTGGAACGAGATCGTTGACGCTCTCGCCGTCGAGGCGAAGCGTTACTGCTCTGGCGCGAAGGAGCCTGAGCGTGACGGCACGACTACCGACCCCCCGGCTTCAACCGTGTGGTAGCGAACTTCTGCCCGGGAACGACACCGACCCGGAGCACGTTCCAGCGGGCGTCGAGATTGCTGCCGTCTAGCTTGTCTGCCGCCTCGAGCGCTTTTCCGGCCCGCTTCGAGGTTGTCCGACCGAACGCTCCCAGCAGCACCCATTTGCGGGTGAGCCGGGCGAGCCGAAGCCGGTCGTCGGTCAGGTCGGGTAGCCGTTTCGGGTTGAGGTAAAGGTCGACGGCGACCTTTTCCACCAGCTGTGGGTCGGCAGGTCGTCCGGTCGCCTGCTCGATCCGGTATGCGACGAGCGAGGAAAGCACCTGAATCTCACGGACGCCGGTGCGGACCGCGATCGCGACCGAGACCGAGCTCGACGCGAGCATCGCCCACGGGAGCCGAGTGAATCTCGCTCCGCGGCCGACCGCGCGGACGACCGGGCTTGCTAGCACAACGACCCGTTGCACTTTGTCGGCGAGCTCTTCGGTTCCTGTCTGCCCGGTAAGACGAAGCTTGCCGTCGGCCGCCGAGGTCACGCGGTCATCGCTGAGTAGCACGTGCGCGACCGCTGCGTTCACAAGCCGTCCGACCGCGTCCACGAGGGCGGTCCCCGATTTCAGAGTGGCGGCCCCGGCGCTCCGCCCTGCTGATGTTGCAGCGTTCGCGTAGCCGCGCAGCTTCTCCGTGGCCGTCACATGGCGAAACCTAGGCGAAGGCAGACCCTCTACCGAACCACCAAAGGCACCTTCTTCCTCCCGATCGGCTACCCCGCAATCGGCCCGAGCGCCTCCCCGGTTAGCCCATCCCAAGCGTCGTAAGCTGGGGGTACGCGGTTGTCGCTGTCCCGGAACGACAGCGACAGCGAGGCGACAGGCACGGTCGGCCGACCGTGTATTCCTTGGGCGAGGGTCAGGGGCCGCCGAGGCGGCCCCTAAGGGCGCCACTCGACCTCGAACATGTCGGCGTACGAACGCGTGATCGTGCGGCGATCGCGTCCGTTGGCCCCGACCACGGCGACGCGGGGCCCGATGGCGATGTACGCGAGCTCGCGGCTATCGGGCGACCAGACAGCCTGCACGCTTCCGCACACGCGCACCGCCCCGCTTGCGTCGGTCCGTGCGACGTACTCGCCGCCGCGTCGGTGGAGCGCGAGTCGGCGCCCGTTGGGAGAGAAGACCGGAGAGCTGCCTCTCACGGTCTTCGTGACCCGCTGGGTGGCCATGTCCATGAAGGCGAAGTGAGACCCATCGGTTTGGAACGCGAGCGTCCCGCCGCTCTCGCTGAACGAGGGCCGCTCGTCGAGCGAGACGAAGCCGTGGACGGCGGCCAGCTTCCGGACACGGCCCCCGCTCGCTCCGACGGAGAGGAGCGACCCGTAGAGCCGGCCCGGCCGCGACCTCGTCTTGTAGAAGACGAGGAACGAGCCGCTCGGGGACCAGGCAAGGCCGCCAAGCTGGGGGAGCCCGGGGCCCGAGGCGTGCGCGACGGCATGCGCGTGGGTGCCATCCGGGCGGAGGACGACGACGCGCGATCTGCCGCTCGTGCACGCGAGCCCGAGCAGCCTCCCGCCCGGTGACCAAGCAGCGTCCGAGCCGTCGCCGCAGCTGACACGGAGTACAGTCCGGACGTGGCTGCCGTCTGCGTTCGCCACGCAGAAACCCAGGCAGGTCGACGACGCGCTGTAGAAGACAAAGCGGTACCCGGCGGGCGACCAGACGGGCTTTGAGACATCGCCGAGGATCGTGCGTAGCCCGCTCCTGTCGCTGCGCGCGCCGTAGAGCGTCTCCGTGCCCGGGTGGCTCGTTTCCGCGGTGAAGGTGATCTCGCCGCGGGAGTGCGCGGTTCCGGCGCCGGTCAGCGCAACAAGCAACCCAGTGACGGCCGCAAGCAACTTCACGCTGCGTCCTACGGAGTGAAGGGAAGGATCAGCTCATCGAGGTATCCGAAGCAGGAGTTCGTCCCTCCGTCGAGGCCAGTCCAGACATCCACGCGTGCCATCTTCGTGCCCCCGAACTCGATGAAGTAGGTGACGTGTGCTGCCCCGCTCGACGACGTGCTAGCGGATGTGCCCAGTGAGTACAGCGTCGCCGATCCACCGGCGGGCTCGCTCCAGACTCGCTCGACGTCGTCGCGGCTGTTCTCGTACTGAACCGAGAGCGAGGTCGCGGGGTCGGAGCACGCCATCTTGACCTGGCCGACGTTCGTGCCGGTGAAGCCGACCAAGAGCGACGTGCCGTCGCCGCCGAGCGCGCTGAAGGGATCGCCTCCGGCCTCGGCGCCGCCCCCGAAGGAGAGCATGTAGTTGGCCGCGGCGAAGCCGCCCAACGCAGCGGCGTTCGCCGCCGAGTCGGCGCTGGTCGCGTGGCCGGCGGTGCTCGCGGTCGTGGCCACATCGGCACTCGCTGCATGGGTGGCGGTGCCGGCGCTGGCCGCGGTGGCGGCGCTGGCCGCGACGTCGGCGTGAGTGGCGGAGGGAACCTCTCCCAGGGTTGCTTCGCTGATGTCGGCGCCCGTGAGCGAGTCGTCCCTCACCTTTGCGCCAGTGACGGCGTTGCTTCTGATCTTCGCGCCCGTGACGGCGCTTCGCTTCAGCTGCTTTGCCCCGACGCTGTTGGCCGGCAGGCTGGTCGCCGCGTAGCCGACACCGCCAAGCGCGATCAGCAACGCGAGACAGGAGACGACGAGCGACGGCGATACGCGCCGGATTATCCGTGACGTGATCATTGTTTTGTTCCCTTTCTCTTGTATCCGCCGGGGCGTCTGTCAGCCGACCGGAATGGCGCAGGTCTGCGACGTGGACGCTTGGTCAGCAGCGTCCCCCGCGTAGAACGCGGTCACGTCCCACTCACCGGGATCGTCGGCGACCACGCTCCCGTCGGAATACGTGCCTTTGTCGGAGGTGCTGACAGTGGTCGTCAGCTTCTCGGTGGGCAGATCCTTTCTCGGGTGGGAGTACTCCAAGGTGATCTGCGCGCCAGGGAAGGGTGGCTTGATCGCGCCCGTGATCTGGAGCGGAAGGTTCAACGCTGAACTGGACGGGCAGCTGATGCTGAGCTGGGTCTTGACCGGAGGCGGCGTCGGGACCATGAGCGCGCACGTGCGCGAGGCCGTGAACGGATGTTTCGCGTCGCCAGACCACACCGCCTG
>Ga0193751_1002810_pt1 | contig 10468 bp, 13 predicted proteins | sample L1c2metaG_FD_143050 | JGI IMG/M metagenome (GOLD analysis project Ga0193751, IMG submission 143050) | Soil microbial communities from a riparian zone of the East river system, Colorado, United States - L1c2 | ecosystem: Environmental > Terrestrial > Soil > Riparian zone | place: USA: East River...
CGCCTTCCTGCGCCTTTTCGATGGTCTCATGAATTTCGGTCATTGATGATCTCGCTGATTGCGACCCCCGCCCTGACCCTCCCCCTTTCAGGGGGAGGGGGTAAAGCCATCTCTTCCAAAGTAGGCCACTTCTCGGTGGAATTGCGGTAATCGTGGATGTAACTTAGGGATGTTTTTTTCCGAACCTACGGAAGGGGCGTTGACATGAAAATTTATAGGTCCTTGGCGATTGGCATAGCCGCTTGCAGTGTCACGAGCTTACCCTCATCGGCACAACAGACGTGGTCTCAATACGGCAACCAGACGTACGGTCCAAATGGCACGTACTCCACGTACGGCAACCAGACGTACGGTCCAAATGGCACGTACTCCACGTACGGCAACCAGACGTACGGTCCAAATGGCACGTACTCGACCTATGGCAATCAGATTTACGGTCCGTCAGGCACGTACTCGACATACGGCAACCAGACGTACGGTCCATATGGTACATGTTCGACGTATGGGAACCAGACTTACGGTCCCTGTTAGATCTAATCGCGCTCTTTCCTCATGAGAGTAGGTTGGTTTCCAGACGTCCAAGAAGGCGGCGTATTGTTCGATGCGCCGCGGCCGATTTCCCATGTCATAGAGCGGAGTTCTTCAGATCAAAAGTCTCCAGACCATTGCCCAGCGGTACAACGCGGTAGAGCAACTATTTTCGTTGTCCCGTGTGCCTACACTTTAGCTTTACGCTGCGTAAAGAGCGGAAGCGTGTGGGAACTACGGCTCGATCGGAGTGGCTCTGAAATTTCCGCGGAAGCTGCGGGACGAGCAATCAAACTTATGCCGCGCCGGGAATGGAGCAACCCGGACCGACCTATCATTCAGATACTAGCTCCATATGTTTTTGTTTCAGACGACGAGCTAGAGCTCGCACAAATTCCCGCCCACCAACATTATTTCGGACAGCGCCGCCCGGGCATTCTTATTGCCGGAAACTTTCCAATACGTGATTGGCCTCGGCCTCTTAATTTTGCCTTTGAATGGCATGACGTGGAACATCCACTAATACTGAGACGGCAAGAGCCATGGTTCTATGTCGCATTTTCCAGTGCCACAAGTGAACACATCACAATCGAACAGATCAACAAGACTCCAGAAATATCATCATATATGGCGCATCTCAGGGGCGTCACGGGGTTTACCGCCCAAACCTTCGAGCTTATTGCTCGAGCTCGCGAGATTCGTCCCGATATACTTTTGCCACCGAGGCCAACATCATGAATAACGAAATATTCGTCGAAGATATTGGCGGGTTATGGGAGTGCGGGTCAGTCGTTAAGCTCGATCTCGTGACCGTTAGGCCTGATGCTCCGTCACCCGGAAAAGTCCTAGCATGTCGGCTTGTCGTTCCGCGCGAGGACATAACGCGCATGGCAAGAATGTTGTTGGAGGTACTCGATAAAAACGAGGATGAAGGCGGCAGTCTTAGGCCGCAACCAATGAATTCTCCAGTGCGAGATGAGATTGTCCTGGCTCGAACAGAATAGCATGCTCAGTTTGTACTCGGTGCGATACACCGGGCGCTATGGATGGCAATTCCACAAAATTGTAGTCAACGCTCGCTCGTCCTGGGAGCGAGTAAAAATTCATGCGATTAATGGAGAGCGGAACGAGGGCTGTGACAGTCGGCGAGAATTCGATTTTTTAATGGGAATCTGATTTTGGAAGAGACAATCTTGTCTAATGACGGGTGCACGAAAAACATTTGTCAATTCAGCCCGACAAACTCTATTTGATATTTTACCTCGTCACTTTGCGGATTTCCATTTCCCGGTCTAAAAACCTCTTTACTTTCTGACGTAAGTTCGCCCTTTAACCTCTCGCCATTTTTTCCGGCGAGAGCAATTTGATCTCCCTTTCGAAAGTACGGCGTCGAAGATAAAAATGGGATTTGCTCAATAACACGGCCTTTAAGACTGCAAGTGTCGCCATTACACAAATATTCGTCTTCAATCGGGACATACAAAGACTTCGGGCCTAGTACAAATGTGAGCCAAATATAAGCCAACTTCCCATTAGCAGCTGAAAAGCTCAGTTTCGCGGACCCTTTTACTCCGCCGCCCTCAAAGGCTCCCATCCTGGTATTTAAAGCTGAAAACGAGCTATTCGTTTGCTGAGGCAACGAGGGGGTGAACGATCGAACTCGCGCCCAGTTGCTGAGAAAAAAACTAGTAAAAATTCTTTCTTTGGATTCGAGAGCTTCACTACGGTCGCCACCAGTAACACCAAATACAGATATTTCGGCGCCCGAAAATGAGGCGGGATATTTTTTTGTCAGCAATTCAACAATTTGCGTCTCATTTGCGCCACTCTCGAAGTCGTCAGAAATGGTTCCATTGGTGAAGATAACTACTCGGTAGACAGCATCGCGATTTGTAAAGCGATTCTTATCAAATGCGATAGCACCCAGAATGTCGCGTCGCTTACCGAGCATGTACTTTTTGGACGAGGCCACTATTTTGTCTAGTGAGTTTCGTAAGCGTGCATCAAACGTTTGCAAATTGTCACGTTGCTGTGATTCCGGGTCTTGCGTGATTAATTTGTCCCAAAGTGAGCGGTTGTTTCTAATTTGCAAAATTTCAGATTGTGTGAAGGTGGGATAGCACGAGTCAAATACCTCTAAGACTTCAAAAGTACTCGGATTGACACCGAGAATGGTTACCCGTTCGCGTGGTGCCAGTTCTAGTTTCTTCAAGATCGTATAGCCCCATTCATCCTCACCAGGCGTGAGTGATGATAGGTCAACATACACAATTGTGTTCCGGTGAGTTTCAGCTCTATTTGATCGACATATCGTGTCGATATCATTCGTATTTATTATTTGAGCAAACGAGCTTGTCGCGACCATCGTGCAAAATACTATTGCACCTGAGAAGGCGAGAATTTGTCGCGACATTTTGTAGGTTCCCCTAGCTGGCACCTTTGTCAAGCGTTACGGCTTCAAGCGTTCAGCCAATGCGTGAACCTCGCTTAAAGAATGATTGTACTCGTTGATCGCTACCTGATTCTTTTCTCGCTCGCGTTTGAACACCGCTCTGATGCGCCTTTCCTCTTTTTCAAATGGTTTCCACGCTCGCTTTAACTTTCTATCTGATCGTTCCAGATTACGATAGGATTCCCTTAGATCCGGCACCTTTTCATTTAAAGCCCAAGAATATAACGTGCCTAGACCCCATATCAGAATGTTTAAAACAATCGTGCGCTGGGATGGACGAGACATTATTCGGCGCCAAGGTTCGATCGCTGCAAGGGTGGTTTGACCAATTAAATCCATATGCAGATAAAGGCTCTATTTTAAAAATTGAGGACGTGAATTTTAGATTTCAAAACGAGACGGTTTCGCCGACGCTCGAACCGCTCTACTGCTTTGCTATTTCTGCCAAGCGCTATGCGTTATTCAATATTGGGATTGATGGGCGGCCTTTAATTAGGAAAGCATCCGCGCACGGACTTGGCCATCTGTTAGCCCCGTACGGCAAGGCAGATGCGCCTTCTTCCATACCGCCGCCGGCAGCTGGCCTAGTGCAAATTGGCGTCGAGCGCTGGCAGTATGACCTTTGGTACAAGATCATTTGTGCCGCTCTCGATGGTCACCCGGACCAAGTAGACCTGAATTATCACCCGAGCCTCGGCCTTCCGGCCGCAAGCCGCTACGCCGCAACCACTCCGAAACTCCTTCGCTGGTTTGGCAAACAGAACAACGGGCGACCATATGCCTATCAGGTCAAGCCGAGCAATTTCCTTCTGGCCTACCAGGTCGCGCCCGCCAAAATAAATGAATTTCCGGAATTAATCGACGCAATTACGGACGACGTGTCCGAACGATCTACCCGAATAAAATGGCCAAAGCCGGTCGCTCCATTCGACTCCAATCCCGCCAGTGCAGCTGTAGCCTGCTTCGATCGCGAGACCGGCATTCCCGTTCCTCCCGAGGTCCTGAAGACCTACGCGGAAGCACTCTCCCAATATCATCTGCGGCCCGAGCACAAGTTTCTGAATGGGGACTATACCGATCGGGGAATAACGAGGCGCCGGCGTGTGACACCGATCGCTATTCGTCAAATCGGGAAAGAATCGAATAAATGGGAGGAGCAGTTCTATTTGGGTGAAGATGAAGGGGCGGACATCGATTATGGATCCGCTGCAGACGATACAAAGGTATTTCTTAATCAGCTGCGGGCCAAAGTTATTACAGCCGGTCAGCGCAGGTTTTCCAGAGAAGGTGGTATTTCGCGGCGGACAATTGATCGATTTTTGAAGGGCGAAAAAATCCGACCAATTACGTTGGCAAGAATCCAACGAGCGCTCGCAAGTCAGGCCTGAATCCTACGAGTCTACTTGGAAGGTCGGCGTCCGCTCCGCAACGGCTTCGGACGTGCCGCGCCCTTGTGAGGCTGCTTGAAGAAATCCGAGATTGAAATGTCCAAGGTGACGGCCAATCGGTCGAGCACGTCAACGGTCGGATTTTCCTCTTGGCGCTCCAAGCCGCCTACGTAGGACCGATCTACGTCAGCGTCGAAGGCTAGCCGCTCCTGAGACAGGCCGCGCCTCACCCTGATCCGACGCAAATTCCAAGCTACCAATGCTCGCCCTTTCATCCCCCAAAGCGGGCACCTCGGAGGCTATTAAACCACTGGCTATAGCCGGTGAATTTTGATTGAATCAGGATCTCATTGAGGCGATCGGTCTGCATCCTTCAGGAAGCGCGAGAGGGGTCTCCGTGATTCCAAGAAAGTTCGTTCTGGCCGCCATCCTGCTTAGCTTGCTCTGCGGGACGACGCTTGCCGACTTCAAGAAAATTGCAGAGGCTTCCTGGTGGTCTGTGATCGAAGGGATCCGAAACGACGGCACGCCGTTCTGCGCCATGATCTCCAGGACTCCTTACGGCACTGGGAACATAGTCATTGCGTACACCAAGGGAGCATCCTCGTATGAAATTATCCTGACCAAACACGATTGGGCGATCCCTGACGGCACTCGTGGTTCCGTTGTGATACGATTTGGCTATAGGCCACCATGGAAAATCGCCACCATCGCGTCCGGACGTAAACTACGGGGAGAAATCCCAATGCAAAACATCGACGTGTTCATGAGCGGCTTCCAGGCTGCCGGCAGAATCGACGTAACTTTTACTGCAGGTAATGAACCCCCGTGGGAATTTGCGACCGGTGGCGGAGGTATTATTGAGCCAGATTTCGCCAAATGCATTTTTGCTCAAAACCCTCGCAAACCACCGCCGCCAACCCAACCCTATTAAATTGCAACAACATGTTCCGCTTCGTCACAATCATTCCAATCGAATTGTGGGCAATTGTCCTATTGCTGTTGTTTATGTGGGCTGCTTTTGGTTTGAATGGATTTGTCATTACAGTCGTTTGTTTGGCACTCCTCCAGAGCGCGCGTTGGACTGTCAGACGATGATAACTACAATATTTTTTCGAGCAGGGATTAGTTTAGACGCGACTCCGGATCATCTGCCAGCGCAGTAGCCGTACTTAGTGAAGTCGCCGGAAATGGCGCGTTCGGTTCATAAAATCTTGCAAAGTCTACGTGGCTGCGGAGAGTTTGAGGCCGATAGGGTGACCATTCGTCGTATTCAAACGCCTCTATCGCATCGAACCTCTCATATACTGACTTGTGCATGGTCGCACTCGGCGAAGGCAATTCTCTATGCTGTTCTACCCAATTCAATCCAGTAAGCGTAGTTATCAAACCAAATCCCACTTTGACCTCATTGTGTGATCTACCGACCGGCGCGGGATGGGTCTTCAGAACATTAGGATCAATTTGAATTGGATGCGGTATGGCCGTGGCTGCGACTACCATCCAGTGCAGTGTGGCGTCGGATAACCGGGATTCGTTTTCCTCGTAACCGCCGCCGATGTCGGTGTGATTTCCCGGAAACCAAACTTGCTCAAAGAATATATTGCCTTTTTCATCACGTGATGAACGATCGCTTTGTCCCGGATCCCAGCCAACTCTCTGGAAGTCCCTTCTGTTCTCGTCAATCGAAATGGCGTGTTTAGCGTAGGGGATGCTTGGATTGAGCGTGTAGTCGTAAAATCTCTGGTACAGTTCGCTCCAATGCATCGTACAAAGCTTCTGTCGCCAATTATATCCAGGTACACGAAAATCGAATTTGAAATGCGTAAAAATATAACCAGCCGCACCAAGCACAATAGTTAGCCGGACAATAGCTAAGAAGTTTGGCCAGAACGATCCAAGAAATGCGAACTCTCCGCCAATCATCGGCAGGTCGGGAACGAACAATAATGTCCAGCTGACGACAGCATCCAAGACCAGAAACGTGCATAGCAATAGAAGAGACATCATCGGGTTTAGGAGTGCAGCGACCGTATCCAAGACTCCGACAAAGTACGGAAAGACGTTCGCGTCAACGCTGTTAGTTGCAATGGAGCCGTGTTCTTGTCTAAATCGCAATGCAATTAGGTCACGTGTTTCCAATAGAAAGGTTTCCCATGCTGTCGCTGATTGCCGAGGCCGCGATGAAGTAAACTGATAAACGTGTTTGACGGCGTACGAGGCCAATTTTTTGCTTGAGGCCACGTCGAGTTCTACAGCCTCACCGTTGGGCAGCTTTGTCGGAATCCCGCAGGACGCAATGACGGCTGCCAAACAACGAACGGTGTAAGCGCCTCTGCTAAAGCCAAATAGGTAAATTCGGTCGCCTGGTCTCCAAAGACGGATTAACGCGGCATAGCAATCGATGATGTTCGCGGTAATGCCAAAACCAGTGCCCTGGCTAATGAAATTGTAAATCTTTCGGCCAAGCCAACCAAACGCGAAATGATTGTCTCGCGGTGAGCCCAGCCCCGGATCGTAAAAGGCAACTTGCTCTGCTGGATCGATCGTTGAGTCTGGACCACATCGGGTTGCTCGAAAGAGCTTGTAGATATTCGTTCTATTTTCATCAAACGTCACGCCACCGGACTGGCCTGTACCATCGGAAAAAATCAAAATGCTTTTCGGCATCGTTTGGCCCTATTTTGCAGGCGTAAGGTACCATGGCAGATTCGTTCCACGATAAGGAGCACACCTAGCTATTGAGAAATTGGAATTCTGAACGTCGGGAAGCGCCAATGAGTAATTCGCGGGTCGATCAAAATCGTCTCACGACCGCTAAGCCGTAAGAGAAGCCTGCAAGTTGTTGCGATGAGGCAGAGTTGCCGCCTGGGAGTCCCGGCCTGACTAATTCCGATCCTCTGTTCAGAATTTGTCAACGAGGTCTTCAAGCCCCGCCAACCAGGCCGAAATATCTCTCGCCTCTTTCGGCAACATTTTATAATCGTGCGCGGCCTCGTTTCGAACGTTATATTCCCTCTGCAACGAAGCCCTTATAGGGGGCATGGCGTGGAAGATAAGGTCAAGCCTAGTGCGCATGGGAATGGTCTTCACCTTTTCCTTCAAATATCGCCAAGCATGACCATCAACGGTGTGGGCCCGAGCATTATCGTCGATGCGGTCTTCTGCTTCCTTGCGAACCAGATATTCGAATTGTCCCCATCCCAAAAGATAAAACGCCACATCAAGAGTTTGCCGAAACCGCTGTAGATCTTGTGTCGACCCACTGCGTTTTCGGATCTCCTGGTTGAGCAAGTCGACTAGCTTGTCGTACGCCCGTCTTGTTTCCTGAATGCGACTCATTGGCCGCTCATTAGTTCTGATAGTGCAAATTTATCAAAGAGTCTTGTTCTCTGCCGATCGTCGGGCGTCGACAGGTGCCATTCGAACTTGTCGGGTTTTTTGATAGCGACAAGAATTGACATTTTATCTTTGGTTATAATGTCAATTCTCCCCCACGCGCCGATGAGCCAAAGGCCTCGTGGTACGAAACTCACAACCACCTGATCGCTGCGCAACACGTCGAGTATTGATAATTCGCGGTCAGTGACCGCAAATTTTTGCATCAGCTCTTCCGACATCTTGACAGTGCGGGTTTGATCAAAATGAAGATCATTATTGTCGCGAAGCCATTCGCGAATTTCTGCGTAAAGGCGTTCGACGCGGCGCAGCCAGTCGTCGACTTCTTCGACGACCCGGTGACGTTCGAATACGCCCTCTGATGTCTTCTCCCACACATTCAGTGGCACAAGCTCATCGATACGAAGAGCGGGTCCATCGCGTCGCAATACGAAGAGCTTCAGCCGCTCAATATTGAAAAACCACACCTCTAAATTTTCACCCTTAGATCTGGCCTGATCCAGCCGTTCGCTACCAGATTGTAGGTCGTGCTGCTTTGGATCCCGTTCTCGCACTTTGATATCGACGAGAATGTGCTTGCCGCCGTTATCGACCAATTCGATGTCAGCATTCACAGCGCCGTGGGGACCGGAAACGCCACGTGTCATTCCGAACACTTGCAGACTTTCCGTGATGCGGGTTTCGACCCCTTCGCTCTCATCAGCGACACGCGGGAGAATTGCCGAATCCTCAGGGGTAAAATGAATCGGTTCTGGCAGCCTGGCATCTGGACCGAATACTATGAAGCGGTTCCCGATGTTGACCAAAACTTGCCGCTTTGTTGGATCGACTGAAGACATACTATTCATGTAATTGTACGTGTCCGTTTTCATGGCGCCTTGAAAAGGCGCTATGTTACCTATCAAAGCCGGAAATGCCCTTTCGTAACGGACGAAAGTCCCTTTGTAGCTATCACAAACTAGTTTTCCGGGAAACCAAAGAGCGCTCGATTTTCGCTTGATTGACGCGAAAGCCGTGAAGTAACGATTACGAGAAGAGGCTAATTACGGAGCGACCATTGTTAGTTACGCCTTATCAGCCGATCGAGATTTGAGATGCGAGTTTCCGAATACTTCAAATTAGGTCGTAAACAGGCGGAGCTTGACTTCGTTGATGTAGACATTCGAGGTGACACTCCTGTTTTTTTAAGTCCTCGCGCTCTGACATTGCTACCCACCAAATGGGGCGATGAGTGCGTGCATTTGATCCAGGATTTCTTTCAAAAAATTCTTCAACTAATTCGTGATGGTAAGAATGCAGAGGCTGAGAATCTTCTTCGAGCCTTACGAGACCCGAATGAAACTCACCTAGGATTGTCGAAAGGTAGGTCGCGAGGCCACGCACTCGGAACCGACTCAGCTCACGATGTTTGGCGAGCTTTGAGCCGCAGCGAGGCTGCAAAAAGCGGCCTTTTGCGGGATCTCGAAGATACGATCTTGATGATTGAGGGAATATCTGTTGATATCGTTTCCGATATTGCAACGAACATTATTCGCGGACCCCTGATTCAATACACCCAGGAAATGGCGGAGCTCTACGGAATTCCTCTTTCCGAAGGGGTGGCGACAGGTCCCATATGGGACCCCAAAGCATCAAGCTGGAAAACAGGGTTTAATCGATTACCGGTAGCACGAGGTGGTCGATTATTGCTAGTCCCTAAAGCTATTGTTCGACGTCATCTGGAGTATGATGCCGACGAATATTATCGCCACTTTCTGCTGGAACACCTTCGGGAGATCGAGCTGAACGCAAACTCGGCCCTTGTGGAATTACTCAAGAATGGAAAAAGGCGAGTAACCAAGCAAGCGCTAAAGCAAAAATACGGGTTCGGTAAAAAGGCTATTGTACGAGCAACGTTGAAATATCCAGAGGCACTTGCGAGATACAGGAAGGCAAAAGAAGGAGAACCACATCCTCCACTAACTCACGAGCAGATTGCCGAGGCGGAAGCAGATGTTACGCCTGAGTGGGATAAATTATTGTCGGCCGTCATCTCACTGCCGACAGGTCGTGACGTAGCAAGCGATTACGAGAGAGCAATCGAGGGACTGCTCACAGCGTTATTTTATCCCATCTTTGCACACCCAAGAGTGCAGCATGAGATTCATGATGGACGAAAACGAATAGATATTACGTATGCCAACATGTCCGGAGCCGGATTTTTCAAATGGCTTGCTGCGCACTATCCGGCCGCTCACGTCTTCGTTGAATGCAAGAACTATGGGAGAGAAATCGGTAATCCAGAATTAGATCAACTTGCGGGTCGCTTTTCACCAAGCCGAGGCCAATTCGGACTGCTTGTTTGTCGGAGTTTTGAGGACAAACAACTGTTCTTCACTCGATGCCGTGATACCGCACGTGATCAGCGTGGGTTCATTATCCCGCTTGACGATGAAGACTTAAAACTCCTGGTCGCCAGCCGAAAAACCGATCCTTTGTTTTTCGATTTACCGCTTCTACGCGGCAGGTTCACAAATTTAATTACTTGAGAATCAACTCAAGCGAACAAAGTTACGCAGACACCAGCAGTAAACTGGCCTACTTTTGCGGATATCGCTATACCCCCCCTTTCAGGGGGAGGGAAGAAGCGGCGGCAATCTGTTTCCTCCCCCTAAAAGGGGGAGGAATAAGGTGGGGGTCAAGTCTCGTTCGAAAGGGATGA
>Ga0193751_1002811_pt1 | contig 10468 bp, 16 predicted proteins | sample L1c2metaG_FD_143050 | JGI IMG/M metagenome (GOLD analysis project Ga0193751, IMG submission 143050) | Soil microbial communities from a riparian zone of the East river system, Colorado, United States - L1c2 | ecosystem: Environmental > Terrestrial > Soil > Riparian zone | place: USA: East River...
CATCGACGCTGCGCGCGCAGAGGCCAAAGCCGCCCACGTCCAACGACTTGCTCCCCGTCGCGGGCAGTCACTTTCGCCCCGGCAGTTGGCGGCGGCTCATTACACCGGGCAACTGGCGCTAGACGATCAGATGCGTAATGCCGGGCTTTACGATCCCACTCATCGCGGCTGGACCGCGCCCGGTTACGTCGCGGCCCTTAAATGGGTGGCGAGCGGAGCCGCCGCCGATGATGAATGCGCCGCCGTAATCGGCTGGGCTATCGATATGCTCGCCGCGAACGGGAATGTGAAAGCACAATTCGGCTCAACCGAGTGGCGCATAATGGCCCGGCAGCAAGCCGCCATTCAGTTGGAGGTTGAAAACCGGAAAGACGAACGCGACCGGGGCGAAGGAGACTCAGCGCCCCGCCATCCGCTGCTTACTCTGAAACCTGAGCCGGTGGTGGCGAATGATCCCCTCGCCATTCGTATGATCGGCCCGGACAGCGCAAAATCGTTAAGCGAAATTTTGCCTAAGTTTATTAACGAAAACGGCGCAGCTTCGCAAACGAACTACGAACGTAAAATGGTCGCGCGATTATTCGAGGAGCATTTGGGCGAACCAAAGCCGCTCTACCGCGTTACGCGTCGGGACGTTTTTAGTTTTAAGGACGCGCTGCAGGAACTGCCGTCCAATCACGCCAAACGATTTCCCGGAATGAAGCTTCCGGAAGCGATCAAAGCCAATAAGGCGCGCGCCACGCCGTACGCGCCGCTTGATCCAAAAACAGTCAATGACAAGCACCTTAGCAAGCTTCGCGCGATGTTAAATTGGTGCGTCAATAACGACGTGATACCCGACAATCCCGCGAACGGAATCAAAATCAAAACAGTGAAGGTCAGGGAGAGACCACGCCTACCTTTTACGCCTAGCGATTTGACCAAGATATTCTCGCCGAAACTTTTCGACACAAGCAAGGCATTCAACGAACAGCAATGGGCGGCGGTATGCGCTCTATTCACCGGCACCCGTGCGAGCGAGCTTGCCCAAGTCAAGCTCGATAGTGTCCGGCACGAACGTGGGTGCCTCGTAATCGCGATTGAGGAGGAAACCAAAAACATCGGGTCGCAAAGACTCATTCCCGTGCATAGCACCCTCACGGCGTTAGGGTTCGAAAAGCACGTCGCGAAGTTGCGGGCCGAAGGCGCGACGCATCTTTTCCCGAACTGGTATCGCAAGGGGGTCGAGGCAAAGCGGACGGCGGAAAGGAGAGGCAACACGACGCTTAACCTCTATTTCCCACGCTTTATTCCGAAAGCTTTCTGCGTGACGATACTGCCCAAAGTCGGCGTTCACGACGATCGCAAAACGTGGCACTCGTTTCGGCACACATTTAAGACAGGATTAGCGCGCGCTGGCGTGCCACGTTCGATGCAAGATGATCTATGCGGCCATGCCGACAATTCAGCCGGTGCCGGATATGTTCACGGCGAATCCGTTGAGGCGATGAAAGAAGCGATCGAGAAACTGCGGTTCGATGGTTTTGTCTTGGGGGCCTGAGCGAAGCTATCCGGCGTCGTGGGTTTTTCTATTGGCAAATTCGATGCAGGATTGAGTACCTTAAAAATAGTACGAATAGCCATGTGGATTGACTCCCATTCGTAGCGAGTGAGAGAAATATCGTCTGTGCCCTTGAGGCGAACGAGCGGCAACACGTGATCGAGTGACTTGTCTTTTAAATGATGGGCCGCGACATGATAAGCGGCCATCACACGATGCTTAGCGTTTTCGAGATAAAAGCTGACGGTCCAAGCACTATTTCGTTTGTCGTCACTAAAGCCGATTGCATTGTTAGCGATCACACTAGCCAAAAAGTCTTTTTGGCTTGCGTGGATGGACTCCACGGTCCGAACGTTTTGAGCAAGGAATACCGCTCGCCACAGTGAAAATGCGGCGGCAATCAAATCGTCCAGCAAAGACGGCTTCACCCAATCGCGATGTTCGGGCACATTTTTTTGGACATATTCATACAAAGCTAAAAGGGTATGCTGAATCTTGGCGCGCTGATCGATCACCCACGTCAGGTGCCGGATGTCGGGTTCATCTGACATGATTCGACAAGCCCTCATTCGTTCAGCTTGCACCAGTCCGGCTCCGTCGCGTGCCCCGCTGTGGTCATGTCTGGCATCTCCTCATTGAGCCGCCGCGGATCGCCGTGTTGCTTTAGGCGATACACCACGTCATCGGCGACAAGGTAGCGTTCTTCTTCCGACAGACCTTGCTTAAGTCCGCGCACGATCTTCCGCGCGCGCATAAGCGCGAAGGCGATGGCAAATCGCAGAGATTCCCCTCGTGTCCGCACAGCTGGAGGTACTGTCCGAATTAGGACACCCGCATAGGGAAATTAGGACAAGGGCATTTAACTGGTAGCTACGCTGGCTTTGGCTTTCACAAAATCAGTAAATTGAAGACGGGCAAATCTTTTCTCATCCATATCGAGATCACGACCAATTTCAGCTCGGCTCTTAGCCAGGAGTCGCCCGTCGAACTCTGGGGGAACACCTCTTTGGGTCATCCAATAAGACAGCAAACTTTTTAGGTCTCCGTCAGTCAGGCTATCCGCAAACCCGCGTGCAACGGCCCGCAACCGCGCCGCCTCAGCGGGTGGAGGTGGGGCCTTTGCAGGCACGGGCGCGCGAGTTCCCGTCCCTGGCTTTACTACGATGCTAGGGGTAGTGCTCTGGGCCGGTACAGATCGCAGGGACAAAAAGTCGGCAACCGTCGCTTTATTCCATTCACTGGTAGTATCGGCCTCTTGCAATAGTGCCTTCGATTGGGATCCGCGACTCGGTTCTATTCCGAGCAAGTGCACTCTCACTCCATAGTTCTGAGCAATTTGCACACCTACGCGGACATCTTCATCGCCTGATAACAGGACCGCATCGCAAATGGCGCCAAGTCTGGCAAGTTCAATTAAATCGGTCACAATAAGCGAATCGACGCCTTTCTGTTGTCCAACGCTGTTGATGAATCCCAATCGTACTTTCACGTTATCTAGATTTGCTAATTGCTCCTGCTCCAAAGTCGGGCGAAGTCCCAACGCTCCATCGTACCAATAGACGCGGAGGAGAGCGGTGCCACGCGCTCGCTTAACGAGAACATCATTTAGTGCCGAGAGAATTTTTAGAGGCTCTAAAACAAGGAGATCGCGGCGCTGCTTAATGCCTGTTAGCGCGACGCTTCCTTGGGCAAATAAATATCCCGCATCGACGCAAACAACCGCGCGCTCCATGGCACCCCTCCCTTGTCTTGCAACTTATCGGAGAGGGTAGAATAGTAAGGGCTCCCGCAGGAGCCCTCTTGTAGCCCCGCGCGACCCGGATAAATGGTATCGGGACGCGACGAGGTAGTTTTAATATAACAGTAGAACGCTCTCATCGCAACCCCGTTCCTTGGATTTCTCTTAGGATTCCAATAACTTAGCTCATACAGTCGTCAAGTCAGTAGCTTGCTTCGCTCTCCTAAAGCGTTACTTTAACTTGCCCCCTTCGATTACCCGGAAGCGCCGCCGCCGATCCGGCGCTGTCTCGGTCGGGTCTGGTGTGGCGATCGCAAGGGCTGCATCCAGAAGCTCACCAATCGACCAAGCATGATCGGTGAGGCCGAGAGCCTCCGCTGGCGTGCTACGGATCGTTTCGTGATAGCGGCAGAGATTGCAATGGGCGACGTATAGCGAACCCGCTGCCGCGTGGTTCTCTAGCTTCTTGCTGAACCCGTTGGTGAGTCGCGTGAAGCGCCGCGATCCCATGCGGGTCCGGAATTAGGACACACTGCCTAGCTGGAGGTACTGGCCCCTTTACCACCAAAAGGGACCACCCATGATTGAAATGGGGCCACGGGACCGGGAAAGTGTAGCCTACGCTGATTGGGCTCACGGGGGCCGCTGTATGTCGCCGGACATTCTGCTTGCTGCGGGACTCGCGCTTGTGCAGGTCGCTACGGCCTATTGGGGGCTGTATGTGACTTTCCATCCCCCCACGACTTCCCATGAAAAGACCCGCCATACGATTGCATTCTGGGCTCTAGGAATAGTTGGAGTCGGATTAGTGGTCTGGAGCGGCTATCGCAGTGAGACCGCACAAGATGCGGTCCAGAACGAATTAAGCCAAATTCATTCCGGCGTTGACAAACTATTGCTTGGTAGCAGCCGCCCTGCGCCTGCGGCCAGAATATTGACTGATAGCGATAAGGAGAGACTGGTCGCGGCGCTAACGCCATTTGCGAATACAAGCGCAAAAGTTACGGTCGGTTGCTTGGCGGCGGATGGTCCGGGACCATGCAACTATGGCCAGCAATGGAAAAAGGGTTTTGAGGACGCCCATTGGCGAGTTACTGACCGCCTTCTTCCACAACTTTACATGCCGCCATTCGCGGGCGTCCATATCGCTGTTTCGTCTGAGGCGACCCCTGGCGCTGGCCTAATCCAACACGCATTTAAATCCGTTGGTGTGGATGCCACTGGAGAGATTGATAGTTCAATCCCTGCCGATGAAATCCAAATTAAGGTCGGTGCAGATGTTTGATCTCGCCACACCGGAATACTGAATGAATCCAGAATGGATCGAGCCGGGAGACGGAACGCTTGGCGCGCTTCTCGTCTTTCGCGTCTCAGGATACGACGTGTAGCTTCCCGCTCGGAATTTAACCCGCTGCTGCCAAGCGAGTTGGTTGACCAGGGCGTGGCGTCGCCGAGCGCACAACGAATGTTTACGACTCAGCTTCATTCCGTTCGCATGGACAGCGAGGAAGTGATCGGCCTTTTGCTATTTGCCACTGTGGGCGGAGTGCTCGTCTTCGTTCTCGCCGCTGTCGTGCTTTGACCGCGCCCGGCTTAGCTGGCTCTCGCGAACGACCCGGTCGTAGGGCTCACTCGCGCTCTTTATCCGATACTCAAATTCACCATTGCGCTCCGGCAGCCGCTTGATGACGACATACGCGCCGCCTGGTACAGCAAGCGAGTGCTCGACGAGAAATACGCGATCGCCGATCTTGAATTTGTGGGCAGAAAGCCGACATCAGGTTCTGATATCTGAAGCGATGGGGGCAGAAACGGTGTTCGGTACCGGATTAAAAACGAATTCGAACGCCTGAGGCAAGTTTCGCCGCCGCTGAGACCCTTTGGTCCGAGCGCGACCACCGGCAGAAAGTTCCGCCTTCGCGCTCGGAACCATTAAAAGTTCGGAACCATTAAAAGTACGGAACGGTACCGGCCGAGAAGTCGTTGTCCTCCAAGTAGGCGATCTCGGACGGCAAAACCGAGCGCCTTCAAGACCCTGAGAACAAATTCATCCACTCACAACCAAGCTTTGCGGCTTGGGAGCGGGTCTGCGCCGGTGTCAATGGAGAACGATACCCGCAGAGGGGAGAACGATACCCGCAGAGGAAAGTGGCTGAATGCACCCGTATATCGGCCAACACAAAGAAAACAGGAGCAGTCCCATGAACGAACACGAGCAGAGCAAGAGCTTTGTCGACAAGAGCGCGACAATCGCCAACGAGACGCTTGCGAAAGGTAAAGCAGCAAGCGAACAATCGGCGCAGGTGGTCCAACAAAGCTATGCGGTCATGGTGGAAAACATCCGTGCCTTTAACGTCAAGATGATAGACGTGGCTCGCGCTAATACCGATGCGGCTTTCGATTTGGCGCTCCAGATCACAACCGCGAAGACACCGTCTGATATTGTCGAGATATGGCCTGAGCACGCGCGCAAGCAATTTGAGATGCTGAGCGAGCAGACCAAGGAGCTGACAGCGTTCGGACAGAAGATGGCCGGTGAAAGTGCTGCGCCGATCGCGCGCAGCGTCAATCAGGTCTTCAAGACGGTCTCTTGAGGGAACGAAAGCGCCGAACGAAAGAGCCACGGGGGAATGCCCCGTGGCTCAGTAAAAACGCGCGGTCGGGAGAACGTTCCATGGAAATACGACACGAGCAACAAAATGCCCCTAACGGCTTGGCAGAGCAACTGGTATCGAATGAACTCGTCAAACTGATCCGCAAATTGCGCTGGACTGGTTTAAAGGGGGAGGCGGAGAGAGTGGAGGATGAGTTGACTCTGCGGCGTGGGGCAGCCGGGACGGATAGTGTCGTCGCGGGGCCGCGCGAGACGGACTGACACGAGTAATGCGGCCGCCCCATATCAACCGTGCTCTTGTGAGATGTGATGGCGCGCCAGCGCAAATCCTTGGGCAAGGACCGCGCTGTGCATCACAGCAAATTTCGCTGCCAATGTCCGAGAATGGTCAAAACCGGTCCTGAACCTATGCGCAGCCCCCCGCCTGGGGGGACTGGGGGTCGCGAGTTCAAATCTCGCCGCTCCGACCAATAAAATCAAGCATTTCTCGCATTATCGGTCACCAACTGTTTCCCAGAGATTCGCGCTGGGAAACGGCTGGGAAACAATGCAAGGCATCGGTTGAAATTCACACGATTATGCCTCGCCTCGACAGGTAGAGGCGGCGTCTGACATGTTGCTGCAATGCATGGTCGCAACGCTCAGCTTAGAATTGTGGCTGCGACGATTCTTATTGCAGTTGTGGGTATTTTGCTGGTGTCGAACATTTGGCCCATCGACCATCAATGCGCTTGGCAATTTCCGAAGATCGTAAGCTGTCTGCTGAGCGCTCGCGAGACACTATCTGCGGGACTCATTGGAACAGGCGGCGCCGTGTTTGCCGGCTGGCTCGCCTATAGCGCGGCAAAAGAAAGCAGCGACCGGGCTCTTGCGGAAGCGCTCGCCGCAAAGCGCGCAGCGCTCGAAGAGCAAGTGAATAAGTACGCCACAGACATAGACAGGCTGCGACTGGCAAGGGGTTATCTGGAGGACTTTGCGAACCACTTCCCTCCCGCGACGCAGGGCTCGCCGTCACGTGCATTTGTGTCCGTGCTTCGACAAGTTCACGCGCAAGCGCTTGACGTTGTGAGTTCTTCGGCCATCCGCGCGCCATTTGGATACGGTGCACAAGTCTCGACCGTCATGACCAGAATAGAAACGCTTGGCGAAAGGATCGAAAGTATGCTTCTTCAGCAACCCGCGATAAATGCGGATGTGACCTGGAGTGCACAAATATTCGAAATGATCGCCGGGATACGCAGCCTAGCTGAGCAAATGGCGTCCGATATTCCAATCCATGAAAAGTACCTGCTACGCATGGCCAACGAACGCGATGCGATTAAATGAGGGATGACTGGCGGGGGCTCGGGGCTTATTCGCCCATTACCCGCCGCGTGCGCTCGATCCGCATTTCGTCGGCGATGCTGGTCCGCGATAGCCGCACGAGCTCGGCGAACGGCGCGTTCGGCCGGCATGAACGGCACGACAGCGCGGGAATGAGACTGGTAACGGCCGCGCGGGGGCACGGAGGCCATGGAGGGTACAAGCACTAGTCGGTATGACGAAAGCCGTAAGTAGAACTATTCGACTTCCGTGCCCGCAGACTTTACCGATTGGTCGGGTGCGTTTGGCTTTGCTGCTCGGTCGGCCAAGTTGAGCCAAGCTTCTGCCATGACCAGAAGTCGATTTTTGTCAGGAAGACTATCTGTTTTGTGGGCGAGATCGAGCATTGAAGCGGCCGACCGTCGATACTCGGCAACATTACTCATGGGGTTTCCCCAGTACATCAAAAGACATTACTGCACTGCAACCCGACCCTTACAAGGCTGTCCCGCAAACAAGGCAAATTTTCTTTAAAAATGTGGAAATTAGGACACACAAAGTTCCAATATCAGCCATTACTGTCATGATCGAAGCGCGCGAGAGGGTAATTAAAGCCCAGAAGGGGGTCGTGCGCCGAATTCAAATGAAAATGTTGGCTGAGTATTTGGAAAAGGCCATAACCTTTGAGAAGATGGCCGCCGAGGAAAAGGACGCCAAGTTGAAGGCGGACCTTGAAAAGCAAGCTGCCGCCTATCGGAAGCTCGCTGAACGGCGAGCAAAAGAATACAAGCTCGATCTGCCGCCTCAGTCGAAATGAGTTGGATCCTAATTTGAGGATGCGGCCTTGCGCTGGAGGGGGCCGCGACAACGATCCGACTGTCCGGCTCGGCCAGATAATCGGCGACGGTCCTTACCGCAATCTTCGTCGTCTACATGGTCTGGGGACTGTTCTTTAATTGGTCGTAGCGTTGCGTGAGGAGCGTTTCCTTTGTCCCGCCCGAACTGGTCGCGGCCGTTGCCGCGGCCGCTCAAAATTCCGTCCGTCATGACGCTAAAGACGCTCGCCGACGTGCGCGAGCTCGTGGAGCGTCGTTTGCCCGACGGTCATCGGCAGCGATCGACGTGGCAGCATGTCGAAAAGCAGCTCAACGCCGCAGCACTTGGCAAAGTTGAAACGATTGACGTGGCTGTGCCGCTGCGCTTGGTGCTGCAGCTAGAACGCGCGTGCCGTGCCTGCCGCAGTGACATTGAAAAAATGTTTGCCCCCAATCCAAACAGGCCACTTTCGGATACGCTATTACTTTGCGGCATGGTGGTTGCCTTCACTGCGCTCGGCGCTGTTATTCTCTACGCGATGACAGAGTGGTTGTGGCTGGTCGTGCACGAGGGGCTGAGGTGAAGCAACGGCAATGATGGCGCGTCGTTTTCCGCCGCCATGGTCCGTCGAAGAACAGGCCGCCTGCTTCATTGTCAGGGATCGCGGCGGCCAAGCGCTCGCTTATGTCTATTTCGAGAATGAGCCGGGCCGCCGATCGGTAGGCGGCGGACGATCTTGGGAAAGTCAGAGCGCTGTTTCCCAATCGCGCAGGTCACCGGCCGTGGTGTCAGGCGACCGGAGAACACCACAATGCAGTGGATGCAACTTTTGATTTTCTGGGCAATCGTGGGCGCATTCATAGTCTGCGGCTGCATCCTCACGCAGAAGCCGACAAAAAAGCCTCCAACGCAAACTTTGCGGCCAGCGATGCCGGACGAACATCAGCCCGGCTGTTTCGGTCTCGAAGAAGAAAGGGGCGGTAGTTGGAAGGGCAGCGGGGGAACCGTACCGTCCATTAAAGAAGCTAAACCAAGTTTGTGACCCAAGGGGCCAGTCTCACGCGCGACGAAGCGCCGCGGATAGCGGCAAACATCGCCAAGCTGCCGGAGCCGGTGCGGGGCAAGCGACTGCCGGGTGCCCTCTCCCGCGATCAGTTTTTGTCCCTTCCTGTAGCCGCTTTGTAGTTCTCCCATATTTTTAGTAAATCGCCCGTCATCTTGCGAGTGGCGCCCGGAAATTTCCTCATTTCGTCGAGTGTCGGAAATTCATCGGGGTACCCCGGCCACGGCTCACATTCATCTAGGCCGGCCTCCGCGCAAAACTCCGGCCAAAGTTCAAGCGGTGTTTGACCTCTTGCTCGCGCAAAGTCGTGGATGCCACGACAGCCATCGGTGGCTATTATTTCCACCATTTTGAATAACAGCGCGGCTACATCTTCGGCGTGCAGTTCTTCGAATTTCAGCTTAGCCATGTTGCTCCTCCTTGCAGAGTGTGTGCGCGGGGCAAGCGGCTGCCGGCCCCGCGCATTTCATGGCTCACGCTCCTCTTAGGTCCGCGCCGGCTCTGAGCCGATCCTCCATGTCGCGCACCAATGGTGCGAGTCCGGTCATGGCCGCCACGGCCAGAAACAGCGACCGAGCCCCGCCACCGTCGTCGGGAAACTCTAATTCGCCCTCATGGTCCGCCCTTCCCGGCTTCAGTCCGCGCAGCATCGCGACGGCTTTGGCGCGAAGACCGCCAAGGGTGGTGGCGTCGGACTCCATGATCGCTTCTGCGATTTCCTCCGCCGCTGTACCCAAGGCCGCCATTTGGCCATCAAGTTTGCGGGCGCCATTGCGTTCTAGGGCTTTGTGAAAAAACCGCGAAGCCGCTCGATTTCTTGGGTGTTTTTTAGCGCGTCATCAAGAAAATGGAGCAATGCGAGGGAACGCCGACCGAGGCGCACTTGAAAATAGTGCTCAGCGCTATCGACCCACCGGGTTTTTCGTCGAAGGATTCAGCCTGCGATGAATCTGTAGATAATCCAGATTACGACGACGGCCGCTAGAACAAGTATCCAATTGGGAACTTGAATGCCCGCTATCGATGTTGTCCGACTAAACCATTCCATGGCTTTCCTCCCGTAAAGGCCCCATCAGTTGCAGCGAGCGTCGTTTTACTCGCCGAGTATAGCGCGCCGGTGCTCCTCGCGCATTTCATCGGCGATGCTGGTCCGCGACAGCCGCACGAGCTCGGCGAACGGCGCGTTCGGGCGGCACGATCGGCACGACAGTGCGGGAATGAGACTGGTCACGGAAGCGTCGCTATGACGGTCAAGCGTGCGCAGGTCGATCGCGTTCGTGGTGCGGCAAGCCGGGCAGCGGGTGGTGTCCTAATTCCGGGCCTTTTGTCCTAATTTGCCGCACGCATTGTCCTAGTTAAATGATTCGCTATTCGTTCTAGTTAGGCGCACGCTGA
>Ga0193751_1002812_pt1 | contig 10463 bp, 11 predicted proteins | sample L1c2metaG_FD_143050 | JGI IMG/M metagenome (GOLD analysis project Ga0193751, IMG submission 143050) | Soil microbial communities from a riparian zone of the East river system, Colorado, United States - L1c2 | ecosystem: Environmental > Terrestrial > Soil > Riparian zone | place: USA: East River...
AACGCCGATGTCGGCGCTGCCGGAGATGACCGCCTGCTGGGTCTCCCCGCCGCCCGACGTGTAGAACACCTCGAGCTCGAGCCCGTGCCGGCGGAACACGCCGGCCTGTTGGCCGAGCTCGGCGATCGCGCTGTCCCACAGCCCGCGCTGGCCGATCGCGAGCTTGAGCACCTCGGCCGCCGGCGCGGCCGGACTCGCGAGCAGGCCGAGGACCACGCTCGCCGCCAGCACATGCAGATGTCTGGTCAGCATCGATCGCGTCAACTCGACCCCCAGATGTCCTGCGCCAGCTTGACCACCAGCCGCAGCTTCGCCTCCTGGATGTCGGGCGCGATCGGATTGCCGGCGTCGACGCTGGCGAACCCGCATTGCGGGCTGACCGCGAGGCGGGCAAGGTCGACGTATCGGCTCGCCGCCTCGACGCGGCGTTTCAGCTCGTCCTTGTCTTCCAGCTCCGCCATCTTCGTCGAAACGAGGCCGAGGACAACCGACTTGTGGCCGGGAACGAACCGCAGCGGCGCGAACGTGCCGGCCCGCGGGGAATCGTATTCCAGCAAATAGAATCCGATCTCCAGGCGATTGAACAGTTTTTCCGCGACCGCGTCGTAGCTGCCCTGCGCGTGCCATCGCCCGCCGCGGTTGCCGCGGCACAGGTGCATGCCGATACGCAAGCCCGCCGGAGCCGCGCGCAGCACCTGGTTGGTCACGTCGATATAGTGGTCGATCAGGCGCTGCCAATCGTCGCCGCGCGCGGCGAGCGCCGCCTGCACCTCCGGGTCGCCGAATTTTGCGAACGCCGTCTCGTCGATCTGCACGTAGGTGCAGCCGGCGGCGGCGAGTGCGGCGAGTTCCCGGCGGAACGCCTCGACCGTATCGCGCCAGAACTCATCCGTATCGTCATAGGCATGCGCGGTCACCGCCGCGTCGCCGCCGCGAAAATGCAGGGCGCACGGGCCCGGGATGGTGATCTTCGGCGTCAGCCCGGTGCGCGCCCGCAGGAACGTGAAGTCGTCGACGTGAATCGGCCGGGTCCACTTGAGCTTCGTCTTGACGAGTGCCGCGGGCTGCGGCGCGCGCCCGTCCACCGCGCCGGTCGTGTCGTCCCCGACCGCATCCGGCGTAATGTCGCCGAGCTGCCCGTAGAAATAGCTGTGGTACGAGCGGCGGCGAAACTCGCCGTCGGTCGCGAGCTTGAGCCCTACGCGCTCCTGCAGCTTCACCGCATCGGCAATCGCCTGGTCTTGCGCATGCACAAGCGCGTCCGGCGCCGCCTCTCCGCCACCGGCCTTGCGGCGCAGTTCCAACAAACCCGGCGGCCGCAACAGGCTGCCGATATGTTCGGCGCGAAATGGAGGCGCAGCGCCCATCGGCCGTCAGCCGACCGCGTATTTCTTGATCATGCCGGCGTCGAGCGCAAGCCCGAAGCCCGGTCCCGTCGCCACCTGCATCATGCCGTCCTTGATCGGCGGCCGGTTGAGCCACATCGATTGCCACACCGGGTCGCGCGCCGGGTCGGCGAAGCACTCGATGCAGGTGCCGTGCGGAACCGCGGCGATGAGGTGCTGCGATATCTGCGACTCCTCGTGATGCGCCATGGCGACGCCGGCGGTGGCGCACAGCGCCGCGGCGCGCCGCCAGTCGGTGACCCCGCCGCCCTCCGAGACGTCGTAGTTGACGATGTCGACCGCGCCCGCCTCGACCAGCCGGCGCACGCCGTGGCTGGTGATCTCGCACTGGCCGGCATTGGTCGGGATGCGCGTGTGCGCCCGCACCCGCGCCATCATGGCCGCGTCGTCGTACCAATGGCACGGCTCCTCGAACCAGCGGATGTCGAGCGGCTCGACGAGGTGCGCGAAGCGAATGGCCTCATCGGCGGTCCAGCCGCGGTTGGCGTCGACCGCCAGCATGAAGTCGGGGCCGGCCGCCGTGCGCGCGGCGGCGACGCGCTCCGCGTCGGCCTGCGGAGAGAGGCCGCCGACCTTAAACTTGCAGCCCGCCATGCCGGCGCGCCGATAGCTCTCCATCTCGCGGCCGATGTCGGCGAGGGTCTTGCCCTCCATGTAGTAGCCGCCGATCGAAATGATCGGCACCGTGTCGGTAAATCCGCCGAGCAGCTCGCGCACGCTGCGGCCGGTGGCCTTGCCGGCCACGTCCCACACCGCGCAGTCGACGCAGGCGATCGCTTCCATCAGCGTCTTGCGGTCGCGGTTGGCAAGCGTGAGCGCGAACATCCTCGACCAGATGCGCTCGCCCGCGAAAATGTCCTCGCCCCTGATCAGCGGCGCGAGCTCGTCGCGGATGATGCGGACGATCTCGCGCCCGTGCTCGCGGTTGTCGCCGTTGTAGACCTCGCTTTCCGGGCCGTCGTCGGTGCGCAGCCGCGTGACCACGGTCGAGCGCTTGAGCACCGAATAGGTGCTGCCGCCGAAGTTCTTGCTCAGCGGGATGTCGACGGCGACCGCGTCAATGCTGCGCACGCGCATGGGTTCAGGTCTCATCAGTCCGAACGGGCCACATCGGCCGCCCGCACGCGTGCATTACAAAACCAAGCGGCACGCGTGCTGGCGGCAACTAAACAAGGTCGGCGACGGCGGCGTGATACTGCTTCATCGCGGCGAGATGGTCCGCCATGCTCTTGCCGGCGATGCGCTTGTGCGGCCCGCGCGCGTAGGTGCTGTTGACGGTGACGTGGGTCACCCCGACCGACTTCCAATATTCGAACTCCTGGCGCCAGTCCGCCGGGCCGCCTTGCGCGGTCGACACCCACACTTCAAGCCCAACATCGCGCGGGTCGCGCCCGGCCGCCTTGACGTAGCCGCGCAGCTTGTCGAACTCCGCCTCCGCCTCCTTGCCCCGCGCGTGCGCCAGCATGATCCAGCCGTCGCCCCATTTGGCGGCGCGCTGCAGGGTCACGTCCGCGTGCCCGCCGAACCAGATCGGGATTTTCCGCCGCGGCAGCGGGTTGATGCCGGCGTCGTCGATCGTGTGCCATTTGCCTTTGAACCTCACGTGCGGGTCGGCCCACAGCGCCTTCATCACCTCGACCTGCTCCACCGAGCGCTTGCCGCGATCGTGGAAGTTCTCGTTGAGGCCGACGAACTCCACCGGATTCCAGCCGACGCCGATGCCGAAGCGGAAGCGTCCGCCCGAGAGCACGTCGAGCGAGGCCACCTGCTTGGCGACCAGCGCGGTCTGCCGCTGCGGCAGGATCAGCACCTGGGTGGAGAACCCGATGGTGCGGGTGCAGCCGCTCAGATACCCGAACAGCACGAACGGGTCGTGGAAGAAATCCTTCGACGTGTTGCGCGCCCCCCAGTCCGGGCGACTTGCCACGTTGACGCCGAGCACGTGGTCGGGCGCGCCCAGGTGGTGATAGCCGAGCCCCTCGGCGGTCTGCGCGAACTCGCGCACCGTGGCCGGGTCGCCCTGGATGTCGATCAGCGGCAGCGCAATGCCGAGGTTCATGTCACCTTTCTCCGTCACATCTGTCGTTACATCTGTAGGATGGGTTGAGCGCAGCGAAACCCATCAAGACATGGAATCTTCGGACGACGGTGGGTTTCGCTGCGCTCAATCCACCCTACGAGCATCAAGCAAGCTTGTCGCGCAGGCCGGCGACGATTTCCATGTGCCGCGCATGATCGCCGACGAAGCGCAGCACGAGATGGCCGCAGCCGGCCGTCACGTAGCGCTTGAGCCATTCGGCGACGCCGCCGGCCGGGCCGGCATAAGCCGCCTGGCGCTTGCGCGTCACCGCGGCGGGCTGACCGTAGTAGCGCTCGAGATAATCGTTGAGCCGGTCGTCGGCGCGCTGGGCGTCGTCGTCGAGCGCGAGCGTGAGGTACATGGCGCCGGACAGCGCGTCGGGATTGCGCCCGGCCTCCCGCGCGATCGCCTTGATCTCGCTCCACTGCCGGCCCCATTGCTCCGGGTCGACCGCAATGGGCATCCAGCCGTCGAAGTAACGCCCGGCGCGCTCGAGGCTCGCGGGCAGCGATCCGCCGATCCACAGCGGCGGGCCGCCGGCGCGGTGCGGCGTCGGGCCGAGCACGCCGCGCTCGACTTTCCACCGCCCGTCCCAATCGACCGGCTCGCCGCTCCACAGCGCGCGCGCCAGCCGCAGCCCCTCCATCATGCGCCCGACCCGCTTGTCGAACGGCACGCCGGCGGCGGCGAACTCCGCGCGGATGTTCGGCACGTCGGCCGCGATGCCGACGCCGAGGATCAGCCGCCCCTGCGCCACCTGGTCGAGGGTCGCCACCTGGTGCGCCAGCACGACCGGGTTGCGCAGCGCCGGCAGCAGCACCGCGGTTCCGACCTCGACCCGCGGCGGGTCCCGCTGTATGCCTTCCAGCATGGTGAGCGGCTCGTGCCGCGGCCGCGCCAGCAGCGAGTCGCCGATCCAGATCGCGTCGAACCCCAGCCCCTCGGCGCGCGCGGCGAGATCCAGCAAGGGCGCCGCCTGCGGCTCCCCGGCCATGATCCTTTCCCGCGTGGGCAGCAGGTAGCCGATGCGAGGCGGCAAGGGCGTTCTCCTCTTTCCGCTTCGCGCAACACCTTATACTAAACGGCCCGCGACAATCGCCATCCGGCGGACGCCACGCGGCGGGCGCCGGCGGCCATGGTATCAAGCGCCGAGCGAACAAGAGCAAGCCCGATGCAGGTGACCGGCGCCGACGCATTGCTGTTCGATCTCGGCCGCGTCGTGATCGACATCGATTTCAATCGCGCATTCGCCTGCTGGGCCGCCCACGCCCGCTGCGATCACAAGCTTATCGAACGGCGATTTGCCGAGCGGTTCCGGCAGGACATTTCATACCGGCGGCACGAGACCGGCCAGATCGATTCGCGCGAATATTTCGCCGGCCTTCAGGCAGCGTTCGAGATTGAAATCTCGCACGAGCAATTTCTCGACGGGTGGAATGCCATTTTCGTCGGGGAAATGCCCGGCATGGCCGAATTGCTGGCACGGGCGGCGCGGCGGGTCCCGCTGTATGCCTTCACCAATACCAACCGCGACCACGAGCGTGTCTGGTCGCAGCGCTTTTCCGGCGTGCTCGGCAATTTCAAGCACATCTACGTGTCGTCGACGATCGGGCTGCGCAAGCCGGACGCCGCGGCCTACGACCACGTCGTCCAGGCGATCGGCGTGCCGGCCGCACGCATCGTGTTCTTCGACGACGTGCGGGAAAACATCGACGGCGCCCGCGCCCGCGGGCTGCAGGCGGTTCACGTCAGGTCGAGCGCCGACGTGGCGAACGCGCTCGCCGCGCTGGCGCTGTGACGGCGATTGCCGGCCGTCGGCTCAATGCCGCTGACCCGCCGGCTTGCGTGCCGACGCCAGCAGATAGCTCTTGCAGACGACGCCGAAATATCCGGCGATGATCCGGCTGATGAACGATGCCCCGATGCTCTTGCCCAGCGACATGCGGCCGCGCCGGTGCTCGGAGGCGGGCCAGCGCGCGAGGTGCCGGCGGAACCCGCCCAGACAGGCGCGCGTCGCATCCTGCACGTCGATCGCCTCGAAGCCGGCGGCCGCGAAGCGCGCGCGGAAGCTCGCGATGTCGGCAGCAAAGTTGGCCGGGGGAACCTGGCCGAACTCGCCGAGCGGGCGCATGAATCCGCGGAACAGCATGTCGGACAGCACGAGCGAACCGCCGGGCTTGAGGACGCGCAGCGCTTCAGCGAGAAAAGTATCGCGCGTATCGAAGTGGAAAGCCGCCTCCACGCAGATCACGGCGTCGAATTGCGCCGCGGGAAAATCGAGCCGCGTCGCGTCCATGCGTCGAAACGTGCAGCCCGGGGCGCGTCGGCGGGCTTCGGCGAGCTGGGCTTCGGAGACGTTGATGCCGGTGATCATGGCGGGCGCATACGTGCGCATCAGGCGCTTGGTTGTCGCCCCCGGGCCGCAGGCCACGTCGAGAATGCGCCCGCCCTTATCGGGGATCCGGTCGACCAGCGCGTCGACCAGGGCTTCGCTCGCCTCCCGCTGCGACGTCGCGCGCGCGTCCCAGTAGCCGAAGTTGTAGAAGCCGCTGTCGTCGTAAAACTGCCGATAGTCGCTGCTCGCCAACGCGCGGTCGTACATGCGTATCATGCGTTCCTGTGCGGTCATCCGCATCTCCGTAAAAGGCGGCGTGCTCGAGGGGATTGCGCAGTGTAGCGCATTTTCCGGCATGGCGCGGTTTCCCGCTTCGGCCGCCTCTGCTAGAGTTGGCGTCTTCCCATCCCGCCCGCGAACGGAGCACCCGATGACCAAGGTCCAGGTTGCGCACGCATCGCGCTTCGTCGCCCTCGCCGCGGCGCTGCTCGGCTTCGCCCACACGGCGTCGGCGCAGCGGCCGAGCGAAGCGCAGATCGCCGCCGTCCGCCAGGCGTGCCGCTCCGACTACATCGCCCATTGTGCCGGCGTGACGCCCGGCGGCGCGCAGGCGCTGCTGTGTCTGCGCGAGCACCTCGCGAGCCTGTCGGCGCCATGCCAGGAGGCAGTCAACGCCGCCGGGACGGAGGCTGTTCCCGCCGCCGAAGCACCCGCGCCGGCGGCTCCCGCCGAAGGACCCGCCGCCCCTGCGCCGGCACCCGCCGCCGCGCCGGAAGGTCCTGCTGCTCCCGCGGCGGCGCCGCCGTCCCCGGCCGCCGCCGCCCTGCAGCGGATGCGGCCGAACCAGGAGCAGCTCGGCATCATCGTCCAGGCCTGCGGGGCGGACATGAGCACCCATTGCGCCAATGCCGCGCGCGGCCCCGGCTGGGAGCTCAAATACCTGCAGGACCACGCCGCCACTCTATCGGTCGGCTGCCAGCAGGTTCTTGCGGCGGTGGCGTCCACGGCTGCGGCCGAACCTGCAGCCGCGCCGGCAGCGCCGCCGTCCCCGCCCCCGGCCGCCGCCGCGGCGCCGACACCACCGCCTCCTGCGGCCGCCGCTGCACCACCGCCGGCGCCCGCCGCCGCACAACGGATGCGGCCGACCCGCGAGCAGTTCGTCACGATCATTCAGTCCTGCCGTGCGGACATCCGCGAGCACTGCGCCGGTGCCGAGCGCGGCCCCGGATGGCGGCTCAAGTGCCTCAAGGAGAACGCCGCCAGCCTGTCGTCCGGCTGCCAGCAGGCGCTCGCCGCCGTGGCCTCCGGCGCGCCCGCCGAACCTGCCGCCCGCCCGGCCGAGCCGGCAGCGGCGCCCCCCGCCGCCACGCCGCGGATGGAGCGGCGCGTGTCGCCGCGCGACATGCTCATCCTCATTCGCACCACCTGCGGGCCCGACTTCCGCAACTATTGCCGCGGCGTTCCCTTCGGCGGCGGCCGCGTCATCGGCTGCCTGCGCGAGAACGCCGCCAACCTGTCGCCGCAGTGCCGCGAAGCGTTCATGGCGCTGGTCGGCGGCCGCTAGACCAACAAACATTCGCCCGCGCGCCGGTGCCCGCGTTTCCGCAATCAACGCCCGTCGCCGTCGTCGGCGTCGGGCACACGCGCTACGGCAAGCTGCCGCAGCACGATCCCTATGAGCTCGGCCTGTGGGCGCTCAAGGAGGCGCTCGCCGACGCCGGCCTCGCGTTTGACGCCGTCGACGGCCTGATCGTCAACCGCATTCCCGACTATCAGCGCTTCTGCGAGATCGCCGGGCTCGACCCGTCCTACGTGAGCATCACGCCCGGCCAGGGCCGCTTTTCCGGCATCTGCATCGAGACCGCGGCCGCGCTCATCCGCGACGGCCTCGCCCATACCGTCGCGCTGGTCTACGGCAACAACGGCCGCTCGGGCGGCGACCGCTACGGCGGCGCCGGCGACACCTACGGCAGCGGCGGCGGCGGGCAATGGTTTCCCTACGGCATGACGTCGCCCGGCGCGTTCCACGCCCTGATGGCGCGCCGGCACATGGAGCTTTACGGCACCACTGCCGACCAGCTCGGTACGGTCGCCAGGACGATCCGCGCCCACGCCGCGCTCAATCCGGCGGCGGTGATGCGCGAGCCCTTCACGCTCGCCGACTATCACGCGTCGCGCTTCATCTGCGAGCCGCTGCATCTCCTCGACTATTGCCTGATCAACGACGGCGGCGTCGCGCTCATCCTCACCTCCGGCGAGCGCGCCCGCGACCTCGCGCAGAAGCCGGTCTACCTGCGCGGCTACGGCATGGCCACCGCGCTCGCCGCCTCGAGCTTCCCGCCCGACGATTTCTGGCGCGCGCCCATGGGCAAGGCGGCGGCGACGAGCTTCCGCCAGGCCGGAATCGCGCACGCCGACGTTTCCGCGCTGATGATCTACGACAACTTCACGCCGACCGTGCTGTTCTCGCTCGAAGGCTACGGCTATTGCGCGCCGGGCGAGAGCGGCCCGTTCGCGGCGGCCGGCCATCTCGCGCTCGGCGGCCGCTGTCCGACCAACACGTCCGGCGGCCATCTGTCGGAATCCTACATGCAGGGCTGGGCGCTCAACGTCGAGGCGGTGCGCCAGGTGCGCGGCGCCTGCGGCGCGCGCCAGGTCGCGGGCTGCGCCTTCGCCCATTACATGGCGGCAGCGCCGGTCGTGACCTCGATCATCTACGGCCGGGATCCGTCATGAGGCCGCTGCCCGACATCGCCGGCGCCGACGCGCCGTTCTGGCAGGCGCTGCGCCGGCGCGAGCTGCGCGTGCAGCGCTGCGGCAGCTGCGGCACGCACCGGTTTCCCGCCACGCGCTATTGCCCGCGCTGCCGCTCGGACCGATCCGACTGGCAAGCGGTCGCGCCGACCGGCATCGTCGAGACCTGGTGCGTGTTCCATCGCGCCTATTTTGACGACCTGCCAGTGCCCTACACGGTGATCCAGGTGCGGCTCGACTGCGGCGTGCGCCTGTTCTCCAATCCGGTCGCGGTCGAAACCGATGCGCTGCGCATCGGCCTGGCGGTCGAGGCCGCGTTCGAGGACATCACGCCGGATGTGACCCTGTTGAAGTTCAAGCCACGGAAGGACGTCGCATGAAGGCTCTTGTTGTGCACGCGCCCGGGGGCACCGACGTGCTCAAGATCGAGCAGATCCCCGATCCCACGCCGGGACCCAAGGACGTGGTCATCAAGGTCGACGCCTGCGGCGTGTGCTTCCACGACATCGTCACCCGCAACGGCACCCTGAAGTACGGCGTGCAGATGCCGTGCATCCTCGGCCACGAGATTTCCGGCACCGTGGTGGCGGTCGGCCGCGACGTGCGCGGCTTCCGCGCCGACGACCGCGTGGCGACCGTGCAGCGCTATCACATCTGCGGTTCCTGCCGGTACTGCCGCAGCGGGCGCGAGCCGTTGTGCCCGGAGCGCAAGTTCACCGGCGATTGGGGCCTGGTCGGCGGCTATGCGCAGTACGTGGCGATCGAGGACGACAACGTCGCGCTCGTCCCCGAAAACGTGGCGCTGCAGGACGCCTCGATCGTCGCCTGCGCGGTCGGCACCATCCTCAACGCCATCCGCGAGGTCGGCCGCCTGGCGCCGGGCGAAAGCGCGCTGGTCACCGGCGCCGGCGGCGGGCTCGGCATGCACGCGGTGCAGCTCGCCCGCCTCGCCGGCGCCCACGTGGTGGCGCAGACCACCTCGCCCGAGAAGGCCGCGCGCATCCGCGCGCTCGGGGCGCACGACGTGATCGTGCACGGGCGCGGCGAGGATTTCTCCGCCGCGGTGAAACAGGCGACCGGCGGCCGCGGCGTCGACGTCGCCATCGACAACGTCGGCAGCCAGCTGTTCGAGCCGATCCGCCGCAGTATGGGAATCGGCGGGCGCTGGATCTTGATCGGGCAGCTGACCGGCCAGTTCGTGCCGTTCAACCCGGCGCAGCTCTTCCTCAAGAACGTGTCCATGCTCAGCGCCACCAGCACCACCCGCAAGCAGCTCGAGGATTGCCTGGCCATGGTCGCGCGCGGCGCGATCAAACCGATCGTGTCGCTGGCGCTGCCGCTGGAAGAAGCCGCGCAGGCGCACACGCTGGTCGAAGCCGGCAAGGCCGCCGGCCGCATCGTGCTGCGCCCAAACGGATGAGCACGTAGGATGGGTTGACGCCCGCGCAGGCGGGCGGAAACCCATCGCCTTTCAATCAGCATCGGCATGATGGGTTTCGCTGACGCTCAACCCATCCTACGGCGGAGAACAAATTGACCCTCGACGCCGCCATCGTCGGCATCGGCTTGAGTCCGTTCGGCCGCGGCCTGCCCGACAGCCAGCTCGGCCTTGCCGCCACGGCGTTCAAGGCCGCGCTCGCCGACGCCGGGCTCGAGCGCGCCGACGTCGACGGCCTGTCGATCCATCTCGGCTGGCCGCTCGGTCCCGACTACGACCGCATCGCCGAGGCGTTCGGGCTCGACATCCGCTACGTCAACCAGTCGTGGCTGCAGGTCGTGTCTCAGTTTGAATGTGGCAGGATCGCAAACTCCGGCGCGAAGTTGCGCACGTCCTCGTAGGCGAGATGGATGTCGAAATGCTTGGCCTCTTCAGGCCAGCGCCGGATGA
>Ga0193751_1002813_pt1 | contig 10463 bp, 7 predicted proteins | sample L1c2metaG_FD_143050 | JGI IMG/M metagenome (GOLD analysis project Ga0193751, IMG submission 143050) | Soil microbial communities from a riparian zone of the East river system, Colorado, United States - L1c2 | ecosystem: Environmental > Terrestrial > Soil > Riparian zone | place: USA: East River...
GCTGTCATCCCGACCGCTCGCGCATGGTTGACATGGCCCAGGGCAATGTCCCGTTCTTCGAAAAAAATCTGAAAGAAATCATCCGGCGCAATGTGCGGTCTGGCCGGCTGTCTTACTCCACCGACATTGAAACTTTTGCCCGCAGAACCCACGTGATTTTCCTGGCCGAAGACAAAGCGGAGGGCTTGGCCGACATCGCCTTGCGGATTACGCGGCTGGCGACCAAGCCCCCGATTCTCTCGATCGTGACTCCGGTTCCGGTGGGCACGGCGAGCAAGCTTGAGCAGGCCATTAAAGACGCCGGATTGCAGGCAACGATCGTTTCGCAGCCGATGTTCTTTACCGATGGCTGCGCGGTAGAGGACTTCAACTGGCCCGACCGGATTATTCTGGGATCGACTTCGCAGGAAGCCGTGCACTCGCTGAAGCAGATTTTTCATCCGCTGGTGATGCGGGGCGTGCCGGTGATTGTGACCAACCAGGCAACCGCGGAACTGGTGCGTGAAGCTGCGACCGCATTTGTGGCGACAAAAATTTCTTTCATCAACGAAGTGGCAGCGCTGTGCGAACGCGTGGATGCGGATGCCGTGAACCTGGCGCTGGCTCTCGGCCTCGATAAGAAAATTGCGCCGCGATGTCTGCAACCCGGAGCTGGCATGGGCGGTGTGTTCGCGGAATCGGATATGGATTCGCTGGTGGAGTTGGCGCAGTCGCACGGCGTGCCGCTGAAAGTGCTAGGCGCCGCGCGCGAGGTGAACACTTATCTCGCCGACCGGCTGGTCGATAAAATCTCGCTGGTGCTGAATTCCGTCGAGAACAAGGAAGTTGGAATCCTTGGGCTGGCGTTCAAACCGAATACGAATTCGGTGGCGGGATCGTCGTCGATACGGCTGGCGGAGAACCTGGTGTCGAAAGGCGCGCACGTCCGCGCCTACGACCCGGTGGCGATTCCTGAGGCCAAGATACGGCTCAACGGATCGGTGCGCTATTGCGACTCGGCCTATGCGGCTGCGGAAGGGTCCGACGCGCTGGTCGTGGGCACGGGTTGGCCGGAGTTCCGGGCGCTCGATTTCGACCGCATCAAGACATTGGTGAAGAAGCCGCTCATCGTCGACACCAAGAATTTGCTGGATTCGACGCGGTTGCGGGCGTTGGGATTTGAGTATGTCGGAGTCGGGCGCTTATAACGGCAGTCGCGCACGTGGATAGAGGAGACGTTGCGAGCAACGTCTCTACGACGTGATCTCCTCTTTGATTCACCTCATTTCTTCAGTTCTTTATTTCCCTTCCTCGTCCCTGCTCATCGGCCTTGCGTGGTGTTTATAGCTGGGGAGCGATCACTCCCACCACGGGCGCCAGCCCTGGGTCATCCAGGGTGACCTGTCTGGTAAGCGCCCGCACAAGATGTCCCGCATCGTCACTCCCGAAGGTGCGTACACGGGTCCGCGAGGTGTCTAGAACTGCGCGGCTGAACATCTCGGCCTGCAGTTTCGACAGTAGCGAGAACGGAAATCTCAGTCACGGTCATTGGTCACACTGGCGAATTTTATCTGTGGAAAACTTGCGGCGGGCCGGATGCTGGTGGAAAGTGGTTTTTGCTTAGGCCCATTGCGCGTTCTTGGCGAACTTGTGGATCAAAAGCATTTAACCGCTGAGAACGCGAAGGATTCGCGGAGGTCGCAGAGAACGTCTTTTCAGGGAAGGACAGTTCTCACATATACGTTAATTCGACTCGTTCTCGAGGGAAAGAGCTCTGACGGCGTGGGACTGCAATTGCTATAATCAACACGGCGGTGGGAATAGCTCAACTGGCAGAGCACCGGACTGTGGCTCCGACGGTTGCGGGTTCGATTCCCGTTTCCCACCCCAGATTTTCAGAAACTTTCTGCACTCAGCGCCAGATGTGGCATGATTCCTTCCGGCGTGGCGATCCAGTCCCACCGTGCAATCACGGCCCCGTAGCTCAATTGGATAGAGCATCAGTCTTCGGAACTGAGGGTTGGGGGTTCAAGTCCCTCCGGGGTCGCCATACGATTAGGCACATCGTCGCGCTCACGTGAGACAGCCGCCCTGTCCGGGGCCGTAAGCCCGAGTTCCCTCCAATTTGTAGGCGGAAGCCAAAACCCGGTCGGTCAAACCTGTCGAAACTTCCAAGAGCAGACCTGAGTCGAGCGTATACTTAGGCGCGAGAATGGGTTCCCTTGCTCGGAAAGGCTCCGATTCGTCTGCCTATGGGCCGCCTTTATTTTCTGCCATTACTGTTCTCGTCGCTACTTTTCGCCCAAGACACCATCTCTATCGACGCCGTTTCGGCGATGCACGTCTGCAGCGACAAGAATCCGGCGTCTTCCGGCCCGTGTGCGACCCCGCCACGTGCGCTGAGTAAGGTGAACCCAACCTACCCCGAAAAGTCACGCCAGTCGCGCCATGAAGGTACGGTGGTTCTCAATGTGACCGTCGGAAAAGATGGATCCACTCATGACCTGCATGTAATTAAGGGTGTGGACGACGCCATCGACCAGGCGGCGATGAGCGCTGTGAGCCAGTGGAAGTTTGAACCTGCAACGTATGAGGGAAATCCCGTTGCCGTCGAATTGCGCATTGAAGTGAACTTCCGGTTGCAAACCAATGCCTCGGCAACCCCGGGGCCAGCGACCTCAAGCGATGCCGAGCAGATTCGCAATCTGTTTACAGACGCAAGCGAGGCGTACGGCCGTAGCGACTATCACGCCGCGGCGAATTTAGCCCGTCGCATAACCAGTTTGTCACCGCAGCACAATAGCGCGTGGAACCTGCTCGGAATTTCACTGCTCGCCATGAATCAGCTCGAGGCTGCGGCGGCTGCTCTTGAGACTCAGATCAAGATCGATGCGGGGAGCGCTTTCGCCTACAACAACCTCGGACGCGTGTACTGGCGCCAGCACAAGTATGACGAAGCAGCAGCACAGTTCCGAAGACAAATAGTCATCAATCCTCAGGATCATTACGCCCATGCCAACCTGGCGATGATGTTGCGGGACGAGCATAAATGCGCGGAAGCCATGCCTGAATTGGACAAGGCCCTGGCCATTACACCGAACAAAGCCGACGCGCTACTCGCCCAGGGAGAATGCGACATCGACCTTGGCAACCGGGCCAAAGGCCTTTCCGAGTTGGAACAGGCCATCAGCGTTTCATCCGCCCCCGGCATATGGAACAGCGCAGCTTACAATCTTGCGAAACGCAACATCGAACTGGAGCTTGCGGAGAAGTGGTCTGAGACCGCACTTACGATGCAATCGGCCCGCTTGCACAGCCTTTCCCTTGACCACTTGACTGTGGAGCAATTGAACTCTGTGTTCGCGATCGCCCACTATTGGGACACCCGCGGTTGGATTTATTTTCTCCGCGGCGACAATGCCAGCTCTCAGGCTTATACGGAGGCGGCGTGGTGGTTGCTTCCGGTCCTGGTCATTGGCGATCACCTGGGGCAGATTTACGAGAAAACCGGCCAACCAGAAAAGGCGATTCACACTTATGCAATGGCGGTGGCGTCGGCTGACCGACCGATCCGGTCAAATATCGACCCCGCTGATGTCGTGGATGCCAAGCAGAGATTGACGAAAGCTGCGGGCTCCGAAACTAACATCCCCGCCCTGATCGAGCAAGGGCGAACGGATTTGGCGGGCATGGCCACCTTCTCGATTCACAATGCAGCCAAGACCAAAGGTTCGGGAGAGTTCGCGGTTAAGGTCGCTGCCACGGGAAAGCCCCTGCAAGCGCACGAGCTTTCCGGCGATGTTGCCCTGGGTAAGGTTGCCGATTCACTGCAGGCGGCGCAACTCCCATTTCGGATTCCAGAATCTGCGGCGGTCGAAATCCCACTACGCGGCACTTTAACCTGCAAGGCAGAAGAAGACCAATGCCGCTTTGTCTTGCTCAATTCGGAAGCGGCTTTCGACCTCGCCAGCCAGGAATCGGCCCAGGATAGCGCGTCCACAGAAACCGCCTCGGCCGATCCTCACATCTACAACAATCCGGTAATCGGAATCCGAATTTCTTTGCCCGACGAATGGAAACTCATTAAAGAGGAGCCTGGATCTTTCAGCCGACCGCATAATGCTATGTTCGGCAAGCCAGGCTCAGTGGCGTTCTTCATACTGACACGCGAACATCTGGAAGCCACACCAGAACTTTATCAACAGATGATCGAGTCTGGGTTCTCGCGGCGGCCGGAGTATAAACGCAACGGGACCGAGAACGTTAAGCGGGATGGGTTTACCGGCACCCGCTGGATAGTCACCTGGAATGAAAACGGTAGGGTTGCGTACTCCTCGGTCATGGAATTCTTCAATGTAGGCGACGAACACTATCGCGTTACTGCGCTGGCCCCCAAAGAGATTTACGATCGCTACACGGAAACCTTCGAGAACATGTTCCGGTCCGTTCGATTTCCCATGCTACATACTGACCCGAGAATACTGGAAGAGGTGAAGTAATATAGCCGCAGTTGGTGGCGAACGTCTTCGCCAGACGGTCCGTAGTCCCCGGAACCGGCCCTGTAGCGTCAGTCTTCGGAACTGAGGGTTGGGGGTTCAAGTCCCTCCGGGGTCGCCATACGATTCTTTATTAAGCACGGCTCATGTAGAGACAGCCGCCTCGGCTGTCCGGACCAGGCCAAGTTTCTGCGGTTGTCTTCTGAGCCCACAGCAGGCCGCGCTTCGTTCGACGGACAGCCGAGGCGGCTGTCCCCACGTGACTCTCTCCGTCTGGCTAGAACGGATCGACTTTGGGAAAATGAATGTTCAGCTTGTAGCAGATGTAGAGAATCAGGATCGCGCCGAGTGTGGAAAAAATGAGGCCGGCTGGATGGTATCGTTCATTTTTTGGGCGCGCAAACATGTGGGTCACGGCCCCGCCGATGATCGATCCGATGATGCCGAGCACGATCGTCCAGAAAATCGTCATGTGCACGTGCATTACCGATTTCGCGATAACCCCTGCGATTAGCCCGATCAGTACATACCAGATTAAGTGAAACATATTTCTCCTCCAGCCTTAGCGGCCTGTTATTTCAGTTTCACGAAGAGCAGCACGAAAATCGCCCATACCCCGACGGTCAGGGGAAACTGCACCAAAGAAGCGTCCCGCAGCGGATTTCCTCTGGGCAGGGCAAACGTCGCCAGCAGCATGGCAAGCGCGGTGAATACTCCAAGCATCAATCTGCTTTTCCAGTTCATGAAATGTTCGTCCTCCCTTTTTCCGTTGGATTTTAAAATGGCAATGGCACAGATCGTTCCTCTTCCAGGACCGGAATCGTGTGTGTTGTCTCTTACCTTGCAAGCTGGCCGTCCTGCTGCTGTCACTTCGTAAATGGTGGGCAGGCAAACCTCTTTCAAAGTTCCTTAAGTTTGTTATCCTTCGCGATGTCCTCGCGGGGAACCAGAGACTTTTTGAGCCGGCTATTAATCTTGCTCAGCTCCCAGAAAATCAAAACAAGGAGAATCGCAATTACGAACAGCAAAAATAGAACATTCATCGAAGTAGCTCTCCGGCCAGCAAGGATTGTAAAGGCTGAGGCATTTTACGCTTGTCGGTCAAGCTTTGGGTAGCAAGTAGAGTTTCGCTCATCCGTTAAACATCGCTCCTTCACGCGTCAAGAACCAGACACTCACCGTTCCGAGTTAGAAATTCACCCGCACGCCCAACTGCGCGGCGAACGGAATGCCCACCGTTGTCCCAGGGCCGAAGAAGTCGCCCAGGCCGCCGGCGGGGATCTCCAGTTGCCTGAAGCTGGTGATGGGCTGGAGTTGGTTGCAGCTGGGGAAATCGAGGCAGATGTTGGTGGCGTCGCCCGATGCGATGCCGCTCTGGGGGAGGGGCAACAGGCTGATGTTTCCTACGTAGTTCGCGCCCGGGTTGTTGCGGTTGAACAGGTTGAAAAACTCGGCGAAGGGGCGAACCTCAACATGCTCGCCGAACTTGAAGGGACGAGTCACGCGCAGATCCATTTGGATGTAGGCTGTGCCGCGGAAGGCGTCGAGAGCGGTGGGCCTGCCATTCACCGAGATGCGCTGGCTGTTGTCGGCGGTCGTGATGGTGAAGGGCCGGGCGGACTCGGCCTGCAACAGGCTGCTCAATTCAAAGCCGCCGGGGATGTAAACCGTGCCCGCGAGCACGAAACGGTGGCGCACGTCTTCGCCAGACGGGCCATAATCGCCAGGAGCGAAGGGGTTCTGCGGGTCGCAGACTCCGTTCACATAATCAAATAATTCTCCCAGAACGCATCCCCAAGTCTGCGCGTGGGAGAGTGTGTAATTGGCAACCAGGTTGAAACGATTTTGCACGTTGTCTTGCAGATGAAGCATCAGCGCGTTGTAGCTGGAGCGATTGTCGGAACGGAATACCTGGGCGGAGAATGGATACGCTCGATAGGCGTGATTGCCCTCTTCGTGGGTGTAGTCCGCACTCGCAGTCCAATTGGAATTGAATGCGTGCTGCACGCCGCCGGTCGCATGCAGTGCGTAAGGAGTCTTGTAATTGGGATCGATCAGCGCCGCAGGAGGATTCGCACCTCCGTTCACCGCCTGGAAAGCAGTCGCCCAGCCGTTCTGCGCGAGATCGTTGTAAAAAAGCCCAAATCCGCCGCGGATTACGGTGCGGCCGCTGGCGCCCGGCGAATACGCGAGTCCGAGGCGAGGGCCGAATTGTTTGCGGTCATCTTGAGGCGCGCGCTCCGGAAGTCCAAACGAGGGCAGCAGCGAAAACGACGGATTGACGGTCTGATCGTGACCCGACGCGAGGAAGAGGCCGAGAGTGGTTTGCCAGCGCAGCCCGTAGTTCAGTGTGAGATGGCGCGAAAGGCGCCATGAATCCTGCGCGTAGAGCGCGAGACGTTGGACATTCTGCGAGAAGCTCCCGTCGCTGGCGGGAGTGGTGGAGGCTCCGTTCGCGTAGTCGATGGGAAACTGACCGAGATTCGCTTCATTCACCGTGTAGAAGGTGGGATCGTTGGGAAACGAGTACAACGTCTCCTGGTTGCCCGGGAATGCCCCGCTCAGAACCGGTTCATGAATGAAATTCACTCCGAACTTGAAGGAATGGTCGCCGGTGGCATGGCCCAGGTCGTAGCGAAACTGGTATTTTTCTTGATTGCGCAGCGACGGAAATAGAGTGATCGGGGTGGCGAACTGGTTGTCACCGTAAGTTTCGAAACCGGAGACGGTCAGCGTTGTGGAGCTGAACGGAAAGGCGAGCGCGAAGCCGAGCGTTGAATTCCGCGTCTGAGTCAGGTGCAGCAAGCTGGCGTCGAATACAAATGTGCCCAGCCAGGTTGGACTGAAGGAATAGGTATTGCCGATCACGGTGTTCCAATAATTATTGTGCGTGGTCAGTCCGGTCGAAGGCAGGGTAGCCTGCTGTACCAGCGCGTTGCGGGTCAGATAACTGTCTTGCGAGGCGCGAAGGAACCATTGCGATTTGGTGCTCTGTGCCCAGTCGAAACGCACCGATCCGATGTAGTCGCGAAACGGAATGGGCACACTTCGGGGAACCGCGATCGAAGGCATGCCGGGAATCAGGCCGTCGGCTGCGATTTGAGCCAGAGCGTTGAACTGGGTAAGGCTGTTCGGGCTGTAGGCGATGCTGGCATTCTCGTGAACATATTCGAATGAAGTGAAGAACCAGATCTTATCGTGCGCGATGAGACCGCCCAGCGTGCCGACATAGTTCTGCCTTGAGAATGGCTGCTTGGGGTTGGGCGCGGGGTTCTCAATGGGAAAGCGTGCATTGAGGACCGCCGCGCGCTCGTAGAACGCTCCGGTGCCATGCCATTCATCGGTGCCGCGCCTGGTGGTGATGACGACCGAGCCTGCCGTGGTTCCACCGGTATCGGCGTCTTCGTTGGCGGTGCGTACGGCAAATTCCTGAACTGCGTCCGGCGAAAAATTCTGCAGGAAGCCGCCAATCCAGTCGTCGGAATTGTCGCCGCCGTCGACGGAAAGATCGTTATTCAGTCCTGAACTTCCTCCGGTGGAGATGGCGGTGATCCGCACCTTGGTGGGATCGGAGGGTTCCACCGGTTCGGTGCCGGGGGCAAGATACGCTATGTTGGCGAAGCTGCGGGCGGCGAGCGGAAGCGTCTGCAAGTCCTGGCTAGTGATTACGCCCTGATGCACCACGCTGACCAGGTCGATGGGCTGCGTCGTGATGGACGAATTCTGAGCCTGTACCGAGACCGTTTCTGCGGGAGCGGCAAGCTGCAGTGTGACGGTGACTTCGCGCACCGAACTGACGGCGATAGAAACATTCGCTTGCGCGGGGGCGAATCCGGCTGCGCTTACGGTAAGGCGATATGCACCCGGGAGCAGATCGTCCAGGCGGAACTCGCCGCGGTCTTCGCTGGTGGCGGTGCGCTGCACCGGCGAATCAACCGACTGCATTGCAATTTTGGCCGATGGAATGCGCGCGCCGGTCGCGTCTTGCACCGCCCCGCGCAGAGAGCCGCGAGGGTTCTGGGCAGGCAGGAGGGCCGCCAACACAACGACGACGAAAAGCGATTTGAGGAACAAGTTTCTCCTGTTTTCGATCAGTCGATCTTTGCGTCCTTTGCGAATTCTTTGCGTCCTCTGCGGTTTAAGATTTTTGCCGAAAGATTTTAACCGCGGAGGTCGCGGAGAAAAGCCGCGAAGTACGCCGAGCAGACCACAATCTAAAGCTCATACCACTCACTTAGTCCGACCAGCGCTGAGGCGTGCGGTCCCAGCGATGCTTCTTGAGTTCCGCCAGCAAGTTTTTGTCGAGAGGCCCAGCGTCACTGGCCGCAATGTTCTGGCGCACGTGCTCGGGTTTGCGCATGCCGGCAATGGTCGTGCTCACCGCAGAATGCGACAGGATGAAGCGCAGCGCCATCTCCGGCAGCGCCATTCCCGGGGGAAGAATTTCTTTCAGTTTGTCGACGCGCTTGACCGTCTTCGCGAGATTCTCCGGACCGAAATATCCGGCACGCCAATCGTTTTTGGGAAAGGTGGTTTGCAGCGTCATCTTGCCACCCAGGCTGCCTTCATCGAGCGGGACGCGGGCGATTACGCCGACGTTGAGTTCCTGGCAGACGGGAAAGAGTTCGTCTTCCGGCGCCTGATCAAAGATGTTGTAGATCACCTGCACCGTATCCACCAGGCCGGTGCGCAGTGCCTTGATGCCATTCTCCGGCTGCCAGCGGTTGATGCTCAGACCGAAAAATCGGATCGTCTCGTCGCGCTTCAGCTTTTCCACGGTCGAGCGAAACTCAGGCTCAGCGGTCCAGGTATCGTCCCAGACGTGGAATTGCAGGAGATCGATGGTATCCACGCGCAGCTGCTTGCGGATGAGGTCGGCATATTTGAAAACGTGCTGCGCGGAGAAAACGTCACCGTACTTGTATTCGGGCAGCGCAGGCCATCGGTTATTGCGGGGAGGAATCTTGGACGCGGCATAGAGCCGCTTCTTGGAATTGCGGGCCATGATCTCCCCGAGCAGTCCGTCGCTCTTGCCCTCGCCATAGGCCCATGCCGTGTCGAAAAAATTGCAACCGAGGTCGACCGCGCGCTGCATTGCTGCCAGCGATTCCTCGTTGTTCGAACCGCTCCATCCGCTCATCCCCCAGAGTCCGTGGGCGATGTCGCTGACTTCAAAACCAGTACGGCCTAGCTTGCGGTACTTCATGATGGCGTCCTTTAGGAGGCGTTTTCGCTTCCGCAGAGGCTTAGAAGCGGACTCATCAGGATAAATGAAGGCTTGAGTTCCGCCCAGTCTGCATTACCGGAAGCACGTCGCTGAGAAGCCGGACCGGTTGCCCGCGAGATCCCTCCCTTCGCCTGAAGAACGGCTCCGGTCGGGATGACGCCCTCATCCTGAGGAATCAGTCGGGATGACGCCATCGTTAGGAAGCAAAAGGATCGGGGAAGAGGGTCAGCGGGTTTTTCGATAGGAGCCATTCAAATTTTGAGGCCTGCGGTAAAGGCTCACAGGTGTTTAATGAACCTAGATCATAACGATGGAGGTCTCCTCAATGAAATCCGAATATCCTTATAATTCGACGGCTCGAAAGAATGATGAGCTCACGGCACCCTCGCCGTCCCGGTTAATCGACGAGAAGATTTCGGACGAGTCGGGCGCGGAAACCAAGTCCGACAGCGCGCTTGCGCCGGCGGGACTCAACAATCCCTTCTGGAATTAACCTCGGTTTAATTAACCTCGGCTAGCGCCGGTTCGTTAGCGCAGAAATTAGCGCGACGGTCGGCGCTCATTTTTGGACAACCACCGGACTTCAGCCATCCTATCGCAGGATTGGTAAGCAGAGGCATGGTCGAATCGAGAAGTCCAGCCCTGCCATTTCTTCGAGCGCGGGATGCAGGAGCGAATCGCGACAGGGTTCCAGCGTGATCACGAACGGCAACGACGCCTTGTCGAAGCCTGGCTTCTGCAACAAAGAATCAATGTTTAAA
>Ga0193751_1002814_pt1 | contig 10461 bp, 9 predicted proteins | sample L1c2metaG_FD_143050 | JGI IMG/M metagenome (GOLD analysis project Ga0193751, IMG submission 143050) | Soil microbial communities from a riparian zone of the East river system, Colorado, United States - L1c2 | ecosystem: Environmental > Terrestrial > Soil > Riparian zone | place: USA: East River...
CACGGCCAGGAATAATTGTCAGTGATCCACCCACCCAGCGTCGGACCGAGTGTCGGACCGACCATGACCCCGACGCCGAAGATCGCCATTCCGGTTCCCGCTTCTTCCGGCGGGAAGGACTCATAGAGCGTGGCCTGTGCGGTGGAGAGCAGGGCACCGCCGCCAATTCCCTGAATCACGCGCCAGAAGATCAGCGCGAATAACGAGTGCGACGAGCCGCAGAAGAAGGACGCCAGCGTGAAGAGAAGAATCGAGCCGGTGAAGTAACGCTTTCTCCCGAAGTACGCCGAAAGCCAGCCCGACATCGGAATGACGATGACGTTGGCGATGATGTACGCCGTCGATACCCAGGCGATCTCGTCGAGCGTCGCGCCGAGATTTCCCATCATGTGCGGAATCGCCACGTTGACGATCGACGTGTCGATCAGCTCGAGCATCGCCGCCATCGTGACGGTGAAGGCGATGATGTACTTGTGCGCGTAGCGGTCCTCGGATTGCGTCACCCCCGAGGACCGCAGCACGGCCGTGCTCACCGGTTGGCGGTGTTCACGTGCACGTTCGCCGAAAGGCCGGGCCGCAGGGGATGATTACCCGAGCACGGCTTGGTGACTGCGATGCGCACCGGAACACGCTGCACGACCTTCGTGAAGTTTCCGGTCGCGTTGTCGGGTGGAAGAAGCGCGAACTTTGCTCCGGTTGCGCCGCTGACGCTCGCCACCTTTCCTTCGCCGACACAGCCGCCGTAGGCATCGATCTCGAACTCTACGGGCTGGCCGGGACGGATCGTGGCGAGCTGTGTCTCCTTGAAGTTCGCCGTAACCCAGACCCCGGTATCGGCAACGATGCTGAGGAGCGGCTGCCCCGGCGCGACGAGCTGTCCCACCTCGACCTGCTTTCTCGAGACCTCTCCCGAGGCAGGCGCGGTAATCCGGGTGTAATCGAGCTGAAGCTGCGCGTTCTCAGCGGCCGCGCGCGCCGCCATCGTCCGGGCGCTGGCGACACGGACTCCGGCTTCCGCGGTGTTGACCGTTCCGCCCGCGGCCGACGCCTGACGTTCCGCAGCGAGGAGATTCGCGTGCGCCACCGCTGAGGTCGCCTGCGCGGCGTCCAGCTGTTGCTGCGAAATGATCAGCTTCGTCGCGAGCTCCTTCGCGCGCGCGAGATCCGCATCAGCCTTGTCGGCGTTGGCCTTGGCCGCTCCGATCTGGGCGTCTAGTGTGGCACGCTGCCCCGTGGCGCTCTGAACCTGTGACTGCGCCTGGCCGAAGAATCCCCCGCCGCCACTGGTTGCTTCAGCCGCGGCGAGATCGGCCTGCGCCTGCTGCAGCCGCACGCGATAGTCCGCGTCGTCGAGCTGAACGAGCAGTTGGTCGGCGTTCACGTGATCGTTCTCGTTGACGTTCACCGTCTTCACGTATCCCCCGACTTTCGCCAACACGGGCACGATGTGTCCGTCGACCTGTGCGTTGTCGGTCGACTCGTGGGATCGTCCATAGTTCCATCTCTGGAAAGCCCAGAAGAGTAGGACGAGCCCGAGCACGATCACGATTGGGACAACGAATTTCTTTTTCGTCGAAGGCTTGTCCGGCTCATCAGCGGCCGATCTGCCGTTGCGGGTGCTCGTCGAAGCGCTGGATTCTATTGCGGTTGCCATAATCTTCCTGTGTTCCTGCAGGTCTGGATAAAGTTTAGCTAAAAGTGGTATTGGAGCTATCTAAGCGTCGTCACGCTGCCGGTAGCGCGCGCGAGTGACACCCGCGCCAGCTGGTAAGCCGTCTCCGCATCGTTCACGAGAGTCCGCGACGCAGTCAACGCGAGAGATGCATTCACGACATCCGCGTTTCCCGACACCCCGGCGTTGAAACGGTCGCGCGCCTGCACGACCTCCTGTTCGGCGAGACGGAGACGCTCGCTCGCCGCGTCCAGCTGCTCGCGCGCGGCCGCCAGATCCAGCACCGCACCGCGCACATCAGCCTGGGCCTGCTGCTCGACATCGCGCTGCCTGATTTGTGCTTCCTTCACGACCGACTGCTGTTCCTGAAGCCTTCCTTCGCGCTTGAATCCGTCGAACATCGGGATGCTTACCTGCAAGCCCCAGGTGTAGGTGTTGAGAAGGCGCGAGCCATTCTTCCCGATGATGCCGTCGTCGGCGACGAGCCCCAACGACGGCAGACGCTCGGCTTTGATTGCGGAGAGACCCTGTTGGGCTGCCCGCACGCGTGCTTCCTCGGCGAGAATGTCCGGACGCGCCCGAAGCGCCTGAGCCAGCAGAGCCGCTTCATCCGGAACCGGCTCGGTGGCAGCTGCGACCAGGGAGAGCGAATCTGTGAGAACGATGTCGGTTCCCACCGGAAGCGAGAGCGACCGGAGCAAATCGAGGTGCGCATGATCGCGCGCGTTTCGCGAAGCAATCAGGCTGGCGCGAGTGGCAGCGAGCTGTGCGCGCGCTCGGGTTACGTCGAGACCGACACCCGTTCCCGCCCGAAGCTGCGCTTGCGCGATGCCGAGCAGCTCAGTCGCGAGCACCGTGTCGGCCTGGCGAGCGTGCAGATCGGCGTCCGCGCGCATCGCTCTCACGTACGCGGTAGTAGCAACCGTCGCGGCCTGTTCAGCGGTCGCATCAGCGTCGGCGTTGGACGATCGCGCGGATGCCTGTGCGGAGCGCACGCGACCAATCGCGCCGAAGTCGAGCAGGTTCTGCTCCACGCGACCGCGAACGTCGAGTGTGTTGATGGGGCCCAGGACCTCGCCCTTCGGATCGAAGATCGGCTGCTGGCCAGCTGGGGCGGGAAAGTCGATTCCGAGCGTCGATGTGTTGAACGTTCGACCCGCTTCCTGCACGTAGCTGCTGACGGTGGGCAGCAAATCCGCCCGACGCTGCCGGACACGGGCCTGAGCTTCGTCGGCGCGCAATCTCGCTCCCTTGGCCAGGGCGCTCTGCTGCGCGGCGAGCCGCCCGGCGTCGCCGAGAGAAAGCGAAAGCACTGTCGGCTGCTGTGCGTCGAGGCGGGGCGATGCGAACAACAGGATCGCGGCCGCGGTCAGAAAGCGAACGCGGACGTTGGGGGAGAATTCAGTCATTGGTGAATGGGATGAACGAAAGAGCATCCAACGGCGCCCCATCTGCCTGGGCGAATGCGGCATCGGACGGAGCCATTGCATGGAGATAGAACTGAGCCAGCTCGTTGAAAACCTCCTCGTCACTCTTGTGAGCGAGAAGCGGAACCCCGGTGTGCTCGTCGCGCCATATGCCGTTCATGACGATAAGAGCGACGACCGCGCGGGCGGCAATCATGGGATCGATCTCGCGGAATTCGCCGGCGTCAACTCCGCGGCGGATGATTCCGGCGATGAGCTTTTGGCCGCGAGCGACCACCTCTTCGGCGTAGAATTTCGCGAGATCGGGGAACTGGTGTAGCTCACCGAGTACGAGGCGGTAAATGGTGATGAAAGCCGGCGAGCGAACGAACGCCCAGTGGCCTCTCATGAATGCGAGGAGCTGATTCCTTGGAGTGCCGGGGACATTGGCTCGCTCTGCCCGCTCGATTGCCGCGACAGCCGTCTGCCGGATCATCTCACGGAAGAGCTCTTCCTTGTTGGGGAAGTAGAGGTAGATGGTGCCCTTGGAGACTCCGGCGCGTTCGGCGATATCCTGGAGTCGGGCGTTGGCGAGGCCGCATTCGCCGAAAACCTCGAGGGCAGCCTTGATGATCTGCTCGGGCCGGTCCTCGGGGCATCTACGCCATTTTGGTGCAGCTGATTTTGCTCGGGGCATTTCTGTAAATAGATAGTATCTGACCAGTCAGTAACATACTATACCCGAGCCCAGCAGTCAATCACACCACCCGCTAACCGCCTACTTATGCGCCTCTGCGGCTTCCTTATCCCGGTAATGCGCGTTCGTCATCATCACGATCGAGCTCAGGAGGAGGAATAGTGTGACGGCGCCGAGGATCAACCCGGTCAGCGCGGCGCTCAGGTCCGTCTTCTTTTTGGTGGCCATGGCTATTTCGCTCCCGGATCGCTCGAGACTCTGGCCTTCGATACTGTGTCGTTCTGGTTGATCTTCGGGATCACATCGATCCCTTCGATCACTTTTCCAAAAACGGTGTGAACTCCATTCAGGTGCTTGGTGTTCTGCTCGCTGAGCACGATGAAGAACTGGCTGCCACCGGTGTTCTTTCCCGCGTGCGCCATCGACAGCGCGCCTACCTGGTGCTTGTGCGGATTCCCATCTGTCTCGCAGTCGATCTTGTAGCCCGGACCGCCCGTTCCCACCGGACCCTTCGCGTGCTCACCGCCCTTCGAGTACGGATCGCCGCCCTGCACCATGAAATCCTTGATGACCCGATGGAACTTTGTCCCGTCATAAAAGCCGGAGTTGGCGAGCTTCTCGAAATTCGCCACCGTCTTGGGCGCCTCCTTGTCGTACAACTCGGCGCGCATCGTTCCTTTGTTGGTTTCTATCGTTGCGAACTTCGTCATATTGGCGGAAAGGTGGCGTTAAAGTTTACTGGCATCTCGGTTGATCGAGATCAAAAGCAACTGAACGGGTGCGAGTTGTGAGTAGCGTAGTTGTTAGTTGCGAGTTCACTACGTCGGGACGTAAATGGCGCGGATCGGGGCACAGTCAACCGCCTGTGCCTTCACACCATCGGTAGCGTCCTGACGTCGTGAACTCGTACCTCGGGGCTGTGCTACTCCCGACTCGCACCCGTTCAGTTGCAGTTCCCAGTTTCAGCATGGAATCATAACCTAGACCGTACTCGACGGGCAGATATCGTTCAGAACGCATATCTCGCACTTGGGAACGCGCGCGTCGCAGACGCGCCGACCGTGAAAGATGAGCACGTGCGCGAGCATCGCCCAGTCTTCGCGCGGGAATAACGGCATCAGATCCTGCTCGACTTTCACCGGGTCCGTTTGCTTCGTGAGACCGAGTCGCAGGCTCAAACGTCCGACGTGCGTGTCCACGACGATTCCTTCGTTCTTCCCGAACGCGTTGCCAAGGATGACGTTCGCGGTTTTTCGGCCAACCCCCGGAAGCTTGACGAGAGCCTCCATTGAGTCAGGGACTTCGCCGTTGTGCCGTTCGACGAGAGCCTTCCCAAGTCCGATCAGACTCTTCGACTTGTTGCGAAAGAACCCCGTGCTCTTGATGATCTCCTCGAGTTTTTCCTGCGAAGCGTCGGCAAGCGCCGCGGCCGTCGGGAAAGTCTCGAAGAGCAAAGGCGTCACCATGTTGACGCGCTTGTCCGTGCATTGCGCGCTGAGGATCGTCGCCATCAGAAGCTGGAGCGGCGTCTCGTAATCGAGCTCGGTGCGAGCGTCGGGGTATTCGCGCTTGAGGCGCGCAAGGATCTCCTTCGCGTGCTCGCCCAATGCGCCCTTTGTGATACGAGGGCGCTTTGACTTCCCGGGCTTGCGGGCGGTCTGTTTTTTCACCGGCGCCTGCTCCGCGCGAATGCAAGAACGTCCTCCGCGCTCCCGGTATTGAGAATCTCACCCGCCTCGAGCCACGCCTTACGCGCCATCCCGATCCCAAAGTGAACGTTGTCGAGCCCCGCGGTCGAATGCGCGTCGGGCCCGATCTCGATGGTCACTGCCAGCTCCTTTGCCTGGCGGCAGTATCGCCAGTCGAGGTCGAGCCGGTGTGGATCCGCGTTCAGCTCCACCGCCACGCCCACGTCCGCGGCTTTCTCCAACACTGCCTCCACGTTGATGGCGTAGGGCTCGCGCGACAGCAGCAGTCTCCCCGTCGGGTGCGCGAGAATCGTCAGATGCGGGTCGTCCATCGCGGCCAGCACGCGCTTCGTCATCGCATCTCCATCCATGCTGAAGCGCGAATGGATCGATCCGATCACGTAATCGAACCGGTCCAGCGTTTCCGCATCGTAATCGAGTCTTCCATCGGCGAGAATGTCCGCCTCGATTCCCTTGAGGATTCTGAAGCTCCCCATCGCCGCGTTGAGGCTGTCGATCTCGTCGTGCTGGCGGGCGAGCTTGTCGCGCTTGAGTCCGCCGGCGTAGAACGCCGATTCCGAGTGGTCGGAGATTCCGATGTAGCTCCAGCCGCGCTCCTTTGCGGCGTTCGCCATCTCCTCGATCGTAGCGCTGCCGTCCGAATAGTCGGAGTGACAATGCAGCACGCCGCGGAGATCGTCGAAGGTGACCAGCTCCGGCAGCTCACGCCGGGCAGCGGCCTCGATCTCGCCCATGCCTTCCCGCATCTCGGGCGCAATCGGCATCAGGTCGAGCGCGGCGAACAACGCTTCCTCACTGGCGATGGGAACTCGCGTGCCCTCTCTCTTTACGAGCCGGTTGCCCTTGATGTGGAACCCCTTTTTGTCCGCCAGCACGGTCATTTCTTCGACGTGCGCGGTGCTACCGGTCGCGCGCCAGAGCGCCATCGGGTAGTCGGCGCTGTTTACGCAGTACATGTCGAGCTGGGTTCCGTCCACAAAGGACATCCTGACGGAGCCGGCCTCGTCGCCGGTTTTGGCTTTGCGCACTCCGGGGGCACGCGCAAAGGATTCCGCCACCTCCTCCGGGTCGGTTGAGCATTCGGCTACGATGTCGATGTCGGCCACCACCTCGTTGTGTCGCCGGATCGAGCCGGCGACATCGGCGCGCTTCACGCCGGGATGCTTCTCGACGTTGGCGAGAATCAGATGCGCTTCGACCACGGCCGCCGGAAATCTCTCCAAATGGGCATTGCGGCGGGAAATCTCGATTCCCCTGAGGATCTTCTCTGCCGTTTTCTTCCCGAACTTGGGGAGCGCCGCGAGCTGTCCGTTGTCGGCGACTCGCTCGAGGTCCTCGATGGTCTCGACGCCGAGGGCGTCGTGAATGACCTGGATTTTGGCGACACTGAGGCCAGGTACCCGCATCAGATCGAGAAGACCTTGCGGCATTCCTTCCTGGAGGCGCGAGAGGTACGATGAGTCGCCGGTCTCGACCAGCTCGCGAATGACGGACAATGTGGCGGGCCCGATCCCCGGCGTGTCGATCAGCTCGCCGGAGTTGAGAAGGGGCGAGAGGTCGTCGGTGTCGAGCGCTACAAGCGCCCGGGCCGCCCCGGCGTATGCCCGCGCCTTGAATCTCTGATCGCCTTTTGCTTCGAGGAGTGCGCCGATCTGGGACAGAACGTGCGCGGCCGTGCGGGAATCCATGCCCTCAATATAGGAGGGCCTCGCCTTGCGTCCCGCTCATCAGCCTGGCGGGATTCGCGGATACCTAGTCAGCTGCCCTCTTCTATCCCGGCGTGGAAGGGAAGGGTCTTCACGATCTCTTCGATCTGCTTCTGAATCAGCTCGAGCTCCTGGCTCGCGCCTTCGGAGTCGAGCATTCCATGTCGCATCGTGACCGCGACGCGATTCATGTACTTGATCTTGGTGATTATCTCCTCGGTCGCGCGACGAAGCCTGATGTAGCGCCGCTTGTCCGCGAGAGCGCGATGGCAGCGCCGCTCGAGATCCTGGGGGGTGAGCTTCCTGGCGACTTCGACCGCCTCAGCGATCGTACGGCCGGGAACCGCGCCGTGGTCAGGAATCCCCATCTGATCGCTGTTGGGATCGCTGAACCACAACCTGCCGATGTATTCCACCCCGTCATAGGCGAGACGGAGCGCCACTCTGTATTCCTTCCCGTCGACCGTGATGGAGCTGATCGCGTGCTGTGTGACGCCGGAATCGGATGTCATTGCTGGATTTCAGCTTTGTACGGTCGGATTGGTTTCATCAAGGAATGTGTCGAGTGCCGAAAAGAGCTGCTGAGGCTGTTCAACGTACGGCACGTGCCCGCAGTCGTCCAGAACCACGAGGTTCGTCCCGATTGCGCGCGAAGCTTCTACGGAAGACGCTAATGGAATGGGATCGTCACGGCCCTGGATGACGATCGACGGGGTTTTGATCCCTTTCAGGTCGCCGATCAGGTCGAAATTCCCCAGACTTTCCCATACGGATTGCTGCACTTTGGCCACGACTCTGAACGGCGTGAGATCGCGCGCTTTCCTCGGATCTGCAAAGTAACCGGCGACTCCAAGCTCGAACGCGCGCTGGCGATACGCGGCCGGATCTTTCTCTCGCAACCCCGAGCCCGCCAGCTCTTCCCGCATGTGCAGGATCTCGGGACTCTGCTGCCGACGATTGAACTCCGCCTCGAATTCACGCCTGTATTCGCTTGTCAAAGACGCCGGACTCATGAGGGCGAGTCGAGCGGGCGGCACCAGGTGCGGGTTCTTCCGCTGCTCGATCGTATAGAGGAGCGCCAGCATCGCGCCCCACGAATAGCCGACGACGGAAAGCGGCTCGAGCCCGAACTCGGTTACGACCGCCCCGAGGTCCTCGACATGGGTGCGCCACGTGATCGGAGCTCGTCCGTCCGACTTCGACCGACCGCCTCCACGCTGATCGTAAAAAAGCAGGTCATGCCGCTCTCCCAGGTGCAGCATCTGCGGGAGCATATAACAGTGGTCGGCGCCGGGCCCTCCATGCAGAAGGAGTAGCTTCGGGGCATTGGTGCGACCGTACCTCGCCCAATAAAGTGGCGAGCCGGTGGTTGTCGTGAATCCTTCCTCGCGCGGGGCGGGGATCGGGTTGGGCATCCGATGATACCCCGAGATCAGCGGGCGGTGAAGTCCGTCTTGGCTGTGACTGCTTTGCAGGTCTCAGCGATCAGCTCGGCGGCGTGGTCGATATCCTGGATGCTCACGAGCTCGTTCGGGGAATGCATGTACCGATTCGGGACCGCCACGATTCCGGTCGCGACTCCTTCGCGCGCTATGTGGATCGCGTCGGCATCTGTGCTCGTCTCGCGCCCCGCCGCGTGCAGCGAAAAGGGAATCTTGCGCTCTTCCGCCGTTTTGCGAAGGAGATTGAAGACGACTGGAGAGATGACTGATCCGCGAGTCAGAACAGGGCCTCCCTCGATGGCGGCCTCGCCATATTCCTTCTTCTCGACGCCAGGGTGATCGATGGCAAATGTCACATCGACCACGATTGCCATCTGCGGACTAATGGACGTCGCGCAGACGCCCGCCCCGCCGCCCCGGTACCCGATCTCCTCCTGTGTGGTGGCAACGGCTACGACTTTCGCCGCGCCGGGCTTCGCCGCGTATCTGCGCAGCGCCTCGAGCACCACGAAGGCGCCGATGCGGTCGTCGATCGAGCGCGATACGATCCTGCCATTCGGGAATTCCATCGTGCGCGAATCGATCACCCCCGCGTCGCCGACGGAAAGCATCTCTTCGGCTTCCTTCTTCGTCTTGGCGCCGAAATCGACCCAGATGTCTGTGAACTTCGCCGCCTTCTCGCGCTCGTCCAGCTTGATGAGATGGATCGGCTTCTTTCCGACGACGCCGAATACATCGCCCTTCCGCCCAATGAACCGCATTCGCTGGCCGATGAGCACCTGCGGATCCCAGCCGCCGATCGGCTGGATGTATCCGTATCCCTGGTCATCGACGTAGCTGATGATCACGCCGATCTCGTCGATGTGGCCGGCGAGCATGATCGTCGGTTTGCCATTGCCATTTACTTCCGCGAGGCTGTTGCCGGAGACATCGCCGGTTACCTTCGCGAACTGCTTCGCGTGTTCACGCCACACTTTCGCGGGCGCTGACTCGAAGCCTGATGGGCCGGGCGTGTCCAGCAGCTTTTTGAGGAAGCCGAGAGATTCGGAAGAGATCATACGGGAGGCGGGTAGATAGCGAAGGCCCGAATATAGCATTGCGGCCAAGGTGGCCGCACCGCGCGCGAACGACTCTTGCAACCCGATTGCGACAGGCCGTCTTCCCAAATCTCGACTTCCATGAGAAGAAAAGTCATTTCCACGCTGCTCCCGCTCCTCGCAGCGCCTTTGGGCTCCTCGGCGGTTTCCGCGCAGAACACCGCGACTTCCGCGCCACTCAGCGACATCCGTTATGAGGTGACGTTTAACCGCTCGAATGGCGAGCGCCGGCTGGTGTCGTCAGCGATGACCTTCACGGTGGGAGGAATTGCGCCCGTCATTCTTTCTCTTCCCGCATGGACGCCGGGCGCCTACGAGATCGCCAACTTCGCGCGCAACATCTCGAACTTCACCGCCGAGGAAACTGGAACGTCGCTCAGCTGGGACAAGCTCGACCCGGACACGTGGCGGGTTCGCCCCCGCGCCGCGGGTGAGGTGACGGTCCGCTTCGACTATGAGGCCGACAGCCTCGACAACGCCAACACCTGGGCGCGCCCCGATTTTCTCCTTTTCAACGGCACCAACCTGTTCTTCTATCCTGACGGCCGGGGATTCGATTTCCCCGCCACGGTAACGGTGAACACTGAGGCGGCGTGGAAGATCGTCACTGGAATGACATCCAGCGGTCCGCGGAAGTTCTCGGCGACGAACTACCACGACCTTGTCGACATGCCTTTTTTCGTCGGACAGTTCGATCTCGATAGCACCCAGATCGCCGACCACTGGGTACGA
>Ga0193751_1002815_pt1 | contig 10457 bp, 10 predicted proteins | sample L1c2metaG_FD_143050 | JGI IMG/M metagenome (GOLD analysis project Ga0193751, IMG submission 143050) | Soil microbial communities from a riparian zone of the East river system, Colorado, United States - L1c2 | ecosystem: Environmental > Terrestrial > Soil > Riparian zone | place: USA: East River...
GAGCCTCCGCCGGTTGATCCCGGCCATTACGTCCGGCGGCAGCCCGGACTCCCTCTCAGCGTCTCGCGATGTCCGTTCATCGGGGCAAAGCAGAAGTCGCGTGGAAGCGCCGCCACTTCCGAGTTTGACCCTACGCAGACATTCGCTGCCCAAATTTCCCGTCCTGCATACAAACCCACATCAGCAATGTGTGGTAGGATGATGCCAACTACGAGTGAGAGCCGGTGAGACGCCGCGATTTCATCACATTGCTTGGTGGCACCGCCGCTGGATGGCCGGTGACCGCTCGCGCGCAACAGCAGCCCGCCATGCCAGTGGTCGGATTTCTGGCGGACGGCACGCCCGAGGGGTTTGCACCCAGGCTCGCCGCCGTCAAGCGCGGGCTTCACGAAACGGGATTCACCGATGGTCAGAATGTTGCAATCGAGCCTCGCTGGGCTCGCAGAAACTATGATCTTCTGACCTCGCTCGCCGGCGATCTCGTTCGTCGAAAGGTATCGGTGATCGTTACCGCCGGCAGCGAGAAGGTGACGCGCGTGGCCAAAGACGCAACCACATCGATCCCGATCGTCGCCACCGTTGCGGGCGACCCTGTCGAGCGTGGTCTTGTCGCCAGCATAAATCATCCAGGTGGGAATCTGACTGTAGTGAGCCTCTTCACATCGAGCAGCAATGCTCTAATCGCGAAACGCGTGGAGCTCTTGCACGAGGTGGTTCCAAAGGTCACTACCCTTGGATGGTTGGTCGATATAAACATCCTCGATTACGATGACGAGCAACACGAGTTACAAAGCGCGGTAGAGGCATTCGGCCTCAAGCTTGCTATCGCGCGGGTGGACGGGCATAGCGACCTTGAATTGGCCATCGCATCGCTCGTTCGTGACGGCTCCGGCGCCCTCATCGAGACTGGCCCCATCGTTTACGACAATCGTGCGCGAGTCGTTGCCGCAGCTGCACGTGCAACTGTGCCAATGCTCTACGAATGGCGCACCTTCGTCGACGAAGGTGGTCTAATGAGCTATGGGAGCGACATCAACGCCGTGTACCGGCAAGCGGGCGTTTACGCAGGCCGTGTCCTTAGAGGCGAAAACGTAGGCGATCTGCCGGTCGTACAACAGAGCAAAATCGAATTAATCATCAACCTCAAGACTGCCAAAGCACTGGGCCTCAGCTTCCCAATCACACTGCTTGGCCGCGCCGACGAGGTCATCGAATAGCACCGGCAATGTCGCTTGTTGGCACGTAACGGACATGCCGACCGAATTGAGCGGTGTCCGTTGTTGGGGGCAGAGCGGAAAACATATGCTCGCATTGAGTTTTTCAGCTTTTGACACTTTTCGGACATGGCGGGATGTCCGACTTAGGTCCGTTATGCAGCTCAAGAGCGGACGTCCGCCGGGCGCATCTGAATTTATGCTTACAAGACCCTCAGCGACGGTCAGCCGGGCTCGCCGGACTCTTTCCGGTCTGGACCACCATCATTGGATGGCCGAGTCCTCGAACTTGCCCGCTTTGACCGCCTGCATCCGGAGAGATGCTGCGGTGTAAGCCCAAATTCTCAGTAGCGGTAGCCGCAGCCGCCGTAGCCGAAGCCACCGTAGCCGTAGCCACCGTAGCCGTAGCCGCCGTAGCCGCCGTCATCGTAACCGTAATAGGCCGGGTAGCCGTAGCCGCCGTAGTAGCCGTCATCGTAACCGTAATAGGCCGGGTAGCCGTAGGCGCCGTAAAAGGCGCCGGCGCCTATCAGCCCGAGGCCAATCCCTAGGCCGATACCGCGACCGCCAAAGCCGCGGTGAAATCCACCACCGCGGAATCCTCCACCATGGAAGCCGCCGCCGAAGCCCCCACGGGCATCTGCCGGGTCGGCACAAGGGCACCGAGCGCGGCCACCGTGGCGAGGGCAATCATCGTTTTACGAAACATGACAACCTCCTTCACAATGTTCGCGGCCATAAACGTTGCAGGCGGCGGATCGTTGCACCCCGGCGGGCGGAACAAGAATTAAATTCGCCCGCAGAGTGCAGAACTTGGGCATGTCGTCAGATAGACGGCCGATGTCCGGATCGTATTGCCGTCGAGATGCTTGCGCTATCTCGGACAAAACCGCCCTTTTTCTTCCCAGTCTCTTCCATGACAAGGCAATAGTTCATGTTGGCGGTGAACCCTTCGGGAGCAGGTACGCCCTTCAGCACGATGAAGGTCCTGGCCATGCCACTGGAAGTCATGATTGCCTTCGGCGTGCTAAGGAAGTTCCCCAACTTCGGCGAGGGGAGCCGTTCAACTCCGCACAGGGATCGCGTCATTGGCGCGCTCGGGCTTAAGGTGCCGCCGATGCTGCTCGCACGCGCCGACGAGGTGATCGAATAACCGAGATCAACCCACTCGGAATGTCTCTTCCTGGCACGTTTGAGACATGCCGAACCCTACGATGGACGTCGGCTTTCAGGGGTAAAGCGGAGTAGCGCGGACAGCCCAATTCGGTCGAAGATGACCAAAACCGGACGTTGGCCAGTGTCGGGACGCTTATGCGGCCTTCTTTGCTAGCACGTGCCAGACCTCCAATTGATCGGCCCCCTTTACCTTGATTGTACCCCCGGGCCTCACAGGCGAATTCATCCTTCATCAATTGATAGGTATTACGGGGCACGCCGGTGTCCTCGATTTATCAGCTTGCGCCCTCGTTCATTCACGACGATAGTCGCAGCGCTCCCGTCGTACGCCCATCATTTCCCATGGTGCAGGTGCGGCATGGAATGCCCAAGCTGCCGAGCGGAAGTTCCCGAGGATAGGCGGTTCTGCACGGAATGCGGGGCGCCGCTGCCTTCCCCTTGTCCGGGTTGCGGTTGTCTCAATCCGCCGGTCTCAAAGTTCTGCGGCGATTGCGGTGCGAAGCTCGGCCCCGCGTCCGCCGAGCGGCGGCAGCTTACGGTGATGTTTTGCGATCTCGTCGGCTCGACGGCGCTCGCCTCGCGCCTCGATCCCGAGGATCTGCGCGACGTGATCGGCGCGTATCACCACTGCGTTGCCGAGACCGTTCGCCGCTTTGATGGCTTCGTCGCCAAGTACATGGGCGACGGGGTGCTGGTGTACTTCGGCTATCCTACGGCACATGAGGACGACGCCGAGCGGGCGGTTCGGGCAAGTCTTGCTCTCGTGGACACTGTCGGGCATCTCCCCGCCCCGGAGGAGCCGCTGCGGGTCCGTATCGGCGTCGCGACCGGGCTGGTCGTGGTCGGCGACCTCATCGGAGCCGGCGCCGCCCAGGAGCAGGCGGTGGTCGGTGAGACGCCGAACCTCGCCGCCCGGCTGCAAGCTCTTGCCGAGCCGAACGCGGTGGTAATCGCCCAAGGCACGCACCGCCTGACCGGTGGTCTTTTCGAATACGAGAACCTCGGCGCAGTCGAGGCGAAGGGCTTTGCCAAACCAGTGCTGGCCTGGCGTGTCGGCGGCGAAAGCGCGGTCGAGAACCGCTTCGAGGCGCTGCATCCCTTGGGCGGCGAGACGCCGCTGGTTGGACGCGAGGAGGAGATCGAGCTGCTGATCCGGCTCTGGCAGCGAGCCAAGAGCGGCGAGGGTCAGGTTGTACTGCTTTCGGGCGAGCCGGGCATCGGCAAGTCGCGCATCACCGCTGCGCTCCACCAGCGGCTTGCGGGCGAGCCGCACACTCGCTTGCGCTACTTCTGCTCGCCGCACCACCAGGACAGCGCACTGCACCCGACCATCGCGCAGCTGGAACGCGCCGCCGGTTTCGCGCGCGAGGACGCGCCCGAGATTAAGCTCCCCAAGCTGGAGACACTGCTCGCCCCGACGCGGCCATCGGATGAGGACGTGGCGCTTCTCGCCGAGCTGCTGTCGATCCCGGCCGCCGCCACTGGCCGTTACCGGGCCCCGAACCTCACGCCCCAGCGCAAAAAGGAGCAGACGTTCGAGGCGCTGCTGCGGCAGCTCGCGATGCTCACGCGGCAACGGCCGGTGTTGATGGTCTTCGAGGACGCCCATTGGGTCGATCCCACGTCGCGGGAGCAGCTCGATCTTGTCGTGGAACGGGTACAGCGTTTGTCTGCACTGCTCCTCATCACCTTCCGCCCCGAGTTCTCGCCGCCGTGGACCGGCCAGGCACACGTGAGCACGCTGACGCTCAACCGGCTCGATCGGCGCGAGAGTGCAGCGCTGGCGCGGCGGATCGCAGGCAACAGCTTGGCCTTGCCGGCCGAGGCGGTGGATGAAATCGTCGAGCGGACGGACGGCGTGCCGCTATTTGTGGAGGAACTCACCAAGGCGGTGGTCGAGGCCAATGAGCACGAATGCGGTGCGAAGCTTGTTCTTTCTGGGATTCCCGCTACCGCGCGCGCTGTGCCCGCGACGCTGCACGCCTCGCTCATGGCCCGACTCGACCGGCTCGGCCCGGCCGCAAAGGAAGTGGCGCAGGTCGGCGCCACGATCGGCCGAGAGTTCTCTTACGAGCTACTCTCGGCAGTCGCTGCGCCGCGGAACGAGACGGAGGTGCGGAATGCGTTGGGCCGGCTGGTCGAGGCCGGGCTGATCTTCCAACGCGGCATGCCGCCAGAGGCGTCCTACGCCTTCAAGCACGCCCTGGTACAGGACGCTGCCTACAGCACCCTGCTGCGCAAGCAGCACCGGCAACTCCACCGGAGCATTGCGCAGAGATTGGAGCAGCACGATCCGGCCGTCGTGCAAGGCCAACCCGAGTTGCTTGCTTATCATTGCAGCGAGGCCGGCCTCCACCAAAGCGCCATCGCCTACTGGACGGCGGCGGGCGAGCGTGCCGTGCGGCGCGCCGCCAACACGGAAGCGGTTCGACATTTTCGCCGGGCGCTCGCGCTGCTTGATGTCGAACCAGACACTCCGGAGCGCACAACCACGGAAATCAAGATCCTCGCGCAACTCGGACCGGCGATGATGAGCGCGCAGGGATGGACCGCACCGGAGGTGGAAAGAGTCTATGACCGAGCGCTGCAACTCGCACGCGCGATGGACAGCTCGGCCGATTTGGTCGCACCTCTCGTTGGTCTGTGGCTATTCCACAACACCCGCGGCGAGTTCGGGAAGGCGCGCGAGTCGATCCAAGAGCTGTTCCGCGTCGCCCATACGTTGAACGATCCCAATCTCTTGCTTCAGGCGCACCATGCCGCCTGGCCGACACCGATGTTCTGCGGCGACTTTACTAGCGCTTACCAGCACGTCGAACAGGGCCTGTCTCTGTACGATGAGCGGGAGCATCGACATCACGCCTTCCAATACATGGGACACGATCCAGCCGTGTGTGCTCATGCGCTCGGTGCAATCATCGCGTGGGTGCTGGGTTACCCGGAGCGAGCAGCGCGGCACGCCGACAACGCGGTGCAGTTTGCGCGGCGATTGGAACATGCGCCCACTCTCGCCCATGCTCTTTGGTTCGTATGCACATACCACATCTTGCGAGAGGATGTGGCGGCAGCACTCACCACGAGCACGGAGACGTTGGCGCTCTGCGAGGAGCACCTGCTCGCACAGCCGAAAGCCGCAGGAATGCTGTTCCGCGGATGGGCGCTGGCGCGCATTGGCGAGATCGAGGAAGGACTAACACTCGTTCGCAGCGGATTGGCGGCATGGGAGCGAGGCGGGGCCGGCGCGTTCCTCCAGCAAGGGAGATTTCTTCTTGCCGAGACCTGCAGCGTCGCCGGGCGCCGAGACGAGGCGGTGGAGCTGTTGAAGACGGCGCTGGCGCACGGCAGCCGAACCGGTGAGAGATGGTGTGAGGCGAGGGTTCATCATCTGCGCGCCCAGCTGTTCATCGCGTCCGCAGAATCGCCTCAGGCGGAAGAGTGCCTGCGGAGGGCACTCGACATCGCGCGCCAGCAGAACGCGCGCGCATTCGAACTTCGAAGCGCCACCAGCCTCGTCCGGCTTTGGCGTGAGCAGGGCCAGCGCCGCAAGGCCCACGACCTCCTCGCGCCGATCTACGGTGGGTTCACCGAGGGCTTCGACACGCCCGATCTTCGCGAGGCGAAGGCGCTGCTCGACGAATTACAATGATCGAGCCGGTTTGCCTGCGACTAACGGTCCGGTCCTAAACGGCTGAGCTAAACCACCCCAGTTTACGCCGGGCATCCAATGTCTGTTGCTGGGCACTTTTGAGACATGCCGACCGCCTCTGACGATGTCCGTTTCCGGGGGAAGACCGGAAGTCATCGGCCAACGTCCAAAACGACGCGATTGACCCACAGCGGACGTTGCAGTGGCTGGGCGTACCGGACCGCTTTGCGAAGCTTCATCAGATCGGAGCTCTATCATCGCCTCTCAGGAAATAGTCGCGCGGTGTTGCAGCCGAACTTCCGATTATACGATCGTGCAGCGTTATACACGGGAGCGAATCTCGTATTGGCTTTGCGGGCCCGCCGCCCTAGAATTGCGGCGATCGCAGGATGGGCGAAATGCAGTATGTTTGCGACGCGCCGAAGGGTAAGACCTGGTTCCGTATCGAGACGGAAGGTGAAGCGGCGCATGAGTCGCGCCTGATGCGCCACACAGTCGAGAAATATTTCTGCCGCGAGCGGGAGAAGGCAGTCCAATCCTGGCGTCCGGAGCGGCCCAACGCGATCGAGCGCGACATCGGCCTCGAGGCCCATGTACAGCGAGAGATGCCGCTTTTCCTCACGTTGCGCGATAGGGAGGGTAATGCACTGGCTACAGCGATGCTGCCACCGGGTGGCAAGGATCGCGGCGGGTTCCGGATCATCATCGTTGCCGCATCAAATGCCGATCCTTATCCTGAGCAGGATGCGGCCATCGCTGCGCTAGGAGCGCATTTCGGTCTCACACTCGATCGCCACCGCTGCTTCCCCTACGGCCGCTAAGGAGCCTGACAAGTATCGCTGCTTGGAGCGATGTCGGCTCATGGCAGATACTGTTGCAAAAGTCGAAAATCGATCAGCCCCAAAAATCTCGCGAAAGTTGATTTTTGGACGTCTCTGCCGCTGCGTCGCTTTTCAGCGCCACTAGGAAGGTCCGTGGTCGATTTTGGATGAAAGGAAATGGTCCCTCACGTCGCCGCGCTTAAAACGCATCAGCGGCTCTAGAAATTTTTGCTCCTCACCCCAAAAAAGACTTTTGCAACAGTATCGGCACTTTTCGGACATGCCTCACTGGTCGCTGCATGTCTGTTATCGGCGGACGTCATTTGCTCTTAGCGAGTATTTCGCCTTTTGACCCCTATGCGACATCAGCGGGACCGTGGAGCTACCTCCGCACGAACCACATTCGGCCACTTTCAGTGTGCTAATTTAACTCGCTACGATACTCGATCCCGAAATGGGAGGCTCAGATGAGATCCAACGTTGTGACGCTGGCTGCCGCGACCATAGTAACTGGTGCGAGCGCTGCTTATGCCGCTAGCGAGACGATTACCATGAACGCAATCGATGCCAACGGCGTCGGCAAGGAGATTGGCACGCTTGTTTTGTCCGACGCTCAAACGGGCTTGCAGATGACGCCACAGCTGGTCGGTCTACCGCCGGGCGACCATGGATTCCATGCCCACGTTAATCCGAATTGTGGCCCGGGCCCTGGACCGAATGGCCAGCCAGCGGCCGGCATGGCGGCGGGTGGCCATTATGACCCAGCCGACACTGGCAAACACCTCGGACCGTATGGCGAGGGCCACAAGGGCGACATGCCCGTGCTGACCGTCGATGCTAGCGGCAAGGCCACGGAGGCCGTGGTAGTGCCGCACCTCACTGTGGCCGACGTTAAGGGGCGCTCGATTATGATCCATGCGGGCGGCGATAATTACTCCGACCAGCCAGCGCCCTTGGGTGGTGGCGGCGCGCGCATCGCTTGCGGCGTTGCCAAGTAGAGCTGCTAATGCTGCTCGCGCTGGCCAACGAGATCATCAAATATTCCCTTGCTGCGGTGCATGAGTTCGGAAATGGCACATAGCGTCAGCTACTGCGTTGCAGCGATATGTCCGTTGATCGGGGAAGACCGGAAGTCGCCTGCCAACGGCCAAAATGACGCTCTTGACCCATCTGCGACATTGAAGATGTTGGGTCCGGTTCGGTGTCATTTCCCACTCGCCGGCCGGAAGCACACCCAACGGATCGCAATCCCGCGAGGCTGGACAAGAGCACGCACGTACCCCAACACCTGACCATCAGCCGCCAAATCGCTTGACCAGCTTTGAGCCCTTAACTCTGCCAATCTGCTTGTCGGTCAAGTCCCTGCCCATGCTTAATCCTTTCGTCATGAGGTTGCTTCGCAGCGCCGCCTGCTTCTCGTCGGCGTAGTCTATCTCGACATGATCCAGGCTCATCAGATGGCCGAGTTCATGGGCCCAGGCTCGTCCATTGGCGACGGCGGTGCCATACCACTGGACGAAACTGGCCGGCTCGGGATCGCTATCGGGGTATGAGCTTCCGCCAGCGGAGAGACTTTCAATCGCATTGACGAGGTAAATGTGGACCAGATTGTCCGGCTGATGCCGCAAGCTAAGGACATCTAGCAAGCGCCGATCATCGTTGCGCGCGCTCTTTGCCATATCGAGCGGCTTATCTATGACGCAATCATTGATCACGAACGCAATATTCGCCTTTGACCAGATCGCCTTGGCCACATTCAGGGCCTCTGTGGCCGCGTCGCAGCTCCATTTCTGCGGCTCCACGACGCCCCTCTCGGCAAATGGCGTGATGTAAACTTTCAGCAAAATGGAAGACATAAGTTCCTCCGACGTTTAGAGATTTCGACGAGATCCCGCATGTGCGTCTGCGAAATCGGCGCAGTGAATGGTTGCGCCGAGGCATACTACTACAAAGGACCGCCGGCTTGCTTCAGCGGCACGCGACATTAGTTCAAGAATATCCTGCAGCGGGACCGTGCTTCCACCGAGCACGGGAGTGCTAAGGATTTGTGGGTTGTTAGGGCTCCGAATTGCTGCATTGCATGAGTCTGCAGATGGCACCAAACGGACCAACCGGATCGGACTGACGATGTCCGTTGATTGGGGAAGACCGGAAGTGGCTGGCTGGCGGTCAAAACGGCGCTGATAACCCGCAACGGACATTCGGCTGCCTTGAACCAAGTAGCAGCATTCGAATCGTTGGCATCATCGCGCAAGCCACTTAACTCGATGGCCTCAGCTTTTCCCCGCTGGGGCCTTTTTTGGGGCATAAGTCGCCGCGAATCCGCCAGTCTTTGCCGCGAACAACTCTTGGGGCACGATGGAGGTGGCGATGTCGCGCAGGCGAAAATCATCTTATCAGCCAACGTCCCAGTACAACGCCTACCTCGCAGGCTGGGTATTCGCCTTCTCGGTGGTGCTGGTGACATTCATGCTGATCGCGCATGGTGTGCATTTTTGATGCACGGAGATGTTTATGCGCGGTTGGCGTCAATCGGAGACGCGCCCCTCATTCAGCAACAATTCATGGATGACTCGCCACCTATCGTGTCGCCTTGGTCGGAAATCCAAAAGAGGAGACCGCCTATCCTGAAGCTCGCAAAAGAACCTTAATGTCTCTTTTGCAGTTGGCGCTGGTGCGTCGATAGCCTGAGTCTGAAGCCAACGATCCCATTCCAGAAGAAGAAGGGATTTCCATTCGTCTCGCTTCATTGACTGCGCGTCCTCCCCTCAAGAGGGCGAAGCCCTAGAGAGCCTCCATGGTCGCGCTGGTCGTTCCGGGTATGCTGGTTCTATTCGAGAACCGTTGGATGTGACATCCAGAAGGTGCATGGCCACCGCCGTGCCGATTAGCACCTTCAAGGCCCAATATGCAGGAGAGGACTTAACCGTTTCTAAATATGCAACCGAGCGATGAAGTTAACCCAACTGACATGGGTTGGAAACGACGCATCGGGTCAGTTTGTTGGAAAAACCCCGCATAACTACGGAAGTTGATTCATCTCAATCAACTAGGGCGACATCCGATGGCCAGTCGCCGGGCACCTGAAAATGAGGTTGGCCATCACTACAGAATGACGGCCCTGTGACGGCAGAACTTGATCTAGCGCAAGCACAACCTAGCTCCCCGGAGCTATGCTTATAGTTGGCGAACTACGGGGACGGCGATCCGCCTGACGATCCAGCCCGAAAAAACGTTCCGATGAGGAGGAAGATGCCGCCAACTGGGGCGGCATTTGCGTAGATGATTAAGCTCGAATATTCGATTTTGATTTCTCGAAATTAATTGGGACCATCAATGTCTTTAAAAACGATTTCTATCGTGCGCGCCGGTTCACTTACATCGCGCAGTCCGAAGGGACCAAATACGACAACGCCTTTTGTGATCGAAGTAGAAACCGCCGACGGCGCCGCGTATCTGCAAATGGGACCGCAAGCTTCCGCAATGCTAGCGGAAGAACTAGCGATATACTTGAAAAAATATGCCTCGAAGATTTGACTGAAAGATGCCGCCAACTGAGGCGGAAAAGATTTTTCTACACACATGGCCTAATTTTTCCGG
>Ga0193751_1002816_pt1 | contig 10455 bp, 12 predicted proteins | sample L1c2metaG_FD_143050 | JGI IMG/M metagenome (GOLD analysis project Ga0193751, IMG submission 143050) | Soil microbial communities from a riparian zone of the East river system, Colorado, United States - L1c2 | ecosystem: Environmental > Terrestrial > Soil > Riparian zone | place: USA: East River...
GTTCCGCGAAGACGAAACTCTCTACCGACGGAACTCCGACGCTCGATTTCACCCGCGATCCTTCCCGCCCACTTGCAGCATTGCCACCGGAGTTTGCCGCCCGCGCCAAGCGCATCATTTATTTACACATGGCGGGCGCACCCAGCCAACTGGAACTGTTTGAGAACAAGCCTGAATTGACCAAGCTCGATGGTCAGGACTGCCCCGCTTCATTTTTGGTTGGCAAGCGCTTTGCCTTCATCAGTGGCGTGCCCAAGCTGCTCGGCTCGCAATATCCATTTCACCAGGCAGGGAAAAGCGGCCAATGGATATCGGACCGCTTGCCCCATCTGGAAAAACACATTGACGACCTCTGCATCATCAAGTCCATGCGTACCGATCAGTTCAACCACGCGCCGGCGCAGTTGCTGGTGCAGACCGGCAATGCCCGGCTCGGCTATCCCTCGCTTGGTTCGTGGGTAGTCTACGGACTGGGCACCGAAAATCAGAACCTTCCGGGTTTCATCGTGCTGATATCGGGCGGCAAGTCGCCGGATGGTGGCAAACAACTATGGGGCTCTGGCTTCCTGCCCAGTGTTTATCAGGGTGTGCAATGCCGCTCTCATGGAGAGCCTGTGCTCTACCTGCAAAATCCACAAGGTGTGAGCCGTTCGCTGCGCCGCAGCGAATTGGATACGATTGACGAAATCAATCAGCAAAATTATGCCGCGTTTGGCAATCCTGAAACTATCACGCGAATTTCGCAGTACGAGATGGCGTTCCGTATGCAAATGGACGCAACCGACGCCATGGACATCCACAAAGAACCCGCTGCCGTGCTGGCGAACTACGCCTCCAAGCCTGGCGAATCCAGTTTCGCCAACAATTGCCTGGTGGCACGCCGCTTGGCCGAGCGGGGGGTGCGTTTCATTCAGCTCTATCATTGGGGTTGGGACTCGCATGGGACAAGCGCAAAAGAAGCACTGAATGTCGGTTTTGCCGACCGTTGCCGGGAAACAGATCAGCCCATTGCCGCGCTTCTGACCGATCTGAAGCAACGCGGCATGTTGGAGGATACCCTCGTAGTCTGGGGCGGTGAATTCGGACGCACCTCCATGCGGGAAAATCGCAACGGTCAGGTCATGCCGTTTGTCGGGCGCGACCATAATCCGGGCGCGTTTACCATCTGGATGGCCGGTGGTGGAATTAAGCCAGGCACAACTTACGGCGAGACCGACGCCATGGGCTATGAGATCGTAAAGGACCCCGTGGAGATTCGCGATCTGCACGCGACCATGCTCTACGTGCTGGGCTTTGATCATCACAAGCTCAACTACTCTTTCCAGGGGCTGGAACAGAAGCTCACCAGTGTGAAACCTGCGCGGGTCGTGGCAGAGGTTCTGGCGTGATTACGTCTGCTGGCTGTCGTGCTTTCAGCTATCGAGGCTGCCTGCCTTCATGAGATTTTCGGTTCGCCAGATGTCCGTCCGAACTCGCTTTGGTCTGCTCGCGCTGGCACCAATTTTGTTGCTGGTTGCCCTATTGCTCCTTCTCCCGCCCGACGGAGTCGAGCGCGCTGAGTGGGCGCAATTTATCGGGCGCTTTCATCTGTTAACCATACATTTTCCGATCGCGCTCATCCTGCTGGTGCCTGTGTTGGAACTTGCCGGAAGAAATCGCCTGTTTCCCGATCTTCGGGCCTCGGTCGATTTCATATTGGCGCTTGCAACCTTTAGTGCCATCTTTGCCTTAACTCTGGGATGGTGCCTTGCTCGAAGCGGTGGTTATTCAGGCCCGCTGGTTACTCAGCACATGTGGGGTGGAGTCTGTGTCGCGGCCCTCTGCTGGCTATGCTGGATGTTGCACGGGCGCTTCGCCGGCCAGCGTTTGGATTTGATCTACGCTTTCGGGCTTGTTGTTGCTGTTGGTCTCGTGTCCTGGACGGGGTATCGCGGCGGCCAGCTTTCGCAGGGCGAAAATCATCTGACCGAACACATGCCGAAAGGGTTGCGCGATTGGTTGGGACTCTTGGTAGAGGACAAAGGTCCCAGCTCAGCCAGCAGCACTTCTTTTTTTAGCGTGCGTGTGGAGCCCATTTTCGCCGGACACTGCAATACCTGCCACGGACGGCCTAAGGCGAGATCACGTTTGCGGCTGGACAGCTATGAAGCGGTTATGCGGGGAGGCAAGCACGGCGTGGTCGTCAAGGCCGGAAGCGTCCAGGGCAGCGAACTGTTCCATCGCGTTACCTTGCCGGTTGGCGACGACAAAGTTATGCCTGCCGAAGGCAAGAGGCCTTTGTCCGCAGACGAGGTAAAGATTCTGCAACTATGGATTGCTGCCGGAGCTTCGCCCACCCTGGCGGCGGAGGCAATCAAGGGCGCGCCTACGGATGCAACCCCCGTGGTTGCCGACGTGACCTTCGAGGAGATTGATACCGCAGCCGTCGCGAAAGTGCGCGCTCCGCTCGCGCCTGTGGTTGCGCAACTGCAGAAGCGCTTCCCGGACGTTTTGGAGTACGAATCCCGGGGCTCCGCCGACCTTGTGTTAAACGTCTCTCTTATGGGCGCCGAGTTTGGGGACGAGGATATGGCGGCGCTGAAATCCTTGGCCGAACAAATTGTCACAGCCGATTTCTCCGGTACTGCCATTACGGACCGCTCGGCGGCTTATATCGCTGCCATGAAACGCTTGCGTGTACTACGTCTCATGCGTACCCAAATCACGGATACTACCTTGCGGACGCTGGGTGGACTGAATCAATTGGAATCTTTGAATGTCTTTGGCACAGCCGCTACTCCTGCTGCTTTGCAGGTCGCAGCTCGCTTGCCAAAATTGCAACATCTTTATGCGGGGGAAACCAAAATTCCAGCCGACGTTCAAGTCTCCGAAACGGTAAGACGCAAACTTTTGTTTTGATTACTGCGGTGGAGAGAAAGACATACCCATCAATCCGGACCGCTTGCTCGACTTTCCTGCACACCCCGGGGAACGCCAAGTTTTCCATCAGCGGTTTCCGGCGGTTTGGCAATGGACTCCACCAAGCGCCGGGAAGAGTGACCGACATCAGAGTAAAGCGCGACGCAGAAGATCGGCGGAAGGCGTCCATGTCATGGAAGCCCGCCCAAGGCGCGGATTTCTACATTGTGCGTTTCGGCGTAAAGCCGGACCGGCTTTTCGAGAATTATCAGGGCTGCCGCGCGACGCACCTCGGCCTGGCCAGCCTGAACATTGGGGTGGAGTATAGCGTTACTGTGGACGCCGTAAATGACAGCGGCATCGCGCGCGGGGAGACGGTCGTCAGTCTGCCGCTTCAAGCGAGGACGAAGTCTGACAAGGCCAGCAGTCTCAACAAGGCGGCCGACAATGCGTTGCTCAATAAAATGGATGGCGCTCACGCCCGGCCTGCAGACCCGGAGAAACCGGCTGCCGCGCCAGCAGACAAATGATCGGCCCCCAGAAGTTTGTTCGAGATAGATCCTGTTTTGGAAGTTAAGTCATTTGGAGCCAATGGGAGAATTTCCATGTCTGACATTTCTCGCCGCCATCTGCTCTGTTCCGGAGTTGCGCTTTCCGCCTCTTCCCTAGTTGCCCGCTCAGCTTGGGCGCGCGCCGCCGCGTCGCTGGCCGGGTATCCGGAGTCCGCATCTGTCCGGGCGCTGGCTGCCGTTGCGCCCCGCGAGCAGCTGCTGTTCGATTTCGGCTGGAAGTTCCAGTTCGGACACGGCACTGACCCGGCCCGCGACCTGGGCTTCGGCAATGGCCAGGGAGATTTTTCCAGGACCGGCGAATTCGACTTTGCAAAAGCCAAGTTCGACGACTCGAAGTGGCGCGCGCAGAACCTGCCGCACGACTGGGCGGTCGAGTTGCCTTTTGTGCAGGCCAAGACCATTCAGATGTTGCAGCAGATGGATTTCGTCGGAGTCATTGATGTCCAGATGAGCGATACCGCCTGGTACGCCGACGTGATCTTCCTGGAATCAACCTACCTGGAACGTCAGGACCCAGTGGAAGTGATGAGCGGAATCTGGCCGGTGGTGGTCTACCGCCAGCCGGTGATCAAACCGCTGCACGACACCAAGCCCACGCTCGAAATCGTTCAAGGACTGGCTAAACGTCTGAATCTCTCGCAGTATTTCGATTTCACCATCGAGCAGTGGGTGAATGCGCAGGTGAAAGATCTGCCTCTTGACGCTCCGCTGGATTATCTGAAGAAACACGGAATCTATGTTCCTCCGGATTTTCCGAAGTATGGCACTACCCTGAATTCCGAGCACCGTTTCGTGACCAAGTCGGGGAAGATCGAGATCTTTGCTGACCGGCTGCAGGAGTTTGGTTATGACCCGCTGCCCGTCTATAACGCTCCCGCCCAGCCACCTCCGGGCGCACTCCGCCTGATTACGGGACGAAAAGCCTATTTCACCCACGCCAACAGCACGAATAATCCCTGGCTGAACGCATTCGATCCAGAAAACCGGCTCTGGCTGAATCCGACGACGGCGGAGTCGCTTGGAGTAGCCGACGGCCAGATGGTTGAAGCCGCCAGCACCGCCGGAGCCGTGCGGCTGAAAGCGAAAGTCACCCAGGAAATCCGGCCGGATTGTGTGTTCATGCTGCACGGTTTCGGCAAACGCGCGAAGTGGCAGCGCCTGGTGGCGGGCGTCGGCGCCTGCGATGCTCAAGTCCTCGAAACCGCGTGGGACAAGGTTTCAGGTAATGCTGCCATGCACGAAACATTCGTGAAGGTGAGAAAGGTATAGGTGCGCAGCCATGGCACATAAGAAGCGGTATGCGCTGGTGATCGACTCCAAAAAGTGCATTGACTGCAAGGCGTGCGTGGTCGCTTGCCGTGCCGAGAACAATGTCCCGCTGCCCTACAGCCGGAATTGGATTGACGAAGAGCACCGCGGCGAGTGGCCGAAGTTGCTGGCCGCCTTCGAGCCTGGACAATGTCAGCAGTGCGAGACCCCGGCATGCGTTCGCGTCTGCCCGACCGGCGCGTCTTATCAGCGGCCGGACGGAATCGTCGCCATCAATGAAGCCGATTGCGTGGGCTGCCGCTACTGCATCATTGCTTGCCCCTACGACGCACGCTTTTTCCGCGAAGACAAAGGGGTGGTGGAGAAATGCGATTTCTGCGCCAAGCGCGTTGATCGAGGCGAACTGCCTGCCTGCGTAGAAACGTGCCCGTCCAAAGTGAGGGTGTTTGGCGATCTGAATGATCCCAACGGGCCGGTACGGCAGTTGCTCGAAAGTCGGCGCTACCGTACCAAGAAACCCGAGGCCGGCACCGGCCCACAGATTTATTACTTGTTGTAAGGAGGCCGCTGTGAAGAAGATTGAATGGGGGTACCTGATTGTCAGCTATCTTTTTCTGGGCGGCCTCTCGGCGGGATTGTATTTCGTTTCCGCGCTCGCGAGCCTGCTGCAGAAAAATGGCGACGATACCGCGTACAAGCGGATCGCTAAAATCGGAGCACTGCTTGCTCCCTGGCCAGTGATTCTGGGTTGTTTTCTGCTCATCTTCGATCTGGGACGCTGGTACCGGTTCTGGAAGTTATTTGTGCACATCGAGTGGACTAGCCCGATGTCCCTGGGTTCGTGGCTGCTGGTTGCGTTCAGCCTTATTGCGGTCGTTTATTGCTATTCCTGGCTGACCGCGGAGCAGCGCACCTGGATATTTTCCAGAATTCCGAAGCGGCTGGGATTCTTACAACTACTGAATCGCGACCTCTCTGGCAAGCAGCGAGTTCTAGCCTTGATCGGACTGCCGATCAGCGTCGGGGTAGGCATTTATACCGGAGTGTTGTTGGGCGCAGTACAGTCCCGCCCCTTCTGGAATACAAATCTGGTCGCGCAGCTCTTTCTGTTCTCCGCGCTCTCGACTGGCTGCGCGCTGATTATGCTGGTGCTGGCCTGGAAACGCGAGCCGGTCGATTCCCGTGGCCTGCAATTGCTCTACAACCTCGATGTCGCTCTTATGACCCTGGAGTTCTTCATCGTGGTTCCCTACATCGTTCACGGACAGCTTTCCGTGCAAGCGGTCAAAGACTCGCTGGCTCTCATCCTGGGAGGCCCTTTCACCGTGCTCTTTTGGGTTTTCTTTCTCGGTCTCGGCCTGCTTTTGCCGCTGGGGATCGAGGTCTTTGAAAGCCTGCCCGTCTTGTTGTCCAGGGCAACGGCTCACTATAACCAGCGACTCACAGCGGTTACCGCTGTTCTGGTGCTCGCAGGCGGTTTCCTGCTGCGCTACATATTCGTTTTTGCGGGGCAGATGAGCCGGTTTAACTGAAATCGGCAGCGTGAGGTGGTCTATGAAAAAAGAAAACGGATTCGAATCGATGATCTACGAGAAGCAGGTTAACATCTGCAAAGCCTTCGCGAATCCGATTCGCCTTCGCATCCTCGACATGATTGCGCAGCGGCCTTACCCGGCTTCCGAGCTTCAAGAACACCTTTCAATCTCGAAAGCGAATCTGTCATGAAGGCAGCAGGGGTGATCGTAACTCACCGCGAGGGCAAACAGGTGTACTGCTCCTTGGCGATTCCCGAGGTAAAGCGAGCCTGTCAGTTGATTCGCAATGTGCTGCGAGCGCAAATTCGCAGCGGACAGCAACTGGCGGTCTGACCAGCTACTTGTCTTGAGGGTCGGCAATCCAGGTCATCGCTCTGGCCGCTGCGGGGAAGCCCAAAGTGGTAATCGCCAAAAGTGCCACGTGATTGATTTCGTCTGCAGTGATGGCGGCCCCGCGCGCACCTCGCACTGCCGAGTGGGTGGCCCCTTCCAAGCCAGCGCCGATCGAAAGCGCAAGTTTAATCAAACGGCGAGTCTTCTCGTCGAGGGGGCCGGCCTTGTGGCAGCGCTCGCCAAGTTCATTAAAGGCTTCCCATACTTTTGGATACTGCTTGCTAAATTGATTCACCGATTTCGGCAAAGCTTTCGCCATCGCTATTATGCCCTCCTTCTAAACTGACAATCGGCGGCCGTCTCGAATCTGGGCGCGCAGAACGTCTCGAATCAGTTGGCAGGCGCTCTTCACCTCCGGCATGGTCAGCGAAAAGTACACGGCCTTGCCGTCCCGCCTTGCGGCAACAATGCCTGCAGCCTTCAAAACCGCTACATGTTGCGAGAGATTCGCTTTAGAAATACCTAGTTGTTCCTGAAGTTCCGAGGCACCCCAGTCGTGCTTGCCCAGCAAGTCGAGCATGCGCAGCCGCGTGGAATTGGCAAATGCCTTGCATATCCGCGCCTGCCGCTCGAACACTTCGGCCTGGAGCGCATCGGAGTCTTTGCCTGTTTTTTTCACCAAAGCGATTGATCCTGAAATCCAACCAATCATAACAGGATCAGTTTGCCCTCGATCGCCGCACCGTCAGCGAGTTTGCCTGCAATGCTGCGTGTTATGTTAACCACGTGCGCAGTGAGATTGAACAGGCGGTTGAACTGTTGCAGTCCGGCGAGCCGGAGGCGATGGAGAAAGCGCTCGCGCTCTTGCAGGACACAGTCTTCTCCTTCAGCATGCGAGTCTGCCAGCAGCGCGAGGACGCCGAAGACACCATGCAAGAGGTGCTGGTCAAGTCCGTCCCCTATTTGTCCAGGTTCGAGAGCCCGAAGGCCTTGATCGTTTGGCTCTACAAGGTCGCGAAGAACCGCTGCCTGATGAGCCGCCGCAAAAGCAAGTTTGCCCCGAAGCAAGAACTCTCACTCGAAGCCTTGATGCCGGACCGAAAAGAACTCGAAACCATTGTCCAGGGTGGTGTTAATCCAGAAACTTTCGCAATACAGAGCCAAGAGGCGCGATGGCTGCGAGAAGCCATACAGAAGCTGCCGCCGCAGTATCGCATTGTCCTGATATTGCGTGACATTGAAGGACTCACTGATGAAGAGGCCGCGGAGATAACCGGCCTGCGTGCTGGTACGGTCCGCGTTCGCCTTCACCGCGCCAGGTTGTTTGTGCGCAAGGAACTCACGAAACAAAGGCAGGGTCGCCCCAGACCTGTGGCGCACGTTCCGTCGCGCGCTGTGGCCGCCAGTGAGCCAAGGCCTGCTCGTTGCAAGGCGATGTTTGCAGAACTCTCCGACTATCTCGACGAGCAACTGGATGACTCCCTGTGTGCAGAGCTCGAAAAGCACTTGGACGGCTGTGAGCCATGCCAGGAATTTCTCTCCAGCCTGCAAGCGACCATCGAACAATGCCGCAAATCGCCCGCCGAGTGTCCAAACGAAAAAACAGCGGCCAAGCTGCGCAAGCAAATCTTGAAGAATTACAACCGGATCGCTTCACTGCACGCTTAGGTAAGTGGCACAGAAGCCCCCGACAATTTCTTGTAACAAAATCCAGCCTCCTGCATTTATTCGTGTGCTCCTCGAAAACCAAAGCAGCAGGAGGCAATCATGATCACGGCAAAAGTTGAGCTTACTCAGGCACTCGGACTGCGGCGCCAATTCGTGGCCCAGAGCGGATCCGGCCACGCATTGCTGATAGACGATGCCGCTGGAGGCACTGGTCCCAAACCGATCGAACTAGTGGCCGTCGCGCTGGCCGGTTGCACTGCCTTCGATGTCATCACTATTCTCCGGCAGAAGTACCACCAAAAGGTCACGGGATACGAAGCGCAAGTTGAGGCCGATCAAGCCGAGCGTCCGCCGCAGGTCTTCACCGCAGTCCGAATTCACCACGTAGTCACCGGCCTCGAAATTGACGCCGGTGCGGTGGAGCAGGCCATCCGTCTCTCCGAGGAGAAGTACTGCTCCGTCGGTGCCATGCTTCAGAAGACAGCTGGTTTTCACACGACCTACGAAATCGTGGACGAGAAGACTGAGTGGGTGCGGCCATTGCAGACAGCGGGGGTTTCCAATTGAAAACCACCTCCCAACTCGTCAGCCCGTCTCGTGGTGACACCGCAAGTGGTAAGAAGGCAATTGTGCTCACGCTTTTATTCATCTGCGTTGGGTTCCTGGCCAGTTGTTCAACGGATCCGCGGGTGGTCGCCAGCGCGCCTGAAACCGTTCGAAACCTTCCCATCATTACGGCGCAAATGTCCGAGCTGCCGGATCTTCTGGAGGCAGTGGGAACCGTGCAGGCCGCCCAGACCAGTTTGCTTGCCAGTCAAGTACTGGGGACGATCATAGAGGTTCGTGTTCGCGAGGGAGATCGCGTTCAACGCGGCCAGGTAGTGGTTGTCATCGATGACGCCCAGCCAAAAGCGGCCTTGGAGCGCGCGGCGGCGGCACAAGCAGCTGCCCAGCAGGAAGTTACAGCGACCGATTCTGATCTGACTCTGGCTGAATCAACCTTGAAACGTTATCAGATTCTGTACGAAGAGAGGATTGTCAGCTCTCAGGAATTCGATGAAATCAAAGCTCGCCAGCAATCGGCTCACGCCCGGCGCGACCTGGCGCGAGCGGGGCTAGAGCAAGTGAAGGCCGAAGTGACGCAGGCGCAAACCGCCCTTGATTACACACGGATTCGAGCGCCGTTCGATGCCGTCGTGACTGAGAAGAAAGCTGATCCCGGAACATTAGCTTTGCCGGGCATGCCCATTTTCACCGTCGAAGATGTGCATCGCTATCGCCTGGAAACGACCGTCAACGAGAGTGACCTCCGCTACGTTCGACTGGGGCAGCCGGTGCCGGTCGTGATCGACGCTCTCGACCACGCGGAAATGAAAGCCCAGGTTGCGCAGATCGTGCCTGCTGCAGATTCGGCGAGTCGCAGTTTCCTGGTGAAGATCGAGTTGCCCCCAGACGCAGGGCTGCGCTCGGGCTTTTTTGGGCGGGCCCAATTCTCCCGTGGCGAGCGGCAATCCCTGCTCATTCCACGTGCAGCCGTAGTGGTCCGCGGTCAGTTGCAGGGTGTTTTCGTACTCGATCAGAGCAAAGTCGCAAGTCTGCGTTACGTCACGCTGGGAAAGGGTTCCGGAACGAACGTTGAAGTGCTCTCCGGATTGCAGACCGGGGAACAGTTCGTCGCGACGCCGGCAGACCTCGACCTGACTGGCAAACGCGTCGAGGCTGGGGAATGACCGAGAACGGGTCCAAATCGGCGATGCAGCCTTCGTCACGCCTGCGCCTGGCGGGCCGCATCGCTCATGCGTTCATTGACTCCAAGCTGACCCCGCTGGTGATCGTAGCGGCGTTGCTTTTGGGAGCATTCAGCATCCTCAAGACTCCGCGTGAGGAAGAACCGCAGATCGTGGTGCCCATGCTGGACGTCTTTGTCCAGATGCCGGGGGCGTCTCCCGAGGAAGTAGTTCAGCGGGTCAGCCTCCCGATGGAGAAACTGCTTCGCGAAGTGCCGGGCGTCGAGTATATCTACTCGATCAGTCATCCCGGGGCAAGCCTGCTGGTCGTGCGCTTCTACGTTGGGACGCGGGAGGAAGACGCGATCGTATCCGTGTACAACAAGCTCCACTCCAACTTTGATCGCATTCCACCCGGCGTCTCACAACCAACCATCAAGATCCGGTCCATTG
>Ga0193751_1002818_pt1 | contig 10447 bp, 9 predicted proteins | sample L1c2metaG_FD_143050 | JGI IMG/M metagenome (GOLD analysis project Ga0193751, IMG submission 143050) | Soil microbial communities from a riparian zone of the East river system, Colorado, United States - L1c2 | ecosystem: Environmental > Terrestrial > Soil > Riparian zone | place: USA: East River...
TGCCTCAACCGAAAGGCCTTGGCCTTCTTGCGCCTCGCCTCAATCCGCCTCATGCTCAGAAAACTCTGCAATCCGGCCTGAAGTCTCCGGACGGACTCTGAGCTCAAACGAGAGCATACCACCACAATAGAACCAGCTCGCAGGGCGCGTGCCGAGATATTGAGGCTGGAATACCAACTTTCCAATATTGTTAATGAAAGCTACGGCCTATCGCTGGAGGAGATTCGGCTCATGTGGGAGACCGCTCCGCCTCGCATGCCGTTTATGCCTCCAGGCTTTGTGCCTGCTGATAGTGCAACGCCGATTGAGATCGAAGATGTCCAGGACTGACGCCAGGCTGAAACTAAGGCAGGCAACGATATCTCTATGCCCATCGCCCGCAATTTCCTGGGCCGGCCCACTCTCCTGATAGCCTGACGGGCAAATCACCGATTTTCCTGTCCAGCCCCTTTTGCAAAAATATTTCCGTTCTCGCTTGACCCAAATCACTTCTATATCCACCGCCGTCTCGTCCCCCAGAGCAACTGTGCTGGAAGTAGACCGGCGATCGGCCGGCCTCAAGGCTGGCGCTGCGCGCCACCGCCTGCGGCGGCTTACGGCCTTGACCCCGTCCGCTCACCGGTCTCGATGGCTTGCAAGCGCTCGGTCGGAGACCGAGCGCGACGGTTGTGGGCTCGCTCAGCTCAGCGCGTAGCGGCTGGGATCCCATTTCTGCCGTCGTGCGATCAGGGTGTTGAGGATGACGATCAGCTTGCGCATGCAGGCAACGAGCGCAACCTTCGGCTCCTTTCCCTTGGCAATCAGGCGTTGATAGAAGGCCTTGAGCACCGGGTTGTTCTGGGTGGCTGCGCCGAGGCAGGGCATGTAGATGGCGTTGCGGACCCAGCGGCGGCCGCCCTTGATGTGGCGCTCGCCGCGCCGTTTGCCGCTATCGTCATCATAAGGGGCGGCACCCAATAACGCGGCGGCGATCTCCTTGCTGACCTTCCCGAGCTCCGGCATCCCTGCAATGAGGGTCGCGGAGGTCGTTTCAGCGAAGCCCGGCACACTCTCGATGATCTCGGCGCGCTCGGCAAACTCCGGTGTGGCCTTGACCTTGGCGGAGATTGCGGCCTCGAGCTTGGCAATTTCGGCGGCCAGGCTCTTCAAGACGCGGGCATGCGCTTTCTGAACCGGTCCCGGCGCAACATGTTCGTCCTGGCTTTGCAAGCGGGTCTTCAGACCTATCAGACCTTTGCGCGCTTTCACCAGCGCCGCCAACTCTTGGTGCGCGGCATCGTGCGTCTGGCTCGGCGCTTCGTCAAATGTCTCGGCGAACCAGGCGATCATCTCCGCGTCGATCGCATCGTTCTTTGCCAGGCGCCCGGCCGACAGCGCAAAGCTGCGGACCCGCTTGGGATCGACAATCCGCACCTCGATGCCGGCCTGACGCAGCACCTTGGCCCAGTCACGCTCATAGCCGCCGGAAGCCTCCATCGCCGCCTTGTTCACCTTGTGCTTGCGAAGCCACGCAACCAGCTTGCGGTGACCCTGTGCGGTGCTCGGGAAGGTCTGCCGCAGCGACAACGAGCGAATGCACGCATCCACCTTGTCCTTCGCCACATCGATGCCCACGACAATCTGATCATTCTGTGCCATCATCCACTCCCTTCCTTGCTCGGTACGGGCTCGAAGCCCTTGCAACTGTTCGGGTTGAGGAAGACACCGGAGCTGTCCCTCGCTCTGTGACAGGCTCTGTCGCTTTTGGGGCGTCGCGGGCTCAGTTCCAGCAACGGGCGGTTGCGGATCAACCGCCCGTTCGCACATTCTGCCAGATTTTGCGGACACAAGGGGCGTATCGCGATCGTCACGGACGCGGGGCGGGATGCGGTGGACGCGGCAGCGTCGGGCGATGCTAGGGGATGGCAGGGCGGGTCGACAAGGCCCGTGAGCTGACGAATGGCACGCAGACGAACGACGCTTTCCGCGGACGGCAAAGCCGTGTGGTCCTGGCACCCGTTGCTGGTGTCAAGTCAGCGGAGGCAAGTCGGCCCGACCGGGTCTGACAAACCTTTAATCCCTGACGACGGTGACAAGACGAATTCGCTCACCGGGGAGAGCACGAAATAAGCCGTTAAAACCATTGCGTGCGGGAATGCCGGGTGATTCCGGTGGACCTGTGGTGACTACGCTCGTGTGCTTTGTTTCACATATTGCACGCGGGGCTATGGGTGCATTGGGCACCCGGCATTCCCCACGCCCTCAGTTTTCTTTGGGCGAGAGATTCATGCACAACTCGGGCGCATCGCGCCGCGGGAATGCGGAGTCGTGTTTTGCGTCATTGCGAGGAGCGAAGCGACGAAGCAATCCATTCTTCTTCTTTTTGCGGCCCCAAACATGGATTGCTTCGCTACGCTCGCAATGACGGTCTCAGGGTGACGGGGAAGGTTTGAATGTTCCCCTTCGATCATGCTTTAGACCGGCAAAAGGCCCCGGATCGCCGGCATGAAAAAGATCGCGAGATTGATCGCAAACCCGATGCTCCACAGGATCGAGCGAAGCGTGGGCCGATCGCCGAGATAGGTGAAGACATAGGCAATCCGCACGATCAGGAACAGCACCGCCAGTTCATCGATCAGACGTTGCGGTCCGGTCCGGAATTCCGCCAACAGGACGGCTACGGCGAAGAACGGGAAGGCCTCGATGCCATTGAGATGCGCGCCCAGCGCGCGGGCCCGCAGCGGATCGTCGTAGAATGCGGGGTCGCGCGGTTTGGCGTTGTCGAAGCGGCGAAAACCGATCCACTTGATCGGTGCGATCGTCAGCAGATAGAGCATCAGCGTTCCGAAAACGCACCATTCGGCGACCGTCATGGTACCCCCCGACGCATGGACAGTATCGAAACAGCCACTATCTTGACAAGGATAGTGCAACGAGCAAAGCCACCGGCGTCATGCCCGCGAAGGCGGGCATCCAGTAATCGCTACCGCCAGTTATAAAGCCGAATCTGCGCGGAGTACTGGATCGTCCGCCGGAGCCTGTCATCGGGCGGCCATTCGGCCGGCCCGTTGGCGGACGATGACGCCTGGTTGATAAAGGGAAATCATGACAGCGATCATCTCCATCGAAAGCGCAAGCGCCAAATCCGGCGTCAGGCCGGAGCGCATCGGCGTGCTGCTGGTCAATTTGGGCACCCCCGACAGCGCGGACGCCAAGGGCGTGCGGGTCTATCTCAGGGAATTCCTGTCCGATCCGCGGGTGATCGAAGATCAGGGACTGCGCTGGAAGCTGTTGCTGAACGGCATCATCCTGCGCATCCGCCCCGGCCGCAAGGCGCGCGATTACCGGAAGATCTGGAACAGGGAGAAAAACGAATCTCCGCTGAAAACGATTACGCGCGCGCAATCGGAGAAGCTTGCGGAAGCCATCTCGGATCACGACCATGTCGTGGTCGACTGGGCGATGCGCTATGGCAATCCGTCGATCGCCTCGCGCATCGATGCCTTGACGGCGCAGGGCTGCGACCGGCTGCTGGTGGTGCCGCTCTATCCGCAATATTCGGCCGCGACATCCGCGACCGTATGCGACGAAGTATTCCGCGTGCTCAACAAAATGCGCGCGCAACCGACCTTGCGGGTGACGCCGCCCTATTACGACGACCCTGATTATATCGAGGCGCTGGCGATCTCCATCAACGCGCATCTCAACACCTTGCCGTTCCAGCCGGAGCTGATCGTGGCCTCGTTCCACGGCATGCCGCAGAAATATGTCGACAAGGGCGATCCCTATCAGGCGCAATGCGTCGCGACGACAGACGCGTTACGCAGGCGTCTGGGCCTCGAGGCCTCAAAGCTGATACTCACCTTCCAGTCGCGCTTCGGCTTCGACGAGTGGCTAAAACCCTACACCGACAAGACCATCGAGAAGCTGGCGAAGGACGGCACCCGCCGCGTCGCCGTGGTGATGCCCGGCTTTTCCGCCGATTGCCTGGAAACGCTGGAAGAAATCGCCCAGGAGAACGCCGAGATTTTCAGGCACAATGGCGGCGAGCAGTTTGCCGCGATCCCCTGCCTCAACGACAGCGAGCCCGGCATGGACGTCATCCGGCAACTGGTGCTGCGCGAGCTGCAGGGCTGGATATAGGCGCCGGCTTTGCCTCGCTTTTCATCGCCTCGAACCTTACATTCCCGCTCGGCCACCAAGGGAGGGGATTCGCCGCACTGCAACGCGCGACAATGCTTGCAGGACGGCGCATTGCGTTTCAGGTTGGCCTCGCCGCCTTAGGAGATTTTCATGACCGGTTTCGACATTTTCGCCATAGCGCTGGTGCTGCTGGTTATCTTTACACTGTTTGCCGGCATCAAGACGGTGCCGCAGGGCTATGACTGGACCATCGAGCGGTTCGGCAAATACACCCGCACGCTGGCGCCGGGGCTGAACATCATCATCCCCTATTTCGACCGCGTCGGCCGCAAGATGAACATGATGGAGCAGGTGATCAGTATTCCCGAGCAGGAGGTGATCACCAAGGACAACGCCACGGTGACGGTGGACGGCGTCGCGTTCTTCCAGGTGTTCGACGCCGCCAAGGCGAGCTACGAGGTCTCCAATCTCAATCAGGCGATCATCGTGCTGACCATGACCAACATCCGCTCGGTGATGGGCGCGATGGATCTCGACCAGGTGCTGTCGCATCGCGACGAGATCAACGAGCGATTGCTGCGCGTGGTCGATGCCGCGGTCTCGCCGTGGGGATTGAAGGTCAACCGCATCGAGATCAAGGACATCGTGCCGCCCGCCGACCTTGTCGAGGCGATGGGACGCCAGATGAAGGCCGAGCGCGTCAAGCGCGCCGATATTCTGCAGGCCGAAGGCCAGCGGCAATCGGAAATCCTGCGCGCCGAAGGCGCCAAGCAGGGCCAGATCCTGCAGGCCGAAGGCCGCCGCGAAGCCGCGTTCCGCGACGCCGAGGCGCGCGAACGCTCCGCGGAAGCCGAGGCCAAGGCGACGCAGATGGTCTCCGACGCCATCGCCAAGGGCGATGTCGCCGCGCTGAATTACTTCATCGCCGACAAATATATCAAGGCGTTCGGGCAACTGGCGGATTCGCCGAACCAGAAGATCATCATGCTGCCGATCGAGGCGATGAGCATTTTGGGATCGCTGGCCGGCATCGGCGAGATCGCCAAGGCGACCTTCGGCGAAAGCTCGGCGTCCGCGCAGGCCGCCGCGCGCCGCGCCTCGGTGCCGCAAGCCGGACCGACCCCGCCGCCGGTGACGCCGCAACGGTAGAGTTAGTTTGATGAGGATTATACCGGCGCATGCGAATTCTTCACCTCTCCCCTTGTGGGAGAGGTCGGATCGCGACGGCGATGCAAAGCATCGTCGGTGCGATCCGGGTGAGGGGTCACGGACCATCGATAGACCTAAACCCCTCACCCCAACCCTCTCCCGATCGAAGTCGGATATATCCGACTTCGACAACAGAGATGCCCATCTCGGGTAAACCCGAGATGGGTGGGAGAGGGAGCGCGCTGCCGCCGTGTTGAGGCTGAAGAATATAAGAGAGATAACACCATGACCGAAATGTTTTCCACGCTGGGCACCTGGAACTGGCTGATCTTCGGCGTCGTCCTGATGGCGCTGGAACTGCTCGCGCCCGGCGTGTTCCTGTTCTGGCTCGGGCTCGCGGCATTGCTGGTCGGGTTGCTGTCGTTCGCGATCCATCCGTCCTGGCAGATGCAACTGCTGATGTTCGCCGTTTTCGCAACCGCCGCGGTGCCGCTGTGGCGGCGCATGGCGCGCAGCAATAAAGCGGTCAGCCAGAGCAATCCGTTTCTCAACAAGCGCGCCGATGCGCTGGTGGGAAGGGTGTTCACGCTGGAAAAGCCGATCATCGACGGATCAGGCACGGTGCGGATCGACGATACGATCTGGCGCGTCGCCGGTCCCGACGCGCCGGCCGGCAGCCGGGTCAGGATCGTGCAGGCCGATGGCGCGAGCCTGACGGTGGCGGCGGCCTGAAATCAATTCCCCACGCGTTTGCTCCATCGCTCGGCAAAGCGATGCAGCGGCAGGAAGTTTTCCTGCAATTCCTTTCCCAGCCCGGTGAGGCGATATCCGCTGGCGGGCGCCAGTTCGATCAGGCCCGCCTGCCGCAGTTCTAACAGTCGCGCCTGCAGCACCGTGGGCGATGCTTCGTCGCAAGCCGTGCGTAGCGCGCGCGAGGTCAGCGACCGGTCGTCGCGCAACTCCCAGATGATCCGCAAGCTCCAGCGCCGACCCAAGAGGTCGAGCAGGACCATGATCGGCCGGCCTGACCGCGAGCCGCGGACGGCGCGTTTTTTCATCACGGAAGGCTGCTTCGACATAGACATTCTTCCTTGTGCGATGCTACAGATAATGTAGCATAACGCTACGTTTAGTGTAGCAACGGGAGTTGGCCATGTCACGCATTGCCCCGCTTGAGCCGCCTTATGCTGATGACATCCAGGCGCAGTTCGACCGCATCATGCGCGGCGCGCCACCGCTGACGTTATTCCGCGTGGTCGCCGGCAACGCGCGCGCCTGGGCAAAATTCCGCGCCGGCAGCCTGCTGGACCGCGGTCCCCTGTCGCTGCGGGAGCGCGAAATCGTCATCGACCGGACCTGCGCGCTGGCGGGATGCGAGTACGAATGGGGCGTGCATGTCGCCACATTTGCCGAGGCCGCGCATCTGACCGACGAGCAAATCCGCGCCACGGTGCGGGATGGCGCCGAGGCGCCGTGCTGGTCGGAAAGCGAGCAAGCCCTGATCGCGGCCGTCGATGCGCTGCATCTCAGCGCCACGCTCGGTGATCCCGAGTTCAAGGCGCTGGCGGCGCATTACGACGATGCGAAGATTTTCGAAATCATCCTGCTCTGCGGCTTCTATCGCACCGTGGCCTATCTGGCGAACGGGCTGGATCTGCCGCTGGAGGCGAAGGGGGCGAGGTTTCCCGAGGGGCTGTAGGGTGGGCAAAGCACAGCGTGCCCACCACACGATGCAATGGTGGGCACGGCGCAAACGCGCCTTTGCCCGCCCTACAAAGCTCCATGGATTGCTTCGCTTCGCTCGCAATGACGGCGGTAGGTGGCCCCTACGCGACGCCGGCGCGCAGGATGTCGTGGAGATGCACGATGCCGACCGGCTTGTTGGCATCGGTCACGATCAGGGCGGTGATCTTCGAGGAGTTGAGAATTTCCAGCGCCTCGCTGGCGAGCAGGTCGCGGGAGATCGTCTTCGGATTTTTGGTCATGACGTCGTCGACCAGCGCGGTCATCAGATCGGGGCGCATGTGGCGGCGCAAGTCGCCGTCGGTGACGATGCCGACGATGGCTCCGCGCGCATCGGTGATGCCGACGCAGCCAAAGCCTTTCGACGACATCTCGACCAGCGCATCCGACATCCGGGTGCCCAGCGGCTTGAGCGGTACGGCATCGCCCGAGTGCATGAGGTCGCGGGTAAATTTCAGCATGGCGCCGAGTTTGCCGCCGGGATGCAGCACGCTGAAATCGACCGACGTAAAGCCGCGGCCCTCCAATAGCGCGATCGCCAGCGCGTCCCCCAACGCCAGCATCATCAGCGACGAGGTGGTCGGCGCCAGATTGTGCGGACAGGCCTCGCGCGCCTTGGGCAGCGTCAGCGCGACATCGGCCGCCTTGGCGAGCGTGGAGTCGCATTCGGCCGTCATGGCGATCAGCGCGATGCGGAAGCGCTTGGCGTAGGTGATGAGGTTCTTCATCTCCGGCTGCTCGCCCGACCACGACAGCGCCATGATGACGTCGTCGGCGGTGATCATGCCGAGATCGCCATGGCCGGCTTCCGCGGCGTGGACGAAAAACGCCGGCGTGCCCGTCGAGGCAAAGGTCGCCGCGATCTTGCGGCCGATGTGACCGGATTTGCCGAGCCCGGTGACGATCAATCGCCCCTTGGCGTTGCGAATGAGATCGGCCGCGGCGGCAAAGGCGGCACCGAGATCGGATTGCAGCGCCGCTGATATCGCCGTGATGCCGCTGCCCTCGGCATCGAGCGTGCGCAAGGCAGACGCAACGGCTGACTTCGCGTGACCGGGCCCGGATGATTTTGCCATCAGCGGTTTCGAATGGGCCATATCTGGTTCCGAAGGAGGTGGGGGATCGCTTTGCGCCCTCGCTCTCCTTAGCACGGCCCATTTCGCGATGCGACGCGAGGTGCGGCTCTCAACGGCTCATTAACTATAATTGTTATAACTCCGTTAACGACGTTTTCTTGTCGCCCTTCCGCGCGTGGTTGGAAGTGTTGATTAAGTACATGAATTTGTTTGAGTATTCTAATCGTGATGTGCCATCCTCCCCCAAACGGGAGGGATCACGAAGTGCGGCTGCAGCCGCGCTTCATGCTGGTGGGGAGTGTTTCAGCGCAATCAGAATGCGTTCCATCACGCCAGCGAGATTGGCATCGATGTCTGAATTCCAGAATCGAAGAACTCTAAAACCCTGCGACTGCAGGAAGGTGTCGCGAGCCTGATCCGATCGAGCGCCCTCCGGCATTCCGTGTTGGCCGCCATCTGCTTCGATAATGAGTTGGGATCGGAACGAAACGAAGTCAGCGATGTAGCGGCCGATAGGTGCCTGTCGCCGGAAATGAAAGCCGAGGGGTTTCAACTCGCGCAGCTTCACCCACAGTTTGACTTCTTGAGGCGTCGTTTGCGAAGTGCACGAGCATTTTCGTTTGCCAAGGCAGCCCCCTCAGAAGCACACCTTCACATGCGATGGCTTTTCCTGCCAGCGGCTGCGGTCTTTCTTATCCCTCCCCCTCGTGGGGAGGGTGGCCGGCCGAAGGCCGGTCGGGTGGGGGGCTCCAGCCGCAAAGAACATGTTCGCGCACTCCGTGCGCGGCCCCCCACCCGTCACATCGTTCGCTACGCTCACGACGTGCCACCCTCCCCACAAGGGGGAGGGATAAGAGAGACATGTGTCTGATCGCGTCATACCCCGCGAAGGAGAAAGCGGAGGCATCCAGTACGCCGCATCCTTGCAATTTATCACAGGCGCTCTGGAATACCGGGTCCCCCGCCTTCGCGGGCGACGACGAGTGCTACCGCGGCAGATTCGTCGTCCCCATCAAAAACTGATCGATCGCCCGCGCGCACAACCGCCCCTCGCGGATCGCCCAGACGACGAGCGACTGGCCGCGGCGCATGTCGCCGGCGGAGAACACGTTGGGCCGCGAGGTCTGATAGTCTGATGTGTTGGCGCGCACGTTGCCGCGCGGGTCGAGTCGACGCCGAGCGGTCTTCAGCAGGCCCTCATGCACCGGATGCACAAAACCCATCGCCAACAACACCAGTTGCGCGTCGAGTTCGAATTCGCTTCCCGGAACCGGCTTGAACTTGTCGTCGACCTCTACGCAATGCAGTTTTGCCACCCGGCCGTCTTCGCCGGAAAATTTCTCGGTCAGCACCGCGTATTCGCGCTTGGCGCCTTCGGCCTGGCTCGACGAGGTCCGCATCTTCAGCGGCCAATTCGGCCAAGTCAGCCCCTTGTTCTCGTGCTCGGGCGGCGCCGGCATGATTTCCAGCTGCGTCACCGACAGCGCGCCTTGCCGGAACGAGGTGCCGATGCAGTCGGACCCGGTATCGCCACCGCCGATGACCACCACATGCTTGCCGCCGGCCAGAATGTCCGGCGCGCTGCCGAGCGGCTCGTTGGAGACGCGGCGGTTTTGCTGCGGCAGGAAATCCATCGCGAAGTGAATGCCCGACAGCTCGCGGCCGGGGATCGGCAGGTCGCGCGCGGCCTCCGCGCCGCCAGTCAGCGCCAGCGCGTCATATTGGTTGAGCATCTCGCGCGGATCGATCGCGCCGGGCGACGTGCCGCCGACATGGGCGCCGTAATGGAAGGTGACGCCCTCGGCTTCCATCTGCGCGACGCGGCGGTCGATGACGTGCTTCTCCATCTTGAAATCGGGAATGCCGTAACGCAACAGCCCGCCGGCCTTGGCCCAGCGCTCGAACAGATGCACGTCGTGGCCGGCGCGCGCCAGCTGCTGCGCGCAGGCCATGCCCGCCGGGCCCGAGCCGATCACCGCGACCTTCTTGCCGGTCTTCGTGCCCGGGATTTCCGGCTTGACCCAGCCATTGTCCCAGGCGCGGTCGACGATGGCGCATTCGATGGTCTTGATGGTGACGGGATTGTCGTCGATGTTGAGCGTGCACGAGGCTTCGCACGGCGCCGGGCAAATCCGCCCGGTGAATTCCGGAAAGTTGTTGGTCGAGTGCAGGTTGCGCGAGGCTTCTTCCCAGTTGTTCTGATAGACCAGATCGTTGAAATCCGGAATCTGGTTGTTGACCGGGCAGCCCGGCGTGCCCGGCGCAACCGAGCCGGTGCCGTGGCAATAGGGAATGCCGCAATTCATGCAGCGCGCGGCCTGGTCGCGGGTGTCCTTCTCGCTCAGCGGGACGACGAA
>Ga0193751_1002819_pt1 | contig 10446 bp, 6 predicted proteins | sample L1c2metaG_FD_143050 | JGI IMG/M metagenome (GOLD analysis project Ga0193751, IMG submission 143050) | Soil microbial communities from a riparian zone of the East river system, Colorado, United States - L1c2 | ecosystem: Environmental > Terrestrial > Soil > Riparian zone | place: USA: East River...
AACCAGTTTGCTGCCTTGGATGGTCTGGAGGAAGGTGTCATGGAGGTCTCGCGCCATACGCGTGCGTTCTGCCAATCGCTCATCGAAGCGGGCGCCGATGGCTCGCGAAATCTGCAGCACACGCAGTCGGTAGATAACCCATACGATGAAGGCAGTGGACAGCACGCAGAGAATTCGGAACCAGTTCGTCTGATACCAGGCGGGCGCGACGCTGAAGTCCAAAGCGGCACCGGCCTCGTTCCAGACGCCATCGTTATTAGAAGCGATCACGCGAAATCGGTAGTTCCGAGGAGGCAGGTTTGTGTACGCAGCCTCCCGAGCGCCTACCGGGCCGCGCCAGTCATCATCGTAGCCCTCGAGCTTGTAGCGGAATTGCACCTGCTCTGGAGCTGTCAGGCTGAGAGCCGCGTATTCAAATTGTAGATTCCTGGTTCTTGGCCGGAGACGCAATCCTGAAGAAGGCGTGAGAGATCGATCATCCGCCTTGACTGCTTCGATCGTGACCGGAGGCGGTACGACATTTTTCGGCAGGTGCCGCGGGTCGATCACGGCAACGCCCTCGCTGGTGGAAAACCAGAGCCTGCCATCAGTTGACCGTATCGCCGTGGGAAACGGTTCACGTTGCCGCGGAAGTCCTCGAAGGCCGTCAGTCGCGTCGAAAGATGCCCCTTGCATCCGATAAAAAGGCGAGAGCAACGCCTTTTCCAGTTCCTGTGAACTTACCCGGAGGATTGCCAGCGCTCCGGCAAGCCAGAAAAATCCTTCGTCATCTTCCAAAATTCCCGACACCGAGTTCCCCGGCAACCCGTTTTTCTTGGTGAGCGTGACGAAGTGCCCATGATCAAAGCGGCTCAGCCCGCCTTCGCTGCCGATCCAAAAGTTTCCTGCCCGGTCTCTCGTAATTGCCAGCACCTTACCGCCGGGAAGACCGTCCTTCGAAGAATAGACGTGAAACTCTTCATTCTCATGCACTGCCACTTCCCCATCCTCGAATCCCAGCCAAAGCCGCCCCAGCGGATCTCCATACAGAACGCGGCAGCGGTATTCGGGGAGATGCACACGGTTGCGAAAATCGGTCCAATTACCGTCTCGCAATCGCAGGACTCCTCCGCCCTTGTCGCCTCCCCACACCGTGATCCATAGGTTGCCTCTGGCGTCCCGTGAAATGGCATGTACCATCGCTCCCTTCTCGATGTAGGGGACTTTTATGAAGGAGACATTCCCCTCGGCTCCTTCTGCCAGTCCGAAACTGCCTCCGACCCAGACACGGCTATTTCCGTCTGCATACAGACTGAGAATGCGCGTCGTGTCAGATCTGGAATAGGCCGGCAGCTTCGAAGTAGTGATGCGCCCCTGGCGGAAGCGCTGAACAGTGTTGCCTGTGTAGCTGGCAAGCCAAACACTTCCATCCGGTGTTGAAGCCACTGCTAGCCTATGATCCGGAATCAAACCTTCTCCGTTGGAGTAGGCTATTATTTTGTTCTCGCGAAAACGATCCAGTCCGGCGGCTGTGCCAAACCATAGACTGCCTTCGCGGTCCTCCAGAGCCGAATAGACCTGATCGCTGGAAAGGCCTTCGCGGGCCGAAAGCTGATCCAGAACAGCCCCTTCCGGTTGTCTTACGTCAATCACTCGGCGAAGCCCCTTCTGATCCGGTCCGATCCACAGACTCCGGTCTCTGTCGAAGAGCGCGCAGAAGGGTTCCGTGCCAACTTTGATGCCAGCTGCCCACTTACGGCGACTCATGATCGGTCTTACTGTGTGGCCGGTGGTGTCAGAGATCCACACATCTCCGTCTGAACCCTCCGTCATCATCCACACCTGCCCAACGGCTTCTCGGGTCGCTACAAAACTTTTTGCATTGGGGGCAAGACTCAGTATTGTGTTCCTCCGAACCGGATCCTTGCTGAATCCAAAATCCAATCCATCCGTTGCCACCCAAAGAGTTCTGCGGCGGTCCACGAACAGTACTTGTGCTCCGGGAGCGAGGTATCCCGATTCCGTTCCAACCTGGTGCCACTTGCCGCTATCCAGTTTGATAAGCCCGTATTGACCACCCGCCCAAATCGAGCCGTTTCCGTCCTCTACAATGGATAGAATTCCGCCGTCTGGTATCCCGTCAGCATGCGAATAATTCTTCAAATGGCCATTGCGTAGCTGGCCGATTCCGCCGGAACTGAACCCGATCCAAAGGCTTCCATCCCTGCTTGTACACAGGGACCACACCGCGGACCCGAGAATCTGTTCTCCGAAGCTCGGTTCCCAAGCGACAAAGTGCAGACCATCAAATCGATATAATCCGGCTTCCGTCCCAAGCCACAAATATCCATCTGGTGTTTGAGCAATTGCTCGAACGGGCCCGGGAACGCCGTCCTTCGCGGTCCATGAAGTGTGCGTAAACTGGCTGATCAGTTTCTGCGGGTCAAGCGCTTTGGCGGGAATAGCGAATACCAGACCGATCATCACAATGAAGGCGCACAGAGGCTTCGGAACGATCAAGCCTCGCGCGGCTGGTCGCGCAACACCTCGGAACCATTTACCGGCCCGGGGAACGCAACTCCGTACTGAGGTAGCGTGCAATGTAGGACTGGATAACAAAAAGCCTCTCCATACCGTCGATGAAAGTCTCACGTCGTAATCGTTGAGCGGCGGTCCACGATCCAGATTGGACGTTTGTTCTTTTCAGCGAAAGAGTGTTCTTATCCTTGTAGACAAAGACCGTGGAAGGGCCCTCATTTTCCGGAAGCAGATGCCTCCAGGAACTATTAGCCTAATCTCAGTCCCGGAGCTAGCAGAACTCCCAAGCGTGAGCTTGCCTCCGATGCGAGCGGCTCGCTCCCGCATTCCTTGCAGTCCGAAGTGTCCGTCCTTTGCCCTATCCGCGATGGCGGGATCGATACCTGTGCCATTGTCATCTACACGCAAGGTAAGGTCGCGCGCATATCTGAGCTCTACCTCCAATCGACTTGCCCCCGAATGTGTACATGCGTTGCGGATGGCTTCGTAACCGATGCGGTAAATTTCATCCCGAACAATGGGATGCATCTCTCTGGCATCGCCAACTACAGAAAATGTGACCGCCATCGACCTTGGGATGAGGCCGTCTTCGGTCACGCGCCGGAGAGCTTCCGCAAGGTCGTTGGTCTGAGTCGTCGCCCTGCGTAGGGAATTCAGCGCCGCCCGTCCTTCCTGCATGGCGCTCGCGAGCCAGACCGAGAGCTGTTGCATGGCTCGACGCATTCGGATGGGATCGGTAGACTGCTCCAGCGCGTCATCCACAACCAGCTTGCTGCCTTGGATGGTCTGAAGGAAGGTGTCATGCAGGTCCCGCGCGATGCGCGTGCGCTCGCCGACTCGCTCTTCCAGCCGAATGTTGAACTGCCGCGCCACCTGACGGAGCCGGAGTTGATAGAACGCACCGAGCAATGCCAGAAATGCTGCCACGCACGACCCGCGGAACCACCATGTTTGCCAAAACGCCGGATCGACTTCGAGCGAAATCGCCGCCTCGGAATCATTCCACTGCCTATAACTGTTACTTGCGATCACACGGAACCGGTACGAGCCTGGGCCTAGATTTGTGTAGACAGCTTCCCGGGCTGCGGTTGGCTGACTCCAACCACGGTCGAAACCGTCAAGAGAATATCGAAAGCGAATGCGCTCCGGCACGGCGAGGCTCAAGCCCGAATACATAAACGTGATCCGTTTACGAGAAGAAGGAATTCGAACTAACTCGCCCACGGTAATGGGATCGTTGTCCGCCACAATGGCCTCGACGTGAGGCAGTGCTGGAGCTGATGTGTCCGTGATGTGAGACGGGTCAACAACCGCTAGGCCACGAGTCAACGAAAACCAGATCCTGCCCTCCCCGTCCGCAACCACCGATCTGCTTCTCTTCACTCCCATGGAGTTTGGCAGGCCATCGGCCGCCCCATACTCGCAAATCTCGGCCGAGCTTAAGCCTCCACTGGATAGCTTCTGATTGGACACGCGCAATACATGGCCTGAAGTCGCGATCCAAAGCCATCCCTCCTTATCTTCAGACATTCCGAATAACTCTTCGCGCAGCGAGTCCGGAGCATCGCGAGGAACTTGCACGCGCCCCGATTTGAAGAAGGCCAGTCCCCTCGACGTTCCAATCCAGAGGACGCCGGAGGAGTCTTCAAAAAGACAGTTCACACTGTTGGAGGGCAGCCCGTCTCCAGTCGCATAGGTCGTCCAATGCCCGCGCGACAATGAGCTCAGGCCATTCGGAGTGGCAACCCAAATCGTTCCGTCGCGTGTCTCCAGGATTGCCGAGACAGTGTTCGACGCAAGACCGTCAACCGTCGTGTACGTTACAAATCTTCCATCTTTGAACTTACTGATGCCGCTCGTCAAGGTTCCGGCCCACACTGCTCCATCCTGGCTTTGATACACAGCAAACACGCTGTTTTCGGCGAGGCCATTTGCTTGCGTGTACGTTTTGACGTCTATCAGTCCATTTCTGTATTCGAGACGTTTTAGACCGCTGTGTTGTGTGCCAATCCAAATCTCGTTCTTGCGGCCCGTGATGGAGTAGATCACTTCCTTATGAAGCAAAGACGACTTGAGCGCCTGAACTCGGCCGTCCTTCATGACGTACAAGTCACCTCCAGCGGGAGCGAACCAGGTGCGATTCTCACTGTCTACATAGATTGGTCCAGCGTCGATTGGTCCAGCGTCGACTGGCCCGCCGTCCTTCGAGTGCGCGCTCCCAGCGGTCAGAGTGTAGGTCACAAACACGCTGTCCCGGATGCGCTCCAGGCCGCGTCCACCTCCGGCCCAGAGATTCCCCTCGCGATCCTCAAACAGCGCGTCGACACCCCGGCCTCCAAAGTCGGACTCATCGGAGAACGAAACGCCAAAGGCGTTGATGCGAAGAAGACCTCTAGTTGTTCCGGCCCATATGTTGCCATCATGGTCTCTCAAAAGAGCAAGCACCTCGGCGGTAGCCAGAGCTGACGGCAGGTCAACCCTGCTGAACAGAGTGCCATTCCCTCGATATAGTCCTTTACTGGTACCGACCCACAATTCCCTGTCACCCACGGGTAACAAACAATTGATTTTCTTATCCGAAATACCTGTAACGCGTGTAGTCCGCCCATCTGCAAAATAGAAGAGACCCGCTGCAGTCCCCAGCCAGATTTTGCCGTCGCGCGTCTCCGCCATGGCAAGAACCAGAGACGGTGGAAGGACGGCCGGGGGAGCCAGCACTTCGACCTTCTCTCCCCGAACCCGCAGCATTCCATCTATTAGATCTGTGAGCAGCGTGGCCCCGTCTTCTTGTCGCCAACTACTTGCGACTTCGAGTGTCGTTCTTCGAAGAATAGACGCCAGGTTCACAAATTTTCCATCGCGATAGCACAGCACACCCGCTCCCCAGAAGACTACGCAGAGCCTGCCGTCGCCATCGGTGATCAAACCTGAAACGGGATCGCCTGAAAATTCAAGAAACGATGAGGTCAGCCGAAAGTTAACCCCGTCGAAACGGACCAAGCCCTTTTCCGTTCCCATCCATAGATAGCCATCGGTCGTCTGCGTGATCGCGCCGATGGCTCCGCCCGGAAAGTTGTTATCGGTAGTCCATTGTTCACGCAAGTACTGCGACAAGCTGTGATTCGGATCCAGAGCGCGCGCTTCACCGACCAACCAGATTAGTGCTAGTCCGGTGGCGACCCATCGGGAAGGACTTGGCATGCGGATCACGGATAGTACTTAAACGCTTCAACAACAACCTCGTTTTCGTGTTGCGGCGGCACTTTCCCCCACCCGACGACGTACAGATTTATACGCGCCAGCTCGGCACCCGGTGCCGGCACGCGCGCGGCAAAAACATGCTGGTTCAGGGGATGAGCTCGTCCGGTAACCTGTGCTCCGGCGTAAGTCGTAAAGGTCACCTGCCCAGGCTCCCACCGGAACGTGTGAGTGAGCACGCCAGCCGGCGCATTAAACCGAACGATATTCGTTGGGATGTAATAGGGCTGGACGACGTATTGCGCATTCGCGTTGTTCGGGACCCCCCACCGGCTCATTTCAATATCTAGCTCCTGGCGATTTTCCTCCGTGCCGACCATGCCATCCCAGGTAAAGAGGGTGAAAACAGCAGAAGGTTCCAGGTGCGAAATGTCGCGCACCACGAACAGGTACGTCCCGTATCCTAGACTGCGCGTAAGTTGGACCTCCGCGCAACTCCATCCGTCCTGCTTCTTCGTTACGCGGAGATGCAGAGCGCCATTTTTATCGGTCCAGGCGTTGGCCGGATCAAACGAGTTCATGGAGCCGGCGCGAAAGCTTAATAAATCACGTACTAGCCAATCGTAGCCGCTAAAATGGAGCATTTTAGGCGGCGAAGAAGGATCCGCAGTTCGGCCTTTGACGACCGCAACTGCCGCGACCGCGCCGCCTGTGGCCGGCAGCAATTCCGTAGTTTGTGGCGGAGAGTAGCTGGGATCAACCAACAAAGCCGCATACTCCTCGCCCAAATGAGTCACGTTCTTCCATTTGGAATCCGCTTGGATTTTGGTGAATAACGGATCTCGAGCGAACGGCTGTATCCACCAGCGGCCTCCGCTTTTGGCATATAAAACGATCCGTTTTTCTGGACGAAGTTCTGGACGAACACCGATCACCCTTCCCTCAATGGTGTCCATCTTGTCCAGACCGCCCACAGCCGACACTGGACTCTTGGTGAATTCGATGGTGGGTCCGGCGAGAGTTTTCGGGGATCGGCAACCAATTAACAAAACCCCGAGGCACAACAAGACAGCTAGCATCCGGGCAAATGCCTTACGGGTGGTGCCGGTCTGCCAGACGATGTCACATCGGTAACATCTCTTCGCGAGCTCATCCATAGCGAACTCTGCCATCCCGTTGCTCGCTGGCCCCCAAAAACTGCAAGGTAAGAGTTGTCGACGTCTCCAGCTGCTCAGAGTCCGGCTGAGTCAATGGAAGAAATCAAAGCCCATCAGACCTTTTCAGCCGGGCTTGCGTTCCGATCTTCAGAAATCCGTCCGCGATCGCCTGTCCTGAGATGGCTCACGATCAACCTCGAGGTACTCCTCGCCGGAGAACATAGGTGAACCGCGGATGCTGAAAGATCGCCCGGGCTCGAGTAAGCCTAGCTGCGGAAGCAGGGATGCGGTTACCGCATCGTCGACACTACCCAATTCGGGGCTCTCGCGGAACATCGAAACCTACAGCCAGCATCCTGTAGTTTTCTACAGGCCTTGGGATGCGATCACATTTGCAGCAAGCCGCGCCGAACCGCGATGGTGACTGCATGGGTCCGATCGTTCGCCTGCAGTTTATCCACCAGGTTCTTGATGTGGAAGTTAACAGTGGTCTCCGCAATCGACAGTTGATCGGCAATCTGTTTGTTGCGATATCCATCTCGAATGAGTCGAAGCACCTCCAACTCCCGCGTCGTCAGGTCGTCGTCACCCATGTGCTCGGCGATGCGGGCCGCTACGTCGGGCGGAATATGCCGGCGGCCAGCATGAACCGATCGGATCACGCCCAATAATTCATTTTTCGGCATGCTCTTAAGTATGTAGGCAGACGCTCCCGCTCGCAGCGCACGCTGGATGTCCCCATCGCTGTCTGAGGTGGTCAGCATAATGATACGAGCTTGTGGATACTCTCCTCGAATTGCGATAAGGGTGTCGGTGCCGTCGGTGCCGGGGAGCCGAAGGTCCATCAGGGTGACGTCGGGTCGATGACGACGAAATTCAGCTACCGCCTCCACGGCATTCGACGCGTGGGCAACAAGAAGCATGTCCGGCTGAGAGCCGATGATTGTAGCCAGTCCCTCACGGAAGACGGGATGATCCTCTACGCTCAGGATACGAATGGGTTTGGCCTGAGCCATGACAATCGCCTCGCATCGGCAATTGTAATGGTTTGTTTGAGTTCTGGCCAAAGCCTCGATCTGACACGCAGAAATCAGGCTGCTGAGCGATGCCAGTCTCTCCGTCGGTGCCCCGCCGTTCCTTACTTCCTGTTTGTCGACGCTCCGGGTGATCCTGCTAGAGCCACGCGCCTTCACGAATTCAATGATTCTTAGAGATGTGTCTCGCCTGACGAATAGTCAGTCGAGAGGCTGAGATTCTTCCAGCTCCTGTCCGACTCAAGCTTTTCAAGAGCACTCTTCTCAGCTGCTGCGTAACAATCGCTTCCGAGCAACAGCCGTAAGGGCGGCTCTGAGAGCGAGGCGATGTGCAGAAGCGCTGCCGCTGCCTTCGCCGGATCACCCGGCTGTCTCCCGTTATAGCTTCTCTGGAAGCGGACAGAAGCGCCGACGGTGGAGTCATACTCCGAGCGGCCTTCACTCAGTTCGGTGGAGGAACCCGCGAAGTCTGTGCGAAAACCGCCGGGTTCAATGATCGTGACCTTGACGCCGAGCGATTCGATCTCTTTGGACAGCGACTCCGAGAAACCCTCAACCCCGAACTTCGCCGCCGCGTAGGGTGCGCGCCCAGCCGGTCCGATGCGTCCTGCGATCGACGTTACCTGGATGACGTGTCCGGCTCTGCGCTCACGAAAATAGGGGAGCACGGCCTTGGTCATGATGATGACACCAAATAGGTTGGTCTCAATCTGTGCTCGAAAGTCGGCGAGTGACGTATCTTCGACGGGGCACACATAACCGTAGCCGGCATTGTTTACGAGCACGTCCAGGCCACCGAAATTTGTAATCGCCGCCTCGAAGGCCGCCTTGGTTTGCGCTTCGTTGGTGACATCCAGCGGGACAGTACAAATGTTCTCAGCGTATTTGCTTTCGAGCTCGACAAGTTGCTCTGGATTGCGGGCCGTCGCCACGACGCGATCTCCTGCGTTAAGCACCGCTTCTGTGAATGCACGGCCGAGACCACGAGAAGCACCGGTAATGATCCACACCTTTGACATGAATTCTCTCATTGCAATCCATCGACCAAACAATGGACGAGGCGAAGCAGTTCGATCTTTTTTTAGGCATCCTATCAGATGGAGTCTCAGGTTAGGCTCTGAACGCCGGGTTTCCACGCAGGAAGGATTCGTGACAATCCCCGCCGCGCCAAATCATGTTGGCCTTCCCAATGCGTATGTTCCGTGACTAACTGCTCAGCCCTTATTCCACACATTTTGTCGTTAGTACATCGACCCCTGCAGAAAAACATGGGGCCAATACTGTGGTTTCCGGGGTTTTAGAAGTTCGTGACACCACCTAAGCTGGCCTGGCGTTGATTCGAAGCACCCGCCTCGATCGCGCAACCTCATCCCGAGAAGAATTGGAGCATAGCATTATGAACAAGGAAAGATCATTCCTTTCCAACCTCTCACGCCGCCGCTTTATAGCCGCAGCCGGGCTTGGCGCCGCCACTGCGGTATTCGCTCCGCGCCTCCTCTTTGCACAGGAGACCGGCATCGTTCCGACGATGATCAATGAGGCAGCACGAGCCAAGATTGAAGTTCACCCGCTTCGTCGCAACATCAGTGTTCTCGAGGGCTCAGGTGGGAATATTGCGGTTCTCACGGGTAAGGGCGGCAAGCTCCTGATCGACTCAGGATTCACAGTATCGAGAGCGCGAATTGCGGCAGCTCTCGACAGCTTGAGCTCCGACCCCGTCACACAGCTGATAAATACTCATTGGCATGTCGATCACACAGATGGAAATGCGTGGGTGCATTCGGAAGGAGCAACGATTACAGCACACAAGAATACGAAAAAACGTCTTTCGACCTCAACTCGTGTTGAAGGCTGGAGCTATACCTTTCCGCCTGCGCCAGCCGGCGCCATTCCTACAACCGTGTTTGATGACGAACACCATGCGCAGCACAACGACACCCGGATAGCTTTGAAGTATTACGGACCCGCCCACACAGATAGCGATATCTCCGTGCTCTTTGAAGAAGCTGACATTATTCACGTCGGAGACACATGGTGGAACGGCTTTTATCCGTTCGTCGACTACTCGACCGGAGGCAGTATCGACGGAATGATCCGTGCAACCGAAAGGAATCTGACCATCGTCACGGATAAGACGATCATCATTCCAGGGCACGGACCTGTGGGAAATGAGGCCGGACTCACCGAGTACCACGACATGCTGGTCGCCATTCGGAACAGCGTGGCCGAGCTAAAGAAACAAGGCAAGTCTCTCTCAGAGACGATAGCCGCCAAGCCTACCGCTGCTTATGACACCAAGTGGGGTCAATTCCTCATGACGCCAGCAATATTTACCAGGCTCGTTTATTCCGGAGTCTAGTTCCGATACACCAACCAATTTTCGAAAGGAACTTTGATATGTCTACTTTAGAGAAACCACTTCACATCGATATTCCAGTGAAGCTAGCGGAAGTGAAGGTTGCCTTCAGTGTCCCTGCCTTGGCGTTCGAAGGGGATCTGCCGGCTTCAATCTTCCACATTCAGCTCATCGAGAACGACAT
>Ga0193751_1002820_pt1 | contig 10446 bp, 12 predicted proteins | sample L1c2metaG_FD_143050 | JGI IMG/M metagenome (GOLD analysis project Ga0193751, IMG submission 143050) | Soil microbial communities from a riparian zone of the East river system, Colorado, United States - L1c2 | ecosystem: Environmental > Terrestrial > Soil > Riparian zone | place: USA: East River...
TTGTGTTCCTGCAGGGCGCGGTGCGGGAGATAGAGGACCGACTGCCCGGCATGATGACGCTCATCTCGCTGGCGATCGTCGTCGCTTTCGGATTCAGCCTCGCCGTAACGTTTGGCGTCCCCGGCATGGATCTCTGGTGGGAGCTCTCGACACTCATCACCATCATGATTCTCGGGCACTGGATCGAGATGCGCTCCATCGCCCAGGCACAGGGCGCGCTCAAGGAGCTGGCGAAGCTGGTGCCGGACACAGCCGTTCGGCTAGTCGGCGACAAGCAGGAAGAAGTCCCGGTATCAGCTCTCCACGAGGGCGACATGGTTCTGGTTCGCCCGGGCGCGAGCATTCCCGCCGATGGTGCTGTTGTCGACGGAAACAGCGCCGTGAACGAGGCGATGATCACCGGAGAATCGCAGCCGGTCGAGAAAAAGTCCGGAGACAAGGTTATTGCGGGCACCGTGAATGGCGCTGGCTCCCTGCATGTCAAAGTGACGGGCGTGGGCGAACGTACGGCGCTCGCCGGCATTATGCGGCTCGTGGCGCAGGCTCAGAACTCTCGGTCGAAAGCGCAAGCCCTCGCAGATCGAGCAGCGTTCTTCCTCACTGTGGTCGCAATCGCGTCCGCCGTGTTCACACTCGTGGTTTGGCTGCTCGTCGGCGCATCACCGGCATTTGCCATCGAGCGTGTCGTCACCGTACTGGTGATCGCATGCCCCCATGCCTTGGGCCTGGCAATTCCTCTGGTCATAGCGATCTCGACTACACTCGGCGCGCGAGCCGGACTTCTGGTGCGCAACCGCCGCGGACTCGAAGAAGCGCGGAATCTGAACGCCGTGTTCTTCGACAAGACAGGAACCCTCACACGCGGCGAGTTTCGCGTCGTAGAGATTATCCCAGCGACTGGGCTATCGGCGGACGACGCCTTGAGACTTGCGGCTTCCGTTGAGCAGGATTCCGAGCACACGATCGCGCAGGGTGTCGTCAAGAGCGCCCAGGAGCGCGGGCTTTCTTTATCACGAGCCGACCAATTCCAGGCGATACCAGGCCAAGGCGTCAAAGCAAACGTCGAAGGACGCTCGCTCTCGATAGGCGGTCCGGCTCTGCTTCGCCAGCTGGGTATCGAGCCATCGCCAGAGCTTCGTGACGCGCTCGAGCGTGCAAGCAGCCGAGCTCAGACGGCGATCACTCTCGTCGAAGGGAAAACAGCTCTTGCAGTGTTGGCTGTCGCCGATGCGATTCGTGAAGAGTCTCGCGAGGCTGTGCGACGCCTGCGCGAGCAAGGAATCGAGGTGATCATGATGACCGGAGACGCGAAAGCGGTTGCCGATGCAGTCGCAAAGGAGCTCGGTATCGAAACCGTATTCGCCGAAGTCCTGCCGGATCAGAAGGCCTCAAAGATCGAGGAGGTCAAGCGCAGCGGAAAGCGTGTTGCTATGGTCGGCGACGGAGTGAATGATGCTCCGGCGCTGCTGACTGCTGATGTCGGTATAGCGATTGGAGCGGGGACCGATGTCGCTGTAGAAGCGGGCGACGTGGTTCTGATCCGCAACGATCCGCGCGACGTGCCTCGAATTATCACGCTTAGCAAAGCGACCTACCGTAAAATGGTGCAGAACCTCTGGTGGGCAGCCGGCTATAACATCGCCGCAATTCCGCTCGCGGCGGGTGTCCTTGCACATTGGGGGATTGTGCTGAACCCGGCGGTGGGTGCGATCCTCATGTCGTTCAGTACTATAGTTGTGGCTCTAAACGCGCAGTTGCTTCGCCGCGTTGCGCTATGAAGCCGGTTCCCGGGCGTGGTCAACACTCTATTGCGACGTCACTCACAGCGTTGAGTGCGAACGGGGGTCTGCTTCGCCCGGCTACATTAAGAGCATGAGTGCCACTCGCGCCGGTGCCAAGGGGGGAGTCGTGATCGTCGCCACGAGAGAGGAGCTCGTTCTCCGCGGCATACGCCTCAGCTACGCGACGATCGGCTACAACAGCCTTGAAGCGATCGCTTCACTGATCGCTGGGTTGCTTGCGGGCAGCGTTGCACTTATCGGCTTCGGCATCGACAGCCTCATCGAAGTAAGCGCCAGCGGAGCCGCACAGTGGCGCCTGCGATCGGACCTCGACGAAGCACGGCGTGCTCGATCCGAAAAAGTCACTCATCGCTTCGTCGCCGTCTGCTTTCTCGCGCTTGCGGTCTATGTCGCGGTCGATAGCGCCAAGACGTTGTGGTTTCGCGAGCAACCCGACCGAACGATTGCGGGCATCGTAATTCTTTCAATGTCCGTTGTCGTGATGCCTCTTCTTGCTCGCGCCAAGCTGAAGGTCGCGTCAGCGATGGAGAGCGGCGCTCTCCGCGCCGAAGCTCGCCAGACGTCGTTGTGCGCGTACTTGTCAGTAATAGCCCTGGCCGGCGTGTTATTGAATGCAACACTCGGCTGGTGGTGGGCTGATCCCGTCGCGGCGCTCGGCATGGTCCCAATCATTGTATCTGAGGGCATCGACGGACTACGCGCGAAGCCTCACGACGATTGCTGCTGATCCCGTGCATTCACACTCGCATTCGCACGGAGATCGTCCATTCTCGCCGCCCTCGTCAATGCGGCGCTGCTCCTGTTCGTGACTGGAGCGATAACGGTCGAAGCCATCCGCAAGAGGAGTTCGAATGGATTTGAAAGCGCACTGGGATAAGACGTATATCGCAAAAGGATCCGAGCACGTCAGCTGGTTTCAGTCGACCGCGAAGCTTTCGCTCGAATTGATCCGCCAGGCAGCTCCTCCTCCGAACCCCCAGATCATTGATGTCGGAGGAGGTGCGTCCACCCTCGTGGACGGGTTGTTATCGTCCGGATACCGGCGGATTACCGTTCTCGATGTCTCCGCCGTCGCGCTCGGCGAAGCGAAAAAGCGGCTCGGCCAAGAAGGGGGCCACGTCAGATGGCTGGAGGCGGACGTCCTCTCCACGGAGCTCGAAGCGGCGTCAATCGACGTCTGGCATGATCGAGCCGTATTTCACTTCCTGAACGACAAGTCCGCCCGGGAGCGATATGTGGCCCAGGTCAAGCGGAGCGTCAAGGCTGGCGGACGTGTGCTGGTGGCGACGTTCGCCGAAGACGGACCCACTCGCTGCAGCGGGCTGCCAGTCCAGCGTTACAGCGCGGACACTCTACACAGCGAGTTTGGCCCCGACTTTCAACGAGTCGCCAGCGAACGCGAGACTCACGTAACACCGTGGGGAGCTCAACAAGCCTTTACGTATTGTCTCTGCCGTTACGCGCCGACCAGCCTCGGACAATCGGTGCGCTCCGCCGCATAAATGGGAACTTTCTTCCCGCCCCACGATTGAGGTCATCCGCACCGACTCAGGATACGCTCGCGGAATCCCCGCTCCCCCGATGATTCGCCGACCTCAACTTTGCTCTTTGTTACTGGATCGGCGGAAGAATGAAGAAGATCGCGATCGTCATCGGAGTTTCGAGCGTCGCTGCCCTGACGTTGGGGTTCGCGCAGAGCCAGCCTGACTCCCATCAGCCACGCGATACTCCCACCCGGACGAGCGATCAGGACACCCTCACTCAGGTGTCCATGCGGGATGTCAACCTCTACGTCATTCCCAACGCCGCGCTACGAATCCGGAGGCTGCGCGGAACGGTGCGCTCAGTGAAAGGCGGCCCCATCGTATTCGATGAAAAGAACTCTTTCGTCATCCACCTCACCTACGCCGAGATTGGTCTCAACGGGAACGACATCACTACGCTGATGAACAAGTACATCTTCGCGTATCCGGGTGCGCCGCTAAAACGGCTGAGGGTTCACACCTCGGGGTCTCAGCTCGTTCAGACAGGCGTGATGCACAAGATTCTCGACATCCCTTTTGAGATCACAGCCGATGTATCGGTCACACCCGAAGGGCTCATTCGGCTGCATCCGGTGAAAACGAAGATTCTGGGCGTCGATGGAAACAGTCTGATGAAAGCGTTCGGGCTTACCCTCCAGAAGATTCTCGATCTAAGCAAAGCGAAAGGCGTGACTGTAAAGGGGAACGACCTTTTCCTCGACCCGACGTTGATCCTGCCGCCTCCGATGATCGAGGGGCACGCGACCGCAATACGAACCGACGGGGATGAGCTATTACAGACATTCGGGACCGTCGCCGAGGCTACGCCGCTCCCTCCGCCCGACACTTCCGCGTTTGCGTACATGTTCTTTAAGGGTGGCTCTCTGCACTTCGGCAAACTGCTGATGCTCGACGCCGAGATGCAGATAGTGGATCTTCGCCCCACCGGGTGGTTCAACTTCGATCTGGATAAGTACAAGGATCAGCTGGTGGCCGGTTACGAGCGAACTCTGCCATCACTTGGGCTCGAGGTCTACATGCTTGGTCTCGAGAAGCTCGCGACGGGGAGCGCAACGAAAGCGGAGCTGCCATAACTGAGGCATCGCATATGCGGACAGTGTCCGACGTTGTCTCCCTAACTGGCTCAGCCCCGGAGATCTCAGCGTATGGTGAATGTCCGCTACATGGTCCTAGCGGCCGTCGTTACGCTCGCGAGCTGTACGAAGCCCACGCGAAGCGACACGAGCCACGTGCCACAAGCTCGCAGTCGCGAAGTCGTCATCACGACAGTCCCGCTTCTCACGAAAGAGCTTGCGACAACCTATCCATTCCTGAAGACTGATTTTGCGAAGGGCAGCGTGCTCGACGGAAAGGAAGTCTACGAGTTCATGCCGAGCACGATAACTGTCGATGAGGGTGACACGCTCCGTCTGACTTTCATCAATCCCGAGGACGATCCACACTCTTTCGTCATGAGCGATCTGTCGATCGCGATTCCGGGTCAGTCCGTGACCCACGCGACGTACATCGCGCAACACGCTGGAATATTCGATTTTGTTTGCGCCATCCCCGCGCACATGCCAATGATGCATGGACAGCTCGTGGTGCTACCGCGCTAACGCTCGTCTGCGAGGGCCGTCGTGGCCTTCAGGCTTCGCGCTCCTCGAACCACTCGAAGCGATATGCCATCGCCGGCCCGCGATCTCCTTCGTACGCGAGCTGCGCCACAAGCAACGTGAATGGCTCAGTGTATCTCGCGATTCGGAGCGGACCGGCATCTATCGGCTCGAACCCAACATCGGTGATTAGTTGGGCGGCAACTTTCTTCGCACGCGCATTGTCGCCACAGTAGACCAAGCTCGGTCGCGCAGCGCCTCTCCCCTCCCGCCTCCCGCCTCCCGCAACACTGAACAGCACTTCGCTCGGCACGGTGTTGAACGAAGAGACGACGTGAGCCTTGGGAACTTTCTTCGCCAGCGCCTCCGAACCCGACGATGTGTTCGCGATGACGAGACCCGTGTCATTCGCGTTCATTGGCAGCGAACAGCTCACGATCACCCTGCCTGACAGATCACCGGCTTTTTTCAGAACGTCGTCCACGCGCGACCAATGCACGGCCAGCAACAACGCGTCCGCGTCCTTTGCCGCCTCCGCGGGCGTACCAGCACGCGCCTGACCACCAGCATCGCGCGCAAGTTTCTCGAGCTTCGCTTTGGTGTGTGAGTAGCTGAACACCACGTCGTGGCCCGCTCGGGCGAAGATCGTCCCGAGCTTGCCACCCATTAGCCCAGAACCAAGAATGCCAATGCGCATGTTCTCCTCGTCGCTGGATCGCGTCAGCGATCGATCATTCTATCCTGAGCCTCGGCGTACCGCGCACCCCTTACCGTGATCGTCGAGACAGCATTCTCAATATCACGGAGATCGCTGGATGTCAGCTCGACCGACGCCGCGCCGATGTTCTCTTCCAGCCGCTCGATCCTCTTGGTGCCCGGGATCGGAACGATCCACGGTTTTTGGGCGAGCAGCCACGCGAGCGCGATCTGCGCAGGTGTCGCTTTCTTGCGCCCGGCGATTCTTGCGAGGATATCCACGATCGCCTGATTCGCCTTCCGGTTTTCCCGCGTAAACCGCGGGACCGTGTTGCGGAAGTCGGTGCTGTCGAACGTCGTCTTCTCGTCGATCTTCCCCGTGAGGAAGCCCTTCCCCAGCGGACTGAACGGAACGAAGCCGATGCCAAGCTCTTCGCACGTCGGCAGAATCTCCTTCTCGGGCTCTCGCCAGAACAGCGAGTATTCGCTCTGAATCGCGGTCACCGGCTGCACCGCATTCGCCCGCCGGATTGTTTTCGCGCTGGCCTCGGAGAGACCGAAGTGCTTCACCTTTCCTTGCTTGATCAGATCCTTCACTGCGCCCGCCACATCCTCGATCGGGACGGCAGGGTCGACACGATGCTGATACAGCAGATCGATCGCATCAACTCTGAGTCGCTTGAGCGATGTCTCGGCGACCTGTCTGATACGGTTGGGGCTGCTATCGAGTCCAGCACCAGTTCCAGCGGCGGGATCCTTGAACCCGAACTTGGTGGCGATCACCACTCGGCCTTTGAATGGCTCGAGCGCTTCTCCAACCAGCTCCTCGTTGTGGCCCGCACCGTAAATCTCGGCGGTGTCGAAGAAGGTGACGCCGCGCTCAACCGCCGCGCGTAGCACGGCGATCATCTCGTCTCTGGGGCCAGGCTTACCGTAGCTCTGGCTCATTCCCATGGCGCCAAACCCAACGGCCGATACTTCCAGGCCGCCTTTTCCAAGCTTCCGTTTCTGCATTTGTACTCCTATCTGCTTTTCAGTCGCGATGCCGTTCACGTCTCGACCGTAGCAGGGGCTACAGGGTTTCTACTCGCCTACCCGTTTGGAACAAAGGCTATTAAAACGTGAAGTAACCAAGAATGTGTCAATTTCGACCGGAAACGGTCGATGCTAACAGCGACTGAATGCGGTCGTGGCAAGGTTCCATTTGACATCGCGAATAATCGACACCGTAAAGACGAAACATTTTGGGCGGCAAGACGCATCGTGCTCGAGTGTAATCACCCGAAATCGTTGGTAAGCCATGCGAGGACACGGACGACGCCTCGCAAATTCCTCGCAGTTAGATGGAATCCCTGAACCGACACTGACGGTAGCCCAATTTAGAGGTCCGGAAATAAGTTGACAGTCCCCGATGCTGCTTTTGCAGCGAGGAGGACTAATCATGCGGAAGTCGAGATTCACGGATGAACAGATCGTTGCGATTCTGAAGGAAGCGGAGAGTAGCGGTAAGAGCGTGAAGTAATTCGTCGGCACGGGATCTCGAGAGAGACGTTTTATCGCTGGCGCAAAAAGTACGGTGGCCTGCAGGTGAGCGAGGCGCGGCGACTACGGATGCTGGAAGAGGAGAATCGCCGGCTCAAACGGGTTGTGGCTGACCAGGCGCTGAATATCCAGGTTCTGAAGGACGTGCTGGGAAAAGAGTGGTGACGATGGAGCAGAGGCGGACCGTCGTCAGAGAAGTCAATCTGACCGCCGAGAGCGAGCGGCGCGCATGTCGGTGGCTCGGATTTCACCGGAGTGCCGTGCGCTACGTGGCAATAGAGCGTGAGGGCGAGGCTCGGCTGCGAAAGCGACTGCGCGAGCTCGCGGATGAGAAACCGCGCTGGGGCAGCCCGATGCTCACCTGGCGGCTTCGGCGCGAAGGGTTCAGGGACAACCACAAGCGGATAAGGCGACTCTACAGGTTGGAAGGCCTGGCGGTGAAGCGTCGCAGAAAAAAGCGCGTGGCTCAGCCCAGAGCGCCACTTCCTCGCTCTTCGAGACCGAACGAGGAGTGGGCAATGGATTTCGTTCGCGATACGCTTTGTAGTGGCCAGGCATTCCGGGCTCTCACGATCGTGGATACTTGCACGAGGGAAAGTCCGGCGATCGAGGTTGATGTGAGCTTGCCCGGTGATCGTGTTGTGGCGGTGCTGGAGAGCCTTTCAATCACGCGCGGACTTCCCGAACGGATCGTGGTGGATAACGGACCCGAGTTCCACAGCAAGGCTCTCGACGCTAAAAAATACGGCTGATCCGCACAATTTCTGTAAGGCTTTAGGGTCGCTGCTTGAAACACTCTTGAACAAGCCAGGGGCGGTAACGATGTTTGACAATACCGTTTATAGCACGTACAACGGCGACCCTGGAGTTACAACCGGCGGTGAACGCGACACAGGAGTTGTCGCTACCATGAGTATTTTTTCGGATTCAACAAAGAAATCGCAGATGCTTCAGACTCTTCGCCACGAAGGCGCCCACGCTCTAGGGGTAACAGCGGGCGACGGCCGAGACCCGAACGGACAATCTGAGGATCCAAACGCTCCGGGCTATTTCGATCCCCAAGATATACTTTCCTGAGCGTAATCATGAACGCGGATCCATGGGTAATGAATGGGCAACATGCGGGACAGTATTGTGGTTTCTGGGAATACGGACCCTGAGGTCGCTAGCGTGCTCAACATCTCCAAACTGTCAGCCGCTGTGTTCGTTCTCGCGATTTGCGCTTGCGCTTCGCGAAATCGATTGAGCATGGACCATCCGAGCCTCGCCGGTCCTGTCGTTCCGGGAACCTATGCGATTCTCATCTGCAACGGACCGCGGACGTGTACAGCCCAGGACACAAAGAGCGTTTATGCCAATGGAACCATCGTAATATTGGGGCGAGAAACGTCTTCCCTCGCCGACACGCTTCACCGCTTGTTTCCCTACACTGAGCTTATGCCTTCGGCGTTCGCGCATGTTCAGGTGTGCTATTTATTTCGTCACAATCTCTCGATCAAGCCGCGGCAAGGTGGCCCCCAGTCCAGCGGCTTTAGTGCTTTGGTCGTCTCACCTGAAAACGACTCCGTCTCGTTTTCCCTCGGTTCATCTGCTGACGCGGGTTATACAGCGCGGGTAGTCATGAGGAACGGAGTCATGACCGGAAATGCGATCGGCTGGAACTCCAACCAGCTATTCGCAGACGACACTGTAAACGATCAACGCATATGGCGCCGTCGCTCTAACGAGGAGCTCGTCGGAATTCTAGGTCCGGCGGATAGCGTAATTGGCACACGCGTAGGTCCGCCTCGGGAAAGCGTCTGCCTTGCCGGCCGCGAGTCTTAGGTCGGCGAGCAGCCCTTTTTTTCTCAATCTTCAATTTCTGGGAGCTTATTGTGAAAGGCATCATTCGGTACGGTCTCGCATTCCTGATCGTCGTAAGCCGTTCATTGGTGGCTCAGGCGCTGCCGGAGCAACAAACATTGCTGGCCGGACAACGTCAGGAGCAAGGCGTGGATCGCTTTGGCCTCACGAGACCGCCTGGGCCCTTCACCGGCATCACTCTAACCCCCCAACAAGCCACTCAAATCCGCCAACTGGACCGTCAATTCGGAGAGTTCTTTGTTGCGCAGAATAACCGAACGAGGCAGACGGGCGGGGATCTACGGGGTGCGGCCAACAAGGAGGCCATCCAGTCTGCACACGTCCAATTGATGGCAAACATTCGAAACATTCTGACGCCGGCGCAGCAGCTTATCTTCGATCGCAATCAATCTGCCCGCGACGCTTACGTTGCCCAGCGCCGGGTGATTGCGAACAAGAAATAACATAATGGCATCCTTCCCCGCAGTCTGATCCACTTGACAACGGCTAACACCCGGATGAAGCTCGGTCCGTGCTCTGCATTTCCAAACTGTCAGCTGGCGTGTTCGTTCTCGCGATTTGCGCTTGCGCTTCGCGAAATCGAGTGAGCATGGACCATCCCAGTCTCGCCGGTCCTGTTGTTCCGGGAACCTATGCGATTCTCATCTGCAACGGACCGCGAACGTGTACAGGCCAGGACGCAGAGAGCGTTTATGCGCGCGGAACGATCGTAATATTGGAGCGAGAAACGGCTTCCCTCGCCGACACCCTTCACAGGTTGTTTCCCTACACTGAGCTTATGCCTTCCGCGTTCGCGCACGTTCAGGTCTGCTATTTATTTCGTCGCAATCCCTCGATCAAGCGGCGAGAAGGCTACCCCGGGTCCAGCGGGTTTAGTGACTTGGTCGTCGCACCTGGAAGTGACTCGGTCTCTTTTTCCCTCGGTTCATCCGCCGACGCGGGTTATAACGCGCGGGTAGTCACGAAGAACGGAGTCATGACCGGAAATGCGATCGGCTGGACTGCCAACCAGCTGTTCACAGACGATACGGTAAACGGTCAACGCATTCTTCGGTCCCGCTCAAAAGAGGAGCTCGCCGGAATTCTAGGTCCGGCGGATAGCGTAATTGGCACACGCATAGGTCCGCCTCGGGAACGCGTGTGCGTCGCCGGCGGAGAGTATTAGGTCAAAGACGGCTGCCCTCCCACTCACCGCACCAGACTCGGGCAGCGCCGATATGCGTTTCCAGTTTGACTCAGGACGATCTGCTTTTGCTCCCCTTGCTTCAACGTTACGGCGGATGAAACCAATGCGTCCTGCCGTGTAATCGTATGAAACAAATCATTCGGATCTGGGGCATCCCAGAGAACCCGAGTTCGCACGAAGTATGTTCCCACCGGAAGACCAGTGAATGTGAAGTTGCC
>Ga0193751_1002821_pt1 | contig 10444 bp, 11 predicted proteins | sample L1c2metaG_FD_143050 | JGI IMG/M metagenome (GOLD analysis project Ga0193751, IMG submission 143050) | Soil microbial communities from a riparian zone of the East river system, Colorado, United States - L1c2 | ecosystem: Environmental > Terrestrial > Soil > Riparian zone | place: USA: East River...
GTAGAAAGTTGTGCCCGCCCCGAGTTCGCTTTCGGCAAACACGTATCCGCTGCTCTGCTTGACGATGCCGTAGACGGTCGAGAGGCCGAGGCCGGTGCCCTTTCCTTTTTCCTTGGTGGTGAAGAACGGCTCGAAGATGCGGGATTGAGTTTCTGCGTCCATGCCGTGGCCGGTATCGGCAACCGAGATCACGGCATAGCGTCCGGTCTGGATAAAACGGTGTTCGCTGAAATTTTGGCGCACGGTAACGTCGGAGCTCTGCACGGTGAGCTTGCCGCCTTCGGGCATGGCATCTTTGGCGTTGACGACCAGGTTCATGATGACCTGTTCAAGCTGGCCGGCGTCGGCGCGGGTGTGTCCAGTTTGAGTGGAGAGCCGCGTGACCAATTCGATGTTTTCGCCGATCAAGGGACGCAGCAGGCGCTCCATGTCACCGATGACCCTGTTGACGTCGATCACCTTGAGTTCGAGGAGTTGCTTGCGGCTGAACGCCAGTAACTGGCGGGTGAGGGTAGCGGCACGGTCGGCGGCCTGTTGGATGGACTGGACCTTATGGTGCATGGGGCTGCTTTTATCCAACTGCTCCAGCAACACCTCGGTGTATCCGTTAATTACCATCAGCAGGTTGTTGAAGTCGTGGGCGACACCGCCGGCGAGGCGGCCGACAGCATCCATTTTCTGCGCCTGGCGAAGTTGCTCCTCAAGCTGGCGCCGGTCAGTGATATCTTCGGCGATCAGTTCCAATACCACTTCTCCGGGTTCGTCGGTGCTGCTGGCGGCGCAGCCGCTGAGCCGCACGATGATGACGCGGCCGTCTTTGCGTTTCCACTGAACTTCCACGCCATTCAGACCTCCGGCGTAGCGATAGTCCCCGGCCAGTCGGTCCAACTCCCTGGGATTGACGAAGACTTCGCGCCTTACATCCAGCTGGAGCAGATCTTCGACGGAATCGTGACCGAGCATGGTGATAAGCGCCGGATTCACGTCCAAAAATCTTCCGCCGAGCGTGCAGCGGCAGATGCCGAAGGCCGCGCTCAAGATCAGAGAGCGGGAGCGGGCTTCGGAGCGGCGGAGCGCTTCTTCATAGCGCTTGTGCTCGATGGCCGCGGCCAACTGCTGCGAAACAAATTTCAGAATCTCGCGGTCGCGCTCTCCGAAGCGGGCATTTTCGTTGTAGCTCTGGACGACCAGGGCTCCAATGCAGGTCGTGCCGCTCTTCAGGGGAACACCCAGCCAGTCCAACGACGAAGCGCCGATCAATTCCACTTCGCCGCGCCGCACCAGTTCCTCAAACACTGCCGGTGTCGCCAGCAACGGCTCGCCGGATCGCAGGACGTATTCCGTCAGACCGCGGCCCAAAGGCTTTGGGGTGGGTGTGGGGTCCTGTTCGTCGACGAAGTAGGGAAAGCTCAACAGCTGAGACTGCGGATCGTAGAGGGAAATGTAGAAGTTGCGGGCATTCATCAACTGACCGACGATGTTGTGAATGGCGGCGAAAAACTGCTGCAGATCTTCGGCCGACTGGCTGCGCGCCGCGATGGCGTACAAAGCGGCATTCAACTCCTCGGCGCGCTTCTGCTCGGTGATGTCGCGATAGGAGGCGTAGGCGCCAACTCTCTTGCCGTTCAGTATCACGGGCGAGGTTGACAGCAGCACCTCGACCAGTGAGCCGTCTTTGCGCTGGCGCCGGGTCTCCAGCGAAAGTTTGCTTTCAGTCTTGATGCACTCGCCGATCCATGCGGTTTCCGCGTAGCGATCGGGCGGCACGATGAGCAGGTCGAGCCGTTTTCCTGCTACCTCATCCGCGGTAAAGCCGAACAGGCGGGTGAACTCCCCGTTGATGCGTAAAATGCGTAGCTCCTGATCGACAATACTGATCGCTTCCGGCGCGTTCTCGATGATCTGTTCGAGGTAGGCTTTCTCCACGGTGAGCGGGACTTCGGCGGCATTGCCGTTCGTGGGCGAAGGGGCTGGGGGTGGATCGGAGCTGTGGGGGAAGATCGGTGGCACGGCGATTTTCTCACCCATACGGTCCTTTCCCAGAGTGCACTGGCGATAGTGCGATGGTAAGCGGGCTGGGTTATCCGCCGTTAGTTACCGCGGTAATGGGGGTTTTGGGGCGAAAACGGAAGAGTTCAGGAGGCATTCGACAGCACTACACAGACCTGGTGCAGCATCAGCTTCTGCTCGCCGGTCATAACCAGAAATTCGAATCCGCAGCTTAAGCCTTTGCTATAACGCACTACGGCTCGCAACTTCATGACATGAGGCGGGAGCGGGATGGGAAACTCCACGGAAACAACTTCGCCGGCTTGCAACTCACCGCTGAGGGTAGCCCCGATGCCATCCTGACCGAGGAAACTGGTTCGGCCCCAGCATGTAGTCGTGAGGCCTTCGCGAAACACCGACACCTGAATACGCACGTCAAAACGATGACGGGAGAAACGCCGCTGGTAAGCTTTGGCTGCCGCTTGTGCGTGGTCGCTCAATCCAGATTCTCCATTTCGGATTTTTGGGTCACGGTTTCCGGCCCGTTTTTTCAGTCGCGGGGAAATGGGGGATCAGCCTTGTGATTGTGCTTGAGAGGAAGGGCGGTTCTCAACGGCATCAAAGGCCATGTACTAACGAAGCAAGCGTTCGGGGGAGGGTATAGCACTCCACCGCGGGCCGGGCATCGAAAGCCGACTTTCCCGCACCTCGTAAAGGTGCGTAAAGACGCGTGACAGATGCAGTGTGGGGCATCTAACATGGATACTGGCCTGCTAGTAACGCTTCCAGAGCCGTGTCCCGGGGTCATCTGAATCTTATGCCTTACCGCTCAAACGCCGCCGAAGCCTGGTATCCCGAGCCGCATTCCACGGCCACAGAGTCGGACATTCCGCTGGATTTGCTCCCGCCGGCGAGCCTCACGCAGCCGCTCTGGAGGTCGCTGGTCGGCAATCTGCGCGATACCTTCGCGCCGGAGAAGCTGCCGCCGCTCCAACTCACTTCGCGACCGGTGAACGTGGGCCTGCTGCTTGGGGAGCGTCTGCGCCTGCCGTGGTTTCGCACCGTGTTCACCAACATCGGTGACGTGATCTCGCCGGAAACACTGCCGCCGCTTGAACTTGAATCGCGGCCCGTCGACGTCGGTGAACTCATCACCGATCAACTCAGCCACTTCTGGTGGGGATCGCTGCTGCGGAACTTGGCCGATCGTGTCTCGCCGGAAACGATGCCGGCTCTCAATCTGACTTCCAAGCCGATTCTGGACATCATTCCGAAGTCCTGGATCCTGCTGCCCCTGTGGTCGGAAGTCGTGGACACGCCGAAGGTGTTTTATCCGGACAAGCCGAAGCCGGCTGATGCCTTGAGGCCAGCTAATCTGCAACCAGTGGCGTTGCCGGCGGAAAAACAGGAAGCTCTGGTCGCGGAACCTACCGCTGCCGACCTGCTGCGCGATCTGCGGCGCTCGCGCATTCGGCAGCGAATCTGGATTGGGCTGGCGACGGCACAAATTCTCTATATGGTTCTGGCCGCGGTGGGGAAGCTCTGATTAGGTTGGTTCTCCGATAGCTTGAAAGCATCGCGGCCGGGCGGGGACGCCCGGCTCTCCATTTTTAAGCCCGGCTCTCCGTTAGCAAACTTGCTTACTGTCTTAATCCCATCCAGCCTTCGGAAATCACCATGGAATTTCCGGGATTGCGAGCATCGTACCGGACTGAGGTGGGCAAGCCGAGCCGGCACGAATGTAGATTGATCCATTGCCGAAGATAGGTGACGTCCTGCGAGGCCTCATAGGAAACGCCGGCTACGTCGTACTGGTAAATCAGCATGGTAGCGGGGCGGTTGGTGTCTACCGCGATTTCCTGAACATCAATCACCGTGCCGTCGGTGATGCGCCCGACCGTATTCAGCCAGGCGCGGCGTTCGCGCTCGATATCGTCCGCGGTCTTGGGTTTGCGACGCAGCAGGGCATAGCTGGCAAGGGCCAGACCAATCGCGCCCAGCACAAGCGTGTAGAGACGAAGCGAAATCATTTGTGAATGGAACCCGAGCCTTTCAGTCTACTTTCAGCATAAGCTGGAACCTCTGTGACCGCCAAGGGCACCAAGGTGCGCAAAAATCTACCGAAACTTTTGACAAGAAAGTGACTGTTCTGTGACAACTTTTTGACAACTCAACCGGTGCCGCGGTCTAAATTTCTGGGGTTGGAGAGCCGTGGTTTCTGGACTCGGTTTCCCGGACTTAGTTATCCGGACCGAACGGCCCGTCTCTCACTTCCCGTCTTTCACTGGAGGGTGTCCGATGAAACTTCCCATCAAGATCACTTCTTTCGCCGCCTTGGTTGCGGTTGTACTTGCTTGCACCGTTACCGCCAGCGCGGGCGACCATTACAACCAGCCCGGAAATATCCTGATCGCGGATCAATTCAACAATCGAGTTCTGGAAGTCGATCCGCAGACCAACGAGATCATCTGGTCGTTCGGAGACGGTTCCTCTACCGCCGGTCCCACTTCGGTAGTCGGTACCAATGACGTTCAACGTGTCGGCCCGCTTAACTTGATTGCCGGCACAGGCGCGCCGCCAGGAAGCGAGCCGACTTGCCCGAATGGCTGTCCCGATAACCGGGTAATGCTGATCAACAAGGGCGGCCACATTATCTGGCAGTATGGACAGGCGGGCGTCACCGGCGCAGGTTTCAACCAGCTCAATACTCCAGTGCAAAATACCTTCCTCCCCAACGGCGACATCCTGATCACTGACCAGGGCAATCAGCGCGTGATTGAAGTCAACCATGCCAAACAGATCGTGTGGCAACAGGGGATGACCGGTGTCGCTGGAGCTGGTTTCAACCACCTCAATAATCCCAACAGCGCGGAGTTGCTGGAGAACGGACACGTCCTGATTGCCGACGAGAGTAACAATCGCGTGATTGAAGTGGATCGTGATCATCATGTCGTGTGGCACTATGGATCGCCCACCAGCACCAAGCTCAGCGGCGCGGCGTTTGCGAGCCGTTTGCCGAGCGGAAACACGTTGATCACCGACTCGAACAACAATCGCATTGTTGAGGTGACGACGGCTGGCCATGTGGTCTGGCAGTATGTGACCAACACGCGGCCCGGAAGCGTGGCGCAACCACTCCCGACGCGGGCGGTGCGCTTGAAGAATGGCAACACCCTGATCAGCGATCAATTCAACCATCAGGTCATTGAGGTCGATCCAGCAGGAACGATCGTTTTCAGCCAGGGACAAATTGGAGTTGCGGGAACCGGCTTCAACGAGCTCAACGCGCCATATGACGCCAAAGTCGTGGGCGACTATACGGGGCTAACGGCACCGAAATGACGAGTGGAGCTCGTGGAACAGGGGCCGGTCCCACACCCGGCCCCTGATTTTTTGCTAGTGTTGGCTCCGGCTGCGGCCCTCGTGGTCGCGCCATGGAGTCAGCACTTTGTAGCGCGGTGTAGCCGTAACAGTTTTCTTGGTTGAAGCCAGCAGCTTTCTTTTGATGAGCCAGCCGACCGCGGCCTGCGCCGAACTTTTCGACACTCCGATGGACTCGGCAATCTGCCGATAGCTGGCCTCAACGACGCGTCCTTTTCGCTGCTCTTTTCCCTGCTCTTTTCCCTGCTCCCCGGTAAACCACAGATAGACCAGGAAGCTTACGACGCGGCGGTCATGGCCGACGAGGTCGCGCATCAGGACGTCAATTACGTAGTCGTCTATCGCAATCATCGAACGCAATCATGCTATACCGACTGAAAATATAGCATTAAATAGCAGATTGCATCTCCCGGCGCGCTTTTCTATTCTCAGACGGCTTCACTACTCGTACTTTCCGAAGGAGACTGAAAATGATTCGTGGTATCAAATTTGCTTGCGTTCCGACTCGCGATCAGGATCGCGCCTTGAAGTTCTACACCGAAAAACTCGGATTCCGCGTAATGACCGACCAGCCGTTTGGAGCGCAGCGCTGGATCGAACTGGGCATTCCCGGCGCCGAATCGCAAATCGTTCTGTTCACCCCGGACGGGTTTGCAGATCGGATCGGCGGATTTCAACCGCTCGCGTTCTGGACAGACGACGTGTTTGCGACCGCCAAGACGCTGAAGTCCAAGGGAGTGGAATTTGCACAAGAGCCGAAGAAGGAAGCGTGGGGAACGTCGTCCATTTTCAAGGATGCTGACGGGAACCAGTTCGTACTCTCGAGCAAGTAAGCGCGGGCCGGATTCCCTACGGAGCTCCGCAGTCGATAGTCGATGAATGCTCGGGCTGTAAAGGCGCTCCAAATCGCCGGGGTCGTTGGTGTAAAGGAGATTTTGCACCAACAACCGCACTCCCCATGTAATGATTGCTCAGAACTGTCCCAGCGCCAGTTCCAAGAACGCATGCAAACTCAGCCGCAGCTCGACGCTAATCGATATCGCAGAAAGATAGTCTGGCTTATCATTCCGACGTGGGTAGCCTTTGCGGTCGAATCGGTGGGCGGCTGGCGCTGGGGAAAGGACATGTATTCGCACAAGTACGCAATCCACCTCGGCGCTTTGTACTGGCTGACATGGCTTGTCCTTGCTGTCGTGATCGTGTCTCCGCTGCTGATAGCGGGCGGCTTCCTCACCCTGTTCTCGAAGTGGAACGCTCTTCGAGTGCGAAAGGGATGGTTGTGGCTCTTGCTCCTTCTGCTAACGGCGTCACTTCTGCTCAGTATGTTTAGCTGCGCGTGGAGTTGTGGCGGACATCCCACTTGGATGGGCGGTTATCAATAATTCAGGAAAGGACAAGGCCGTCCTTGGTGTTCGACAATTGCTGCAATCAGGCGATTACACTCAGAACCGAAGGCGATTTGCTCTAGCCGCGCCGCCGATAGTAAATGTTGAATTCAAATCCAGGGTTGGGCGGAAAAATTTCTGCGATCTTGCGCAGGCGCTCGGCCATTGCAGTTGGAGCGAGCAGCGGATAATCGCGCTCGCGAAGATCGTAGTAATCGACGTCGAGATAAAGCGCGAGCAGGTAGATCGAAATCGCGTCGGCGAAGCTGGCTGCAAGATACTCGTTCTTGAATTTCTCCGCGTCCGGACCGTGGGCGGTGGCGAACTTGCGCGACTCCCATGCGTCGAGCGAAGTTTCGCCGCGCACCCCGGACTCCACTTGCTGCCAAGCCAGGTCGGCGAAATTCTGGGATACTCCTGCGCGTTCGACCAGCGCGTGCCCGACGTTGATGTAGAACTCGAACGCCACCGAAAATTTGTCTTCCATCAGGCGAGTCGAAATAAAGACGCACTGCGCATCGCCGAGATTCAGGTTGCGATGGCAAACTGCGTTGTCGCTGAGTGCAACGTCATAGCGGTCGGCAATTACGGTGTCTTCGCCCTGGGTTACGGTGAGCGGCACGAAGTAGTACGCCTTGCGGCTGAGCGCGGCGGCAATCGGCACGGGCACCGCGGCGGTCATGCGCTCGAGATCGTTGTCGGCAATGGTAATCTCGCCCGAGCGGGCATAGCAGATGCCGTTCGGCGCCTGTGAAACCGGGCTGTTTTGCACGATCTCCGCGGGGCTGCGGACGATCGCCGAGGCGGTTTGCGACATGACGGTATTGTAGCGTAATGGGGCAAAGCCAATGGCTGAAATGGCCTGTCGCGCTGCTCTGGACTGACGTCTGGGTTGATGTGTAGCTTAGAAGCATGGGGAAAACGAGTTCGGGCGGGCCGCGCTGGATCGGAATTCCGGCGCGCGTATTCGCGATGACGTTTCTGTTGACCGTGCTGTCGTTCGCAGTCGCGCTTCTGCTAAGCATTCTCGGGACGGTGGTGTACTCGCAGGTGAAGCATGTCGCGCCCAACCTAACGTTCGCCTACCGCCACATCGCGTTTCCGTTTGCGATCACCGTGGGTGCGATTGTGCTCGTGCTGTTGCTGCTGATGGAGATTCGGAACTACCGGCAGCGAAAGACGCTGGCCGGGATCGAGCGGGTGAGCTGAAGTCGTACGATGGAGTGACGGGCGTTTTGCCCGTCCATTTCGGGGGTGGCCGGGCGAGGACGCCCGGCTCTCCACTAACTCCATCGCGCAAAGCGAGTTGAGGATGAGCGAATTGAAAACCACGCCACCGCGAATTGCCATTCCGGTGCCGCATTCCGGGGATCGCGAATATGCTGAGCGGGCGCTGCCGCAGTATGAAGATGCAGTGCGCGGGGCCGGTGGAGAGCCGGTGCGCATCGAACTCGACCAGACACCGGTTCAGGTGATGAAGCAGATCGAGCGCTGCGACGCGGTTCTGCTGCCCGGCAGCCGCGCGGATGTCGATCCGCAAAAGTACCGCGCGGATCGCCACGCAAAGACGGCATCCGCTGACGCCCAACGAGAGCTGGTGGATGACCTTCTGCTGCAGCATGCCTACAACATGCATAAGCCCGTGCTCGGCATTTGTTACGGATTGCAGTCGTTGAATGTGTACCGGTCGGGGACGCTGGTGCAGCACATCGAATCGGCGATCGGCGATTCGAAGACCAATCACAGCGCGGGACGGGCGGTGCCAAAGGCGCACACGGTAAAGATCGAGCCGGAATCGAGGCTGGCGGAGATTGTGAGTGCGAGCAAAACCGTTGCCGTGAATTCTTCGCATCATCAATCAGCGGACGCTGTGGGCGATGGGTTGCGAGTGGCGGCGCGCTCCGCTGAAGATGGAATCATCGAAGCTCTGGAAGGAACCGCTCCCGGCCATTTTGTGCTGGCGGTGCAGTGGCATCCGGAGCGGAGTGTGAACGATGGGCCGGAGCTGGGGGAGTCCGCAAAGGCGATTTTCCGTGCGTTCATTGAGGCGGCGAGGGCAAAGCACGAAGAGTTGGCGAGCGAGGTTGAGTCCGCAGTAGTTAGTAGAGCGCCGGGCGTCCCCGCCCGGCCACGACGCTGCTGACGGTTGCGAAGGACGGGCGAGGACGCCCGTCACTCCACTAACCCTTAGAGGCGTTTCAGCAAAACCGCTACATTCGCAATCGCGGCGTTGTGGGTGCCCATGCCTTCCGGCGTTTTTGCTTTGATACCTACGCAGTCCGCGGGAATTTTGCACAACTCGGCGACGTGTTTGCGAATCGCGTCCGCATGCGGGCCGATTTTTGGAGTGGACAGGATCAACGTCGAATCCAGGTTCACGAGTTCGTAGCCCGCAGTCTTGACGCGCTGCAACGCCTCGCGCAGAAATACTGCGGAGTCGGCGTTTTTCCACTGCGGATCGGAAGGCGGAAACAGCGATCCAATGTCGGGGCCGGCGATGGCGCCGAGCAGCGCGTCGGTGATCGCGTGCAGCAGGACGTCGCCGTCGGAATGGCCGCCGAGACCTTTGTCGTGCGGCAGAGTCACGCCGCCGATTTTTAGCGGAATGCCGGGCTTGAATTCGTGCGAGTCCCAACCGTAGCCGATGCGCATTTCAGGTTTCAAGATTTGATCCCGTTCGGCCCCTAAAGGGGCGTCAGATTTTCGCGCTTACGGCATCGCTAAAGCGATGCCCTGATACGAAACAAAGGACACGAAACAAAAGACACGAAACAAAAGACACGAAACAAAAGATATGACACGTGAGGGTTCGCTACTGCGTCCCGGTTTTCAGATAGAACTCTGCCAACTCCATATCCGCTGGCGTCGTGATTTTTATATTGCGCGGCGAGCCCATTACGACTACGACCGGCAACCCGGCGCGCTCGATCAGTGAAGCCTCGTCGGTACCCAGAAAGCCGTCGGCGACGGCGTCATCAAACGCTTTCTTCAGGATGTTGTAGCGAAAGCCCTGCGGGGTTTGCGCCATCACGACGCTCGCGCGAGGGATGGTGGCTTTGATGAGTGCGCCGTCCGCGGTGCGTTCCACCTGTTTCACCGTGTCCACGGCGGGCCAGCCCGCGATGGCGGCTCCATGTTTGTGCGCGGCGTCAATTATATTGCCAATAATTTCGGGCGTAACAAATGGGCGCACGGCATCGTGCACCAGGACAATGTCTTCCGGATCGGCCGCTGTACGGGCTAGAGCGCTTGCCACCGAGTCCTGGCGATGCTCGCCGCCTTCGACCATCTGCAGGCGCTTGCTCAAGATTTCCGGGTACTGCTTTTCAACCTGGGTGCGAAAGCCTGAGATTTCGTCCTTGCGTAGAGCAACGATGATTTCATAGACGGCAGGGGCGGCTGCGAACTTACGCAGCGTGTGGACAAGAATAGGCACGCCGCCCAGTTCTTTGAACTGTTTGGTCGGGGATTTTCTTTTGGATTTCGCGGGCGAGTGCGGGGCCATGCGCGTGCCCAGTCCGGCCGCCGGAACAATTACAAAAACCTTCATAGGGGCGATCAGTATAGTACAGGGTCCAATGTGTCGCAGTATCCAGCCCCTAAAGGGGCGGTGAATTCGGAGAATTTTGCGGTATCGCTACAGCGATACCCTGATACGAAACTCGAGTTGTTCAGTGACGTCGCAGCAC
>Ga0193751_1002822_pt1 | contig 10443 bp, 13 predicted proteins | sample L1c2metaG_FD_143050 | JGI IMG/M metagenome (GOLD analysis project Ga0193751, IMG submission 143050) | Soil microbial communities from a riparian zone of the East river system, Colorado, United States - L1c2 | ecosystem: Environmental > Terrestrial > Soil > Riparian zone | place: USA: East River...
CTCTTCGCCGTCCAAGGTCAACCCGTCTGACGCTAGGACGTTGGGCTGCGCCAGTGTTCGGGAATGACGGCTGAGCCGGAGTCGTGGCCGGTCTGCTGCCGATCACTCGTCCTCAGCCGGCGGGGCTTGGGGGCGGCGGCACCCCGTACTTGTGTATGCAGAAGTGGAGGGCAGCCAGGTACGTCGGTGAGTTCTCCATGGCATGCGGGATTGCGATCGCGCCGTTGCTTTCGGGGTCGGGAAAGTTCACGGCACCGTGGGCGCGCATGCATCGCGAGAACCTCAGCGCCTCTGCCAGCACGTGTGACTGCTGAGTGGCGGAGTAGGTCGGCACCAGGGACCTACACGCTTTCTGCGCTGTGCCGATCTGCGAACTGCTGACCCCGAGCTGATGCGGAGTGAGCTTGAACTTATCGAACGCTCCGCTGCTCTCAGGGTCGGGCCATAGCGGCACGCCGTGGGAGCGTAGGCAGCCGGCGTAGGCGAGCGCTTGGTCGTGTGTCGAGCCGCGGCTTGGTGGGCTGCTTCCCGTTGTACCCGTGCTGAGCTGCGCCACCTGACTGCCTGTCGAGCCGCACGCGGCCGCCAGCAAAGCCAGGCACGCCGAGACAAGAACGCCGAACACCAACGGAACAGGCTTCACTCCTCCGTTCTACACGAGCGCCGGTAACACCAGAGTTACAGCCAACATCACACGGACAACATCCACGCCAGCAGGCACTCAACTGCGTGAGCGTCCTCTCGCTAGGAATCGCCCGGAAGGCGTAACCCCGCCAGGCGCTTCCGCAGCGCCGGCACCGGATCCGACTCCGGCCTCGCGACGAGCAGCACCGCCCCGCACCCGTCCTCGCGGTGCAGCGCATCGACGACGAGCTGCAACCCGACTGCGAGCGCGAACGCCTTGTGCCACTGGTCGCCGCCGAAGGGCACGAGTTGCTCCTCGTCGGCGAGCCCCGCGATGACATCGCCCCACGTCACCGCGCCCATCGACACGTCGACGACGACCGGCTCCCCGTCCGAGCTCGGGATACCGATCGCCAGCGGATTCGTCCCCGCCACCTTCGGCCCGCCTGGCGGCCCCAGCCGCGGAGGTGACGTCGCCGTCAGCACCGCGACCAACCCGCCCTCGGCGAGACGCCGCACCCAGCCGCCGAGCATCCCGGTCGGGAACGTCTGCTCGCACACCACGAGCCGCGCACGCTCCGGCGGATCGGCGAGCTGCGTGCGCACGACCGCGTCGAGCACGAGGTAGCCGAGCGCCCCGCGCCCGTACCAGCGCTCGAACGCGCCCTCCGCCTCCACTGTCTCCGGCTTCGCGGCCGGATCGACCTCGAGTGTCTCGAGCCACTCGACGCGCGAAAACCCGTGGCCGAGCTTGCCGCGCGCCTCCGCCTCGGAGAAGTGCGCGAACAGCCGCTGCGCGTCCTCCTCTGAGAAGCCGCGCGCCCGCAGGCGCTCGAGCGCCTCGTCAGCCTCCACGCCGTCGCCTGCTCCCGGCCGCGACGCCGGCGCCGAAGAGCGCGGTCGCGCCCCACAGCACGGGCGGCACACGCCGCCGCGCGTGCGGATACGCCGCCGAGTTGAACTCGAGCACCGACCAGCCACGCTCCTCCGCCGTGCGGCGCAGCTCGCGATCCGGATTGACCGCCACCGGCTTGCCCACCGCCTCGAGGAACGGGAGATCGGTGTGGCTGTCCGAGTACGCGGTGCACTCGGCGAGGTCGTAGCCGTGCGACTCCGCCAGCTCGCGCACGCACTCCGCCTTGTTCTCCGCATGGAGCGCGCGGAGCGCGCGCCCGGTGTACACGCCGTCGCGCACCTCGCACACCGTTCCGAGCGCGCCGTCGAAGCCGAGCTCGTCGGCGATCCCCTCGACGATCTCCTGGAGCGACGCCGACACGATATAGACCTGGTCGCCGCGCGCTCGGTGCTGCTCGACGAGACGGAGCGGCTCCGCATACACGAGCGGCTTGAGCACCGGCTCCATCGCATCGGCGACAACTTGGCGCATCTTGTCCGGTGTGAAGCCGCGCAGGAGGACGAGCCCATCCTCGGCCGCATACCGCACGGCCTCGTGGCTTGCACCACGAAGAACGAAGAGGAGCTGCCACGCCGCCGCCTTCGCCAGCTGGCGGCGGGAGATCAGGCCCCGGTCGCGGAACGATCCCGCGAGCGCGAGCGCGGACGCGCGGCGCAGCAGCGTCCGGTCGAGATCGAAGAACGCCGCAGCCGCCATGTCACCGCTTCACTCCCGCCGCGGCCAGCGCCTCATCGCGGCTCGCGTAGTCCTTGATGCTCACGACCTTGCCGCCCCGCAGCACGACGATCTGGAACAACTTCTGAAAGAAGCCCTTCGCGCCGAGCCGCCCCATGCCGCGGCCGCGCACCTGGAAGAGGACGCGGTCCCCGAGATCGATGAAGTCCGACGGCCGCATCTTGTTCATGCCGGCCCGCCACAGCAGCGTCTTCAAGACCTCGTCCACGTTCCTGCACGGCTTCCACGCGCCCTCGCGCGCCGGGTCCCAGGTGACGTCCTCGACGAGCAGGCCGCGCAACGCCTGGTGCTTCGCGTGCCGCGCCAGGTCGTAGACCTCGCGCACCCGGGCGACGTTCGCTGATTCAGGCACTACGAGACGAGCGGGAGCGACTTGACGATCCCGCCGGCTTCGCGCCGCGCGTCAAGAGCCTCCGCGATGGCGATGATCGCGCGGGCCGACTCCGCATCCGGCTCGGCCGCGACCACCGGAGCGCCGAGATCTCCCTGCTCGCGCAGCACGGGATCGAGCGGGACCGAACCGAGAAACGGAATGCCGAGATCGGACGCGAGATCTTCACCGCCGCCCTCACCGAACACGTCGCCGCTCATGTTCTCGATCACGCCGAGCAAGCGCATGTTCGTCTTCTGCGCCATCGACGCCGCGCGAGACGCCACATCCTGCGCGAGCTTCTGCGGGGTTGTAACGATGACGACCTCAGCGCGCGGCAACAGCTGCCCGAGTGAGATGGACACGTCGCCCGTTCCGGGAGGCATGTCGACGACGAGGACGTCGAGCTCGCCCCAGTGCACGTCGGTGAGGAACTGCTCGAGCGCGCGGTGCAGCATCGGCCCTCGCCACATGACCGGCTCGTTGCCGTCGAGGAAGAAGCCGATCGACATGAGCTTCAGTCCGTCCTTCACCGGCGGGACGATCATCTCGTCGACCGCGACGGGCTTCTGGTGGATGTCGAGGATGTGCGGGATCGAGTGGCCGTAGATGTCGGCGTCAAGGATTCCCGTGCGCCGCCCGAGCTGTGAGAACGCGACCGCGAGATTGGCCGAGAGCGACGACTTGCCGACGCCTCCCTTGCCGCTCGCGATTGCGATGACTCGCGTGTCTCGATGGAGCCGGATCTTCTTGTCGTCCGCCGGCGCGCCGCCGCGCAGCTTCGTCGTCAGCGTCTGCCGCTCCTCCGGGGTCATGACGCCGAACGAGAGCGCCGCCCCACGAACGCCGGGCACGTCGGCGAGCGCCTGCTCCACCTGCTGCTCGAAGGACTGCCGGAGCGGACAGCCGGCGATGGTCAGGACGATCGTCAGAGAGACGATGCCGTCGGCGATCTCGACGTCGCGCACCATGTCGAGCTCGGTGACCGGGCGCTGGAGCTCCGGGTCGATGACCTGGTCCAGGGCCTTGAGGACTGCGTCACGGTCCGGCTGCATCAATCCTGCACCGTAGCGAAGATAGCCCTCGTGACCTGGTTCGGGCTCGTCCGGAAGAACCTGCTGCGGCGGCCCGTGCGGACGCTCCTCACCGCCGCCGGTGTCGCCCTCGGCGTGGGGCTGATCGTGGCGCTGCTCTCCATCGCCGCCGGCACCGAGCGCACGGCGGGCGACCTCATCCACGTCGGCCGCGCCGACTTCGGGCTCTTCCAGAGCGGCGTCTCGGACGCGACCAAATCGCTCCTGCCGGTGGCGCTCGAAAAGCGCATTGCGCACGACCACGGCGTCGCACAAACGGCGCTCGTATTCCTCTACGTCACCACGGTCGACGGCAAGGCGTCGTCGCTCGTCCTCGGTCTTGCGCCGCACGAGTTCGCGGCACAGCGGCTGACGCTCGTCGACGGCACACGCACCGGCGCACTCGCCGGCGACCACTTCGGCGCGCGCATCGGAAACCAGCTGCGCATCGACAAGCGCACGTTCCCGGTCACGGGGATCTTCCACAGCGGCGACCGCTTCGAGGACAACGGCGTTGTCCTTCCGCTCGCAACCGTGCAGTCGCTCGCCAACCGTCCCGGCGAGGTGACGAGTATCGGCGTCATCGCGATGCCGGGGCAGCGCCCGCAGGCACTCGCGACGCGGCTGGAGAAGAAGTACGGGATCACCGCCGTCGTCGAACCGGGGCAGGCCGTCAACGTCGACACATCGTCGCGGTTGATCATCGACGTCGGCTGGGTCATCTCGGTGCTCGCGCTCATCGTTGGCGGCATCGGTGTCACGAGATCGGCATCCTGCGCGCGGTCGGCTGGCCCGGACGACGGATTGCCGCGCTCATTGTCAGCGAGGCGATCGGCATCTCGCTCGTCGCGCTCGCGCTCGGGCTCGGCGTCGGGGTGCTCGCCGCGCATCTGTTCACGGCGCAGACCGGACTGTCCACCCTCGTGACGCCGACCTTCACCGCGGGAGTGTTCGGATGGGGCCTCGCGTTCGCCCTCGGCGTCGGCGTCATCGGAGCGGTCTACCCGGCCTGGCGCGCGCTGGGGCTCAGCCCGATTGAGGCGCTCAGGAGGGAATAGCCCGCCGGCGAAGAACGGCGACCGGATGTCCTGGCCTCTCGCAGAGCAGTCCCGCCGTCACGTCGCCGTCCCGCAGTCGAGACGGCGGACGCCGCGAATCATGTGGGCCGTCGTGCTCGCCGCATTCCTGTGTGGCGCGGCGGTGAGCGCCGCGGCGTTCTCGATCGGCTGGAAGCACCAGGCACAGAAGGGGACCTCGGCAGAGTCGGCGCTCGTCGCCGCCACCGCGAGTGTCCATTCACTGCGCACACAGCTCGCAGCGGAACGCTCGGATCTTGCAGCCGCCCACGCCGGCGCCCTCGCGGTTCGCAGATCGCGCGCAACGCTGCACACGGCGCTGGCGAGGCTCCGCACGCAACTCGCGTCGGCACATCAGGCACTCGTCGCGACGTCGGCTCAAGCCGCACCGCTGAGCGGCGCTCTTGCCCGGCTGACGAACGAGCTGCACGCACTCACGTCGTACGTCACGTCGACGCCGTCGAGCCAGCTCGACGCCGGCTATCTGCAGGCGCAGGTCGCGTACGTGTCGAAGACGGCGGCGGGCCTCAGCTCGGCGCTTGCAGCGCTGGCCGCTCCGAAGAACTGAGCAGGCCGTCGCGAATCTGGACGACGCGGTCCGCCTGGGCCGCAACGGCACCGTCGTTCGTGACCAGGAGGATCGTCGTCCCGCGCTCGTCGCGGACGCGCCGGAGCAGGTCGAGGATCTGCGCTCCCGTCTCCGAGTCGAGCGCGCCGGTGGGCTCGTCGGCGAGCAGCAGCCGCGGCTCATTCGCGAGCGCGCGCGCGATCGCGACGCGCTGACGCTCGCCGCCGGAGAGCGTCGGCGGATAGCTGCGGGTGCGGTCGCCCAGGCCGACCTCGCCGAGCAGCTCGTTGGCGCGCCGCTCCCGCTCGGCGCGAGGACGCATGCCGAGCATGGGGATCTGGACGTTCTCGACCGCGTTCAGCGTCGTGATCAGGTTGTGGAACTGGAAGACGAACGCGACCGTCTCGGCGCGGTAGCGCGCCTGGTCGTCGAGCGTGGCGACGTCCAGACCGGCGACCACGATCTCGCCCGCGTCCGGCCGGTCGAGCGCACCGATGAGGTTGAGCAACGTGCTCTTGCCGCCTCCCGAGGGCCCCGTGAGCGCGACGAGCTCGCCTTCGTCCAGGTGGAGCGAGACGTCGACGAGCGCGCGGATCCGTCCATGCTCGAAGCTCTTGCGGACGTTCCGGACGTCGACCTGGGCGCCGCTCACTTGACGACGGAGACGGCCCAGGTGCCCACGCCGGCGCGATAGCCCGTAGCCGTCGCGATCGCGTGCCAGGCGACGGGCTGGCCGACCGACGCAGGCGGGAACGCGTCCTTGCCCGTGGCCGGGATCGTCTCCTTCCAGATGCCGTGCTTCACGACGTGCGTCCCGACTTCGCCGACGGAGAAGCCGTTGAAGAACACCTGGATATGGATCTTGCACGCGACCGGCTTGCCGTTCGCGGTCACGCGAACCTCGTACCACCACGTGTGGTGCAGGACTGGATGGTGGCTCTGCGCGGTGACGACCACTCGCAGCTTCGGCTTCGCCGCTGCGGCAGGCGCAGCGCCGACGAGCCCCAGGATGCAAACGAGGATGAGCGCGCGCCGCACGATGCGAAGACTATGGCACGAGGTGCGCGAGCTTACGCGCGGCCGCGCCAAGCGGGCGCGCGTCTTCCAGCACGGGCGCGTACAGGTCGCCGTGGCGGTCGACCCGCTCGAGGACGGCCTCCATGTCGAAGTCGCGCGGCCGTACATCCTTCGTCAGCTCGTCCCACCGCAACGGCGTCGATACGGGCGCGCCCGGCTTCGGGCGCACCGAGTAGACGGAGGCGATGGTCTTGCCCCAGCCGTTCTGACGGTGGTCGACGAGCACGCCGGCGCGCTTCTTCTTCAACCACTCCGTCGTGACGAGCCCCGGATGCCTCGCCTCCAGGAGCCGCGATGCCGCCTCGGCGAACGTGTACGTGTCGTCGAACCCGGCGCGGCGCTGAATCGGCGCAAGCACGTGGATGCCGTCCGCGCCGCTCGTCTTCACGTAGCCGGGGAGCCCGACCTCGTCGAGGAGGCCGCGGATGAGATGCGCGACCTCGATCGCGAGCACGAAGCCGTCGGGCTCGTCCGGCGGGTCGAGGTCGAAGACGACGTAGTCGGGCCGGCCCGGCTTGTCCACCCGCGAGTACCAGGCGTTCATGTCGACGCAGTTCATCTGCACCATCCAGAGCAGCGCCTCGGACGAGTTGACCAATGCGAAATCCACCTCACGCGCGCCGCCCTCGCGCGGATGCGTGGTGAACCGGCGAGTCGGTATCCAGGCAGGCGCTCCGCGCGGAGTCTGCTTCTGGAAATAGACCTCGCCCGTGATGCCGTGGGGGTAGCGCTTCAGGGTGAACGGCCGGTCCCGAAGGTGAGGCACGAGCACGGGAGCGATGCGCTCGTAGTAGCGGAAGAGGTCGCCCTTGGTGATCCCGTCGTCCGGAAAGAGGACGCGGTCGGGGCTCGTGAGTGAGACGGCTCTTAGAGAACTCATAGCGCGGGGGTTCCCGGACTTGTAACAATCCCAGCGTGCACGAAGTTGGCCTCGTGCACGTCGTCAGGCAGGCAGCCTGGTCGGCGTCAGCGTACGGCTCGACCGCCGTACGCGTAGCCGTGCGCGGAACGAAGACGCGCCTGCACCGCCCGCGCGAGGAACGGCTCGTGTTCGTCGTCGGCTCGCCGCGCCCCGGCACGAGCTTCACGGCGGGCGCGATCGGCGATCTCCCCGCGTTCGTCGACCTCGGCGAAGTGCCGCTACTGAAGGCTGCGATCCCCGACCTCGTCGAGCTGCCCGAGCCCGAGCAGGCGAAGGAGATCCGACACGTGCTGCAGCGCGTCCGCGGGCTCGCGTTCGTGCGCAGCCTGCGCGGCGTCGAGCAGACACCGGAGACCGGCTTCGTGCTTCCCGCGGCGCTGAGCGCGTTTCCATCCGCGACGGCCGTGCACGTCGTGCGTGACGGCCGCGACGTCGTGTGCTCGCTCCTCGAGCGCGGGTGGCTGAGCGCGAGACGGAGCGATGAGAACGACGACGCCAAGCTCTCGTACGGCGTCTACCCGCGCTTCTGGGTGGAGCCCGAGCGCCGCGAGGAGTTCGTGCAGGTGAGCGACGCTCGGCGCGCGGCCTGGGCCTGGCGGCAGTACGTCACGGCGGCGCGCGCGGCTCCGGAGCGGACTGTCGAGCTGCGGTACGAAGAGCTCGTCTCCGATCCCTCGGCGGCGACCGAACCGTTGGCGCACACGCTCGGGGCCGGCACGGAGCAACTGTCCGAGTCGTTCTCCGACGCGCACGCGGACTCGTCGGGCGTTGGCGGCGCGACCTCACCGCTGAGCAGCTCGAGGACGTCGAGGCCGAGGCCGGCCCGCTGCTCGCCAAGCTCGGTTACAGCTAGCGCGACAGAGCGGCCGCGATCCGGTGGCACCCGTCAGGCGTGCCCGCCGCGGCGATGCGCGAACGGCCTTCCAGATCGAGCTCCGCCTCGCCGAACGGGCGCGGGTCGTCGAACAGCTCGAGCGCAAGCCCGACCTCGCGGCAGAGGAGCTGCGCGGCGGCGATGTCGACCGACCGCGCTGCCTTCAGCGAGCAGACGCCGTCGACCCGGCCGGCGGCGAGATGGCACAGCGAGAGGGCGAGCGAGCCCATGACGCGCAGGCGGTGCGCAATGCCCGAGAACGCGGCGGCGTGCTCGGCGACGAGCGAGGTGAGCGTCGCCTCGAAGCTGAGGATCTCGATCTGCTCCTTCGGGCGCACGGCGCCGAGCGGCTCGCCGTTCAGCCATGCGCCCTCGCCACGGCGCGCCGTCCACTCCTCACCCGAGCCGAAGTCGTAGACGTACGCGAAGTTCACGTCCTCCATGCGACGGCCGTCCGCGACCGCGATCGACACACTGAAGAACGGGATCCCGCGCTTGGCGTTGAGCGAGCCGTCGATGGGATCGATCACCACGACGGTCGAGTCTCCGTCGATGAAGCCGGCCTCCTCCGAGACGATGGAGACGCCGAGCGGCCGGAAGTGTTCGAGCACGAGATGCTCCGCGGCCGCGTCGATCGCCGTGGTGTCGTCTCCACCTTCGCCGCGGCGCAGGACGGGTTCGCGCTCGATGCGCGTCGGCAGCTCCACGAGCGCACTGCGCACGTCGGCGGCGGCGGCCCGGCAGAGCTCGAGCCAGTCAGTCAAGCGGAAGGAAGAGCAGGCCGGAGGTGAGCTTCGGATAGAAGAAGGTGCTCTTCTGCGGCATGACGTCGCCGCGTTCTGCGACCTCCCACACGTCCTCGATGCGCGTCGGGCGGAGCAGGAACGCGGCCTCCGCCTCGCCGCGGTCGACCGCGGCCACCGCCTCGCGACGTTGCGGCGTGTACGTCACGCCCTCCGGCTTCAGCGCCTCGACGATCTCGGGGTCGAGCCCCTCGCCCTCGACGAGCTCGTACCGGCCGTCTCGGTAGAGCACGACACCGGGCAGCTCGTCGCCGGGAGGATCGATCGGCGTAACGGGGGCGACGCCGTTCACCGACCGCGCGATGCGGTGCGTCGGAAAGATGGTCAACCCTTCCTGGTCGGTCGGGACGATCACTGCCAGCAGCCACGGCGACTCGCCGAACGCGAGCGCGGTCTCGTACCGGTGGTGGCCGTCGGCGATGAGCAGCTGCGCGTCGGCCAGCTCCTCCGTGAGCGCAGCGCCGAACTCCGGATCGAGGCGCCAGAGCTTGTCGCCGTCGACCTCCAGATCGGGCTCGCCGAGCCCGTCGACCTCGATCGTCCCGTCCCAGAGAAAGAACAGGGGCTCGAGCTGCGTGCGCGTCGCGCGCAGGAGGCGCAGGCGTCCCTCCTTCGGCCCGGCGTGCGTACGCTCGTGGGGCAGGATCACGCGGTTCTCGTACGGCTCGGCGTGGAGCGAGGCGACGAAGCCCTCGCGCCGCCGCGAGACGCCGTCGGGGCCGACGTAGTCCTGCGACAGCCACCAGTAGGAGGGTTCGGCGTCGCGGACGAGCACGCCCTCCGCCTGCCAGGAGGCGAGGTCGCGGGCAGCCTGCTCCTCGGAGTCGGGGAGCGTCAGGTGCACGACGTTGTAGGGGCTCCGGGCGAGGTAGTCCGCCCGGTCCTCGTCGGAGATGACGTCGTAGGGCGGCGCGACGACGGCCGCCAGATCGGGCACGTCGTAGCGGAGAGCGCGGAAGGGGCGGATGCGCGCCATCGAGCGTGAAGCCTAGACTCACTCGGAGTGACTGCGATCGCCCAACTGGAGGAGAACCGGACGGTCGAGGGCGTCTACGCGGTCGCGAAGAAGCAGCGGCTACGCACGAAGAACGGCGCGTCCTACCTGGCACTCGAGCTCGTCGACCCGAGCGGCCGGATCGCGGCCCGCGTCTGGAACGACGTCGAGCTGCTGGACGGCCGCTTCGGCGAAGGCGACGCGGTGCGCGTGCTCGGGCGTGTCGAGCGCTTCCGCGACTCGCTCCAGCTCGACGTGCGAACCATCGAGCCCGCGGCGGACGTCGACCCGGCCGCCATGGCGCCGGCGATGCGGCGCGACGTGGACGAGGTGGAGGGCTTCCTCGAATTCCTCACCGCCGAGGTGCACAACGACGGGCTGCGCGGACTGGTGACGAAGGTTCTCGCGGTC
>Ga0193751_1002823_pt1 | contig 10436 bp, 8 predicted proteins | sample L1c2metaG_FD_143050 | JGI IMG/M metagenome (GOLD analysis project Ga0193751, IMG submission 143050) | Soil microbial communities from a riparian zone of the East river system, Colorado, United States - L1c2 | ecosystem: Environmental > Terrestrial > Soil > Riparian zone | place: USA: East River...
CGGTGACCGAGATGCACCCCACACCGCCCATCGCGTTGAAGCCTAGCGCCATGTCGTCATTGCCGCTCAATTGGACGAAATCGGAGCCGCAGGCGAGCCGCTGCGCGGTCACCCGGGCCAAATTGCCGGTCGCATCCTTGATCCCGACGATCCGCGGGTGCTTCGCGACCTCGCCCAGAGTCTCGACTGAGATGTCGGTAACGGTGCGCGACGGCACGTTGTAGACGATGATCGGCAACGGTGAATGCTCGGCGATCGTCGTGAAATGAGCGGCGAGCCCCGCCTGGCTCGGCTTGTTGTAATAGGGCACGACGACCAGCGCGGCATCGGCGCCGACATCGGCCGCGGCGCGGATCATGTCGATCGACGCAGCGGTCGAATAGCTCCCGCAGCCGGCAATCACCGGCACCTGGCCCTTCGCAACTTCGACCGCGATCGCGACCACATCGCGATGCTCGTCGTGGCTCAGGGTCGCGACTTCACCGGTCGTTCCGCACGGCACCAACGCATTGCTGCCTTCACTAATCTGCCACTCGACCAGCGCGCGAAATGTGTCTTCCGCGACACGGCCGCCGGAAAAGGGCGTCACGAGCGCCGGAATTGAGCCGAAAAACATGAACTTGCCTCCGTCGCGGGGAGTTTGGGGTGTAGTGTGGGGCCGCGTTCACGGCCTGATAAGGAGCGGGACTGCAAGATGTCCAGCATGTGGCGTGTGGCTGCGTTTTTGCCAGTCCTCCTGGCAACCACCCCTTCAAGCTCGGCGCAATCGCCCGCGCCGTACGGCTCCGCGCAAACCTACGCTTACCCCGCTTATTCCGCCTCCGGCGTTGGCTATGCGCTCAACGACTGGCGGCGGCTGAGGCAGAGCAACGGCTACAGCTTCGCCGATTATGCCCGATTCCTGATCGCCAACCCGGATTGGCCCGACGAATCGAAAATGCGGCGTTGGGCCGAAAGCGCGATGCGCCCGGGCGAGAATTCGGCCACAGTCATCGCCTTCTTCGGGCAGGACAAGCCGAATACCGGTGGCGGCTACGCGCGCCTTGCAGACGCGCTCGCGGCAAGCGGACGCACGGCCGAAGCGCTAGACGCCGCCCGTAATGCCTGGGGCTCGGCAGACCTCAGTGCCGCCGATGAGCAGAGCATCTGGTCGCGCTACGGCAGCAGCTTCAAAAGCGCCGACCAAGACCGCCGCGCCGACGCGTTGCTGTTCAACAAGGACCCGCAAGGCGCGGCGCGGTTCCTCACCCTGACCTCGCCGCAACGGCAAGGGGCCTTTGCGGCTCGCATTGCGATGCAGAACAATTCGTCCGAGGCGGAGAGCCGTTATCAGTCGGTGATCGGCCAGGTCACGAGTGATGCCGGCTTGATGATGGATCGCGCGCGCTACCTGCGCGCCAACAATTACGACAGATCGGCCCGGGACCTGCTCGCGCGCAGCCACAATTTTGCCTACCGGCCCGCGGACCCCGAGCGCTTCTTCGACATGCAGCTGCTTGTCGCGGGCGAAGCGGCACAGGACCGGGCGTGGCAAACCGCCTATAATATCGCCAGCCAGATTGACGACGTGCTTCCGCCCGGAGACCTCGTCCCCGACCAGTCGCTTGACGTGCGCGACAGTTACACCAGCCTCGCCTGGCTCGCCGGGAGCATTGCGCTCGACCGAATGAGCCGACCCGCGAATGCGATCGCGATGTACGATCGCTATGGCCGCGCGGGCCGGTCGCTGCAGGTGCAGACCAAGGGCGATTACTGGTCGGGCCGGGCCGCGCTTGCCGCCGGACGGTTCGACACCGCGAACGCCTATTTCCAGCAGGCCGCGGCCTTTCCCGAGCTGTTCTACGGCCAGCTCGCGCTCGAGCGGCTGGGCCGGCCAGTGCCGGCGCCACCCCAAGCACTTCCGCTATTTACGACGACAGAAGCGCAGCGCGCGGCGTTCAATTCCAAACGGCTGGTTCAGTCCGTGCGCATCCTCGGCCAGCAGGGCCGCTCGACCGAGCAGGCGTTGTTCGTGAAAGCTCTCGCCGAATCGCTGAACACCGACACTGACCGTAACCTCGCGGTCGAGTTCGGGCAGCAAGTCCGCCGCCCGGATCTGCCGGTCTGGGTCGCGCGAATGGCGCGGATCAAGGGCTCGGCCTTCTACGTGCGCCAGGCTTACCCGACGCTCCCCGCCTCCGTTTCCGGGCGAATTTGGTCGCTTGCCCACGGCATCAGCCGCCAGGAAAGTTCGTTCGATCCCTATGCTGTCAGCCACGCCGGAGCGCGCGGGATGATGCAGCTGATGGTCGGAACGGCACGCGAGCAGGCCGGCAAGATGGGTGTCGGCTTCGACAGCTACCGCCTGATCAGCGACCCCAGCTACAACGTCATGATCGGCTCGGCCTACTTCCAGCGCATGCTCGACAAATGGGACGGAAGCGTGCCGCTCGCGGTCGCCAGCTACAACGCCGGTTCCGGGAACGTCCGCAAATGGGTAAACACCTATGGCGACCCGCGCGGCCAGGTCGACGTGCTCAAGTGGATCGAGGCGATCCCTTACGTCGAGACCCGGGCTTATGTGCAGCGCGTAATCGAAAACAGCGTCGTCTATGATTCGATGCGCGGAGGAGCTTCGCCGCGAACGGCGATGCATGTCTCTCGTTACCTTGGGAAGGATCGGCCAGGCTGATAGTGCTGGGCGATGGCTGACTCGTCGCCCCGCTTCATCACTCCGGAAGGATTTGCGCGAGTCCGCGCGGAATATGATGCCTTGTTCGGCATCGAACGGCCCAAGCTTGTCGAGACGATCGCCTGGGCCGCGGCCAATGGCGACCGCTCGGAGAACGGCGATTACATCTATGGCCGCAAGCGGCTGCGCGAGCTCGACCGGCGACTGGGCTACCTTTCAAAGGTGATGAAGTCGGCCAAGGTGGTCGATCCCGCCGCCCGGGCCGCGCGCGACCAGGTCCGCTTCGGCGCCACGGTCGAGCTGGCCGATGACGATGACCAGCGGCGGACGCTGACGATCGTCGGGGACGATGAGGCTGACGCCGCGGCGGGGCGAATCGGATGGAGCGCGCCACTGACACGGGCGCTGATCGGCGCAAAGGTTGGCGACCAGCGCCTCGTGCACCTGCCCGCCGGCGAAAAAAGCTACGAAGTGATCGCGATCCGCTACCCGCGCGTGGGATAGCTGGAATTGGCGACGAGGTGCGGCGGCTCGGACGGCATGGCTTCGTCCCAGGCCTCGGCAATCGCGCTCAACGCGGACACCGCAGCGCCCGGCTCGTCATTGCCGTCGATCAAACGCCATGGCGACCAGCGTGTGTCGGTATTGGCCAGCAGTTCATTGAGAGCCTCGGTATACCCCGGCTCGCCAACCCGGAAAGCCTCGTCCCGGTGCACGACACGCCACCACGGATGGGCCGCGCGATCCTTCAGCCGCTGCTCCTGCACCCCGGGATCGACATCGAAGTAGAGCTTCACAATCAGCGTGCCGTAATCGCGCTGCTGCGCTTCGAACTCGTTGATCTCATCATAAGCGCGTGCGAGCGCCTTGCCTTCGACCCGACCAAGTAAGCGGTCATCGAGCACCCTCCGGTACCAGCTGCGGTAAAAGATCGCGGTGTGACCTGCGGCTGGCAGCTCGCGCCAGAAACGCGCCAGCCAGTGGCCCTGCGCCGCTTCGCGCCGCTCGTGGCGAACTTCCTGGACCGAGCAATGGCAGGGGTCGAACGCGGCCGCGAGCTCCTTGAGCGCATGCTTCTTGCCAGCTCCATCGGGCCCTTCGAACAGGATGATTGCGCGGCGGCCGTGGGCGATCTGCGGCAACTGGAGCTCGCACAATTGCGTGCGAAGAGCTGCGAGCGCCGAAGGCGCTTCATTGGGCGTTATCGCATTCCCCACGGTCGGGGATTTACCGGCCGCGGAGGAACGCCACAACTGCGCTCGCCGTGAACCGCGCCGAGTTCGTCTCAAAATGGAGCAAGTAGCGGCCGGACGCCCCGGCTCGGCTCAGCTTTCGGCGACCACCTGGATGTGCAGCTCCTTGAGCTGCTTGGGGTCCACCTCCGATGGAGCGTTCATCATCAAATCCTCGGCCTTCTGGTTCATCGGGAAGAGGATCACCTCACGGATGTTGGGCTCGTCGGCGAGCAGCATGACGATCCGGTCGATGCCCGGCGCCGAGCCGCCGTGCGGCGGTGCGCCATATTTGAACGCGTTGATCATGCCCGAGAAATTGTAGTCGACCTCGGCCTTCGTGTAGCCCGCGATCTCGAACGCCTTGTACATGATGTCCGGCCGGTGGTTGCGGATCGCGCCGGAGCTCAGCTCCACGCCGTTGCACACGATGTCATACTGCCAGGCGAGGATCTCGAGCGGGTCCTTGCCCTCCAATGCCTCCATCCCGCCCTGCGGCATAGAGAAAGGGTTGTGCGAGAAGTCGATCTTCTTCTGCTCTTCGTTGTACTCGAACATCGGAAAGTCGACGATCCAGCAGAAGCGGAACGCGCCCTTTTCGATAAGGTCGAGCTGCTCGGCAACGCGGGTCCGCGCCGCGCCCGCGAGCTTGGCCGCTTCTTCTTCCTTGCCCGCGGCGAAGAAGATCCCGTCGTCCGGGCCGAGGCCCAGCTCGTCGGCAAGGCGGTCCATCTTGTCGGGACCGTGATTTTTGGCGATCGGCCCGCCCCATTCTCCGCCTTTGCGCGTGGCATAGCCAAGACCGGCGAAGCCTTCGCCCCGCGCCCACTCGTTCATGTCGTCGAAGAATTTGCGGCTTTTCTCGGCGGTGCCCGGCGCAGGAACCACGCGGACCACCCCGCCCTTGTCCACGATCCCCGCGAACAGCCCGAAACCGGAGCCTATAAAGTGCTCGCCAACGTCGACAATCAGCAGCGGATTGCGAAGGTCGGGTTTGTCGGTGCCGTATTTGAGCAGCGCCTCTTCGTACGGGATGCGCGGATATTCGCCCGGCGGAGTGACGCTTTTGCCATTGGCGAACTCCTCGAACACGCCCGAGAGCACCGGCTCGATCGCCGCAAACACGTCATCCTGGGTGACGAAGCTCATTTCGAAATCGAGCTGGTAGAATTCGCCCGGGCTCCGGTCGGCGCGAGCGTCCTCGTCGCGGAAACAGGGCGCGATCTGGAAGTAGCGGTCGAAGCCCGCGACCATGATCAGCTGCTTGAACATCTGCGGCGCTTGGGGAAGCGCATAAAACTTGCCCGGATGCACCCGGCTCGGAACGAGATAATCTCGTGCGCCCTCGGGCGAGCTCGCGGTCAGGATCGGAGTCTGGAACTCGGTGAATCCCTGGTCGATCATCCGCCGGCGGATCGAATTAATCACCGACGAGCGGAGGACGATGTTGGCGTGGACCTGCTCGCGCCGTAAATCGAGGTAGCGATACTTGAGCCGAATTTCCTCGGGATAATCCTGCTCGCCCGCGACCGGCATCGGCAGCTCGGCCGCCGCCGACTGGATCGTCACTTCGCCTGCCCGGATCTCGATCTCTCCGGTGGGGAGGTTGGGGTTCACCGTTTCCGGCGAGCGCGCGACCACTTGCCCGTCGACCGTGACCACCGATTCCGCACGGAGCCGGTCGAGCACCTTGAACGCCGGCGAATCCGTGTCGGCCACGATCTGTGCGATCCCGTAATGGTCGCGCAGGTCGACGAACAGGAGGTGGCCGTGGTCGCGCTTGCGGTGGACCCAACCCGAAAGCCGGACGGTTTCGCCGACGTTGCTTTGGCGCAATTCGGCGCAGGTGTGGGTGCGATAGGCGTGCATTTTTTCTCTTTCGTCATTCCCGGGAAAGCGGGAATCTCGCTTTTTCTCTGACTGGGTCCCCGCCTGCGCGGGGATGACGGCCGGGCTGTCGCGCGGAGCGCGCTTCATCCCGTCTCGTCACCTTTTGTCAACCCGCGAGGCCGGGGCTATGGGCCACGGAGACTCATGCGTATCCATCCATTGATTACCAGCTCGGACGACCTCAAGGCTCTGGTCGACCGCCTCTCCAAGCAGCCATTCATCGCCGTGGACACGGAGTTCATGCGCGAGAATACCTATTGGCCCGATCTCTGCCTGATCCAGGTCGCGAGCAGCGAAGAAGCAGCGGCGATCGACCCCAAGGCCGATATCGATTTGAAGCCTTTATTGTCGCTATTCGTCGACAATGAGGATGTCCTCAAGGTTTTCCATGCCGGCGGCCAGGACCTCGAAATCATTCACAATCTGACGGGGAAGGTCCCCTACCCCCTGTTCGACACGCAGATCGCGGCCATGGCGCTTGGGCACGGTGAGCAGATCGGCTATTCGAACCTGATCGAGTCCCTGCTCGGGCACAGCCTCGACAAAGGCGCGCGCTTCACCGACTGGAGCCGTCGCCCCCTCGACAAGCGCCAGATCGACTATGCGATCGCCGACGTCACTCACCTGGCGACGGTGTTCCCGCGAATGGTCGAGAAATTGAGGAAGACCGGCCGCGGCGCCTGGCTCGACGAGGAGATGGAGCGGCTGGCCGACTCGTCGAGCTTCGCCTTCCCGCCCGGGGACGCCTGGAAGCGCCTCAAGCTGCCGAGCCGTAACCCGACCGTGCTCGGCCGGCTCAAGGCCTTGGCCGCGTGGCGCGAAACCGAAGCACGCTCGAAGAACCTGCCGCGCGGGCGAATCATCAAGGACGATACGCTGACCGAAATCGTGCTCCATCCGCCCAAGACCCAGGAAGACCTGGGACGCGTCCGCGGTCTCTCCGCTGGGTGGAGATCCAATGACATCGGTGCCCGACTGATTCTCGCTGTCGGGTCGGCCAAGCCGCTTGAGGCGAGTGAACTACCGGAACGCGACCCCAAGCGCCCTGGCCTGACCAAGGATGCGGCTTTGGTCAGCGACCTCCTCAAGCTCCTGCTCAAGATCCGCGCCAAGGAAACCGGGGTCGCGGCCAAGCTCATTGCCCGTTCGGACGACCTCGAGTCGCTCGCGGCCGGCGTGCGCAAGAATCTGAACATCCTGTCCGGCTGGCGTTACGAACAGTTCGGCAAGGATGCACTCGACGTGGTCGAGGGCCGGCTCGCGTTCGCGATCGAAAACGGGAAACTCAAAATGAGCCGGGTCGTTAAGGACGAGGAGGAACGCGTCGATGCGTAAGATCGCCCTCATCGCCCTTGCATTAGTCTGTGCCTGTTCGACCGCCCCCGCCGCTCCGATCATCCACGGGGAGACTCCCGGCCATACCTGCCAGACCGCCGGGCTCGCCCGGTTCCTTGGCCAGGCCGGAACCAGCGCGACCGGCGCCGCGATCAAGCGCGCGTCGCACGCCGCGGTGCTGCGGTGGGCGCCGCCCGGTTACATGCTGACGATGGATTATCGGGCGGATCGGGTGACCGTCTATCTCGACGACGCGCGCAAGGTCACCAAGATCAACTGCGGGTAGAATCGCGCTCTAGGCGGCTTCGCCGATCATTCTCGACTCGATCAGCGCGCGCCGAATCGTCGGCAATGACAGACGCGCGCGCTCGGCAATGGCGAAGCGGTCGACGGCTTCGACGGAACGCTCCGCCGTCCAATAATCGCGGTGCAGCCGTTCGCTCATGAAGCGCAGCGCATCGGCTGGGATGTGCAGGCCCCGGTCGGCGAAGAACAGTTGGATCAGGGCCGCAAACAACGCATCGTCGGGATGCTCGATGCGCGTGACCGGAGTGACCGCGAGCCGGGTCTTAAGGTCGGGCAGCCGCGGCGACCAAGCCGGCGGCGCTTCGTCGGCGACCATCACCAGCGGCCGGCCGGTGTCCTGCGCCTGGTTCCAGGCGTGGAACAGCTCCTCCTCGTTGCGCTGCTCGGCTTCGTCGAACAGCCGGCCGCCGACGCGCTCGACGAAGCTGCGTGCCAGCGTGGTCCGACCCGAGCGCCGCGGCCCGGTCAGGATGGTCGCCTTTACCGGCCACATGCTCCATTTGCGGAAATGATCGAACGCGGTCCGATTGGCGTCCGTGACGATGAACCGGGCATCGCCCTCGCTTTGGGGCCAGTCGAGCGGGAGCGCGATCTGGTCCGGCCCCTGCTTCATTCCTGCTTGCCCGGCGGCGGAGTGGTGGCCTGCGGCTGCGGCTGAACTGGCGGCGGAGGCGGCGGGATCGGCGGCGGATTGTCCGAGCTCGCGCGCATGTGCACGACCGTACCCGAATAATCGGTTTGCCATCCCCTGGCGCTCAGCGCAGCGGCAAGTGAAGCGATATCGCCGCGATAGGCGACCAGCACGTAGCTCGTTCCGCCCGGATTGATCTGCTGCGGAGTCGCGGACTCAATGCCCGGCAGTGTCCGCAAATGCGCCATCGCGAAATTGTAGATTTTCACGTCCTTGCCGCTGATCTGTACCTGGTAGGCATTGGCGATATTGGTTGGCTTGGCGATTGGGACTTCGGGCGCGAGCTCGACTGGCGGAGGCGGTAAATTGAGCGACGGGTCGCGCTGGAGCCGGCCGGCGGCAAGCGCGGTCGAGAACACTTCGTCCATCCGGCGGACGCCTTCGGCCATCATCGCCGGGATTCCATCGCTGTTGAGCGCGGTCAGCGTGAAGCCGCCAACCACTTCATTGTCGGGGCCGTGCCGGGCGATGAATCGGGCGCGCGCCGGTCCTCCCGGATACAGCCGCTGCAGCTGGACCTCCGCAACGAGGATGTCGGCGGCGCCATAGAGGTCGATGATGTTGCGCCACCACCCGCGTCCCGGACGGACCACCTGCGACGCATTGACCAACATTGGATCGACGCCGAGGCCGCTGACCCGGACATAATCGATCGGGCTTTGCGAGGTACGGAACGTCGCCCACCCGCGCTGCCAGGCGTTGCGCAGTTCGACGCCGGTTGCGGTGCCGGCAGTGACCGTGATCGGGATCAGCAACATCGGCACCGAGCGCTGAACCTCGCCGCCGTCGACCCCGAGGAATTCCGCGGCGCGCGCGCGATCGAACAGGATTCCGAGGTCGGCGATATAGCGATTCGGCCCGATTTCCTCGTGCTCGACGTTGATCGAGCTGACAATCTGGTCGAGCGTCGAATCCGGCAGGTTCGGCGCCTGGTTGATCGGGACGTTATGCATATTCGCCCACAAGGCGCGGAAGCCCTGGCGCTCGGCGATGCGCCAGCCGGCATAGCGCGCGGACTGGGCGTCGGCGGCTCCGACGTCAACGTGGATTCCGGTGATCTCGAGTGTCCCCGAGCTGTCGATCGGAGGGATTCCGCGATCGGACGTCTCGAGCTGCGCATAAACGACGGCTGCCGCTCCTAGAACGGCGAGCAGAAGCAGGATTGGGGCGAGAAACCGGCGGCGCAGCATTCGCCGCGCCTTTTGGCGACAACGGCGTGGAAATCCAAGCGGCTTGTCTCTACTCACCCGCTCGCGATGAGCCGGAAGCCCCTCAATTACGCCGACGCAGGCGTGTCGATCGACGCCGGAAATGCGCTGGTGAAGGCGATCGGGCCGCTGGCGCGGTCGACCGCGCGACCCGGCGCGGAAGCCGACCTTGGCGGATTCGGTGGCGTCTTCGACCTAAAAGCAGTCGGATATCGCGATCCGCTACTCGTCGCCGCTAATGACGGCGTTGGCACCAAGCTCAAGCTCGCGATCGAGCTCGGCAGTCGCGCCGGAGTCGGCATCGACCTGGTCGCGATGTGTGCCAACGATTTAATCGTTCAGGGCGCCGAGCCATTGTTTTTCCTCGACTATTACGCGACCGGGAAATTGGACAATGCGGTCGCTGCGGAAGTCGTAGCGTCGATCGCCGAGGGCTGTCGCCAGGCGGGCTGCGCCCTGATCGGCGGCGAGACCGCCGAAATGCCGGGCATGTACGCGGCGGGCGATTATGACCTCGCCGGCTTCTGTGTCGGAGCGGTCGAGCGGGATCATGTGCTCACGGGCGCCTCGATTCGGCCGGGCGACGTGATCCTCGGCCTCGCCAGCTCGGGCGTGCACAGCAACGGCTTCAGCCTGGTCCGCCGGATCATCGCCGAGGACCATTGGGACCTGCAGCAAGCGTGTCCCTCGGAAGCCGGACGCACGTTCGGCGATGTCCTGCTCGAGCCGACGCGGATCTACGTTCGCTCCCTCCTCCCGCTGGTCCAGCAGGGCCGGATCAACGGGCTTGCACACATCACAGGTGGCGGGCTTCTCGAGAATATTCCGCGAGTTCTGCCGGATAATTGCCAAGCGATCGTAGATACGAGCCGCTGGGACCTGCCGCCGGTTTTCGCGCAGCTCCAGGAAGGCGGACATGTCGCACCGGAAGAAATGGCGCGCACCTTCAATTGCGGGATCGGGATGGTCGCCATCGTCAGCGAGGACAATACCGATTCCGTCGCCAAGGCCCTCGAAGCGGCCGGTGAAACCGTCTTCCCCATTGGCCAGATCGAGGCCGGACAGCGCGGTTGCACGGTCACTGGTGCGGCGGGGCGCTGGAG
>Ga0193751_1002824_pt1 | contig 10435 bp, 13 predicted proteins | sample L1c2metaG_FD_143050 | JGI IMG/M metagenome (GOLD analysis project Ga0193751, IMG submission 143050) | Soil microbial communities from a riparian zone of the East river system, Colorado, United States - L1c2 | ecosystem: Environmental > Terrestrial > Soil > Riparian zone | place: USA: East River...
CCCCGCATGAACAGCCGCCTACAGCGTTGCGCTAGACCCTCCTAGCTATCAGCACCGCTCGCGCATTCACGCCTTCGCACTCGTCCGGTTGTTAGCGTCGTCCCGGTGCTCAAGCAGATCGAGCTGCGTCGGCACACGGACGCCGACGGCGACGTGCTCACCGCCGTAGGCGTGGCTGAAGCGCTTGCGATCGGCGCACGCCTCAGCGGCGGCTACCAGCTGGCGGTCTCGAGCGGCGCCCAGCGCGCGACGCAGACGCTCGCCTGCTTCCTCGCCGTGCTCCGACAGCGCGTGCCCGGCGGCGTCGTCGTCGAGCCGGGCCTGCGCTCGCAAGTGGAGGACCGCTGGCGCGCCGCCTACCAGGCTGCAGGAAGCGGCGCGCTCGACGCTCTACGCGAGGCCGACACCGAGCTGGTCGCGGAGGACTCGGAACGGCTCGGCAGCGCGCTCCGCCGTATCCTCGACAGCCTGCCCGCGAGCGGCAGCGCCCTCGTGGTCGGCCACAGCCCAACGAACGAGGCCGCAATCCTGGGCCTGACCGGCGAGATCGTGCCGCCGCTGGCGAAGGGTGCGGGCGTGCGCGTGGTTGCCAAGGACGACGGCTGGCAGGTCGAGCCTCTCCGCTAGAGGTAGGTCGGTCGAGACAGACGATGGGATCCGGCAGTGAAGAAGTTCAGTCTTCGTCCGCCGACAGCGCCTACTGCTTGCGGGCAGATCATCCGAGCGAGATCACGGAGCTAGTTGGGGTAGAGCCGCTCGGCGTCACCGCGCAAGACCACGGGGGTGGGCAAATCGTCGGGCCAGCCACCGGCAGCCACCAAACAGCGCCAGCGCTCAGCCTGCACGAGGTCAGTGGTGGCGTACATCGCGTCGTTGGGTAGCCACGCTTTACCGTCGGCTCCGCGGATGCGCCGCCCGTCGTCGGGCCGATCCAGCGCTGCGATGGTGATCGCGGTCTGGGCTTCGTCGTCGAGGTAGACGAGTTCGGCGACCCTCACGTGAGCGGATCCTTCCGCACGAGGACGAAGCCCGGCGGCGGCTCAGGAGCTTCGACCGGTTCGGCCTCAGGGCGAACGCGCTGGACGCCATAGCGCAGGATCCCCTGGGCAGCTGCGAGACGCGTCGCCTCACTCTCACTGCTCAGGAGTCCGACCAACACCTCCTGAGCGCGTTCTGAGCGCGGGCGCATCCTCAATGCCTCAGCGGCCTCGGTGATCTCCCGGCGGTGCCGCGAAATACAGCGTGGCTGCACATGGCAGCTGGCGGGGCGAGCGAGGACCGGCTCGACGTGACGGGCCACTCGGTTGGGCCAGTGTTCTGGAATGACCCCTGAGCGGTGGCCGCGCCATCTTCATCCAGGCAGACACTGCGCCGATAGCAGTGGACGTGGACGCAACCGAACTGGAAGAGGCCCTATCCAAGCTCCGAAGAGGCCTCAGATTCGCGTGCGGAGCTCTGTATCGGGAGAGGGCGGAGGAAATATTCGAGGCTGCTCTCGCCGAAGGGCTAGACGTAGTGATGTTGGCTAACGACGGCATGTATTTCGAGGTGGTGCCATCTTCACCTGAGGAACGCGGCACCTACTCGTGGTGGTGAGCCCGCTCAGCCGGACGTCCACGGAGCGTGCGCTGGCTTGGGCCAGTGTTCCGAAATGACCCCTGAGCTAGAGCGTTCCGGGGCCGCGGCTGTGCGGTGGGATGATCGAGCGGTGACCGTTGACCGCTTGACCGGGTTTACCTGCGGCCGCTACAAGTTCTGATGCTCATCAGGCGTGTTCAGGAATGCGACACGACCCTTCTTCGCGATGTCCGGCTTCGTGCACTCGCGGAGGCTTCGTACGCCTTCTGGGAGACGCTTGCAGAGGTCGAGGACGACCCGCTCGACGAGTGGGAGGAGTGGACGCGGGGATACACCGACTCGAGCCGAACGGCATCCGCGTTCGTCGCGCTGGCATCCGCGGACGCCGAGCAGGCGGAGGGAATGGCGGGCGCATACGTTGACCAGGCCGACAGACAGATGATTCAGGTGTGGGGGGTGTCTGGGTCGATCCGCGTTCGCGTGGCACTGGTGTCGGGCGCTTGTTGATGGAGGCGGTTGAGGGGTGGGCACGAGGTACGGAACGGCCCACACTCGCGCTCTGGGTGACGGAGATGAGTGAACCCGCCATCGGCCTCTATCGGGCGTGCGGATTCAGTGAGACGCCGGGAAAGCGGCGGCGCCGAACGACGGACGCGATGCCCGAGATCCAGATGACCAAGCATCTCCGCAGTCCCGCTGGTGCCTGAGCAGATGCCCGCGCTCGCCTGGGCCAGTGTTCCGGAATGACCCCTGAGCGTTTACGCAGGAGCAACCGCGAGCTGTCGGAGCGGTGCAGAGGTCATCAAGTCGCGCCGTAGACTTGCCGCATCGTGTCCGCGATGGCTCTCGGCGGCTCAACTCAGGATGGCGAGCCGATGGCGATTCTGGCCCTTGAGCTACCTCTCCGAGTCCCGTTCGGCGGCCGCCGCCTTAGCCAGGCCGAGATCGAACGTGTCCACCTTGAGAAGTACCGCGTCGACGCGGTCCTCCAGTCTGGTCTGCTTCCATTCGACGCCGTCGTAGCGGGGCCCGATCCGCCCGACTTCCTCGTCGATACGCCGACAGGATCTGAAGGGATCGAGTGCGCGGCACTCGCACTCGAGAAGCGACGGCGAGCCTTCGCTCTCTTCAGACACTTCCGCAGCCGACTTCTTGCCGACGCCCGCGAGGCGCGGTTTGAGAACCTTGCCAACTGCCAGATCCTCGTTTGGTATGGGGAACGACTTGCCGCCGACGAGACACGACGAGGAGACAGTCGCGACCCTAGTGGAGGCTTTGCGTGCGGCAGAGATCGACCGCGACGCAATCGCAGAACTCTCCAACCGGATCGCCCGGGAGGGCTTCCCGCAATCGCTAGCGGGCGAACCGCTCCCCATCGTTTCGGTCGAGCGCGTCGGCGGGGCAAACATCAGTCCAGTCGATCCCGGCTCACTCACCACCGAGTTCGCGCAAGAAACTGGGTTCGAAGTAGCCCTCTCGATGGCTCTACGGATAACCGCTTCTGAGCTCCAGGCCGAGGTCGAGCGGGTCGTTCTTCAGCACGATCAGCCGGGCGTTGACCGTCTCCTCATCAGCGTTGGAGCACCCGACCGCGACGGCCTCGTGTTCCCCTCGGAGCCCCTCGTCGTAGAGCAGCCCCCACTTCAGCCCGTCGCAACGGAGAACATGAAGGAGATCACCCTGCACTTCTTCGGGAGCGGAGAGATTCGCGGTTTGGATAGTTCCCGCCGCTGAGGGCGGCGCGCTACTCACTCGCTTGGGCCAGTGTTCTGGAATGACCCCTGACGGTGTTCGACTGCTACCTGCGCCGACACCTCGGCGAGTCGCTGCTGCGAAAGAGCCGCGGCGGAGTGGGCGGCAGCCACCGTAGACATCTCGCTACGGTCGTCGCGTGGAGCTTCCCGAAGCGGTACGGCGACTCGCGCTGGATCCGTTCGGCGAGTTGCCAACTCCGCGGGAGGTGGAACTGGTCGAGCTAGACGGTGCGACCTTGTCGATCAATCCCTGGCCGGCTGCGCAGATCGTGCGTCTGGTCGGCGTGAGCCACCCCAACGTTGCGACGACGGTGGAAGCAGCACGCGCCGTCGCGCGCGAGCGTGGCAAGCGTGTGCTGGCTTGGTGGATCACTAGCGAGCACAATGGACTGATTGCGGCGCTTGAAGATGCGGGCCTCGTGAATGCCGACACGCCAGGGTTCGAGGCCATCGAGAACGGAATGGCACTGATGTCGCCGCCTACGCGCCAGCCCGCGGAACACGTCCAGATCGGCATGGTCAAGGAGTGGGCGGAGTACGCCGCAGCCGCGCAGGTGACCAGCGCGGTGTTTGAGCTGCCAGAGGTGCCGGAGGAGGAGCTTCGCCAGCGCTACGCCGAGTACCTCGCCGCGCTTGACCTCGGAGCGACCCTCTTCGCCGCGATCGACGACCGCATCGTGGCCTCGGCCTACGCGGCGTTCGGGACAGCGGGGATCAACCTCTTTGGCGCGGCGGTTGCTCCCGAGGCACGCGCGCAGGGCGTATACCGATCGCTCGTGCTCGCACGCTGGGATCTCGCCGTTAAGCGCGGGACACCGGCGCTCACGGTTCAGGCTGGGCGCATGTCGCGGCCAATCTGCGAGCGGATGGGCTTCACCTTTGTCGAGGCTGTTCGCGTCTTCGTCGATGATCTCCCCGACTAGAGCAGCGCCGGAAGACGGCTCCGGTTGCGCTCGAGCCAGCCGATCGCTCGTCTCTCAGGGTCGAGAGCCCTCGTCTGCGCCAGTGTGCGGGAATGACGCCCGAGTGTCGGGCATCATCTCGGGATGTTCAATGTCGAGCAGCGCGACTCGGTGCGCCAGCGCGTTCTGCGGCTCGCCGAGGAAGACGGCCGCGTCGAGGCTGCGGCAGAGGTGGGATCGCTTGCAGTCGGTGGCGGTGACCGCTGGTCGGACATCGATCTCACGTTCGGTATAACCGCGGGCGCGGTCGACGCTGTTCTTGACGAATGGACGCGGAGACTAGACGACGAGTTCGGCGCGACCCCGCTTATAGACCTCGTGCGCGAACCGACGATCTACCGCGTTTTCCTGCTGCCTGACGAGCTGCAGATCGACCTCTCTTTCACACCAGCCGATGAGTTTCGACCGGCCGGGCCACGCTTCCGACTTCTCTTCGGGGAGACGACCGACGACGCACCCGCACCGTCAGAGCCTCGCGCCGCCGCTGATCTCTTCGGCTGGGGTGTGATCTACGGAATCCACGCGCGCCGCTGCATCGAGCGCGGCCGCTATTGGCAGGCGGAGCACTACATCAACGCCACGCGCGATCACGCCCTGATGCTTGCCTGCCTACGCAACGACCTTCCGGTGGTGCAGGCGCGCGGCTACGACGATCTCCCCGACTCGGTGCTTGCAGGGATCAACGACACGCATGTGGGGTCGTTGGAGCGCGAGGCGCTTCACGCCGCGTTCGCCGCCGCGGTGCGTGCGCTCTTGCGCGAAGCAGGTGACCTGCCGCAGGCTGTCTCGGTCGCTTCGCGGCTGGACACGCTGGATTAGAGCCGCTCCATCTGCAAGCACTGAGCTGGGCCAGTGTTCCGGAATGACCCCTGAGCCCTTGAGCCGGGGCGCCAGCTTGGGGGCAACTTCCTTGATTGGTTGTCGTCATAAGTCCGCGGCGGCTTGTTTGGGGTCGTCGCAAAGCGATTGCGCGAGGGCGATCGTCTCTTCGAGCGTCAGCGTCGAGACGGTCGCCTTGTCCGGCTCTCGCGCATCGTTTCCGAGCGCTCCCAGCAGCTTCCGTTCGAACCGTCTTTCGAGCTCGTCCTCTTCTTCGGAGTAGGCATTCATCGCGACGTCGGCGTCGCGGTTGAGCTGGGCCACAGCGCCGCGAAGCCGCGCGCCACGGTCGGCATCGGCCGGATCGGCGGCGAGCGCGATGCCGGACAGCGCCTGGGCGACGTACCGCGAGTAGGTCTCGGTCGTTGAGAGTGCCAGCTCGAGCATCTCGGCAAACAACGCCCGCGCGTCACGGCGCCGGCCGAGACCGAGCGACGCGAGTCCGAGTCCTCTCAGCATCTCTGGTTCGTAGTACTTGTCTCCGCGGCCGCGGAGTTGAGTTAGCGCTGCTGCGTAGGCGGTATGGGCCGATTCGTAGTCGTGCTCGAAGAGATCGAGCCGGCCGAGGTCGGCGAGGCCGATCGTCTCGAAGCTCGGGAGGCCGCCACTGCGGGCCTCGTGGACGAATCGCTCGTACAGCGGACGCGCGTCGTGAGCGCGATTAGCGTCGAGAAGGATGGTGGCGAGGAGGCCGATCGCCTGGATGCGGATGGTGTCGTCAAGTGTCTCTGCCTCCGCGAGCGCCTGCCGGCCGAGCCGAACCGCCTCCTCTGCGTCGCCGCGATGTTGGGCATCGAACGCGAGCTCGGCGACAGCCAACCAGTGAGGCTCCGTACCCGGCTCCGCAAGGTCGAGCGCCTCCCGAGCTAGGGCTCCGGCTTCTTCGACCTGGCCGAGGTGCATCTCAACGTCGGAGAGACGCACGAGCAGCGCCGGGCGTGACTGCTGTGGAAGATCGTCCAGGGCGAGGAGTGCGCGCAGCCGCTCCTCTTCCTCGACAGCCGCGCTCCTGGCCCGCCAGAAGAAGTGGAGCAGGAATGCGGCACGCGCCGCGGCGCTCGGTGAGGCGTCCGCCAGTCGATCGACCATCGCTCGGAGGTTGTCTTTCTCGGCGTCGTACCAGATGAGGATCTCCGGTTGCCGCGCTCCGAGCCGGTCCGGATAGACCGTCTCCACTCGCTCGAGGTACCAGTGAGCGTGTCGGAGGGCATAGTCGGCGGTTTCCCCGGCCTCGTCGAGTCGCTCCCGCGCGTACCGGCGCAGCGTCTCGAGGAGGAAGAAACGGTCGTCACCGAGTGCCTTCACCAGGCTTTGGTCGAGGAGAGCCTCGAGCTGGTCGAGCTCGGCTCCCGCGATCGCCTCGGCCGCATCAAGGGTAAAGGAGCCGCGGAACACAGAAAGACGACGAAAGACGGCCCTCGCGTGCGGGTCGAGGAGGTCATGGCTCCATTCGATCGTCGCGCGCAGCGTCCGCTGACGCTCAGGCAGGTCGATCGCGCCGCCGGCCACTACTCGCAGCGCCGCGTCGAGGCGCTCCAGCAAGGCGGCGGGAGGTAGGAGCTTCGCTCGCGCCGCTGCCAGCTCGATTGCGAGCGGGAGATTGTCGAGACGTCGGCAGACCGCGATCACGGTCGCGTCAGCAGCGACCGGCCGCCCAGCGGCCGCCGCGCGGCTGACGAAGAGCTCGGCCGCAGCCTCGTTCTGCAGCGGCTCGAGGGACAGCTCTCGCTCCGCGCTCAGGTGTAACGGCCCACGCGAGGTCGCGAGCACGACGACGTCGCCTACCAGGAACTCGGAAACGATCGCAGCGACTCCCTGCAGGTGCTCGAGGTTGTCGAGCACCAACAGCACCCGCCTCGACGCGAGCCAGGCGGCAACGTCGTCATCGGGTTGCAGGCCGACGGCCAGGGCCACGGCAGAGCGCACCGACCGGGTATCCCGCAGAGGAGCGAGAGCAACGAAGAACGTTCCGTCAAGGAACCACTCTGAGAGCTCGCCCGCCGCCTGCAACGCCAGCCGCGTCTTCCCCGACCCGCCTGGTCCAGTGACCGTGACAAGTCGCCCACCGTCAGCCACCAAGTTGCGGATCTCATCGAGCTCCCGCTCGCGGCCCAGGAGCGGCCACGCGGCGACCGGAAGGTTCGTCCGTCCAAGCGACCTGAGGGGCGGAAAGTCGCGACCCCCGAGCTGGTAGACGCGCTCGGCTGCAAGAAGGTCCTTGAAGCGGTGCTCACCGAGGTCGCGAAGATCACGGTCTACCAGCGAGGCCGTCGATTCCGCCAGCAACACCTGTCTCCATGACCGGAAGCTGCGATGCGGGCGGCGCGGTGCACGTCCACGCCCACATAACCCTCCGCCGAGGCGAGCGGAGTCCCCGTGTGCAAACCGACACGCACCCGCACCGGACCGGACGACAGCCCCTCCGTCAGCTCGCCAGCAGCAGCGACGGCGGCCGCCGCGTCGGCGAACGCGAAGAAAAACGCGTCGCCCTGCGTATCCACCTCAACGCCCCCGTATTGCGCGCATGCCTCGCGAACAACTCGCCGATGCCCTGCCAATGCCTCGCCGTACTGCTCGTCTCCCAACTCGTGCAGGAGCTTCGTGGACCCGTCGACATCCGTGAAGAGGAGCGTGACCGTCCCGGTGGGAAGATCTTCGCGCACAACGCCTCATCATCCGGCGCCAGCACGTTTCCGTCCAGTTCGACAGCTCCTCGGGAGACAGGCCGCTCGACTGGGCGAGTGTTCGTGAATGATCCCCGGAGACTTTGGACTGCGCCGTAGAGCCGATCTAGGCGTCCGAAGCGGGCATCTCTATCGCCTCACGGATCACTACCGTTTCTCGCTCCGACAACTCTACGGCCCGACCGCCAAGGACAGCAGCGCGGTCGCGCGACGCGGCAGCCAACACTCCCGCCAACGCAACGGCACCCCGCTTAGGAGCGAGCCGCCAAAGGTTCTCGTAGAGGCGCTCCACCTCATCCGCCTCGACGGTCAGCGCCTCCCCGTCAAAGAGAACGAGCCGCAGACTCCCTCCTGCCATCGGAGGAGTATCGCAACGCGCTCTTTGAATCGCAGTTCAACCTTCGGCCATTCCAAGGTTCGTCGAGGTTGGGTCGATCGCTATCCCAAATGCCCCCGAACCCCCTCATTCCGGGCCGGACACCGCCCTGCCATGCCCCGGCCACCCCGGGAATGTGTCCGGGTTTGGTCGACCGCTATAACCCCTCAGCTCGTTAGCCTGGCCGCCCGCCGGCAATCGACTATCTGTCCCCGTTCGCGGCATTTCGCCGGACGCCCCTTTTCAACCCGCTACGACGTTGGGGGGTTAGGAGAGAAGAGCCGGCAAAACGCCGCGAAAGGTGGACAAGCGGCGCCATGCCCGAGTTTGGCCAGCTACTAGCCGAGCGCTGACCAGGTAAAGGACCCGCTCCCGCGCTCTAGCGCGGTGAGCGTCGGCCTGCTAGCTAAAGGCGGTCGCGGGACGAGCCGGTAGTGGGTTCAGTTTTGACGGCTACGGTTCGGCGTCGAAGGTGTAATCACCGATCTCAGCGAGCCGTTCGGCTTCGGCTCGGCTGATCGGGTCGCCGTCGTTGATGTCGCGTTCGCTTCCGTCGGCCTCGATCACGCAGGCGCGGCCGGCATCCCCTCGCTGCCCGTCGCGCGTCCAGTAGAGAATCCCCCGTGCCTCCATAGCTATTTGGACGGATGGCCAGCCGCGCGGTTAGCCGAACGCCCAGGTCAGTTTGACGGCGACGGTGGCTTGTGGCCGTCGAGCCACGCGCCGTCGGCGGCAACGAATGAGGGCCGGACGGCGAGCGGTGCTTGCCGAGCAGGAGGAGAAAGGAAAGAGGGCGCGGCTTCCCGCGCCCTCTGTGCATCCCTCAGAACCCCAGTCGGTTGTTACGGACAGGCGGCGTAGCCCGGTTGCCTGTCCGACAGGGTGGTGCCGCCAGGGCCGGTAATCGAGGCGTTGTGGCTTCCGACGGTTGCCTGGATGCAGTAACCGGCGCCGCTGTTGACTGGCTCGGCCTTCCCGATGGCCGTGCTGTGCTTACTGCCCTGGTGGGTTGAGACGACTTGCTCAAGGTGAGCCAGTCCTTTGCCGATGAATCGGTCGATGCGGCTTGCCAGACCGGAAGGAGCACGCCTGGTCCCCCCGAAGGGGGGGGCGATGCTCCCGTCTGCTCGTTATGGGGCGACGCTGTTCGCTGCGTCGATCGCTGCGGCGTGCTTCTTCGCCTTCGCGGCTGCGCCGGCCTTCGCGGGCACGTTCACGAATATGAGCTGGGCGGTCTCGAACAACCAGGTCGGGGCGACGAACGTCATCTACTCGTACTCGTTCACGCCTGCGACGACTGGGATCATCAAGACGATCACGTTCGCGGTGTCTGGCGCTGGACTCGGCGGCACGCCCACGATCAGCCGCAACTACGGCATCGGCGCTGGGACCGTCGCCAGGTCGGGACAGACGATCACCTACACCGTCACCTCTGCGGTGTCGGTTTCGGCCGGGGTCCCGATCTACCTCTCGTTCGGGGGCCTGACGAACACCTCGACGACCGGCAGCTACACGACCACGATCACGACCCAGACGGCGGTGCCGACGACGATCGACACCGGCACGACCCCTGCGGTGGCCGCCAACAACACCGCGGTGACGGTGGCGATCGCCCAGAGCCTGACCTTCTCGGTCAACAACACGGCCTTCGAGCTCGACATGGACCCGAGCCTGGCGGCGCTGGCCGACCAGACCGCTACGGTCGGTCTCACAGTGCAGACGAACGCCAACTCCGGCTACACCCTGGCCGTCGCCGACAGCGCAACGGGCCTGCAAAGCAGCGGCACCGGCAACCCGACCATCCCTAAGGTCTCGACAGGTAAAGCGACCTCGCTCGCCTGGCCGGGCGCGCCCAACTGGGGCTACACCGTCACGGGGACGGGCGCAACAATCGACTCGGCCTTTACTGGTTCGAAGTACGCGGGCTACACCTCGGGCGGTGAGACGATCGCCACCCGCAGCGGGCCGACCGGAGGCAGCGCCGACACGATCACGATCTCCAATCGGGTCGCGATCAACTACAGCGTCACTTCCGGCGTCTACTCGGACACGGTCACTTACACGGTCACACCGAACTACAGCTAACTGTGCGCAGACAGCTCCGCTGGGGGGCAGTCGCCGCTATTGTCGCAGTCGTTGTGGCGGGCGGTTTCGCCCACCCCGCCGGGGCAGCCGGAGGTCTCGGAGGGCCGCGCCCGCTGG
>Ga0193751_1002825_pt1 | contig 10433 bp, 11 predicted proteins | sample L1c2metaG_FD_143050 | JGI IMG/M metagenome (GOLD analysis project Ga0193751, IMG submission 143050) | Soil microbial communities from a riparian zone of the East river system, Colorado, United States - L1c2 | ecosystem: Environmental > Terrestrial > Soil > Riparian zone | place: USA: East River...
TCGATAACCGCCACTAAAGCCCTAGTAGCACGGTTGGTAGGGATAGTATCCGCAGCGGTGTGGCGCGTAATATGCTCCTGCAGCAGCAGCACCCACGGCAGCCGCACCGACGCCTACCGCCACTCCACGGCGTACGGCTGCACCACGATAAACGCCACCGCGATAGACACCACCGTGATGAATACCAGCGCGACCAACGCCAACGCCTCTTCGATATGCGAAGGCGTCAGTTGAAATAGTCGCGATACACGCGATACCAACGATAACGGATGCAGCAAGCGAAATAAGGGTTCGACGCGACATGATTAATCCCTTTCCCAGGCTGATCAGTTCGTACCCTGAACCAAAGTCCTCTTGACTTGGTGATGGCGAACAAACGGGAACCCAGACCAAAGGTTCCCAACATCAAACCAGAACGGCCCCTCGTTTAGAATCGCTCGACGCGGATGACCCTCAGCGGACATCGGCGCCTCGGTGCCGCCGATGTTTTGGCAAACGACCGCTTTGCGCCAACAGCAGTCATTCGCATCGATCGCTAGTGGATCTTCACGAAGACCGATGGACGCGGTCTCCTGCCCGAGTTGGAAGCCGCAGACCAATAAGGTTTTATGCCAAAGCTTATCAGTCGGCAGATTGACTCCATTTTGCGTAAAAAGCTTATCAGTCTGAGACTGGATAGGTTTGTGCGACAAGCTTATCGCGGAGGGACCTACTCGGCTGTCCAGCCGCCGTCCATGGAAAGGTTGGCGCCGGTGATCTGAGCGGCGTCCTGGCTGCACAGGAAGAGCGCAAGCGAGGCCACCTGCTCGACCGTGACGAACTCCTTCGTCGGCTGAGCCGCGAGCAGGACATCATTGATCACCTGATCCTTGCTCATGTTGCGCGCCGCCATGGTGTTCGGGATCTGTTTTTCCACGAGCGGCGTCCAGACGTAACCGGGGCTGATGCAGTTGCAGGTAATCCTTGATTTCGCGAGCTCGAGCGCCACGGTCTTGGTAAGACCCTCGATACCGTGCTTGGCCGCGACGTAAGCGGACTTGAAGGGCGAGGCGACCAGCGAATGCGCCGAGGCCGTGGTGATGATGCGGCCCCAACCGCGCCTCTTCATACCTGGAGCGGCTGCACGGATCGCATGGAAAACGGACGACAAGTTGATCGCGATGATCGCATCCCACTTGTCGACAGGAAAATCCTCGATGGGAGAGACGTGCTGGATGCCGGCGTTGTTAACGAGCACATCGACGCCGCCGAATGTCTTCTCCGCGAGCGCGATCATCGCGGCGATTTCGCTCGGCTTGCTCATGTCCGCGGGAGAATAGACAGCCTTTACGCTGAAATCGTTCTCGATCGCATATCGTTGCTTCTCAATGTCGGCCGGCACGCCAATGCCATTGAGCACAATGTCGGCCCCGGCGCCTGCAAACGCACGCGCACACGCGAGACCTATTCCGCTTGTCGAGCCGGTCACAACCGCCGTCTTATGTTTCAGAATACCCATTTTCGTTCTCCTTGCTGGCTTCTCGCGGGGCGACTTGAAGTTATCTTCAGGTGACCAGAATCTTTTCGTAGTCCCGGAGCGGACGTCGGATTGGTTGTTGCAGATAGTCGTGCACAACCTTGCCCAAACCGAGCGTAAGGTCGGCAACGATATGGATGGCGGAGACGATCTCCAGCACCGGCAACTCGGCGACCGGTGCCAAAGCGTGAGGTGACAGGTGTAGCGCCGCAGGCCCGGCCCACGCGCCCTTTATCGTCACGTCCTCAAGGCGGTATTCCACAAGTTCGCAGATACGTGGCGTGCCGTCGACATGCGGAATTATCTTGAGGAGGAAGTTTGGAGCCGCAAGCGAGGCTTTGACTTGCGCCAAGTCGGCTTCGCGGTGCTTGTAGCCCATCGTGCCGGTAGCGACGCGAAGCGGCCCATAATCCAGCGTTCCGACCAGCGTGTCGACCTCGGTTCGCAGCGTCGGTTCTGCCAGTTTCTTTGGAAAGCCCCAGAGTTCACGGCCGCCGGCGATCGGGCCCTCGTCGTTAAGGAACATGCAGTGGGTGTAGCTGCCCCTGCGGCCGCGGAAGGAGACCGGAATCACCTGCCCGCTTTCGGTGTAATCGCCGAAGCCGTTCGAATCCGGCATGCGGATGAATTCGTATTTCACCAGCGCCTCGCGCTGATCGAGTTCGAGCGGCTCGGGCACCACCGCCCGCAGCTTCGCCGGATCGGTGCGATAGGTGATGATCAGGTATTCGCGGTTGACGAACCGGTACGGTCCCGGCGGATATGACGGGCTCGTCAGCGGCATCGCGAACGCCCGTTCGAGTACTTCTTTCTCGCGCATGTTTAAGTCCTCTTTGCGTTTGGTTTGACCAGTTGATTGTTATTCACGACCATCGCGTTCGAGATCGAACGTGTAGACGCCATCAAGACTTGTGGGGCGAGTAAGAACCTCGGGATGGCGCAGTGTGCGGACTGCGTCGTGATAGCCCGCACGCCAGTGATCCTGCATGGACAGACGGGAAAACTCGTAATCTTTCGAGGGACCTTCGTAATTCCGAGCCCGGTAGATCAGGTGGATGATGTTGTGGACCTTGTCGCTGGCCACCGACTTCAGGATCTTCAAATCCTCATTCTCCTCAAGATCGGCAGGCAACCTGCGCAGCAACGCATCGAGCGCACGCTGTACCCGGTGCACGCTCTTGAACTGACCAGTGCTTGCTCGAGTCCGGCTCGAAAACTGAATCTCCTTCTGACGGGTTGTGACTTCCGCCATGTTGCGCGGAAGCGCGCCTTGCGCGCTCCACAGGTCAACCTGGAAAGCGAGCGTATCCTTACGGCGGGGGTCGCTCTCGATTACCCACTGCAATGGCGTGTTCGACACGAGGCCGCCATCCCAGTAGTGCTCGCCATCAATCTCGACGGCGGGAAAGCCAGGTGGCAGTGCCCCGCTCGCCATGACATGCTCCGGGGCAATCTTGTGAGTGGTGGTATCGAAATAGACGAAGTTGCCGGTCCTCACATTGACCGCGCCCGCGCTGAATCGGGTCATCCCGGCGTTGAGCCGATCAAAGTCCACCAGGCGCTCCAACGTGTCCTTGAGTTGCTTGGTATCGTAGAAGCTGGTCGATGCCAGCGTGCCGCCCGGTTGCAACCACGGCATCAGCGGTCGCGCAGAAAAGAATCCTGCCGCGCCGAACGCCGCCGCCAGATTGGCGCTCATTTGATTGAGCAGATTGCGTGTGTCATCGCTTTGGGCGAGGTCGATGAATGGATTGCCCGACCAATGCCAGGGCGCGCTTGAAGTCACCTGCGTCCAGAACTCGCGGAGCCGATCGACACGGGAATTCGGCGGGTTGCCCGCAATGATCGCGGCATTGATCGCCCCGATCGAGATGCCGGCGATCCAGTCGGGATGAATATCCGCTTCCGCAAGCGCCTCGTAGACGCCTCCCTGATATGCCCCCAGCGCACCGCCGCCTTGCAAAAGTAAGGCGACGCACTCGAACGGGAGCCGTCGGTCTGCGGTCGTTAGTTGTAGTCGCGGCTGGAAATTCATTGCGTCCTCTCTGGTTGACGATCTGGGGCCATCCCCCGGGATCGTCGATTTCTGATGCTGAGCGAGTGTTCTGCCACCTGGAAAAGAGGGATTGACATTCCGTTCCCAGTAACTACACTACACCGTATAGTTTATATAAGCCACGGACCAGCAGCCCTGTCAAGGAGAATGGCTCACGCGCTCCGCTCACCCTTTGGTGAACGCGGCAAGTCGCTGAAATCGAACGCTACTTGCACAGGCCCGCTTCGAAACGAAACGCAAGATCAATCAGAGGAATAATCCAACATGATTTTGAGAAGCAGACGTCCCTGTATCGCAGCGCTGGCGGCATTGCTTTTCGCGACAAATGCCGCCGCGCAGGAAAATCACGGCGCCCTCGAGCAGCGGGCCGCGTGTGCGCCCAAGTTTTGACCCAGCAACAGGAGATATGAGATGGATATGTTCTACATTCCGGCGATTGCGTCGTTTTCGGGTTCAGCTTCCGGAACGCTGGCCTCGATCGTCACCGGCTGGATGACCCAGCGTCGCAAGGACCGCGTCCGCCATTCACTGCGGGCCACATCCCAGCGCGAAGAGCTCTACAGGAACTTCATCGAGGAAGCATCCAGACTGTATGCCGATGCCCTCGTCAACGATAAGTCCGAGGTTTCGAAGCTCGTCGACCTCTACGCTCTCATCGCGCGAATGAAAATCCTTTCGAGCGACGCCGTGATCGAAGCGGCCGAGAAGGCGGGGCGGTTGATCCTCGAGACCTATCTTTCCCCGAACCGAACATTCGTCGACCTGCCCGAGCTGATCAACGAGATGGATCCGTTGCGCGATTTCAGCGAGGCTTGCCGTCGCGAATTGCAAACCCCGCACGCGCGCTGAGGCTATCGACCATGCCGTTGTTTCAGTATTTCGGGTGGGTGGGAAGCTTTCTTCTCGCGGCGCTATTTGCTGCGAACTGGTGTTGCTCGGTGTCGATTGCACGTGCGCCGCTTTCTGACGTTCCGCTCGATCAGAAAATCAACATCCGGATCCATACGGACCATAAATGGCCTGAACGCGTGGTGTTCGACACGGCGAGTTCGAGTTTGCCGCGTGAAACGGAAGCATACCGCGATACTGACGTTGGCCGAAGCGAGACGCCTGCTCACGCAGAGCTCCAACCTTTCGACGCGTTCGCCGAGATGGCCATCCCCCTCGGGCCTGGTTTTCGACCACCCTGTTCCACCGACCAGGTTGCGGAGCCGGAGGCGTCATCGATTGAGAAAGGCGCGCCATTCCAAAATCGCGCGCGGTTGCCGATGACAGCGCGCAAGGACCCTACTTTCCCCAGTCGGCTTCGCAAGCCGCCAGGAAAAAGCTGATGCGCTCGCGGACGAAGGCGGGCAATTCACTGCGCAGCTCTTTCGCGCCCTCACCCATCAAAGCCCGCATCAGCATCGGAAGCAAAATCAGGTCCATGAAAATCTGCGCCGTGGCCAAGCTTCTTTTGGGCCCGAACGGGCCCTTGGCGCCGCGCGAAAGCGCATGGGTGGCATCGTTCAAGACATGGGACACGGCGGCCGCTGCCCGGTCTCGCCCGGCTTCGTGAACATGGCGACTTAAGGCCGGAAATCGTTCGGCTTCGGCGATCGTCGCGCGCGTGATGCCGATCGTATCGTCGATGAATCGTTGCACGACCTCGATGCCCAGGCTCGCGAGCCTGTCCTGCACCGAGCGCCCTTTGGGCGCAAAGCCCTCGAAATCCGTCAATCCTTCGATGACACGGGCTACAACCGCCTCGAACAGCGCCTCCTTCCCGGGGAAGTGAGCATAGATGGTCGGCTTGCTTGCCGGCGCCGCCTCCGCGATCTCGTCGAGACTGGCGCTTTGATAACCTCTCTTGAGGAATACCCGCTGGGCCGCATCAAGGATGCGCGTTTTCACGCCGCCTGCAAGGTCTTTGGGCGGCCTTCCCAGACGCGGCCGTTTCAAATCATTGCGCTTGTTCACCATCGGCTTCACTCCTGAGTTCACGATGCTGCGAGCGCCCGAGCTCACTGACAATTCCGGCTTGACACGTCTTTGGCGAGAGTGCAAGTAAAATAAACTATACGGTATAGTTTATATCAATCAGGAGACCGCTGTGCCCGTTTCCCTGCCCTATATGCCCGCCCTGGAGGGCCGAACCCTCCTGGACGAACTCAATCACCGCATCAAGAACGAGCTCGCCTCGGTCATCAACCTCGTCTCTTTCAAGGCGATCTGGACCGACAATGTCGAGGCCAAGGAAGAGCTGAGCAACGTCATCGACCTGCTTCACCAGCATGTCGAGGTCCACAGCATTTTGACAATGCCGGATCGCGATGGGCTCGTCGACGCCGGCGAACAGCTTCGCAAGCTGGGACTGGCGATGAGCCGTTGCAAGCTGGATCGCATGAACATCCGCCTCGTATTATCGGCTGAGACGCTGCCGATGGAGTCGGAGCGGGGCTGGCGCCTGGCGTTGGCCATCTACGAGCTGGTGACGAACGCGGTCCGCCACGCTTGCTTCGATGGCCGGGACGGTGAAATCAAGATCAGGCTGATGCGTGCCGGCTCCTGGGTGAACTGCCACGTCAGCGACAACGGATCAGGCGTGGGAAGGATCAAGCTCGGCCGCGGCCTGCGCATCGTCGGCGATCTGGTCATGAGCCTGGGCGGCCGGATCGACCGCACCTCCGGCCCAACATGGAACTCGTTCACCCTCGACTTTCCTCTGACGCAGCGCGAGCAGCGCGCCAACCGCGTGGTCGCCGCCCGCCGCCCCAGAACCGGTCGTCGATTGAAGCCCCAGCCGGCGCCGCTTGGCTCGCCCGTGGCGGATCATACGGCTCCTGTGATGACGGCTGCCACTACTAGATCTCTTCATACAGGCGATACGGCACCAGGCGCGACGTGGTCTGTCGTGGAAACTGATTGAGGTGCGGCGCTCCCTGCCGCCCCGGCTTGCACCGGGGCGCCCGTCTTTTGGCCGGCAGCAACTTACCCGTCGAGCCCGCTTTTGGGGCTTGACAGCACGTTAAATAAACTATACGGTGTAGTTTAATTAAAGCAGGAAATCGCCATGCACCGTTTTGTCCACCGCCCGTCCGCGCGAGCCGTTCCAAGGCCGATGCGTACCGCACTCGCGCTCGCGCTGTTGGCGGCGCCGCTGGGTGCCTGCAACGATCCCGCTGCCACGGCCGCCGAGCGTGCGGCGTTGGTGCGCACTGAGCTTGTGCAGCCGCGGGCCGGACAGGCTGCCGTGACGCTGACCGGCGAGGTCCAGGCCCGTTTCAGCGCAGACCTCTCCTTTCGCGTAAGCGGGCGCGTGCGGGCGCGCCTCGTGGACGTCGGTGTCCATGTCGAGGCTGGTGACCTGCTGGCCCTGCTCGATCCGGCAGAGCAGCAAGCCGATTTTGACGCCGCCACCGCAGGTGTAGCCGCGGCGGAGGCCCAGTTGCGCGTGGCCCAAGCGACCTTTGACCGGCAGAGCTATCTCCTGTCGAGCGGCTTCACCACCCGCACAGCCTACGACCAGGCGCAAGAGCAATTGCGAACCACACAAAGCACGCTTGAATCGGCGAAAACGGAGTTGGGAAAGACCCGCGAGGCGGTCGACGATACCGAACTGCACGCCCGCGCCGCGGGCGTGATTACGGCGCGAAACCTCGAGGTCGGGCAAGTCGTGCAGGCGACCCAATCGGTTTTCACGCTGGCGCAAGACGGCGAGCGCGATGCGATATTCGACGTCCCTGAAGCGATGTTCTTTGGTGACGTGGAGCACGGCCGCGTGTCGCTGGCGCTCGTCTCGGACTCTATTGTGACTGCCACAGGGCACGTCAGGGAGATATCGCCAGCCGTCGATCCCAAGAGCTCCACGATTCGCGTGAAAGTCGCGATCGAGGATCCTCCCTCCGCAATGATGCTAGGAAGCGCCATCGGGGGAACTGCCGGGACCACGCCGACCAGCGAGATAACGTTGCCGTGGTCCGCGCTGACAGGGATGGGCTCCAAGCCTGCGGTATGGATCGTCGACCCCAACACGAAAACGGTGTCGCTTAAGCCGGTGACGGTTGACGTTTACGAAGCCGGAGCGGTGCTGATCAAGGAAGGGCTGGAGGCTGGAGACCGCGTCGTCATCGACGGAGGCAAGCTGCTGAGCTCGGGCCAGCCCGTGACATTTGAGGGGGATCGATCATGAGGACGCAAATTTTCGTCGTCGCAAGCACCATCGCCTCGGCATTGGCGATGGCCGGATGCCAGCAGGAGGCGAAAGTGCCGGAGCCCGTGCGGCCCGTGCTGTCCATCATCCTGCAACCGGCTGCTTCTGGGAGCACGGTGGCGGTTGGTACCGTCCAGCCCCGCTATGAGCCGACTCTTGGCTGCAATCGAACCTACTTCCCTGGATCTCGCCGTGCGGTCAGCGAAAGCGGACCTTTCGAAGGCCGAGGCGCTGCTTGAAAACGCAATCGGGACCGAGGAGCGGAAACGGATACTGATCAAGACCGACGCCGCGACGAAGCAGATGCTTGACGATGCAGAGCAGGTGCGCGCGGGCGCACAAGCATCGACCGCCCGCGCCCGCGCAAACCTGAGCAAGGCCATCGAGCAGCTGGGTTATACCGAGGTTAAGGCCGATTTCGCCGGTGTCGTCACGGCCGTGAGCGCCGAAGTGGGACAAGTCGTCGCGCCGGGTCAGAGTGTGGTTGCCGTGGCACGGCCGGACATCCGGGAGGCCGTGGTCGATATCGGCGAGGACTTCCCCGTACCGTTGACAGTCGGCTTGCCATTCACCGTCGGCTTGCAGTTGCTTCCCGCCGTCGAGGTCCAGGGCCAAATTCGCGAAATCGCGCCGCAAGCCGATCAAGCGACGCGCATGCGCCGCGTTCGCATCGCCTTGAATGATCCGCCTGAAAGCTTCCGGCTCGGAAGCACCATTATCGCGAGGCTGAGCGATGATCCCAAGCCAGTTCTCCGCCTGCCCGCGTCCGCCGTCCTCAAAGAGGGCGCTGAGACTTTCGTCTGGGTCATCGACGCCCCCACAAGCACGGTTTCGCTGCAAAAGGTCGAGCTCTCCGATGACGAGAGAGGGATCCGGATCGCCAGCGGTCTCTCCACCGGTGCGCGCATCGTGACTGCCGGGATCCACAGCCTCAAGCCGGGACAACAAGTTCGCGTCGAACAGGAGACCGCCCCATGAAAACCTTCAACCTTTCCGACTGGGCCCTCGGGCATCGCTCCCTTGTGTGGTATTTCATGATCGCCTTTATGGTGGCGGGTCTGTTCGCATACCTGCAGTTGGGACGGCAGGAAGATCCTGATTTCACTATCAAGACCATGGTGATCGGGGCGCAATGGCCGGGCGCTTCGCCCGAGGAAATGACGCGACAGGTTACCGACAGGATCGAGAAGAAGCTCGAAGAGCTGGAGTCCCTCGACTATACCAAGAGCGTCACCGTTTCGGGCCAAACAACCGTTTTCGTCTATCTGCGCGACACAACGAAGGCCGCCGACGTCGCGCCGACCTGGGCGCGCGTCCGCAACATGATCGCGGACATCAAGGGCGATTTTCCGCAAGGGGTCGTAGGTCCCGGCTTCAACGACCGCTTCGGCGATGTCTTCGGCAACATCTACGCCTTCACAAGCGACGGTTTGAGCCAGCGGCAATTGCGCGATCGGGTCGAAGACATTCGTGCAAAAGTCCTGACGGTGCCAAACGTCGGCAAGGTCGACATTCTTGGGGCGCAGGAAGAGTTGATCTTCCTGGAGTTTTCGACACGGAAGATCGCGGCGCTCGGCCTCGACACCCGTGCCATCGTCTCCTCGCTGCAGGCGCAAAATGCCGTCGCGCCCTCCGGTGTGTTCCAGGAGGGACCGGAGCGCATCAGCGTGCGGGTCAACGGTCAGTTCGCATCCGAAGAAAGCCTGAAGGCAATCAATCTCAGGGTCAACAACCGGTTCTTCCCGCTGACGGATGTGGCAACCATCAGGCGCGGCTACGCCGATCCGCCGACAACGTTGCTTCGCTTCAACGGCGAGCCTGCCATCGCACTCGCAATCGGAATGAAGTCAGGCGCAAACTTGCTGAAATTCGGCGAGGCGCTGAAACAGGAAATGTCGAAGATTCTGGCCGAGCAGCCGATCGGCCTCGGAGTTCATCTCGTCGCTGACCAGCCGGTCGTTGTCGAGCACGCCGTGTCGGGCTTCACGGAAGCCCTGTTCGAGGCGGTGCTCATCGTGCTCGGGATCAGCTTCTTGAGCCTCGGCGTTCGCGCCGGCATGGTCGTCGCGATCGCGATACCCCTGGTTCTGGCGATCACCTTCGTGGTGATGGCATATGCCGGAATATCGCTGCAGCGCATTTCGCTCGGCGCCCTGATCATCGCGCTCGGCCTGCTGGTCGACGACGCCATGATCGCCGTTGAAATGATGGTGGCGCGACTGGAAGTGGGCGATCCCCTGGAGAAGGCCGCAACCCACGTTTACACCTCCACCGCCTTTCCGATGCTGACAGGAACGCTGGTCACCGTCGCCGGCTTCATCCCGATTGGCCTCAACACCAGCAACGCCGGCGAATTCACCTACACCTTGTTTGTGGTCATTGCTGTCTCGTTGCTCGTGTCATGGATTGTCGCGGTCCTGTTCACGCCCTTGCTTGGCGTCACAATCCTGCCAGCCAGGATCAAAGGGCATCATGAATCCAAAGGCCGGGTTGGGCAGACGTTCGCCCGCCTGCTACTGGTTTGCATGCGTCATCGCTGGGTTACCGTTGGGGTGACGGTCGCGGCCTTCGCGCTCGCTCTGTTCGGCATGAACTTCGTGCAGCAGCAGTTCTTTCCGTCGTCGGACCGTGCCGAACTGGTCATCGACTGGAACCTGCCTCAGAACGCA
>Ga0193751_1002826_pt1 | contig 10429 bp, 7 predicted proteins | sample L1c2metaG_FD_143050 | JGI IMG/M metagenome (GOLD analysis project Ga0193751, IMG submission 143050) | Soil microbial communities from a riparian zone of the East river system, Colorado, United States - L1c2 | ecosystem: Environmental > Terrestrial > Soil > Riparian zone | place: USA: East River...
GATGTACTGCGGCTCGTCCGTCAGCTGGTGATAGTCGCTGTGCCCGCCGGTCGTGATGAACGTGATCGGGATTCCATAACGGGCATACTCGTAGTGGTCGCTCCGGCAATAGATCTGTTCCGGATGTCCGGTGGCGTCAAAGGCGTAGTCGAACGTGAAGTTGTGCCTGCCGCTCTTGTTGACCGATTCGACGATGTCGCCTAGCTCGGTAGACAATCGGCGGCTCCCGATCAGCTCCACATAGTGGGGTCCACCGCCCGGAATGTCGGCACTCTCGCCTCGCCCGATCATGTCCATGTTGAGCTGCGCGACAATGGAGTCGCGGGGAATCGTTGGATGATCCGTAAACCACTGCGAGCCGTACAGGCCAAGCTCTTCACCGGTATGCCACACGAAGATCAGTGAGCGTTTCGGTTTCTCCCTGGCAAGCGCGAAGCTTTCCGCAACCTCGAGCAATCCAACCGACCCGGAGCCGTCGTCGTCGGCTCCGTTGTAAATCGAATCGAGTCTGGCTGGACGAAGCTGATGAAGACTGTCGACGTTGACATGAATCGACGCGCGCTCCTCGGCAGTCAGACCACTGCCCGGAAACTCCGTTCCTTCATGCGTCCTCGCGGCATAGATCCGCTCAGCCGCTTCGTTGTACGCTTTCAGTGAATCGTGATCCAGAGGTCCCTGCCGCCGCAATCCAAGGTGATCGTTATGAGCTCCGAGAGCGACGTATTCACCCCGAAGCTTCGGATCGCTTCCTCCGAGAATCGCGACAACGTTGCGCGCAGGAGCCGGTGTCGTCGCGAAACGAACGGTGCCATGGAATGTGCGGCCGAGTGTTCCCGGTCTCGCATTCGTGAGGGGGACTCCCAGGAGTTTCTGAACCGACGAAGCAGGCACCGCGAGTGTCAGTCGTGTGTGAACTGTATCCGCGTCACTGCGCATTCTCGTAGACCGGCCGGACGCGAAGCCACGCAAGCGCGCGAACTGATCGGGCTGAATCACCGTGATGACGGCGACCGCGCCGGGATATCGCTGACCCGCGGAGGCTCCGCTGCTCGTGACGAGAACCACCTTTCCCGTTGCCTGTGAGGCTGGGATGGATCGCGAGCTGTCTGTGGCGTCGCCCGCAAAAACCACCTGTCCGCCATCGAGAGACGCCGGAATTCCACTGATCCCAACGGGCAGCACATCGGTGCCCAGCACGATCGGCTCATCGTCCGCTTTCAGCGGCGAGCTCATGTCTACGGTTCGGGAAATGAGGGGCACCGACTGAAAGAACGTGCCGCTGTCGCCCGCGGGAACGAGACCGAGACGGCGTACTTCGCGCTCGATGTAAGCGGTGCCTCTCAGTCCGCCCGCTTCCCCAGCCCGCCGTCCCTGCATCGAGTCGTCGGCAAAGATGTAGAGGCGCGTCATCGCATCGTCGGCAGTGATGGCCTGCGTGGTGGGCTTGGGCGCGTGCTTCAAAGGCAGGCGTGTTTGTGCCGCGCCGACGGCAGGCGCGAGAAGAATGCCCGCGACGATCCCGCGGGTGAAAAATTCAATTGCTCGGGTCATGAATGGGAGTGGTGTTGGAAGACGTGCGGACAATAATTTACCCCGGTGTCGCGCCTGAGGTTCTACTTGACTGGTAGTTACTTGGCGGTGCGACTGAAGCCGTCGTGTTCGTCGAACAGCTGGAGCTTTTCTACGTGCATCCACTGGTGCACTTCTCCAATCCGCGTGAGCAGAGCGAGTATTTCCGGGTCGCCAACCTCAGCGCTCCGGGCCTTTGCCAGAAAGCGGCAACGATAATGATCGACGAGACTGACTGATCTGTCCGTCACCGGATAAACGGTGTTTCCGCGATTCGTTATTGCCTGCAACGCAAAACTCGTCCGGGCAGTGACTGCCGTGAGGTCGTCGCCCAGCTCCTGCGGCTGCAGTGTGCTCTCGATATAGACATCCACTCCGGTTACGCGGCGCGCCCGAACCGGCACTGACGCGACGTCATCTCTGCGCGGCGGCAACTTCACCGGCGCGTAATCGGCGCGCGGCCCGCCGTCGGAAACTTTTCCCAGATTCGAGATGACTGCGTCGGCAAATTCATCGGTGGTAAATGGTTTTACCGTGCCGGGCATGTCGGCGCTCCGAACGCCGCTCTCGAGCGTAACGAGAACCGCTTGCTCGATGTCGTTGGCGGCCTTTCCTTCTCCAATGTGCCTGAGCATCATCGCTGCGCTGAGGATGATCGCCGTTGGATTCGCCACGTTCTTTCCCGCGATGTCCGGGGCCGAGCCGTGAACGGCCTCGAAAATCGCGACGTCGCTGCCGATGTTGGCCGACGGAGCGAATCCGAGCCCGCCGGTCAAGCCTGAAGTGAGATCACTCAGAATGTCGCCATTCATATTCGTAGTCACGATGACGTCGAATTGCTCCGGCCGCATCGCGAGCTGGTGCGCGCAGTTGTCGATCAGAATGTGCTTCGCTTCGATCCCCGGATACTGTTTCGCTATTTCCTCGAAGGTGTGCTGGAGCATCCCTTCGGTGAGCTTCAGGATGTTCGACTTGGTTGCGCAGTGCACGCGCTTTCGCCCCGCGGCAATCGCGAACTCGAAGGCCAGCTCCACAATGCGTTCGCAACCAGCTCGCGTGATGATCTTGAGCGCCTCGGCGACGCCCGGCGTCTGCATGTACTCGATGCCGGTATAGAGATCTTCGACGTTCTCGCGGACGATGACGATGTCGAGCTTGCGGCCGGTAAATGGCGTTGTCACGCCGGGCAGCTCTCGCACAGGGCGGAGATTTCCGAAAGTCTCGAACAGCGTGCGGAGAGTTACGTTCGCCGATTTGTTGCCATGACCGATGGGTGTTTCGAGTGGCCCTTTGAGGACGACCTTCGTTTTCTCGATCGACTCGATGGTTTCCCGGGGCACACCCGACTCGACGCCGTCGGCGAACGCCACCGCTCCTGCCTGGCGGATCTCGGGGTCGATGTACACCGCTGTCGCGTCGATGACCTTGAGCGCTGCGGCGATGACTTCCGGGCCGATGCCGTCGCCCGGGATTACTGTAATTTTTCGTGATTCAAAGAACATGAGAAAAACCTAATTGAGCAATTGAGGGACCTGCGGGTTGAAATGAGTCTGTTATCCGAGGTGTCTGTAATCCGCACTTAGTCGTCGATCGTCAATTGAAGTTAGTCCTGGATCCGCAATGTGAGGGCCGCGCGTTGACCCCCCTCCGGGCGCGGGTTACTATGCTCACACGGCTTCGTCCAGGCGAAACCGCGTGTCGCGCGCGTAGCTCAGTTGGATAGAGCGTCGGCCTCCGGAGCCGAAGGTCGTGGGTTCGAATCCCGCCGCGCGCATGCCCCGGCCGTCAGAAGAAAATAGTGCTCCCGCCAAGTCCTTCGAACCTCGGATTGACCACGTTGTTGAAGATCGAGCCGAAGGAATAGCTGATCCCTATCCCCCCGAAGTAGCTGTAGCTGCTCGCGAGCTGACGGCGACGCACCAGAATGTCCTCGTCGCTGAGCTCACCCTTGGCGAGGTACAGCTGATCGCGAAGAAGCGAAACTCCCAAATACATGTTGACGCTGAAGCCCTTGAAGAGCCGCACGTCGAGGCTGTTGAACAAAACGGCGCTCTGCTTGCTGAAATCATCCAGGTACGCGCCACCTTCGAGAGAGGTGCTCACCGTTCCCCATGGCTGCCTCAGCGCCAGCGACGCCGTCAACGAATTGTGGGGTCGCACTTCCGACAGCTTGTCGAAGATCGTCGTATCCTCGTAGCGGAAGGAGTTCACGGCGACGGCGTACTGGAGCGTGAGAAGCCGTCGAGTGGATTCGGAATATGGGAAGAAATTGTACTCGATCGTCGGCGCGAAACTGAGGAACAGCTTCTGATTGAGATAACTCGAAGATGACGCGCTGACGCGCTCCCCCACGGACCAATGCGGCCCCACGCTTTTCACGAGCAGCTGGCTCGCTCCGTACGACCTGTGGAAGCTCCCGAACTTCGATCCGTCACTGAACTTGTAGCGGCTCTCGTCGTAGTTCACGTATCCAGACAGGCGCGATTTCCACGACGCGGAGATTCTGTTTGCGGAGGTGGAGCCGCGAAGGTACATGGAATGCTGCGACTCTTCGCCGTTGAAGTTTCCATTCAGGTTGACCGAGAACACCCAGAGATTCCACGGATCATTCGCGGCGCTGAGAATGGGCGCCGACAAGCCAACCGCTGCAGGCTGATAAGTGATCTGCAGCTGATCCGCGAGAGGCGTCCTGGCAACGTACCTGATCAATCCAAGCTTGATCGTACGAGCGAGCCCTTTCCGCTTGTCGTCATCGGTGGTCGATGGCGCGGCGGTGAAGTGGAGAGTGTCCGCTTTCCCCGCCAGCTCGCGGAGGCCGATGAAGGTGAGCGTGTATGCAGAGCCTCCACCTCCGGTTTCGTCGGCGGTGATCAGTATGTGGATGGAGGCATCCTGCCGGCTCCGCACGTAATCGACGAAAGGAATTTCCGTCCGGAAATAATCGAAGTCACAGCCGTTGGCCTGACAGTCTGCGAACACTCGGAGACGGGGTGGCCCGGATGGATTTTGACGCGCACGTCGGGAGCTGTCGGCTGCGGGTGAAGTGACTGGTGCAGGCGCAACGGGCCGGTCGGACGGTGGAGCAGTTGCGGTCGCCTGGGAAAATCTGATGACCCCGGTTCCCGGAGCTATGGGGACGGTAACGTCCCAGGTGTACGGCTTGCCTTGCCATGTGATCGTGTGGGTGGTCATGAAGCGGTAGGTCCCTGGACGTACCCACGCAGTCGCGATGCCCGCGTCATCTGTCACTATCGCGACCGTATCGCCATTCTCGGCGATGACGCTGATTCGCAGATTGGACACGGGGCGAGACAGCGTTCCGGGCTCGGTCATCCCGGCGACGACCTTGACGAGCACCCGCCCGGTCGGATCTGTGTCACCAGCCGCGCGAATTTGCGCGGCCGCCGAGTGGGACGCCGCGCCGAGTGCGGCGAAGAAAAGTCCAATGAGCAGGAGTCCGCGCTGGTGCATCTGAAACTCCCCATCGAAATTCAACCAGTCCTGGACGAATAATCTTCGTGCAACCTATGATGGACAGGCGAAACGGCAATCCATCCCGTACCTTTTAGAAATGTCCTCGCACGTTCAATGGAGTGATCTCAGGATTGGCCTCGGCGCCATCGTGACGATAACGGTGATAGTCTTCTCGATCCTGCTCTTCGCTCGGGTCGGCGCGCTGCATGGCGACACAAAAAAACTGTACGTCACGGCCCCGGACGTAACGGGTGTGCTCGCAGGAACTGAGGTCTGGGTTGCCGGCAAAAAGGTGGGGGCTGTCCACGATGTTCGGTTTCGCGGCATCTCCAGCGATACGCTTCAGCGTGTGTTGATCGAAACCGATATTCTAGCCGACAATTTTGCCCTCATCCGCAAGGATTCGAGAGCCGACGTCGGACCCGGCGGAACTCTCATCGGCAGTCCGGTCGTGTTCATCAAGCCGGGTACGCTGATAGCGCCGCCGATCAAAGAGGGAGATACCATTCGGTCGGCCACTTCCAGCCGGATCGCGGCCGTGGGATCGCAAATCGATACTCTCGTCAAGGATCTCGAGGCGTTGGGAAACAGCAGCGGAAAGCTGGTAGACAAGCTCGGTGATCCGACGAACACGGTTGGCGCATTGCGCACACGCGGAATCGAGCAGCTTGGCAAGTTCAGTGGAGTCATCTCGAGCTTCAGCGACAGGGCGACTCGCGGCAATGGCAGCCTCGGACTCGCTTATCGCAGCGATGCGGGCGTGCGGATCAAACGGGTGATGGCCGCGAAGGATTCAATCATGTTCCTGGTATCGTCGGGGAATGGAAGCGTCGGGCGGTTTCGGCGAGACTCGACATTGGCTCGTCATATCGCGAGTGTCCGCGCGGGTGTCGATTCGATTCGCGGGTTGATGTCACGCCCCGGCAATAGCGTGAGTAAGCTTCGCGCGGATACAACTCTGAAGAGTGAGATGGCGCGAGCGCGAGTGCAGCTGGACTCTATAATGAAGGACATCAAGAAACATCCCTCGAAGTACATCTCTTTCTGATTCATCAAGCCACCCTGTTCGGCAGCGGGCACAAAGGGGAAGAGTACGAAAGCTTGACCCATATTTCGTGCCTCATTAGCTTCGCCACTGTACATCCCCCTCCAAGTAACCATCGCAAGTAAGCCGTTCCTCGCGTTCGGCACTTTTTCTGTTCTCAGCTCGACCCTCCCGCCCTTCCCCGTGGACATCGCAGAGCTCAAGCGCAAATCCGTTAACGAGCTGCAGGACATGGCCGACGGTCTGAAGATTTCGGACGCCGCAGCCGTCAGCAAACCCGAGCTCATCTTCCGAATCGAGCAGAACCTTCTCGACTCCGACGTCGCTTTGCACGGCGAGGGAGTTCTCGAAATTCTGCCCGAGGGCTACGGCTTTCTGCGAAGTCAGGATTACAGCTATCTGGCCGGCCCCGACGACATCTACGTCTCGCCGTCGCAGATAAAGCGCTTCGGCCTCCTCACCGGCGATCTGGTCCGCGGGCAGGTGCGCCCGCCAAAGGCATGGGAGAAATATCTCGCTCTCCTCAAGGTGGAGAGCGTCAACGGGCTCGACCCCGAGATGGCAAAGTCGCGCGTCCCGTTCGATAATCTCCGGCCGCGCTATCCCGACACCCGGCTACGGCTCGAGTCGAAGGATGGCGATCTCTCGATGCGCGTGGTGGACATCTTCGCACCCATCGGAAAGGGCCAGCGCGGAATCATCGTCTCGCCGCCGCGGGCGGGCAAAACCATCCTGCTGCAGAAGATCGCCAACTCGATCTCCGAGAATCATCCCGAGGTGACGATCATCATGCTGTTGATCGATGAGCGTCCGGAAGAAGTCACCGAGATGATCGCAAGCACGATTCGGACGGAAGTGATCAGTTCGACTTTCGACGAGGGCGCCGCGCGTCACGTGCAGGTGGCCGACATGGTCCTCGAGAAAGCCAAGCGACTGGTGGAGAGCGGAAAGGACGTCGTCATTCTGCTCGACTCCCTCACCCGATTTGCGCGCGCGCACAATGCTGTCGCTCCCCAGTCGGGAAAGATTCTCTCCGGCGGCGTAGATGCCGCCGGGCTGCACAAGCCGAAGCGCTTCTTCGGCAGCGCTCGGAAAATAGATGGCGGCGGGTCGCTCACGATCATCGCCACGGCGCTCACCGAGACAGGATCACGGATGGACGACGTGATCTTCGAGGAGTTCAAGGGCACCGGAAACATGGAGCTCGTGCTCGATCGAAAAATCGCCGATCGCCGGGTGTTCCCGGCAATCGACATCTTCAAATCGGGAACGCGAAAGGAAGAGCTGCTTCTGTCGCAAGCCGAAATGAACCGCGTCTTTTTGCTGAGACAGTTTCTCTCGGATATGCCGGAAGCAGAAGCGATCGAGTTTCTTCTGCGACAAATGAAGAAGTCGAAGAACAACGCCGAGTTTTTCCAGCAGATGGCGCAGGGTTGAAGTGAAACCGGCGCTCGCGCGTTATCTGGGCGTTGATTACGGCGAGAAGCGTGTAGGCCTCGCACTCAGCGATCCCATCGGGATGATCGCGTCGCCGGCCGGCTTCATCGCGCGTCGCGCGGGAAAGCGTCCACCGGTGGCGGAGCTGGTCCGCCGCGCTGAAGCGCTGGAGGCGAAGGGATTCGTCCTCGGACTTCCGCTCGACGGCAATGGGAACGAGACCGCCAGAACGCGCGAGGTTCGCGCGGTGGGAGCAGAGCTGGAAAAGCGCACCGGGCTGCCTGTGCGGTATCTCGATGAGCGATATACGACTGCGGCGGCGCTGCGTACCGTGCGTGCCATGGGTGGCTCGACGCGCGGCCGAAAGGGTGACGTGGACGCCATGTCGGCGGCGATTCTTCTGCAGCAGTTGCTGGACATGCCCGAATGATTCATCGACGAAGGCTCGCTCTTTCCGTCGCTCTGGTGCTCATCATTTCGGCGTGCGGCACTCCGCGTGGCGCGGCGGTTCGGGTCATCGTTCCGAAAGGGGCAAGCTTTGCCACCGCCACCGATTCACTCGAGCGAGCGGGCATCGTTCGTTTCCCCTTCCTCTTCCGCATGTTCGCCCGCATCAAACGCGACGACAGGAACATCAAGCCCGGCACATATTTGCTCAAACACGGAACGCCGTGGAGCGATATTCTCAGTGCGCTCAACGGCGGGCGCGGGCTGGTCAACGCAGTCACTATTCCCGAAGGCTTTGCGCTGCAGCAGATAATACCGCTTCTCTCCCAGAGACTCGAAGTGCCTGTAGATTCGGTGAAGGCGGCTGTGAGCGACACGGCGCAGCTGGCGCGACTGGATATTCCGACGAAAACTCTCGAGGGATATCTCTTCCCCGACACGTACGCATTCCCCGAGGGAACGACTGCGCGACAAGCCGTAAGCGAGATGGTGAAGAGATTCGAGCGCGAGTGGAAACCCGAATGGAATTCGCGTCTCACAACGCTGGCCCTCAGCCGCAACGACATCGTGACACTCGCTTCGATTATCGAGAAGGAAGCCAGACGTCCGGAAGAGCGACCGGTTATTTCAGCCGTCTACCACAATCGACTGCGCGCGGGAATGCTCCTTCAGGCCGATCCAACCGTCCAGTACGCGCTCGGCCGTCATACTCCGCGTGTTCTATACAAGGATCTCAAAGTGAACTCGCCGTACAACACGTATATGCATGCCGGGCTTCCGCCGGGTCCTATCGCGTCGCCCGGAGGCCCCAGCCTGGTCGCCGCACTTTTTCCGGCGAACGTTTCGTATCGCTATTTCGTGGCTGACTCCGACGGCCATCACGAGTTTCGGACGACGCTCGCTGAGCACGACAGCGCAAGACGGATGGTGCGGTGATCGACGTCTCCATTCTGCGTTTGATCGCAATCACCGACAACATCCGCGACGGCAAGGAAGGGCTGATCGCTCGCGCCGCCGCCGCTGCGCATGGCGGCGCGACGTGCATCCAGCTTCGGCTCAAGGACGTTCCGCCTCGCGACCTTGTTGGAGTGGCGAGGGAGCTGGTGCTCGCAGTTGGTGTGCCCGTGCTCGTCAACGATCGCGCAGACGTGGCAATCGCTGCCGGTGCAGCCGGCGTCCACCTCGGCATCGATGACATTCCACCTGCGGCGATTCGCCAGATCGTCCCTCCCGATTTCATAATCGGCGTTTCTGTCGGTAACGATGCCGAAGTAGAGAATGCGGCGGGCGCCGACTATGCGGGCATCGGACCGTTCTTCATCACGGCCTCAAAGGGCGACGCTGGTACGCCACTTGGTCCCGAAGAGTTTGCGCGTCTTGCCGCTGCTGTGGGGATTCCGTCGGTTGCGGTTGGTGGAGTGACAGCTGAGAACGCCGCGATTGCTGTCGCGGCTGGTGCCGCTGGACTTGCGGTGATTGCAGGCGTGTTTGCTTCTAGCGACCCTGAGGGTGCCGCGCGACGCGTGAGGTCCGCCAGCGGAATCTGAGGTCGGGCACCGGATCGCCGATTCTTTTACCGTTCCGCCGGGGTTTTTTCGCTTGTGGGCGCTGCGACGCGACGAACGTTTCCTCAACGTATTTCATCACGAGCGGACTGAGAAAGAGGTCAACAAGGTCGGGCTCGAACTGAGTTCCCCGCCCTTCCAGAATTGCTTCCTGCGCAACGGCGATACTGCGCGCCTTGCTGTAACGCCGCGACCGCGTGATCGCATCGAATGTGTCGGCAATCGCGACGACTCTGCTTTCGATCGGGATTCTTCTCCCCTTCAGGTGTCGGGGGTAGCCGCTTCCATCCCACCGCTCGTGATGGCCAAGCACTCCCCGCGGAAGCTCCGGGTAAAATGGAGCGAGCGGAGCAAGCACGTCTGCACCGCGCTGCGGGTGCGTCATCACGGCGCGCCTCTCTGTCGGCGTGAGCTTGGTCTTCTCGTGGAAAATGTCCGAAAGCGCCTCGTGGATTTTGCCGATGTCATGAAACAGCGCGACTCGCTCGACGCTGCGGCTGGTCCGTTCATCGAAGCCGGCCGCGTCGCAAAGAATGAGAGAGTACGAGGCCACCCGACGCACATGCGAACCGGTAATGGCATCATTGGCGTCGATCGCATTCAGCAGCGTTTCAAGCGTTGCCGCGCCAAGTCGCTCGGCATGCATGCGCGCGCGCCTCTCGCGGATGAGTAATCCGCCGGCAACCAGTCCCAGAGAAAACGGAGCGAGCTTGAGCACTGAAGCACTCTTGGCAAGAAGTGTACATCGCGGCAGCCTGCGTCCCGCTGGAGTTACATTGAAAAAATGCGGGACTCCGCAAAGGTAACGGCGAAGGGAGCGAGACGGTGGGAGTCCGGCCATCCGTGGATTTACCGCAGTGACGTCTCGGAGCGCCCGGACTCCCAGCCGGGT
>Ga0193751_1002827_pt1 | contig 10429 bp, 11 predicted proteins | sample L1c2metaG_FD_143050 | JGI IMG/M metagenome (GOLD analysis project Ga0193751, IMG submission 143050) | Soil microbial communities from a riparian zone of the East river system, Colorado, United States - L1c2 | ecosystem: Environmental > Terrestrial > Soil > Riparian zone | place: USA: East River...
GGGGGATGACATTGCACTGGCCAAGCCGACGACGCTGCCGTACCACGCATCTCTGCGTTCGATCGTGCCAATCGATCACTTCGAGTTGATCTTCAACGGTCGTGTCGTCGCCAGTCATCGCCTTGACCGTGCGCGCACACAAGCCGATGTCACTGGCGACGTTGAGATTCCTGCCAGCGGTTGGCTACTCCTGCGCGCCTGGAACGATCACGCCGACCCGAAGGTACAAGACATCTATCCTTATGCCAGCACCAGCCCGGTCTACCTAACGGTTGATCGGCAGGCGCCCCGCTCGCCGGGGGACGCGGCCTATTTTGTCAGATGGCTTGATCGCCTGATCGCCGGCGCAACCGCCCGGAGCGACTACAACAGCGCGCAGGAAAAGCAGAACACGTTGCAATACCTGAGCGCGGCACGAACAGTGTTTCAAACACGAGTAGAAACAGCGCGCTCAACGGCGCTTAGGTAATAGGAGGTTCGAAATCCGTCCTCACCACGGTATCGCTAGGCTTCGAAGCGGTTAAGTTTTGCGCGCTCGCTTCGGTAACAAACCGCCCAAGCTCCGTCGCGTCCGCTTTTCAGCGCCTAGGGGATTCCTTCCTGCGTAGAAGGTTGATCGGTTGCGGCGCTTGTCACGTTCGCCTCACCAGCCGCTCTTTTGGCCGCCCACCGGGCTTTCATCGCGGCCGCGAGTTGCGCCCGACGTTCTGGTGAGAGATTAAGCTTTTTCTTCGCTTTCTTGACAGCGCCTGGTTTCTTCACTTCGGCGGTTTTCGCTGGAGGCTTCTTTTTGGTTGGCGTGGAAGGTTTGGCAGTCTGGCGAGCCGCTCGAGCGCGAGCGGCCGATTCCCGCCTGGCTTCCATCGCCTCCAGTTTCCGTTTCAGCTTGACCAGCTTCTTCGGACCTTCTCGCAGGCGCTTTTCGAGGCGCCGGATCTTTTTCCTTAAATTCTTCGGCTTCATGACATGTACTCCCGCCTTTGGTGAAGGCGAAACAATTGGATTTAGAGTTAACGACGAAATCTCACTGATGTCACCTCGTCATTTTGACCAGATCGATATCGATCAAGCGGCGGACGAACTGACGAAGCGTGGCTTAGGTGTAAAATTTACGAAGCGATCATCGAGGTGCTACTTTCTAGGTCTTCTTCGCTTCATTACGACCGAAACCAGCGGTGCTGAAGAGACGCCGAAATCCAGTCTTCCGCCGCACCGACTTGATCGGCATCATTTCAACATGAACCCGAATTATGTTTATGCTTTCGCAGTTGGAATCGGAGTCGTCGCTGGTTTGCGTTCGCTTACCGCGCCTGCCGCGGTGAGTTGGGCCGCCCATCTCAGTTGGTTGAACCTGCACAGTTCGCCCCTTGCGTTTATGGGATCGACGGTCGCAGTCGCGATATGTTCGCTGCTGGCGATTGGTGAATTGATCGCCGACAAAATGCCCAAGACTCCGAGGCGCACTTCGCTTGTGCCCTTGATCGCGCGCATTCTCATGGGAGGCCTTTGCGGTGCGTCTCTTTGCGCGTCGGCCAATCAGTCGTTACTCATCGGTGCTCTGTTGGGCGGAACGGGCGCAGTGATCGGAGCATTTGGAGGTTACGAAATCCGGAGACGCTTGGTGAGCAAACTAAACACAAAAGACATCTTCATCGCCATATCCGAAGACTTGATCACAATCGGCCTGGCTTGCTTTCTCGTCTCGCGGTAGGACTCGCTGATTCTCAACTCTTAACGTCTGCCAGTCCGGGTCCTCCCGTGTTACATTCCGACGCATGAAAACGAACCGGATCGAAGCGTTCAGCGATGGCGTTATGGCCATTCTCATTACCATCATGGTTTTAGAGTTGAAGGCGCCGCACGATCCGACAACAGCTTCGTTGGCGAAAATGTGGCCAACCTTTTTTGCCTATGTTCTGAGCTTCATCATCATCGCTATCTACTGGGTCAATCATCATCATCTCATCCACCTCGTGACCCGCGTCGACTCGGTCGTTCTTTGGGCAAACATCAATCTGCTATTTTGGATCTCGCTCATCCCCTGGGTCACGGTTTATCTCGGCGACAATCACGCGCTGCCATTTCCGGTCGCGCTTTATGCCGCCGTCTCGACTACGGGCGCCATTTCTTTTTTCCTACTGCGCGCATCGATCGCCCGTCATCATCACGAACACGAGTTCAAGCGGTTGAACAAAAAAATGGCGCGCAAAAACCTCTTCGCCATTTTCATCTATATCGCGGCCATCGTCGCCGCGTTCATCTACACGCCGCTCGCCCTGGTCATGATCGCGTTGCCGGCAATGATGTATTTCTTGCCGGAACGTACGCTCGAGAAATTCGAGCACTACGTCTGATCTCGCAAAACGCTTTCTACTCTAGCCGTTCTACCTTCTCCTTTTGATCGGCCTTGCTCTGTCGGGCGTTTCCGCCTCCTCGCCCCCACTGACTTCTGACTTCCTATCTCCGACCTCTGACCACAGGATTGCCCCATGAAGCATTTTTTTCTGGCTTGTCTTTTCCCGATGCTGCTAACAGCTCAGAGCATGCAGTTGACTGAACAGTTGGGTAAGACTGTGCTTTATGGCGATATCGCTCTTTCCCCCAATGGCACACACGTCGCGTGGGTGCAGTCCACCGCCGTAACAACATTAAAGCAGACCTATATTCGTGAAACATCCGGAAGTGCATCGGCAGCGATGGTCAACATCGCGACCACTGGCGAGAGGACCGACTTCGATCCCGCCTGGTCTCCCGATTCCAAGACGCTCGCAGTTTTTTCCAGCGCCGGAGAGAAAGAACAGCGGCAACTCTGGACGGTGAATGCTGATGGTTCCAACCCAAAAACCGTTACACATCTCAAGGGATACGCGGCACGTCCTCGTTGGTCGCACAATGGAAAACAGATTGCCTTCTTATATATAGAAGGCGCGGGTGGCGGTGGCCCGTTAATGGCCGCGCCCACTACCACTGGCGTGGTCGACACCGCCATTCATAACCAGCGGATTACTATCTTGGATGTTGCCACCGGCCAGCTCCGGCAGGTTTCGCCGGCGAATCTTCACATCTACGATTACGATTGGTCTCCCGACGACAAAACGTTTGTAACAACAGCCGCTGCAGGCCCAGGCGATAACAATTGGTGGATCGCTCAGATTTACACCATCGATATCGCAAAAGGAAACGCTACCTCCATCTACAAACCTTCTCTTCAAGTCGCGGTTCCGCGTTGGTCGCCAGATGGCAAATCGATCGCGTTCATCGAAGGTTTGATGAGCGATGAGGGATTCCACGGTGGTGACCTTTTCACCGTCTCCGCCGCCGGACACGATGCCGTAAATCGGACGCAAGATCGCAAGAGCTCGGTCAGTTCTCTTTTCTGGCAGACGCCAGATCGCATCCTGTTCACGGAATATGTCGGAGGCGGAAGCGCGATCTCTGAACTGACGGTCGCCAACAACTCCGTGCGGACAATCTGGAAAGGCGCCGAAGGCCTTTACGCTTTCGGCAATTTTCCTGATTTTGCTGTTTCTAAAGATGCCAAAGTTTTCTCCATTATTCGCAACAGTTATGAAACGCCGCCTGAAGTTTGGGCCGGGCCGGCCGGTGAATGGCGACAACTGACCGCCAACAACTCGGCTCAAAGTCCCGCATGGGGTAAGGCCGAGAATCTTGAGTGGACGAACGACGGCTTCAGCATTCAGGGATGGGTTCTGCCGCCCGCGAAAGTGGAGCCTGGCAAAAAATATCCGATGGTTGTGTTGATCCATGGTGGACCTTCCAGCGTAACGACGCCCGAATGGCCGGCTGGTTTTGGCATGTCGAGAGCGATCGTCGCCGCTCTTTCATCACGCGGTTACTATGTCCTTTTGCCAAATCCGCGCGGTAGCTACGGCCAGGGAGAAAATTTCACACGCGCCAACGTAAAAGACTTCGGGGGCGGCGATCTTCGCGACACTCTCGCCGGAATCGACACCGCTATCGCAAAGTATCCGATCGACCCTGCGCGCCTGGGCGTGACCGGCTGGAGTTACGGCGGGTTCATGACCATGTGGACAGTCACGCAAACCAACCGTTTCCGTGGCGCGGTCGCGGGTGCCGGCATTGCCAATTGGCAAAGTTATTATGGCCAGAACCTGATCGATCAATGGATGATCCCCTTCTTTCGTTCATCAGTTTATGATGATCCGGGCGTTTACGAAAAAAGTTCGCCCATTCACTTCATCAAGAAGGTAAAGACCCCCACCCTGGTCATCGTGGGCGAGCGCGACGCCGAATGTCCCGCCCCGCAGTCCCAAGAATTCTGGCACGCTCTGAAGGCGCTCGGTGTCCCGACCCAGCTTGTTATTTATCCCGGCGAAGGCCACCTCTTTCTAAAGCCGGAGAACCAAACCGATAGGCTCGATCGCACAGTCGCATGGTTCGACAAATACTTGCAGTAACCACCGCGTCTGATCTCTGATCTCTGGCCTCTGTCTTCTGACGTCTGATTCCTTTCTACTTTAGACTTTCTACTTCCTACTTTTCTTTCGTCTTCACAAAGCCCCGGACGAGCTGCGTAATCTGATCCGCTGCGGTATCGAGCGCGAAATGACCCGCATTGAGGATGTGGACTTCGGCCTTCGGCACGTCCTTGCGGTAGCGTTCCGGCTCCCCAAGGTCGAACGAGAGATCATACTTACCCCAAATCACTAGCAGCCGAGGCTGCTTCTCGCGCATCCAAGCCTGCCACTTGGGGTAGGCGTCGATGTTCGTGCGATAGTCGTAGAAGAGGTCGCTTTGAATGTCGGCCTGGCCCGGCTGGTTGAGAAAAGCAAATTCATCGGTCCAAAGATCCGGGTCATAGCGTTCCACGTTGGGATCGTTCCCGACATGGCGCGTCCGCGTCGTCGCCAGCGACAGGAGATTTGTCCGCAGCGCGCTTTCGTTAGCCGCGCGATCGGCCCAAAAGGCCCGCCGTGTCTTCCAATTCGCTCCCAAACCTTCGTTGTGCGCCACCGCATCCTGGACGATGAGAGCCTCGATCCGGTCCGAATGGGCCAGGGCCATGCGAAAACCCACCGGGCCGCCGTAATCCTGCATGTAAAGAGTAAAACGCGAGAGCCCGAGCGCTTCGGTGAAGTGATTCATGATCTCGGCGTAGTGATCGAACGTGTACGCGAATTTTTTCGGACCCGGCCACTCGCTATGTCCGAACCCCGGGTAATCGGGCGCGACAAGATGATAGCGATCGGAAAGGCGGGCCAAGAGAGGCTCGAACATCCGCGATGAAGAGGGAAGTCCGTGCAGCAGGAGAAGCGTCGGCGCGTCCTTCGGGCCGGCCTCTCTATAAAAGATGGAGAGCCCATCTATCTTTGTCGTGCGATAAAAAGTCGGGTGTTCCATTGGACGTTCCTTTCCTTGTGCGAGCAATTGAAATGATGCAAGCATTGCAGAACCCAGCAACGCCATGCGGGAGACCTTCAAGCATCGGAGGGTAACAATGAGATTGGCGGTAAACATATGAACTCCGATCATTATTTCTCCCTTGTCTCCAAATCTCTCAACTCTCAACTCTCACCCTCAACTTTCCCCAGCCACCTCAAAGATCACCTCCAGCTCGACCGGGGTGCCAAGCGGAAGGCTTGCCACGCCATACACCAGGCGGCAAGGGCTCTTCTCTTTTCCGAAGACGTCTTGCAGCAACTCCGAAGCGGCGTCAGCGACTTTCGGCTGATCGCGGACATCTCCCGAAGTGGCGACCGACACGCCGAGCCGGACGATCCGCGTCACTTTGTCGAGCGATCCCAAATGTTTTCTCGCGACAGCGAGGACGTTGAGCGCCGCGAGATGAGCCGCCTTGCGCCCCGCTTCCACATCGAGCTCCGCGCCGACGCGCCCAACGAATTTCGCATCGCGACCTTCCGTGGGAAGCATTCCGGTCAGAAAAAGCAGATTGCCCGTCTGGACCGCTTCGACATAGGTGCCGAACGGTTCAGGCGGCTTCGGAAGCTTGATGCCAAGTTCTTTTAACCGCTGCTCGGCGCTAGCGGGTCGAGAGTTTTCGTCGGTTACCATTTGCCAATGTGCGCACCGCCGTCCACGTGCAGCACCTCCCCTGTGATGTGGCGAGCTTCTGTCAGATAAACGACAGCGCTGGCAATGTCCTCAACGGTGGAGATTGTGCCCATCGGGTTTAGCGTTTTTAGAGAATCCTCCGGATCCTCGGCGTGAAGCGGTGTGTCGACGACTCCGGGAGCCACGGCGTTGAATCGAATATGCTCTTTCGCGTATTCCATCGCCAGACTCCGCGTGACAGCGTTCAGGCCACCTTTAGTGATCATAGAAAGAGAAGCGGGGTCGCCAGCAATTGGATTATCGACTAGCGCGGCGCTGATGCTCACGATGCTGCCGCCTCTCTTTTGTGCCTGCATTTGTTTAACCGCAAGCTGCGTGATGTAAATGAAGCCTGCGAGATTGGTCGAGACGAGAGTGCGAAAGTCGTCTGCCGTGTAATCCGTGAACGGCTTCACTAAGAAGATGCCGGCGTTCGCGACGACGGCATCGATCGAGCCGAACTTCTTGATGGCAAGCTCTGCGACTTTCTGCGCCGTTTCGAATTGACCTATGTCGCCGTCGATCAAAGCGAGATGGTCGGAAGCGGACAGCTCCTTCGATTTCGTCGCGTTCCGCGCGGTTCCTACAACGTTGTAACCGCGCGCGAGAAACGCTTGGACAATTCCGGCGCCAATGCCTTGCGACGCTCCAGTGACGATCACCGTCTTCCAACTGCGCTCCATTAAATTAGCGCAGCGATTTGAACGCCGCGCGAAGCTCCGTGACGAAGAATTGCGGCTGCTCCCAGGCCGCAAAGTGTCCGCCTTTTGGGAGCCGGTTGTAATGGATGAGCTTGGGATAGGCTTTTTCCGCCCAACTCCGCGGCGGTACATCGATATCATCCGGAAAGGCGCTCACGGCCACCGCGATGGCGACATGTTTCGGGGCGAAAAAGGCGAGCTTGTTTTCCCAGTAGAGACGAGCCGACGAAACGCCCGTGTTCGTCAGCCAGTAGAGGGTGATGTTGTCGAGGATGTCGTCTCGCGTCAGGCCCTCAGGTTTACCGTCAAAGACGCGGGCAATGAGTTCGTAGCTGCGTATGTCATGGTCAATTATCCAGGCGGCTAAGCCGACGGGTGAATCCGCAATCCCGTAAAGGGTCTGTGGGTGGTTCCCCATCTCCTGAGCGTAGGCGAGGCCTTTTGTGTAGAAGAAGGCGAGCTGATCGTACGCCTGCCGCTCGTCGGCTGACAGGCCGGACGGCGGTGGGGCGCCAACGAAGGCCGCTTTGTCAATTTCGGGTGGAACCGCACCAGCCATATTGGTGTGAATACCAAGCAATTCCGGAGGCGCTTCTACCCCCATCAGATCGGTGATAAGCGCACCCCAATCGCCGCCTTGCGCGACAAATTTCGTGTATCCAAGGCGCTTCATCAGAACTATCCCGGCACGTGCGATCCGCACGGGGTCCCAGCCGGTCGTGGTCGGCTTGCCGGAAAACCCGTAGCCCGGCATCGACGGAATCACGACATCAAAAGCATCTTCGGCCTTTCCACCATGGGCCACAGGATCAGTCAGTGGAGCGATGATCTTCAGCTGCTCAATAATCGAACCGGGCCAGCCGTGCGTGATGATGATCGGTAACGCATTCGCATTTTTCGACCGAACGTGAATAAAGTGGATGTCCAGCCCATCGATCTTGGTGACGAATTGCGGCAGCGCGTTGAGCTTTGCCTCGCACTTGCGCCAATCGTAGTCCGTCGCCCAATAGCGTGCGAGTTTCTGCATCGTCGCGAGCTGCACGCCTTGCGTTGTATCCGTGACAGTCTCCTTGTCTGGCCACCGCGTCGCCGCGATGCGTTTGCGCATATCGGCGAGTGCCTCTTTCGAAGCGCTAAACTTAAACGGACGAATTGCTTTGTCGTCGGACGTCGCGCCGCCGGAAGCGGCGGGCGACGGGCTCTGCGCCCAGCAAAGCGAAGTGAAGCCGAGAGCGGCAATGAGAATGGGAAGCGTTATTTTCATGACGGCCTTTCGTGTTGAGCTGTTACCGCTAAGATTTACTTCCGTGCTGCGCCTTGCGCAGCCTTTTCGATGAGAGCGGCCACAGCCTTCGGCTGCGACACGTACACGGCGTGGCTGCCTTTAACCTCGACAACTGTTGCGCCGGTGCGTTTAGACATCATTCGTTGGGCGTCAGGCGGAATCATTCTGTCCTCAGTGGTGAGCAAGTACCAGGTTGGTTTTGTTTTCCATGCCGGTTCACTGATCTTGCCGTTGAGTGCCTCCGCGCCCCAAGGGACCTGAGAATCAGCCATGAAAGCGGCCGCGTCTGGTTTCACATCTCCGGCGAATGAAGCTGGAAACTTTGCCTTATCGAGAAAGAGATATCCATCCTGCGGCGGCAGAATCGGCGGCTGAGGAGCGCCTGGCGGTGGGTTCGCTATGAGAGTGGATACAGACTCGCCCTTGTCCGGAGCGAATGCGGCCACATAAACCAGCCCGACAACTTTCGGGTCATTGCCCGCTTCGGTAATTACGGCGCCGCCGTACGAGTGGCCGACAAGGATCACTGGTCCGTTCTGGTTGGCGATGGTTCGTTTGGTGACCGCAACATCATCCCCAAGCGAAATGGTCGGATTCTGAACCACCGCGACCGTATAGCCGGCTTTCTTCAGGATTTTGTAAACGCCTTCCCACCCGGATCCGTCCACGAAACCGCCGTGGACCAGAACAACATTCTTCACTGCAGCCGATCGGCCTGTTTGGGCGATAACGCTTCCTCCGAAGCCGAGCATGCATGTGATGATCGGCAGCAAACCCAGAATGATATGCTGTTTTTTGATTTCCGCTGCTACCCGAAAATAGCTCGGGATGTTTCGAGAGCTTTTCATAACTAAGACCTCAAGTTATGCGGGCGGGCCCTTCGCTCGCGGTTTACCCGGCAGGAAGCGGGTCAGGTGGAGCTCTTTGTGGGGAGACGCCTAACGGACTTGGCCTGACGGAACCTCTCTAAAATGTAATGCCAAGTAAAGTCACAATTTTGTTACGGAAAAGCGGGAGGGAGCCGAAATTTATCTCAACTGCGAGCTCGTTTCCTTTGTCGTCAGCTTGAGCCCGTCTTTCCTTCGCGCACCGCTTGCAAATCGGAGGCGACCCCCTGCAGACGGGAAATAATCTCGTCCAGACTGCCCGCAGATTCTCCAGACGGACCCTCAGCCGCATCGCGGGCCGCGAGCGCATCTTTCAATTCCTGCAGATCGCTTCTCAGCTCGATATTTGCGATCACCAGCCGGCTTAAAATTTCCAACGCTCTCTTCTGCGTGTCACTCAGCGCGTGAGGTTGGCGGTCCATCACGCACAAAGTGCCCAGCAGGTGACCATCGCGCGCCGCCAAAGGCGCCCCCGCATAAAATCGAATGTGCGTTTCGCCCGTCACGAACGAGTTTTGTGCGAAACGTTCGTCCTTCGCCGCATCCGGAACCACGAACATCTCCGGTTGCATGATCGCGTGGGTGCAAAATGCCTGTGCCCGGGGAGTCTCTTGCATATCGAGCCCGAACCGCGATTTGAACCATTGCCGATTGGTATCGATCAAACTAATCAATGAAATCGGCGCATCGCAAATGAGGGCCGCTAGCTGGGTCAGTTCGTCGAAACGCTGCTCCGGTTTGGTATCGAGAATCTTGTACGAGCGCAGCGTCCGCAATCTCTCGGCTTCGTTTGCCGGCACCGGATAACTCATTGGCTCATCTTAAAGAGAACGAATGAGAGAGAAAATACTGATTTCTAACTCCCTGCTCCTTGCTCCCGCGGTTTTGGTTTTTACTTTTTACTTCCTAATTCCTAATTTTTACTTTCGAGAAGGTCGCGAAAATTCTTAGACAGGATTCACACGATTGATCGAGCCAGTAAATGGCGATATCCTTGAACCGTGACAGCGCAGCAAATTATCGAGGAAATCAAACGGCTTGATCCGAAAGAACAACTGGGCGTGATCCGTTTTGCCTATCAACTCGATGCTGAGCGCCAACTCAGCGGCCAGGAGCTGTCGAAGCTGGCGGCGCGCATGACCAAAACGGATGACGCTGTTGAAGCGGCAACGATTCGCGAAGCAATTGTTCGCGGCTTCTACGGCGAACAAAAGCCGCATGCCTAAAATCCGGCGGCAGAATCTTCCGCCGGCTCTGCTCAATCATCTGCTCGATCGCATCCGCTCGCGGGAAATCTCCGCGGAACAACTCGGGTTGTTTGCCGATTGGCTCGACACCGAACCGGAAGTGCCGAACGAGTATTGGTTCAAACGTTTTCCGAGTATGACCGCCTGTGGCGAGGGCGAGTTGGTGAAAACGTTTTTAACTGCCAATCAGCCGCCGATCGGCACCGAGGTTCGCTG
>Ga0193751_1002828_pt1 | contig 10429 bp, 6 predicted proteins | sample L1c2metaG_FD_143050 | JGI IMG/M metagenome (GOLD analysis project Ga0193751, IMG submission 143050) | Soil microbial communities from a riparian zone of the East river system, Colorado, United States - L1c2 | ecosystem: Environmental > Terrestrial > Soil > Riparian zone | place: USA: East River...
GTGAAAATTGACGAACGCTCCATGCGGGAAACCGATCTACTCGCCTTCGAGATCGGAATACATGCCGGGAATCCCGCCGGTGTGATGTGCTCCTACAATCGCGTAAACGGCGACTATGCCTGCGAGAATAAGTATCTGCTCAGTGACATTCTGAAGAAGGACTGGAAGTTTCCCGGCTTTGTCTTGTCCGACTGGGGAGGGGCGCACAGCATCGCCAAGGCCTCGGCCGCCGGAATGGATCACGAGCAGCCCAACGAATACTTCTACGGAGAGGCGCTCAAGAAAGCGGTCGAATCGGGACAGGTTCCAATGGCCGAAGTGGACGATCACGTTCACCGCATCGTGCGTGCCATGTTCGCTACCGGCGTGATTGACGATCCTCCGCAAAAAAGCGTCGTTGATGTTATGGCTGGTTTTGAGATTGCCCGGCACATCGAGGAACAAAGCATAGTGTTGTTGAAAAACGATAAACAGCAGTTGCCGCTGGATCCTTCCCGGCTGAAGTCTATCGCCGTTATCGGCGGACATGCGGACGTGGGCATGCTGTCCGGCGGAGGTTCCGCGCAAGTAGATCCGCCAGGAGGAAACGCCATCATGCCTGCGGGACAACGCGCGACCCGCTGGGGCGTTGCAGTCTGGTTTCCAACTTCACCGTTGAAGGCGATCCGCGCGAAGGCGCCGGGCGCGAAGGTGGAATACGATCCGGGAACAGATCTCAACTCAGCGGCAGCCTTGGCCAAAAACGCGGACGTAGCTATCGTTTTCGTTTCGCGGTGGGAGAGCGAAGGGCGCGACTCAGACAGTCTCTCGCTGCCCGACAATCAGGATGACTTGGTCGCAAAAGTAGCTGCCGCCAATCCCAACACCACTGTGGTGCTGGAAACGGGAAATCCGGTCGCTATGCCGTGGGTGGACAATGTGAATGCGATCGTAGAGGCATGGTTTGCCGGAAGCAGCGGCCACAAAGCTTTGGCCAACATTCTTTTTGGGGATGTGAATCCCAGCGGGAAATTGCCGATTACTTTTCCCCGGAGCGAGCCCGACCTTCCTCACTTGAGTATCGTAAAGCCGCCGCCGAATAACGAGCCGCCGGCGGGGCCCGATCGCTGGAAAAGAATTTTGGAAGGTTTGCCCGCCTTTCAAACTAACTATGACGAAGGATTGAAGGTTGGATACAAATGGTATGACGCGGAAAAGAAGCCGGTGCTGTTTGCGTTCGGTCACGGCCTTTCCTATACCAGTTACGCCTATTCCAACTTGAAGGTGACCGCGGGTGAGCGCGTGGCCGTGAGTTTCACGGTGAAGAACACCGGCAGCCGCGCGGGAACGGAAATAGCCGAGGTCTATGCCGGGCTGCCCCCGAGTGCCGGCGAGCCTCCCAAACGGCTGGTTGGCTGGAGCCGGGTGAAGCTGGACCCAGGCGAGAGCAAGGATGTGTCTGTGGAACTGGATGCGTGGTTTCTTTCTGTTTTCGACGCAGCGCATCATGCATGGTCGCGCCCCCCAGGGGGATACACGATTATGGTGGGCGGTTCGTCAGTGGATCTTCCACTGCGGGAGAAGATCACCCTGGAATAGCCTCTTAATGTTGTGGAGCGCGCCGAGGGCGGCTCTTGGCCTACCTACCGCCAACTCGTCTGGAATCGCAAAAGAGGGAAGCGCTTGGCATAGAAGCCGGATTCGCCGATTCCGGCTGCCATGGCCAAGAACGCCCCTTCAGAGTCCGGAGTCGCAATTGGGTAAGGATCTCGATCGCGTGCTAGAAATCATTTCGGAACGCTATGGACCTCGAGCAAAAGGGCGGCGGCCGGTACTCAAGCCGTTGCAGCAAGCGACATCGACCGTAGGGGAATGTGTTGTTCGTTACCAGCCAGTACCTGAGAGGTACGTGCGTATTGCGTGTCCCCCCATCTGGCAATCGCGTCGGGCAGGAATAGCGTCCGGGTACGTGCCCGGTGGCCGTGGGCTTTTCCTGTGGTTGCTGGTATCTCTGGTCCAGGTTAGGGCTTCCAGTGTTGGGGGGGAGTTGGATGCGGTGTAAGCTCCCTGGCATGGGCTGAGATCGGTGGGCGAGGAACGTTGTTTTCTGGACGCGCAACCGCTGCATTGCCGCGATTCTCAGCAGCATGATAGGGCGCTCCTGCCTTTTTAGCGGGTACAGCCTCGCGAATGGAATCGTGATCAGAGCAATCCCGACTAGCGCAAGAACGAGAACACGCATTTTTGTTTAATCGCTCGACTTCACTTCTCTATAAACCCGGGCTTCTCTTCTGGATTTCCTTGAACCAGCCTTTGCCTAGCATCATCCACACAACAACCAAAACCTGAATTCAAGCTTAGCACCATGTCGCAAGCAGGAGTGACGTTGCTCCACGGCGGACATTTTCGCTCTCAATTTCGGCGGCACGCCACGCCTGCACGTCGGCTAAAATGCTGGAACAAACGTTTGAGCTGTATTAAATTGATTCCTGCATTCGCCAGCAATCTTCGCGTTTCTGGCAGGAGACCTACCATGAATCGGCTGCTCACTTGCTTCAGTGGATTTCTCTTTTGTATTTTCAGCTTGAGTGCCCAGGGTCAAGCTCAGCAAAATACCAGCAGCGCAGCTCCCACTTCCACCATTCGTTCGACCGCGCAGGCAGTGGTACTCGATATGGCGTTCCGCGATAAGAAAGGCAGAGCGATCCGCGATATCCGGGCAGAGGAAATCCATATTTCAGAGGATGGCGTCGAGCAGAAGCTGACATCCTACCGGTTGGTGGAGGGGAATATGCTATCCGGAAACGTGTTCCGTCTCATATTGCCAAATTGTCCCAACGGCGGCGGCTTTGGTAGCAGCCGATGTCTATGTTTCCGGATTTGAGTCGTGGTAAGCCTTCAAGGTCCAGTTCTCCTGCAGGCACTCCGTCGTCGTGCCAGCAGCCATCGCGGGAGAATCTGATCGCACATGAAAGTCCTTACGTGCCGGTCACATTCGGAGTGCGGTGGTAGCTCCGGGCGAAGCAGCAAGGCGCGCTTTCATTTTGCGGGAGCCGGGTCTAAGGCCCCCGCCGAAGTTGAGAACACTTTTTCAGGAATAGCCACATTTGGACGCGCACTCCGAATCTGAACGCTGAAACGTCCCGTGGGAGTTGCTGACGTCCATTGGAACGGAACCTTCACTGCACCGATTTTGCGATAGTCGGAATAATCAGTCTGGGTTGGATTCAACCCCAGCGCGGACGGCAAGTAATGAACAATTCGCAACAATAATCCGCTGCTTGCGCCGAAGTACATCTCGACGGGCGGAAAGCCAGGTCTCTCACCCGAAAGCAAGACTGCGTCTTTGCTGCCTAGCTTGGAGGTCCCTGCAAATTTGATCTCCGGAAAAATCCGGTTCAGGTCCAGGGCGAATTGAAGATCAGCATCCATGCGTGCGGCGTCAACTTCTCCCGACGTCATCGGACGTGCAGGGTGTCCTGGCAAGGTGATCGACCCAGAAGTGCCGTCGAAGACTGTAATTCGGTCGGCGCCGGGAAAATGAATGAGGGCGGCACTTCGACTCGGTTTCGTCAGGTAAAGGTCTATTGGAAATTCACGAGCGTCGGAGTGGAAAGTTCCTCCTTCTTCCAGGCTATTCAGCCCGGCGATTGCATCCCCTCCTCCCAACGCCGTGATGAATTTGGTAATGACAACCGCCGGAGAGGGTTGGTTTGAGGTTTCAGGAGGGTTGTCTGAAATGGGTTCGCTGAACAATCGCGGGGGCGCCGAAGCGATGACAGGGACGGTCAATGGCTTGGGGCTGCCACGGTGGCAGGAGTAGCAGGTTACCTTCTGCTTATTCTTAAATTGTGTGTTGTTGATTTCCTCCACCATTCGCATCATTTGACGCGCAGTCTGTTTTGGTCGCTTGTCGTCCTTGTCAAATGCGTTCTCTACATGGCAATAATCGCAATGAACTCCCAGAGACGAGGTGATGAATTGCATGGATGGCAGCAACAGGTCGGAAGGTGTGTCGTTGAGCACTTTCAGGTTCTTGAAAACCTCTCCGCTCTTTTTGTCAGGGCTGGTCGCTGGCCACTCCGCGGCACGGGCAATGGAAAGTATAAGAGTGAGGCATAGGAAACCAGCCCTGCGCAGGTAACGCGCTGCTTTTCTCATGACTCGCTTTCGAGAAGCACTCATTGTCTCAATTGGGCGTAGTTCCCGGATCCCGCACTATGCGGATGCGGTGGTCCGTGAAACGGGAATGCATTTGTGGCAATTCATATTTCGGCATGTGGCAACTTGTACAATCTGCTGACTTCACGGGACATCCGGCGCCGGGATGCTCCGCTGCGGGTATCATGGACGAGGATGCGACATGGCAGCTTAAGCATTTCTGATCGTATTGCGCCGACTCCGTTACTAAGGCCATATGCGGGTTGTGGCACGCTGCGCATGTGATCCGAGCATCACCATTTCCCCAACATCGACTTTGTTCAAGCCGATAGGCAGGTAAACGGACGATACTCACGGCTTTTTCGGGGGCTTGGAAAACGTCCCACCAGGTTCGATGGCACGAGCCACAAAAATCCACGGAGTTAGCCGCATCCAGGCTTGCAGGATTGAATATCATTCCTGGATTTCCTCCCGGGTCTGCGTGAGCGACGGCGACGTGAGCGGCACCGGGCCCGTGGCATCCCTCACAGGAAACTCCAGGTATTGCCGATTCCGGACGGAACTTCCCGCTGATAACCGATGCCGTGGCGTGACAGCCGAAGCACTTCGGCAATTCCTCATCAGGGATTCGTCGGCCTAACGCTTCGGTGAATGAACCCGGAGCTGCCTCGGGTTCACCCGGAGTGATGGCGGGACCGAAATTCTTGAAGATAGAGATCCGCGTTTCCCACCATTCGCCGGCACGGCGATAAAGATAAGTCTGGCCGTGGTGGCCGCTGCCGAACAGCCAAACCAACGGGGCGGAGAAGGACTGTGCGTTATAACGTACTTTGAAAACCAAATTGTTATTTTCGGTGCCGATTGAGTAATGAGCAGGTCCCTGGTCGAGATGCGCTGGTTCGATTGCGCCTATTTTCTTGGCGACGAGTGAGGAGGAATGCGCCATTGCGTGCTGCTGCTGGCCCTTGAATAAAGTGGAATGGCACTCGGCGCAGGTTGCTGATCCCACAAAATCGCTCCTCGCCGCATCTCCTTTTCGAGGCCACCAACCCGGTTTGGCAATATGCTCATCGGTCGTCATTTGCCGGTCGGCGGTCTGTGGCTCTTCCGCTGCAATAACTGGCTGCAGAAGCAGGAAGGCAATACAACAAACTAATACGCGATTCAACATGACAGCAGGACGAAGGGACTGGGTGAGTCGAAGTGATGAGACCAACGCAATCAATGCAATCCTCGTAAAAGAAATGAAAGGGTTCGCAAACATTATATTGGCTAATCCAGGTTTGCGGAACGAATGAACTCCGGTGGTGCTGGCGGCTGAGCAGACTGGAATGCGATCGCACTGGGAATTCTGCGCAGGTGTCGAGGACGGGGTCTCGCTAGTTAAACGAGTCGGAAAGTAAGGCATGAGGCTCGATGTCCGAATCCCGGTTGGCCACCCTCCCCCGCGCTTTTTGCGGAAGGGTGGAATTCTCATCAGCCCACAAGAAACGGTTCTCGTTGGTTGTTCTACACCTTGCGTTATGAATATATACTTAGTCTTCGTGGCTGCGAACGTGTCACGGCGGCATCGATGTTGTCGGCACATTTTCTGTTGCTCGAACACCCAGTTCGCGAGGAGCGCAAAGCTCGCTCCCGTTGTAGAGCCCAGAGAACAACCGGCGAGGCATTGCACTGGCGCAGACTAAGGCGCGATAGATGGCTTCTGGGACAGCAGTTGTTTCTTCCAGTCCCTAAACAGGATTTCATTCGAATTCCATTGCATATACCGGTCAAGAATGTTGACCGCGTCTTGAATTCTTTTTTGCTTGACGTACAACATCGCCAGACGTCCATACGCTTCTTTCAATGATGGGTTAATCGTAATAGTCCTCAGGAATTCCTGTTCCGCTTCACCGTCGGATCCCGAAGCTTGCAGAATGCGCGCAAGCCCCAGCGCGGCGTTCGCGCTCTGAGGATTGAGTTCAACGGAACGGCGCGCGAATTCGAGCGCGCGAGAGGAATCTCCGTTCGCAAAGTAAAAAGCTTGGAGTGAGGAAACCACTTCCGGATCGTTTTTGAGGGTGTCGTGACCCATGGATGAGAGAAGATTACCTCCATCCACCCAGAGCTCTCGGTTGTCGGTTGACGAAAGCAGAAGCTCGGCGATCCCCAGATTACGCTTGCGGAACTGGTCCGCCGGCTCGCGCCATGCAACCAGCTTCTGCGCTTGGGATGGCGGACTTGCCGCGACCGGGTGCCGAAGAATGCGGTGGTCCGTGTTGGAGGCATGATTTATCGTCGTTTTGTTGATGGTGGGCATGTGACAACTGGTGCATTCCTTGAAGTCGGCGTCATGCGTTTCGGGAGAGAGCTTCTGGTGGCACGAAGTGCAGACAGCCCGAACTTCCGACGCCCTTGGCGCAGGCGGACGATGCGGGTTATGACAGGCACTGCACCAGAACTTGCCGCCTGAAGCCTGGGCGCAACGGCTTTGCGCAAATTGCTCCACTTCGCTCGCCAGCGGGATTTCCTCTTTCTCATTTCCTTGCAATAAGTAGGTGGTGAAAGTATTTTCGGCGGGATCTCCAACGCGAAAGTCCGTCCAGTCCTTACCTGGATTCAAGACGCGATTCGTTCCCTCGAGGTGGCACTGCTCGCAGACACTATCGCGGGCGCGGCCGGTCAGTCTGACTGCGTTGACAATGTTCGACTTACTCGGGTGTTGGATGTGAGCTTCACTCGGGCCATGGCACCGCTCGCAGGTTATGGGCTGGAGGGATTTTGCGGCCAGGCGCTTTCCGTCTGGGTCGTCAAAGCGGGCGCCGGTGGCATGGCAGAATATACATTCTCTCGCAACGGCGCGGTCGAATTCCAGGACATCCTTGGTTGCGTAGCCAGGAGAGAGGTCCCAACCAAAACCGTTGAACCAGGAGAGAGGAGACTCGAACAAATAATCTCCCAACTGAACCAGAAAGGTCCTGCCCTCCATGCCTCCACCGACCTGATATCGAATGGGGTACTCCGCGGTTACTCCATTTCTTGTGAGCTTATGGAACATGGTCCCATCCCGCACGGTAACGGTAATGACGCTGCCAGAACGCTCATGCTTCATGACGGCGTCGGGATATTTCTGAGGAATGAGCGTACTCCCCATGGGCGTTGAGAGATAACGAACCGTCTCAGTTCGATGGCACTTGATACAAACCGGCGCCGTGCGATCATCGGGTGGCGGGCTTTGGGCGAGGAGGAGATTGCGAAAAAGCAGAAATATGCAGACACTGCAAATCCGCCAAAAGAACTTCATAGCGAATGGCGCCTTCGAGAGAGAACCCTGGAGGTAATTGTCCGCTTCAAATTGTGCGCATTATAAACCAATGCTTTTACCTCCAACAGGAATGGTTCCACAACCACCCAACCCGAATATTGCGCAGAGTCGCTACACACCTTACTTCTGGCCGTTCTCAGCAAGGCGCGCTATATTATCTGCCTGTTTTCGAACGTTTTCTGTATCAGGATCCAAGGGTGCAATGCGAAGATAATTGTGAATGTGGTTAAGTGCGCCGGCATAGTCGTGCTTTTGCGCCAGGCTGAGTCCCAGAATGTACTCCAGCCTGGGATACCTGCCCTCCTTGTCCAGTTCCAATCCTTTTAGCGCACTAGCTTCTGCGAGATCGAAATGGTTGAGGCTATAATTTCCCACCGCGTTGAGCCACCAATCTTCGGGGAAATTCACCGGATCGAGCTTCAGCAAGGTGCCGGTCGTATCGACGACTTCTTTCCAGTTCCGTTCGCTTGCCGCCAGCTGCGCTAGCTGATGATAAGGAGGCACAAACTTCGCATCGGCCGAACACGCTTGGTGAAAGGAGGCTCTAGCGGCTTGCGGATCGGCTCTTCGCTTCTGCATACGTCCGAGTTCAACCCACGCAGCCGCGAATTGCGGGTATTGCTGTACTGCTCTGGCAAAATGCTTTTCCGCCGCCTCCCACTTCTCATTTCTTGCGGAGTCCTGGCCTTTGTCGTATTCCTTCTTTGCATTCGCCGGGGCCTGTGCGGTTGTTACGCTCACTGTTGAACCTTCGACTTGCCCCAAGCGGTGCAAGACCAACGTGCCAACGTCGGCCATTCCGTTCTCGGAGGTCTTTGCCGATAGATCAAGATTGTTGGACGTAAACCCTGACACATACCCACGCAATCGGCAGGTCCGTAAGTAGTCACCTATCGGATCAGCATTCACTCTTCTGTTAATCAATCCAGCTCCATCGGAACTGCGTTGCGATGAGTCCGATGAGTCCTCTGACACCACACCGGGCTGCAGGGGGCTCTTAATCTGGAAGCTGAAACGACCCTTCGAATCGGTGACTGTCTCAATATGAGTGCGCCCGTTACAAACGCTCTCGATCGAGACTTGGTCGGGTACGTCTGTACCGTCGTCAACCATCACCCTGCCGGAAACAAAGGTTGTATTTGCAGTTGGATTAGTAATGGTATTGGTGCTGTTTATGTTGATAGGAAGACTTCCAGCGCTCTGGGCGTTACACGGGAACGCAAATGCGAATACTACAAACGGAAGTGCACCAATCCGAAGCATACGGCCCATCCAGGTGAATTGTACGTCGTTTACAAAATCAAAGGTCACGGAATTACCCATGGCATATTTCTATAGCAGATTGTAACTCTGAGATCGTAAAATGTGCTCCGGAGGTCAAGGTGAACCGAATTTCTTTCGTTCTATGCGTACTTGCCGCTCTGGGGCCGTTTACCACGGATGGATCGGGTCAGCTACTACCGGACAATACCAGCGAAAGCAATCGCAAGCTGGAGGAGATCAGTCATAAGGACAATTCCGGTCCGGTGAGCGTCCCGAAAGAAGTGAAGGTGGTTGTGGACGGTGACAAGTCGCGGGGCATTCTAATGCCTTGGACCTTGGGAGTGAACTCTCTCGTGTCCGATGGACACTTGATCGACTCAGACGCGATTCCATTGCTGCACGCGGCTGGCATTACGACTTTACGTTATCCGGGTGGGCGAATTGCCGACACCTTTCATTGGTCGATGCACAGCCCGTCGAACTGGCAGGGTCTGGCCCATCCCAACGTTGGGTACGCAGCTGCAAGCAATCTGGGTTCGTTCTTGCGGTTCATGGAACAAGTCGGAACAGCAGTCCTCACCGTAAACTACGGTTCCAATCTTCGCGGCACGGGCGGAGGGGAACCCGCAGAAGCGGCAGCGTGGGTAGCGTATGTGAATGGAAATCCAAGTGACACGAAGTCGATAGGCACGGACTCGGCTGGAAATGATTGGCAGACGGTTGGCTATTGGGCCTCGATGCGTGCATCACCTCCGCTCGCGACCGACGACGGCAAGAACTTTCTCCGTATTCAGCATCCAGCTCCGTTCCAGATTCATTTTTGGGAGGTTGGCAATCAGGTATTCCAGAACGGCTACTATGGGGGAGAGGGACTTGAGGAAGATGCGCACGTACCGTATCCCGAGAAGGCTGCGGACGATGAGCGATCGAGGAAGAAGAATCCGGGCCTTTCGCCTACAGCTTACGCGAAGAATTTTCTTGAGTTCGCTCGTGCCATGAAGGCCGTGGACCCTAAAATCCATTTGGGAATTCCTCTTAACCCATCCGTAAACAGTCAGCTCAATCGGCAGGAATGGACAAAAGATCCGATTACAGGAAAGTACGTGAATGAAACCAGTGTCAGTCCGGACAAGGATTTTGGCTATGCGGCTGACTGGGCAAAGGGTGTTTTGGCAACAACCTGCAACGACATCGATTTTGTCTCTCTGTCATTGTATGTGGGCGATACGACGGCGGATTCGAACTGGAAAAATCTGGATAACTATAAATTGTTGATGGCTCCGCAAGGGGTGTTGGCGGAAACCCTCGGATCCGTTGGGCAATCGATCCAGAAATCCTGTGGACAACGTGCACGGAGCATTCGCGTTGCCAGCACTGAAATGGCACCCATCGCATGGGCCAAGGTGACCGAACCGGTGGCTGTGGGATTGTTCACGGCCGATGTGTATCTCACGCTTGCGGAATATGGTGTCATCAATGTTGACTGGGCCGAACTGCACAGTAACGGTTTTCTCGATGAGAACAACAAGCCTGGCCCGGCCTACTATGGCGCGCAACTGGTATTCGCGCTGATGAACTTTAATGATGCGATTCTCACCTCATCCTCCAGTAGTTCTTCGGTGTCCGTGCATGCCTCCAAACGCGCCGACGGAAGCATCGGAGTCATGCTAATAAACAAGGATGGAAAGAACGCCACTACGGTCAAGGTTTCGTTGAAGG
>Ga0193751_1002829_pt1 | contig 10427 bp, 12 predicted proteins | sample L1c2metaG_FD_143050 | JGI IMG/M metagenome (GOLD analysis project Ga0193751, IMG submission 143050) | Soil microbial communities from a riparian zone of the East river system, Colorado, United States - L1c2 | ecosystem: Environmental > Terrestrial > Soil > Riparian zone | place: USA: East River...
TGATCGCAGCAGCAAGGCCGTTCGGCCCTGCCCCGACGACGACGGCGTCTAGTTCCCTACGACTTGAACGAGCCAGCGCCGGTCGCGCTCGCGGTCGAGCTCGATGAAGAGCACGCGTTGCCAGGTCCCGAGGCAAAGCTCGCCGTCGCGCACAGGCACCGATTCGCCTGCCGTGCCGAGCAGCATCGCCATGCAGTGAGAGTGCCCGTTGCCGAAGTCCATGTCCTCGGGACAGATGTTCTCGGTGCGCTTGTCCCAGTCGTCGTGCGCGTAGTAGGTCTCGCTCGGGACGAGCCGGCGGAGCAACTCCGAAAAGTCCTCGATGAAGCCTGTCTCGAACTCGTTGACACGGACACAGCACGTCGTGTGCGGGGAGTAGATGCACGCGATGCCCTCGGTGATGCCGCTCGCCTCGACCGCCTCGTTGACCTCATCGGTGATGTCCCGGACGGCAAGCCCGCCTGCGGTTCGGAGCTCGGTCTCGCGCTGGTAGACCCTCACCGCCCCTATTCTGAGGATTCCGGCGGGCTACGCAAGTGGGAACCGTTGGGCAGGGTTCCCCGGGCCTCCCGCGGGATGAGCCTTCCATCCCTTCCGGCAGCCCGTCCAAAGCCCTGCAGGATCTGCGTCTCGAGACCGGATGCCGTTCGGTATGCGCGGTACGGTGTGGCCGCAGCGGGGCCCGTAGCTCAGCTGGTTAGAGCAGCGGACTCATAATCCGTTGGCCGTAGGTTCGAGTCCTACCGGGCCCACTTAGAAAGCGCCGCTAATCCGGGTCTTCCACCGGCGGCGTCGCCGCACCGACTTAGCACACCTACCGCACGCGGGCGTGAGGTGCCCGTCCGGAGGCCGGCCCCTTCCGTAAGAGCCTGTAGCGAACGGTGTCGATGAACTCGATTGGCGTTGCATCGGTTTCCCGTAGCCGTCGTCGCACGGCCGGAGGCAGACGAAGGTTCTCCCAGCCATCTGCCTCCTCGAGCACCTCCGTGGCGTTGTCGTACCGCTCGGCGACGTGCCGGCGTAGCTCACGCAGCTCCTCGAAGAGGCCTTCCGCAAGAGTCAACTCGACGCACTCGTTCATCGCCTCGAGGATGCCGCGGAACTTGCGGGTGTCGACGAACCCGACTCCACGGTCGCCCGCAAGAACGGGGATTTCGTCGCCAAGAGGATGGATGTCGAGGAGAAGTCCTCTTGGCTTGAGTGCTCGATGGATCTGACGTAGGACGTACACGACGTCCTCCGTGTCAATTCATCAGAGTGACCAGGAGAAGAGCGCGAGATCGAACTCGCGCTTCGGCAGCTCCAGCTCCGCTGCGTCGGCGACCTCGAATCGGATCCGTCGCCGAAGGGCACGTGGTGTTTCCGCTCGCGCCTTTCGAATCGCATCCTCGCCGGAGTCGAATGCGAACACAGAGGTCGCCTCTCGCGCGCACTCGAGCGTCAACCTGCCGTCTCCGCAGCCGATCTCGACTATGCGCCGGTCACGCAGATCGACAAGCTCACTGATGGTCACGATCTCGACGCCGTCGGGATCGATGATCGCCGGCATCCCGCGAAGCTACTAGAACCGACCGCGCGGGGCTAGTCAGTAGCCGCGCGTGGCTTGCGCCGCGCGGGTGACGCAACACATGCCTCGGCGTAATCCAGCTGCTTTGCGCAGCAACGCGTCAGGGTTGCGACGAAGCTGCTCTCCGCGGGCGAGAAGGGACGGCCTGCGAGACGCGCAACGGAGAAGTGGCGCAGCAGGCGAGGCCGGCCTGCCAACCGGAAGCTCTCCAGGTCGCCGCGCTCGACTTCCTCTGCAACGGCGTAGCGGGAAAGGAACGCCAGGCCGAGCCCTTCGCGGGCGGCGCGCTTGATTGCTTCGCTCGAGCCGAGCTCCCATCTTCCGGCCGGTGGGATTCCGACCCCTTGCAGCTCTTTGTCGACGGCTCGCTGCGAGCTCGAGCCGGCCTCGCGGCTGAGCAGCATGAAATCGGCCAGCTTTGCGGGAGTAAGCGCGCCGTTTTTAAGCGGAGCGAACCCCGGTTTTGCAACTCCGACGATCTCGTCTTCCAGGAACGGAGAGAGCTCGATGCGCTCGTCCGCCTCCATCGCTCCCACCAGCGCGAGTTGCACACGGCCGCTGACCAGTCGCGTCAGGATCTCGTCGCTGGCGGCAATCTCGACCTCGACGGTGATGCCCGGGTGTTCACGCCGAAAGCAGCCGAGTGTGTCCGGCAGCAAGTAGACACCGGGAGCCGTCGACGACCCTAGGTGGATCGTGCCGGTCTGGAGACCGGCCAGGGCACCGAGCTCCTCCTCCGCAGCCCCGAGACTGGAGAGCGCCTGTGCGGCCCTAGCCGCGAGGACCTGTCCGGCCTCGGTCAGGCGACTGCCGCGACCCGTTCGCTCGACGAGCCGTTGTCCGGCCGCCGCCTCGAGGAGACGCAGATGCTGGCTCGCGCTCGGCTGGCCGATGCCGATCTGCGCGGCAGCTGCAGAAACGCTTCCTTGGCGTCCGATCTCGACGAGGAGGCGCATCCTCGTGGTGTCCCAGAGCTCTCGGAGGGTGCTGGTTGCAGGCATACCCGCTACCGATAGCAGCTATCGGCAACTTCGTCTAGCGCGATTCCAGCCGCGCGCCTAGCCTGGGAGCGTGCTTCTCCGTCCGTTCCTGTTCGAGGAGACGGCCTGTGCGTCGTATCTCTTCGGCTGCCTGACCGAAAGGAAGCTCGCGGTCGTCGACCCCCATCGGGGGTTGGTCGGCCGCTATTTGGCAGAGGCGAAACGCGTCGGCGCACCGATCGCCGCGATTTTCGAGACGCACGTACAAGCGGATCACGTCTCGGGTCTGCCGGCGCTCGTTGAGGCAACAGGCGCGACTGCCTATCTGCCGGCAGGGGCGTCCGTCGAATTCGCGCATGAGGCGTTGGCCGACGGTGCGGTGATCGCCCTGGGAAACACCTACGTGCGCGTCCTTGCGACTCCCGGTCACGCGCCCGCGCACAACGCATACATCGTCTCCGATCTGCGCCGCGGAACGGACGAGGCGTGGTTCGTCTTCACCGGCGACTCACTACTCATCGGCGACGTCGGACGGCCGGACCTGCATGCAGGCGGCGACCCTTTACCTCTCGCCCGTCAACTGTATGCCTCGTTGGGACGCCTCTTGGAGTTGCCTGACGGAGTCGCTGTTTATCCGAGCCACTATGGCGGGTCGGTGTGCGGCCGTGCGCTTTCGGGCAATCCCTTCTCGACGATCGGGTTCGAACGCCGCCACAATCCGGCGCTCGCCGCGGCCGACGCTGAATCGTTCGCGCGCTCAATCCTCGTCGGCGTACCGCCGCCGCCTGCAGGCCAGGCAGCCATCGTCGCGGCAAACAAACACGGAGCCATAGCAGTCACTCCATCATGACGGCGCCGGAGCGACTCGGGCTGCGCGTCAACGCAGCGCAGTTCTCGCTGCTCGTCGGGCTCAACACGCTTGTTGGCGCCATGGTCGGGCTCGAACGAAGCGTGCTCCCGCTCGTCGGAAAGCGAGAGTTCCATCTGACCTCGAACGCCGCGATCCTCGCCTTTGTCGTCGCCTTCGGCGCTGCAAAGGCGGTCACGAACCTTGCCGCCGGCGCGCTTGCCGATCGCATCGGGCGGAAACGACTGCTCGTCTTCGGATGGCTCCTCGCCCTGCCGGTACCTGCGCTCATCGCCTTCGCACCGAGCTGGTGGCTAATCGTCTGCGCGAACCTGCTACTCGGAGCGAACCAGGGTCTCGCATGGTCGATGACGGTGGTGATGAAAATAGACCTAGCCGGCCCAGCGCGACGTGGAACGGCGTTGGGTCTCAACGAGTCGGCGGGCTATCTCGGCGTCGCCGCGACAGCGTTCGGCAGCGGCGCACTCGCTGCGACCTTCGCACCCCGAACAGTTGTCTGGGTTGGAGCACTCGCGGTCGCGCTGGCCGGCGCGCTGATCGCGATCGTATTCGTCCGCGACACCGGTGCACATGTCGCTCACGAGCAAGCCAACCATGACGAACGTGCTCCGATGCCGTTCCAAGCCGCATTTATGGAAGGGAGTCTGCGCCACCCGGTGTTGCGCGCGTGCTCGCAGGCTGGGCTCGTCAACAATCTCAACGACGCGCTTGCATGGGGGCTCGCGCCGCTCTACCTCGCCGCCCACGGTGCCAGTGCCGCAAAGATCGGAATTGTCGCCGGGGTCTACCCCGCCCTATGGGGTCTCCTTCAAATCGGCACCGGGTGGCTCTCAGACCAAACTGGGCGCAAGCCGCTAATCACATCGGGAATGCTCATTCAGACCGGCGCGCTCGCGCTGCTCGTTGTTGGACAAGGCACGTTCACCTCGGCGCTCGCAGCGGCTGCGCTGCTCGGTCTCGGGACTGCACTGGTCTACCCAACACTGATTGCCGCCGTCTCCGACGTCGTTCAGCCAGGCGATCGGGCCGCGACCATCGGCGTCTACCGGTTCTGGCGAGACAGCGGTTTTGTCGCCGGCGCTCTGCTCGTCGGCTTTGGCGCCGACGCGATTGGCAGCGCCAAGACGATTGCTCTGGTGGCCGCCTTGACTGGGGTCAGTGGTCTCTTCGTCGCGAGGACCTCTTGGGGCGACTTCGCCTCAGCCGATGACCGCCATCGGCAATTTGGTCTTGGCCGATGACCCTCGGGCCCATAGGGTCGCCCAGTCCACGTTGTCTAAGAAGTCGAGGAGCTGAAGATGGCAGAGACAAACAAGGTCGTCGTTAACTTGGCGACCGGCCTGGAGGACGGTGAGCGTGTGACCGTCGCCTTTCTGGTTGGCGGCGCAGCACTGGAGAAGGGGAAACAGGTCTCGATGTTTCTCACCAAAGAGGCCGTCCGCCTCGCGCTGCCAGGAGTACCCGAGGCTGTCGCCTGTGAGGGCTGCCCCCCGCTCTCTCGCCTCGTCGAGCAGTTCGCGTCTGGCGGAGGCGAATTACTCGTCTGCCCAATCTGCTTCAACTCCAAAAAGCTCGAGGAGGGCGACCTCGTGCCGAACGCACGCCTCGCAGGCGCCACGCCGCTCTGGGACTGGATCGGCGAGGGAGCCACAGTCTTCAGTTACTGATGGCGACCGAAATCCCCATCGACGTCGAACTCCTCAAGCAGGAGATCAAGAAGACTTACGCTTCGCTCTCGCAAGAGCCCGACAAGGACTTCGTTTTTCCAACCGGGCGCGCGTGGGCCGAAGATCTCGACTACCCGCCGGAGCTCGTGAACGTGCCCGAGGCGGCGGCGGAGTCGTTTGCCGGCGTTGCCAATCCGTTTTCGCTCGGGCGTCTCGAGCCGGGCGAACGCGTGGCCGATCTAGGCTGCGGGGCCGGCACTGACACGCTGGTAGCAGCGCAGATGGTCGGGCCCGACGGCTCCGTCACAGGGATCGATATGACGCCCGAGATGCTGGCGAAGGCGCGGACAGCGAAGGGCGAGCTCGGCGTCACGAATGTGGATTTCGTCGAGGGCGAGATCGAGCGTTTGCCGTTCGAGGACGGAACGGTCGACGTCGTCATCTCGAACGGCGTCATCGACCTAGTTCCCGACAAGGACGCCGTCTTCGCCGAGATCTTCCGCGTGCTCAAGCCCGGCGGTCGAATTCAGATCGCCGACGTGACGATTCAGAATCCGGTGAGCGAGGCGGGCCGCCGCGACATCGACCTCTGGACCGGCTGAATTGCCGGGGCTCTGCTGGATGCAGAGTACGAGGAGCTGTTAAAGCAACACGGTTTCGAGCGAATCGAAACGGGCAACCTCGTCGCCACCTACATGCGTTCGAAGTTCGAGGACACGCGTCGGAAGGCGATCAAGTTCGGCGCTAACGGATCGACTGTAAAGGCATACAAGCCAGGTCCTTGAGGCGGTGCTCGCCGAGGTCCCGCAGGCTTACCGCGTCGGAGAGTTCCTCGGGTAGAAGATCCCTCGTTGACTGGGTAAGCAGGACTTGCCCGCCGTGGCCCGCGGACATGACGCGAGCGGCCCGGTGGACGTCGATCCCCACGTACCCTTCCGCGGTGGCGGTCGGCTCGCCGGTATGGATACCGATCCGCACTTGGAGCGCCAAGCCCTCGGGCCAAATGTGGGATGCGAGCGCCCTCTGTGCTGCTGCCGCGCCGGCGACCGCGTCGTGCGCCCGCGGAAAGGCGTAGAAGAAGGCATCGCCCTGTGTGTCAACTTCACAGCCGCTGTGCTCCCGGAACGCGGCGCGAAGCAGGCGTCGATGTTCGGCAAGGGCTTCTGGATAGCGCTCGCCCAGAGAGTGAAGCAAACGTGTGGATCCCTCGATATCCGTACAGAGGAGGCTGACCGTCCCCGTCGGTAAAGACCTCTCCACCTGCATACCTCAAGCCTACGGCGGCTACTCCACCGGTTCCAGCATCGCGGTTTTCTCTCTCGCCAAGCGCCGTGCAGGAGGGCGAGTATGTGCAGATTCTGAAGGGATTCGAGCGGATCGAGAGCTGCAGCCTCGTTGCCACCTAAATGCGTTCGAAGTTCGAGGTCACGCCGCGGAAGGCGATCAAGTCCGGCGCGAAAGGGTTCGACGATGAAACCGTTCGAGACTGGGGCTAGCGAGAAACATCCCTGGCCATAACCTAGACCCCGCCGTAGCGCATCATGCTGCGTGTGCGGAGTGATCTTCCGTCCGGAACCGTCACCTTTCTCTTCACCGACGTGGAGGGTTCGACGAGCCTATTGCACGCGCTGGGCGCCCATGGGTATGCGGAGGCGTTGGTGGGGCATCGCCGCATCCTGCGTGAGGCGTTCATGGCCCAGCGTGGGGTCGAGGTCGATACGCAGGGCGACGCCTTCTTCGTCGCATTCCCGACGGCCCCGGGGGCGTTGCGCGCAGCCGCGGCGGCATTAGAAGGACTGAGTGGCGGTCCGATCCGGGTCCGGATGGGCATCCATACGGGTACGCCGCTCCTGGGCGAGGAGGGATACGTCGGCGTTGATGTGAATCGGGCTGCCCGGATTGCGGCGGCGGGCCACGGCGGGCAGGTGCTGGTCTCGGCCTCAACGGCTGCACTCCTGGGCACGGATGGGCTGCGTGACCTTGGCGAGCATCGGTTGAAGGACCTGTCTGCGCCGGAGCGGATCTACCAGTTCGGCTTAGAGGAGTTTCTCCCACTCAAGAGCCTCTACCGGACGAACCTGCCGATCCCGGCGACCCCGTTCCTGGGCCGCGAGCACGAGTTGGCGGAGGTGCTCGCGCTGTTGGCACAGGATGACGTGCGGTTACTTACGCTGACCGGACCCGGCGGGACGGGCAAGACACGCCTCGGCCTGCAGGCAGCAGCCGAAGCTGCGGAGCGTCATCCCGACGGCGTTTTCTGGATGCCGCTTGCGCCGCTTCGCGATTCGGACCTTGTGCTGGAAGCGGCGGCACAGGCGCTCGGTGCCAAGGACGGTCTCGCCGAGCACGTCGCCGACAAGTCATTGCTCCTGCTCTTCGACAACTTCGAGCACGTCGTCGACGCGGCCGGCGGGCTCTCGGAGCTACTCGCCGCCTGCCCGAACCTGCAGCTGCTCGTGACGAGCCGCGAGCTGCTCCGCGTTCCCGGCGAGCAGGCGTATCCGGTGCCCCCCCTCGAACCGCAGGACGGCACCGACCTCTTTCTCGCGCGGGCACGTGCGGTGCTGCCGAGCTTCGTCGCCGACGAGGCGGTGCCAGAGCTGTGCGCGCGGCTCGAGCACCTACCGCTCGCACTCGAACTCGCGGCGGCACGCATCAGGGTTCTCGCCCCCGAGCAGCTACTCGAGCGCCTTTCGAAGCGGCTCGACCTGCTCAAGGCAGGACGGGGAGTCGACCCGCGCCAGCAAACGCTGCGAGCGACGATCGAGTGGTCGTACCAGCTACTAAACGCCGACGAGCAACAGCTCTTCGCGCGGCTCGCCGTGTTCGCCGGCGGATCCACACTCGAGACGGCCGAGGCGGTCTGTGAGGCAGACCTCGACACGCTCCAATCCCTTGTCGACAAGAGCCTCGTTCGCGTCCGCGAGCGCGACCGCTTCTGGATGCTCGAGACGATCCGCGAATACGCATCCGAGCGACTCGAGCAGTCGAGCGAGGTCGACGATCTGCGATGTCGCCACGCGGAGCACTTCCTGGCGCTCGCGGACGAGGCCGAGCCGCATCTGCGCGGCAACCCGAAGCAGTGGCTCGACCTGCTCGAGCACGAGCACGACAACCTCCGAGCCGCTCTCGACAACCTTCAGTCGTCGGGTAAGGGCGAGCTCGTCTTGCGTCTGGCAGGGGCGCTGCCGCGGTTTTGGGTCATGCGGGGTCACACTCGGGAAGGTCTGCGGCAACTCGAGGTCGCGCTCGGGGTCGACGAGCGTCCGACCGCAGCGCGTGCCAGGGCTCTCAACGGAGCGGCTCTGATGGCGTTCGAGGTCGGCGATGCTCCAACCGCCACGCTTCGCGCCGAGGAAGCCCTCACGTTGAATCGAGCGATCGGAGATGCCTGGGGAATCGCGTACGCCCGGTTCCTGCTCGGCCAGGCCGCCATCACAGAACGAGATTGGGTGAGGGCGCAGCAGCTCTTCGAGGAAAGCGTACGAGTGTTCCGCGAGCTCGGTGACGAGCACTACACCCTGGTGGCGACCTTCAATCTTGCGTGGATGTATGGCGAGCTCGGCGACACTGAACGAGATCGCGCCCTGCATGAGGAAAATCTCGTTCGGGCACGCGCAGTTGGCAACCAACGCATGGAGGCGCTCGCCCTGAGCGTCTTGGCCCGTTACGTGAGTGACGAGGGTCGTGTCGAAGAGGCGCTCTCGATGCTGAATGCCGCGTATCTCATCGCTCGCGACCTCGGCGACCGCGTCGAGAGCGCGGACATCCTCAGCCGCTTCGCCGACATCCTCGCCTCGGCCGAGAGACCTACGACAGCCGCGCGCGTTCTCTCTTGCTCAGAAACCCTGCGCGAGGAATTCGGGACCGAGCGCACGTGGGTCGCCTCCAGAAACGAAGAGACCCTCGCCCGGATCGGCGCGCAGCTCGACGAAACTGCCTTTGCCGAAGCTTGGGAGCGAGGCCGGACGCTGACGGCCGACGAGGCCGTTGCCCTCGCCCTCGAGCTCTAGACCCGAGTCGGTTTGTAAGCCGAACACCCTCCACGCACCCGTAATTAGCCGGCAAGCCATCCCGATCCGCTCCTGCGGGATGCGAACAGGGTGAGAACATGACCCGCCGAGATCGACCGAGACGCGAGCGAGGCGGATCTTGCCGAAAGCGCGTGACAAAACGGTTTCACCCGACCGGCCGACACGAACCGAGACGCCCTCGGCAATCTCATAATCCGTTGGTCGATGGTCGAATCCATCCGGCCCACTCCGTGAATCCTCCGGAACTGCGCACCCTCCTGGGAGCGAAGACCACGCTAAGCACGGATCACGAGGACACTTTTACGGTCACTGGGGCCGTGACGATCGGCATTCAGAGCCTGGATCGCGCACAATTACGTCATGCAGTTCGCGCTTGCCGCTGTTGCGACTGCGATCGCCGCGCTCGTCGCGGGGGCCGATCGGCTTCACGCCACTGCTGCATCGGCAATCACATGCTCTCCGCCTTCAACCGTTAGCTCCTACAAACCCACGGGTTGGCCTGAAATCCGAGGCACGACCAATAGAGGCCAGATGTGGGTCTTTGGCTTCGGCCCCTCTGCCGAACCCCCTCTCGCAACGTTCGACGGACTCGTTTCACAGCCGCATCCACTGAAGTGGATCTGGCGGATGACCGGGACGGGCCCGCTGCGAATCTTCGCGACCGCGCCGAGCGGCACGCGCGTCAATCCGGTGTGGGGACCAGTCCTCCATACGGGGTCGAACTGGGTTCACCCCGGCGGAGAGTGGGGCACGGGATGGTTCTTCTGGGAGACAGGCTGCTGGCGAATCCACGCCACACGCGGGAAGACGCACGGCGACGTCTTCGTGCTACTTCGATAGGGAGGAGCTCCTAGAAAGTGAACGCTCAGTTCGCGCGTCCACGCGAGCCAAAACGCGCGCGCCGGCGGTCGGGCTGATCACCCGATCAGCCCGACTGGGTCAGACGCTGTCTGCGGCCGCGGCGGGCCACCCGACTGCGTCAAAGACTGCGAGCGGATCGAGGTAATCGCGCCAGTGAGCGACCTTGCGGTCGGCGATCGATAGCACGGAGATGTAGCGGTTGCTGTAGGCGGCGCCGGTCGACACGACCCGGCCCTGCGAGGCGTATTCGAGAACGACAACTCCGGTGGCCTGGTCGTGATGAACGGCCAGGTCGTAGCAACGATCGAGAACGATCGTGGCGCCATAGGGGCGATACAGCTCGGCCACGGCTTGGCGCCCTACGACACGGCGCGGGTAGCCCGGGACCGTGATGATGTACTCGAAGACGACGTCCTCGGCCAACAGGTCGAAGAAGTGCTCACCGTCCAC
>Ga0193751_1002830_pt1 | contig 10425 bp, 11 predicted proteins | sample L1c2metaG_FD_143050 | JGI IMG/M metagenome (GOLD analysis project Ga0193751, IMG submission 143050) | Soil microbial communities from a riparian zone of the East river system, Colorado, United States - L1c2 | ecosystem: Environmental > Terrestrial > Soil > Riparian zone | place: USA: East River...
ACCCTGAGAACCTAGAAAACCCCGTAAACACAGGGAATCCGCCAGATCGCAGCGCTCAAATCACCGATTAGCTGCGGAACTCAGGCTGAGCGGCGAGCTCCAGTTCGGGAGCGTCGTCCTCGACATCCCGGCCTCGCGCGACGGCGTCGGTGCCGTCCAGGACCGCGGGGATGTCCTGCGGGCGCTGGGCGCCGAGCCCGCGCCGCCGGCGGCCGACCGCGCCGAGCTCGCCGAGCAGGCGCGCGCCGTCAAGCGCCTGGTCGATGGATTGCGGGCTTGCTGGGAGCGTTCGCTGTTCATGGTCGCGCCCGACCCGTGGGCCGAGCGCGAGCCGCTGGTCAGCGTTCGCATTCCGACCTGGAAGGGCCACGAGCTGCTGGTCCATCGTGCGATCCCGTCGGTCCTGAACGGGCTGTATCGCAATCTCGAGGTTGTCGTCTGCAGCGACGGCCCCGATCCAGACGCGCGCGCGGCGGTGCTCGGAGTCGGCGACCCGCGGGTCCGGTACCTGGAGCTGCCCGAGCGGCCGCTGTATCCCGAGCACCGCTGGAGCTTCTGGCGCACCGCCGGCACGCGCGCCGTCAACCACGCGCTCGACGGATGCCGTGGCGCCTTCATCGCGCCGCTCGACCACGACGACGCCTTCACCGACGATCACATCCCTCGGCTGCTGGCGGTGGCGCGAAACGCGCAGGCGGACATGGTCCACGCTCAGGCGATGATGGAGCGTCCGGCCGGCTCATGGGACGTGCTCGGCCGTGCGCCGCTGACCGAGGGTTACGTAACGCATGGGTCGGTCCTGTACTCGTCGCGGCTGGCTGCGCAGCGGATGGATCCGGACTGCTGGCTGCTCGATGAGCCGGCGGATTGGAACATGTGGAGGCGGATGCGCGAGCTCGGCGCATCGATCGCGTTCGACCCGCACGTCGTGCTCATCCACTTCGGCGAACGCACCTCGATCGGGACCGAGCGCAAGCAGCCGATCCCCGAGGAGCTGAGCCCGGCGCCTGAGGTGCTGCTCGCCGACCTCGGCCGGACCGGTCTGCGGTGGATGCTCGATGTGCGGCTGCCGGTTGCGGTCGCCGCGGCGGCGTAGCGCCGTCCTACGCGAACAGCTCGTCGAGCAGGTGCCCGATCCGCGCGATCTGGCGGGGTCCGAGCGCGTTGGCCATCGGCAGCGACAGCGCGCGGGCCGCGAGCCGCTCGGTGATCTCGAGGCTGCCTGCGACCGCCGCGTCGACAAATGCGGGGTGCCGGTGCAGCGGCGGATCGAAGCATGTGCGCGCCTCGATCCGGAGCTCCTCCGCAAGCGAGGTCGCGCGGGCGCGGCTGGCGGCGTCGGGCAAGAGCAGTTGGAACACCTGCCACGTCGACCCTTCGGAACCGGATTGGTAGGTGACGGGGTGCGCGGCGATCCGGGCCTGCAAGCGCGCAGCGGTCTCGCGGCGCCGAGCGAGGGCGTCGTCGTAGCGATCGAGCATCGCGAGGCCGGCCGCCGCCATCAGCTCGGAGAGCTTCGCGTTGAGCCCGGCGACGGCGCTCGTGCGCGACGGACCGTCGATGCCGAAGTTGATCAGCTGGACGAGGCGGGCGGCGAGCTCGGGGTCACCGGTCACGATCGCGCCGCCCTCGCCGACCGCGAACGGCTTGGTCGCATGGAACGAGAAGACCTCGGTGTCGCCGAGGCCACCCAGCGGCCGCCGCTCGGAGTCGAGTGCGCCGAAGCCGGCGGCCGAGTCGATCACGAACGGGACGCCGGTGGCGGCGCATGCCTCGCGCCAGTCGGCTCGCACCCGCGACGGAGGTGCGGAACCGAAGGTGGAGCACGCAAGGACGCCGGCGACCGCGCCCTCGTGGCGCTCGAGCGCATCACGCAGGGCCTCTGGCTCGAGCTGCCAGCTGTCAGGAGCCACGTCGACGAACAGCGGCTCGAACCCGGCCCACTTGATCGCGCAGGCGCTCGCAGCGAAGGTGAAGGACGGAACGGCGATCAGCCGGCGATGGCCCGCCGGCTCGCCGCAACAGGCGCGCAGCGCGGCCATCAGGCCGAGCGTGCAGTTGCCGACCGGGACGACGGAAGCGCCGCCGACGTACTCGCTCAACCGCGCTGCGAACCGCTCGTGGCACGGGCCGAAGTTCGAGTACCAGCGAGCCTCCTCGGCCAGCGCGTAGTACCGCGCGATGTCGTCAACCAGGGGCGGCTGAGGCCGCTGGTAGCGAAGCAGCTCGGGGCGCTGCATGCCCGTCCGGCGGGTGGCGGGCGCCGTGCGCCTACGTGTGCGTGTGCTCACCGGCCCGCCTTGACGGTCAGCCGGGGCAGGGTCGCCGTCGACAGCTGGAGCTTGAACGCAAGCAGCGGATCGTCGGCAGCGGCGGTGCGACCTCCGCCGAGGATCGCGCGTGTGCACCCGCGCCGCCACGCCTCGCGGATGCCCTCGCCTAGCGCGACGCTCATCGCGCCCAGCACCGGTGGCGTCCCATTGGCCCGGCGGCCGCCGAGGTGGTAGTAGGCCTCGGCGCCGTCGTGCAGGAACAGGGCCGCCGCCGCGACCCCGCCCGCATCGACGACGGAGACCTGGAAGTGGGCGAGCTCGCCGAGCGCTTCGAAGTACTCGTCCGCGAAGAAGTAGATCGGCTCGGCCTCGAGCTCGGCCATCGCGGCGCGGTAGAAGCCGCCGAACGAGGGCGCGAGCGGGCCAATCTGCAGCTCGATGCCGCGGCCCAGCGCGGTCCGGATCGCGCGGCGGCCGCGGCGTGAGAAGCGCGGCTCCGGATCGCCGCCGTCCAGCTCCGTGATCGCGATCGGCCGCTCGCCGATCCGTTCGGCGCCGCGCTCGATCAGCCGCGCCGCCAGTTCGGGGCCGGGCGAGATGGGGGAGAGGACGGCCGTCAGCGGGCTGGGATCGCCGCACAGGGTCTCTGCGAGCGCGTGAAGTGACTTGCTGGGCTGATCGGGCGCGGCGAGCAAGGGCCGCGGCAGCCCGTAGACGGTGCGCCGCTCGCCGCTCTCGTAACGGAGAAGCGGCAGCACCGCTCCGTCCACCCCGACGAGCTCTAGCTCTGCGTGTTCGTGCGATGCGCTGGCCCGCAGGTACGCGCTCTGCTCATAGACCGAGCCGGTCGGAAGCGTGGTCGCGATCATGCCGGGGCCCCGATCTCCGCACGGTTGAGCGCGCGGGCGATTCTGTCCGGATCGCCGTCGGTGACGACGAGCAGCCGCTCGGCCAGGTCGACACCTTCTCGTGTTCCGCCGATCCATGGACGCCAGGCCCTGGCGCCCGCGCGTAGCAGCCGCTCGGAGGCGGTGCGATCCGCGAGCAGGACCGGGAAGCCGTGGGCATGGGTGCCGATCGGCCAGTGGGTGAACGGGCAGCTTTCCCCGAGTCGGTGCATGAGCTCCCGCGCCAGCTGGTCCGCCGAGGACCGTAGGCCCGCAAGCACGGTCCCATCGCGGAGCGCCCGCTCGGTCCAGCGGCTCATGCGGCCCGCGTCGGGGTCCTCGATCTCGCCCGCGACGTACGAGCGCTGGAACGCGAGCTCGTGATCGGCGCCGTCCTCGAGCTCGCCGGCGGCGCGCTCGACGCGGTCGCCGACCAGTGCCAGCGGCGCCGGCAGCCAGAAGGGCTCGGGGAGCGGCTTGGCGCTGAGCAGCAGCGCCCCGTCGGGCACCGGCAGCCACGGATACAGGCTGGTGACCGCGTGATCGCCGACCAGCTCGAGCTCGCTCAGCGGTGCGGTGGTGCGGTCCTCGAGCAGCCGGCATCCGGCCGCGCGGATCGTGTCGGCCGCAGCCGGGTCGCAGCGCTGCCCGAAGGGGGCCGGCAGCACAACCAGCGCATCCGGGCTGAGCGCCGTGCGCAGCGATCCGAGCTCGGGTCGCAGGTCGTCGCCGAGCGCGTAGAAGCGCAGGGGCCGCCCCGATGCCCGGGCCGCGCGGAGCAGGCTGTGCGAGCCGCAGAATGGGAGCACGAGCGGGCCGCCGGACTGAGCAAGCAGGTGCGCGAGCGCACCGGCCGCCGAGGAGAACTCCAGCGACCAGGTCGCGCCCGCGAGGCGTTTGGTAACCGACTCAGGCGCAGCCTCGACGATCGCGAAGCGGCGCTCACCGACCATCAGACCGACCGGAGGATGCGGCGGAAAGTGCAACGCGCGGACGCGGTTGGCGAGCTCCGGCTCGCCTGCCGCGTTCAGGTCGTGGGGTGGCAACTGATGCGGAAAGCTGCGCCCGCCATGCTGGGCGCGGGAGCTGAGCTCACCGGCCAGCAGCGGCCCGATCGAGTCGGCCAGCAGCTCGACCGCGAGACCCTCGACCGCAGGCGTGAGCTCGGCCGCTGTCAGCTCAGGTGCGGCCTCGATCGACCGTTGCGCGAGGATCGCGCCCGCATCGACCGCAGCCGTCATCTCGTGCAGGGTCACGCCGACCGCGTCGGCTCCGAGCTCCAGCGACCAGGCGGTCGAATAGCAGCCGCGGAAAGCCGGGGCGAGGCCGCGGTGGAGGTTGACCGCGCGGCCGGCACGGTCGAGCACCGACTGCGGCAGGATCAGGTCATACGCGAGCGACAGCAGGAGGTCGAACTCCAGACCATCGAGCGCGCCGATCGCATCCGGATCGCGCCAGCTGCGGACGTGCACTGTCGGCAGGCCGCGACCGCGCGCCCAGGCGAGCGTGAACGGGCACGGCTCCGGATGGCCGGTGCGGGCCGGCCCGACAAGCACGCCGGCGAGCGGGGCGCCAGCCTGCTCGAGGACCTCGAGCAGGGTCGCTCCGAGTGACCCGTTCGCGGCCGCGAGGATTCGCTCCGCGCCCATCAGGCGGCCAGGGTCGGCTCCGTCGCGCGTCGAGGGCACACCCCGGGTAGTCGGCGGCCGGCCTGCTCGCTTGAGCTCAACGCCGCGCCGTCGCTGCCGATCATCAGGTGGATGAGCTACTCGGATGCGATCGCGCGTGTGGGCCTGATCGAGGCCCAGATCGCGGCGCTGCGGACGGGCTCGGCCCCGGCGGGCGCCGGCGCTCAGGCCGCATCGGGCACTTCGAGCGCCGGCCTGACGTACGGGGTCAACTCGCCTGTGGCGGCTGCGGCCGCGGCGCCCGCCTCGTTCTCGAACCTGCTGGCGCAGGCGCAATCGACCGGCGGCGCGACGACGCAGACGCTGCCCCCGGCGGCCAGCACGATGCTCACGAGCGGGCAGCAACAGTTCGCGTCACGGCTGGCGAGCGACACCGGGCTGAGCCCATCGGTCGTCTCGGCCTGGATGCTCGCCGAGGAATCCGGCGGCGCCGCGGTCTCGCGGCAGGGCGCCGGCAACAACGACTGGCTCAACATCGGCTACACCGACAGCGGCACCTACGGCGCTTCGGCCCAGGTCTGGTCCGATCCGGTCGCGGCAGCCGACGCGACGGCCGGCTGGCTCAAGGGCCAGAACACGATCCCCGGCTACGGCACCGCCAGCGCCGGGATCCAGGCGATCCTGTCGACGGCTGGGCAGCCGAACGCCACCCAGCTCCAGGCGATCCAGCACTCGGGGTGGGCGTCGAGCGGCTACCCCGACCTGCCTGGGCTGCTCACGCAGCTCGGCGGCTGAACGCCGGCCCAACGGTCGCCGGTGCGCTTCGGCTAGGCTCGGGGCTGCGATGAGCGGCTCGCGACAGCTGAAGCTCGCGGCCCGGCCGGTCGGCGACATCAAGGACACCGACTTCGAGCTGGTCGAAGTGCCGGTCCCGTCGCCGGGCGAAGGGGAGTTCGTCGTCGAGGTGAGCCATATCTCGCTCGACCCGGCGATGCGCGGCTGGATGAACAAGGGCCGCTCCTACGTGCCACCGGTGGAGATCGGCGAGGTGATGCGGGCGCTGACGATTGGCCGCGTGATCGCCTCGCGCCATGACGGGTTCGCCGAGGGCGACCTCGTGCAGGGGACCTTCGGCGTGTGCGAGCACGCGGTGTCGGACGGCGCCGGAGTGCACAAGCTCCCGGATGACGGCGGCGGCGTGCCGCTGCCCGCATACCTCGGGGCGCTCGGGATGACCGGGCTCACCGCCTACTTCGGCCTGCTGGACGTCGGAAAGCTCGAGGACGGAAACACGGTGCTCGTCTCCGGCGCGGCCGGCGCGGTCGGGACGGCCGTCGGCCAGATCGCCAGGATCAAGGGCGCGGCGCGGGTCGTCGGCGTCGCCGGCGGTGCGGAGAAGTGCAGGCTGCTCGTCGACGAGCTCGGCTTCGACGGCGCCGTCGACTACAAGGCCGGGAACCTGATGGGCGATCTGCGCTCCGCGACCCCCGACTACGTGGACGTGTTCTTCGACAACGTCGGCGGCGAGATCCTCGACCTGGGGCTGACGCGGATCGCATGCGGCGCCCGGATCGTGATCTGCGGTGCGGTCTCGCAGTACAACAACACGGCGCCGATGCAGGGACCGAGCAACTACATGTCGTTGCTCGTCTCGCGGGCGTCGATGACCGGCTTCGTCGTGTTCGACTACGCGAAGCGATACGGCGAGGCGATCGCCGAGATGGCCGGCTGGCTCGCGGCCGGCAAGCTGCGCAACGTCGAGGACACCGTGCAGGGCGACCTCGCGGACTTCCCGGAGACGCTGCGCAAGATGTTCCGCGGTGAGAACACCGGCAAGCTGGTGCTCGAGCTCGCTCACTGAGCCTGGTCTGCCCGGTGCGCCCTGCGGCAGATGAGTGACGCCACGCTTGCGTCATCTCTCATGACCGTCGAATCAATCATCAAGGCGTCGGGTTGCCGTTGGAGCTTGTGGTTCCGGCTTACCGACCGGGTCTCCCGGGCGGGTTGCTCTGGCGGGTTGCTCGGGCGGGTCGCTCGGGCGGGTGGCGGCGACGCAAACGGTGCACGCACGCGCGCGCGAAGCTGAACGCGCAGCCGTTGCTTCGGGCAAAACGTGCGAGCGTGCACGCGTTGCGTCGGGCAAAACGTGCGAGCACGCGCTCGGGCCTGAGTGGGCGCACGTTTTGCCCGGGCGGCCCGGGCAGAACGTGCGCGGACCGTTGAATATCACGCGCGATCGCACGTTCTGCCCGCCCGGCGCTGGGGCGCCGTGGACCACTCACATCGGGACGCTCAGCCCATCAGCCAGATCTCGCCGTCCCGCTCCTCGACAGGGTAGGTCTCGAGCGCGCGGGCGCCAAGTGTCCCCTTGACGACGCCGGCGACCGGCTTGAACAGCTTCTGCGGGCCGCGGACCATCTTGCCCGTCTCGGTGTCGTAGCGGGCGTGGTGCGACGGGCACTCGAGGCATCCATCCTCGGCGATCCGGCCCCTACCGAGCGATGCGAACAGATGGCGGCAGCGGTTCGAGACAGCGAACGGCCGGCCCTCGCTGATTCCGACCGCGAGCGCTCCGTGCACGGTCTCGACGACGGTGACGCCGGACTCGCCGAGCGCCGAGATCGCGACGAGCTTTGTTGGTGTGGAGGTGGTCATGGCCGCGCAGCCTATACCTGCTCCGCGATCGCGCGGTCGAGCTGTTGCTGCGTGATCCCGTCGACCTCGAGGACCTTGTCCTTCGAGTGATGGCCCCTGATCACCGTGACGTTCGAGGGCGCGACCCCGAGCGTTTTGGCGACCAGCTTGCGGAGTGCCTCGTTGGCGCGGCCCTCGATCGCCGGCGCGGCGATCCGGATCTGGACGACGCCCTCGCGGATCGCAGCGATCTCGTTGCTTTTGGCCCGCGGCTGCACGCGGACTGCGATCTTCGCCGGGCTCATCGCAGATACACTCGCGTTCCCCTCGCCGGAGTAGCTCAGTCGGTTAGAGCAGCGGAATCATAATCCGCGTGTCGGGGGTTCGAGTCCCTCCTCCGGCATTTGCAGCAGATCCTGGAAGGCCCCGCATCTGGGGCCTTTTTTCGCGTTGGATCTCCCGATCGAGCAGGCGAAAAGTGATCCGCGTGTCTCGGGTTCGAGCCGAGGCGTGTGAGTGCGCGTCTCCCGTAAATCGGGCGCTGTCTAGCTGTCGCGGATCAGGGGGAGATGGCCCTCCTGTCCACATTCCTGTCCATCTTTCGGGTGTCCACGCCGCCCACGTTGGCGGCCTGGCCAGTGTTGGAGTTCGCGTCGGACTGCGCCGGTGGTGGCGAGGCGATCAGCGTTGGGGGTACGGAGACGCGGCCTCGAGGCACGCGTCGTCGGCCGAGCACGCCGGAGCATGGACGATACTTGCTTGCTCTTGCATGTTTCTGCCTGAACGTGCACAATACCGCAAGTGCTGACCGATGAACGCCGCGCCCTGATCCTGGATCGCCTCGCCACCGAGGGGCGTGTGCTCGCCGCCGACCTGAGCGACGAGCTCAACGTCTCGATCGACACGGTCCGGCGTGACCTGCGCGAGCTCGACGCCGCGGGTTTGCTGCGCCGGGTCCATGGCGGGGCGCTGCCACGCGGTGGCGACAACGCGGCCTTCGCCAGCCGTGCCCGCCGGGCACCGGAGGCGAAGGCGTCGATCGCCCAGCGCGCCGCCGGGATGGTCAAGGACGGCCAGGTCGTCCTCCTGGACAGCGGCACGACCACGCTGGAACTCGCCCGCGCGCTGCGGCCGGAGCTGCAGGCGAGCGTGATCACCACCAGCCCTCCGATCGCCCTGGCTCTGGCGGAGCATCCGGGGTTGACGGTCACGGTGATCGGCGGCACCTTGCGCCATCAGGCGCTGGCGACCGTCGGCGCCGCCACGGTCGACGCGTTGCGTCTCATCCGCGCCGACCTCCTGTTCCTGGGGGTGTGCGGCCTGCACCCCAAGATCGGCGTGACGACCGACGACGTGGAGGAGCGTCACGTGAAGGCGGCCATGATCGCCGGCGCGGGCGAGGTGGTGGCGCTCGCCGACCACGACAAGCTCGGCACCGCCATGCCGGTCGTGGTAGCGCCGCTCTCGAGCGTCACCTGCCTGGTCACTGATGCCGCCGCCCCGGACGCCGTCCTCGCCCCCTACCGCGAGCTGGAAATCGAGGTCATACGGGCGTGAGCCCACGAAGCGGGATCACCGCGGTGTTCTTCGTCGACGGTGCACTGTTCGCGTCGTGGGCGTCCCGGATTCCCGCGCTGTCCGGGCGCGTCGGCGCTGACGCCGGTGCGCTGGGACTCGCGCTGCTCGCCCCCGCGGTGGGCGCGCTGATCGCAATGCCGATTGTCGGCAGACTGCTCCCGGGGCGCTCGAGCCGGACGTTCTGTCGTCTTGCGGTCGCAGCACTGATGGTTGCCGTGCTCCTGCCCGGCCTGGCGCGGAGCGTTCCGGTGCTGGCGCTGACGCTCCTGATGGTCGGGCTGGCCAACTCATCGCTGGACCTGGCTATGAACGCCCAGGGCGTCTCGGTGGAGCGCACGCTGCGGTACCCCGTCTTGTCCTCGCTGCACGCCGCGTTCTCGTTCGGCGGGTTCGCCGGCGCGGGGGTCGGCGCGCTCGCAGCGACGCTCCGGGTCGCGCCGCTGCCACATCTGGCGCTTGCCGCGGTTTTGTTCGGTTCCGCTGGTCTACTGGCGACAACACGGCTGCTTGCCGGTGACGAGGATGGCGACGCCCACGCACCCAAGCCGCGGTGGCGGCGCCCCCCACGACGGCTGATCGCTCTTGGCGCGGCGTGCTTCTTCACGCTGCTCGCCGAGGGCGCCGCCTCGGACTGGAGCGCCAAGCTCGTGCATGACGACCTTGCCGGCTCGGCCGCGCTCGGCGCGATCGCCTACGCGGTGTTCAGTGTCACGATGGGGTCGGGTGGCCGCCGATCGCCTCTGGGCGCGCTGGGGCTCGGCGGGGCTGCTACGCCGCAGCGGTACCGTCGCCGGGCTCGGCTTTGCGTTGGGACTCGGGCTGGGCGACGCGCCGGCCGCGATCGCCGGCTTCGCGTTGCTCGGCCTGGGCCTCTCCGGCGTCGTGCCAACACTGTTCCGCTCGGCGGCCGGCGAGCGCGACGTGGCCACCGGTCCCGCGTTGGCCGCCGTTAGCTCGCTCGGGTACCTGGGCTTCCTGGCCGGCCCGCCGATCATCGGCACGATCGCCCAGGTCACCTCGCTGCGGCTCGCGTGCGGGCTGCTTGTCCTCGCCTGCCTCGTCGTCGTCGCGCTCGCCAGGAGCGCTGAGTTGGAACCGCTGGCCACCGCGAGCTGCCGGCCGGTGACGGTATGACAGGCGCAAGCGGATGCGCGTTTGCGCCCGGCAGCTCGGGTCCCGACCTGCTGGCGGACGCCTGCGGGCTGCTCGTCGACTTGGACGGGACGCTGATCGACTCCACTGTCCCGGTCCATCGGGCGTGGAGCGCGTTCGCCGCGCGGCACCGGCTCGATCCGGCGGAGGTCATCCGCTTCGCCCAGGGCCGACCGGTTAGCGCCGATTTTCGCGCAGCGAGATCGCCCCTACTTTTCCGGAAAGCGCCGGACAACCGGCATGAGAGAAGGGAATGAAAGAGTCCTACATCGA
>Ga0193751_1002831_pt1 | contig 10424 bp, 10 predicted proteins | sample L1c2metaG_FD_143050 | JGI IMG/M metagenome (GOLD analysis project Ga0193751, IMG submission 143050) | Soil microbial communities from a riparian zone of the East river system, Colorado, United States - L1c2 | ecosystem: Environmental > Terrestrial > Soil > Riparian zone | place: USA: East River...
TGGGGTCGTGCGGGAGCTCGCCGTCCGGCAGGGGCTCCTCTCTGAGGTGCCCGAGAAGCTCGGGGAGCGCGAACAGACGCGGCAGGCCGACCTCGCTCGGCTCGTCCGGCTCGCCGAAGAGTTCGACGGCGAGGTCGACGGCTTCGTCGAGTTGCTCCACGAGCGCTTCGGCGAGAGCGCAGGCCGCGGCGTCCATCTGCTGACGCTTCACCGGGCGAAGGGGTTCGAGTGGGAGGCGGTTCTCCTGCCACGCGTCGAGGAGGGCGAGCTGCCGGTCCGCCGCGGCGACGTCGAGGAGGAGCGGCGCCTGTTCTACGTCGGGCTGACGCGGGCGAAGCGGCATCTGTTCGTGACGTGGGAGGGGCGGCCGAGCCGCTTCCTCGACGAGCTCGGCGTGCGCGCCGCCGCGCCCCCGCTCCCGAAGCGGCAGCGGCTGGTGCTCGAACAGACGCCGGCGGTGCAGGCGCTCAGGGAGTGGCGGCTCGCGCGGGCACGCGCGGACGAGGTGCCCGCGTTCGTCGTCTTCAGCGACCGGACGCTCGCGGAGCTGGCCGCGCGGACGCCGCGCACGCTCGCCGAGCTGGCGGCCGTACCGGGCATCGGGCCGGCGAAGCTCGAGCGATACGGCCCCGAGCTCCTAGCGCGGATCGCGGAGCTCGCCGCCTGAGCGATTACGCGTCCAGGGCGGAAAGCAGCAGTCGCAGCATCTCGGCCGGATCGCGCCGCACCCGCGGCGACGACTCGTCGCGCTTTCGCAGCTCGAGCGCGCGCGGGTCGGTGAGCGGCTTCAGCCGTCCTTCCCGGATCAGCTCCTCGTCGACGCCCCCGAGCCGCCCGCCGTACGTGGTGTAGACCGGCACGCCGAGCGCCGCCGCCTCGCGGTTCATCGTCCCGCCCGCCGAGACGACGAGGTCGGCGAGCGCGATCAGGCTCTGCGCGTCCACGGCGTCCTCCGCGAGGATCACCGACGGGAGCGCGAGCCCCCGCACGTACTCGCGCTGCTCATCCGTCCGCGGCAGGACGAACGCGTGCACGTCCTCGGCCCGGCCGAGGTGCTCGAGCGTCTGCGGGAAGAGCGGATTCGAGTGCCGGTGGTAGAGCGAGACGTCGGGCGGCGGACGCAGGACGACGAGCACTCGCGACGGGTCGACGCCGAACCGGTCGAGCAGCAAGCGGTCGGGCTCGAAGTCCGCGAGGTAGTACTCCTCCTTCAAGCCCGGGTACTGGACGAGCTTCGGCGGGCGCGCGCCGTAGGGCCGGAGCCGCTCCGGCGGGATAGCGGCCGGTACCACGACGCGCGTTGCCGCGCGGCAGCCGAGCTGGTGCTGGAGCGTCGCGAACTCGTAGTCGAACGTCGTCGAGCTCGGGATCCCGAGTCGGCGCGCCGAGATCGTGAGCTCGTGCGAGCCGTGCGCGAGCGCGACGTCGAAGTCGCGGGGCCGGGCCCAGCGCCGCAATGCGCCGAGGCGGTGCGTCATCTGCCGCGCCTTCTGCAGCCTCGACCGGCCGCCGTGCCGCCCGATCACCGCGTCCGCCTCCAAGCCGTGCAGCTCGAGCAGCTGAAGCGTCTGCGCGTAGTCGCGCGCCGTGATCCCTACTTCGTCGCCGCGCCCGCGCATGATCTCGACGAGCGGCCGGAAGACGAGCACGTGCGCAGGCGCCGTGATGTCGATCCAGACCCTCATCGTCCGACCCGCTCGACGACGCGGAAGCGCACCGCGACCACCTGGGTGTCCGGCTCGATCGGCCGCTCGAAGAACCGCTCGTGCGCGAGTCGCCACTCCTCGACCGACTCGAATCCCTCGCCCTCATCGCGTGCGAACTGCTCGTCGACCGCCGCGGCCGGGAGGACACGCGCCTCGATCACCTCGACGACCGCGACCGGCTTGTCGTTGTAGTCGAGTAACGCACAGCGGTCGCCGGGCCGGTCGACTTCCTCGCCCTCGGCTTGGTAGTCCTCGAGCAAGCCGGCGGTCGCCGTCTTCTCGCCTACGAGTTTCCGGCGCAGCTCGGTTCGCGGGTACCCGAGCTCGAATGGGGGCAACCCACTCACGCGGCGAGCATCTCCATCCGCGCGGAGCGCAGCCGCGGCGGCTCCTGCTCGACCTGGCACTCGTACCAGAGCGTGAATGCGAGCAGCCCCCAGAGCTGGCGGCTCCAGTCCTCCCGGCCCGCGACGTGCTCGTCGAGGAGCCGCGCCACCGGCTCCGGCTCGAAGAACCCCTGGCGCCGCAGGTTCTCGGCCGAGAGCGTCTCGCGTGCGAACGGCTCGAGCCGTCCACGGAGCCACGCTGCGGCCGGGATCGAGAACCCGCGCTTGCGCCCGTGCACGACCTCGTGTGGGAGCAGCGGCTCAACGGCCTTGCGCAGGAGGATCTTCTTCGCGAGGCCTCGCACCTTCAGGCGCGTCGGCAGCGCGAAGGCGAGGTTCGTCACGAGCGGATCGAGGAACGGCACGCGGGCTTCGAGCGAGTGCGCCATCGACGCGCGGTCGGTCTTCACGAGCAGGTCGTCGACGAGGTAGACGCCGAAGTCGACGTCCTGCAGCCGCGCGAGTTGCGGCGCTCCCACCGTCTCGGCGTAGCGCGCGCGGTAAAGGTCCACCGGATCGAACGAGGCGCGGCGGCCGGTCAGCTCGGCGCGGGCGTCGGAGGAGAAAATCTCTTTCCAGCCGTGGTGCCGCTCGAGCGGAGGCAGATGTGCCGCCCGCACGAACCGCTTCGCCTTGTAGTCGAGGCTCGCCTTCCGCGTCGACGCCGGCAGCGCCTCGACGAGCGGGCGCGCGATCCGCGCGAGCGGCGCCAGGTGGTCTGCCGCGAGATCCGCGACATATGTGTAGTAGCCGCCGAACAGCTCGTCCCCGCCCTCGCCCGAGAGCGCGACCTTCACGTGCTGCGCCGCGAGCTCCGACACGAGGTACGTTGGCAGAGCAGAAGAGTCCGCGAACGGCTCGTCGAACGCCTCGGCGAGCGCGCGCAACAGCAGCTCTGGGTCCGGCCGCACGAGGAGCTCGTGGTGCTCCGTGGCGTACTGCTCAGCGACCCGCCGCGCGTCGGCGCGCTCGTCGAAGGTCCGCTCCGCGAAGCCGATCGTGAACGTGTGCACGGGCTCGGGCGACTCCTGCGCCGCCAGTGCCGCGAGCGCGGCGGAGTCGACGCCGCCGGAGAGGAGGACGCCGACGGGCACGTCGGAGAGGAGGTGCGCCCGCACCGAGTCGCGCAGGCGGGCGCGGAGCTCCTCGACGAGCTCGGCTTCGTCGCCGGTGCGAAGCTCTTCCGCCGCCGGGCCCGGCCGCGCGTATCGCTCGAGCGAGACCTCGCCGTCCTCCCACACGAGCACGTGTCCTCCCGCCGGCAGCTTCCGGACGTCGCGGAAGATCGAGTACGGCGCGGGGACCGAGTTGAAGGCGAGGAACGCCTCGAGGGCGTCGAGGTCGATCTCGCCGCGCGGCAGCGCCCGCACCTCCGACGCAAAACGGAGCTCGTCGGCGGCGTGCCGGTAATAGAGCGGCTTGATCCCGTACCGATCGCGCGCGAGCACGAGCCTGCGCCGCCGAGCGTCCCAGATCGCCACCGCGAACATCCCGCGCAGCCGCTCCGCGAAGCCGGGCCCGTGCTCCTCGTACAAGTGGACGAGCGCCTCGGTGTCGCAGCGCGTGCGCAGCTCGTGCCCTGCCCGCTCGAGCTCGCGGCGGAGCTCCGGATAGTTGTAGATCTCGCCGTTCTGGACGACGACGCAGGTTCCGTCCTCGTTCGCGATCGGCTGGTCGCCGTGCTCGAGGTCGATGATCGAGAGGCGCCGGGCCGCGAGGGCGACGCCGTTGTCCACGTGCTCGCCGCCGCTGTCGGGGCCGCGGTGGACGAGCAGGTCCGCCATCGCACGCAGCGCGTCGAGGTCCGCGCCGCCACGCGTCGTCGCGATCCCGCAGATCCCGCACACGCCGCCTGACTCTACTGACGGCCGCGGCGCACGAGGCCGCCCAGCGACTGCCGCAGCACGCGCCAGCCCGTGGCGACGACGGTGCGGAGGTAGAGGCGCACCGATCGGTCCGCGATCCACTCGAGATCGTGGGCGAGCTTCTCGGCCATCGATGTCTCGTAGCCGCGGCGCACCTGGGCGAAGCCCGTCAGGCCGGGCCGCACGACGAGCCGCTGCCAGTACGACGGCAGCTCGTGCGCGAGCTCCTCGAAGAAGACGGGACGGATCGGACGCGGCCCGACGAGGCTCATGTCGCCGCGCAGGACGTTGACGAACTGCGGGAGCTCGTCGAGCTGCGTCGCCTTGAGCCAGCGCCCGACCGGCGTGAACTCCGTCTGCGTACGCCGGACAAGCTCCTCCCCGAGGTGCGGGCCGAGTCGCCGCTCGGCGCCGCGCCGCAGCGTGCGGAACTTGTACATCGTGAAGACGCGCGCGCCCCGCCCGATGCGCTCGCCGCGATAGAGGATCGGCGTCCCACTCGTCACGAGCACGAGCAGGGCGATCGGGACCGAGACCGGCAGCGAGAGGAGCAGGAACAACGAGGAGAGGAGGACGTCGAGCGCGCGCAGGACGACGTCGCGGGGCCGCGCCGGCGTATCGAGAGCGAGCCGGCGGTAGCCGCGGACGAGCGTGTCCTCGAGCCGCGTCGTCTCTGGCACGTGCCCGATCGTAAAGCGGCGAGCGCTCCTCGGTCGACTTCGGACAGCTATAAGGTGTCCTCGCAATTATATACTTGACAAACCCAAGCCCATGAGGGACAATACGAGGCATGGAAGACCTCAGCCTCGGCGTCTATGACGAGAAGTTCCAAAACCCGCTAGTTGCAGCGGATTACTTGGAGTCGATCCGCTGGCCGGACGGTCCCGTCTGCCCCCACTGCGGCGAGTCGGAACGGACGCCGTACCTTCTGAAGTCCAAGACGCGGAAGCTCTGGAAATGCGCAGCCTGCCGCAAGCAGTACACCGTCACGGTAGGCACGATCTTCGAGGGGTCGCACATCGGCCTGCACAAGTGGCTGCTCGCCTTCTACCTGCTCTGCTCCTCGAAGAAGGGGATGAGCGCCCACCAGCTGCACCGGATGCTCGGCGTCACGTACAAGAGCGCGTGGTTCATGGCGCACCGGATCCGCTATGCGATGGAGCAGCCCCCTTTCGCAAGGCAGCTGACCGGCACGGTGGAGGCTGACGAGACCTACGTAGGCGGGAAGGTGCGCCGCTCGAACGTCAAGAAGCACCGGCCGCTCGATCCGACCAAGCCGGACCCGCGGCAGCAGACCGGTCGCGGCGCGAACAAGGTGCCGGTGCTGCTCCTGGTCGAGCGCGGTGGGCAGGCTCGCACGTTTCGCGTTGCGAACGTGACAGGCGATTCGCTCGGCGGCGCGATCCGTCGGCACGTCTCCCGCGAAGCCCACCTGCTGACGGACTCCTATCCGTCGTACAAGATGGTTGGTAAGGAGTACGCGAGCCACACGACGGTCGACCACAGCGTCGAGTACGTCCGCGGCGATGCGCACACGAACACGGCCGAGAACTACTTCTCGATCTTGAAGCGCGGCATCGACGGCGTGTACCACCACGTCTCAGAGGCGCACCTTCCCCGCTATCTCGCGGAGTTCGACTTCCGCTACAACCACCTAATGCGGGACGGCTGGACGGACGCAGACCGCACCGTGGCGGCTCTGCGGGGGGTTGTCGGAAAGCGGCTCAGCTACCAATCAGTTGGCGCGTGAACGAGCAGAGTGGGAAGCCGCAAGGAAAGCCGCCAGAGCGAAAGGACGCCCTCGTCGTTCCGCTTCCGTTCGAGGAAGCGATAAAGGCCGCTCTCGAGACTCGCCCTCCGCTGACAGCCCGAAGCCGCAAGAAGAAGAAGCGGAAGCGACGCGCTAGTCGTGGCCCTGGTACTTCACCCGGAACTCCCTGAGCGCTTCGTATAAATCGTCTCCGCGCCGCGTCTCGGCCATGATGAGTGCGGAGACGACGGTGCGCGGCGGCTGCCTCCCGTGGCCGGTCTTCCGCATCGATTCTTGAAGCTCAAAGAGACGCTTGGCGACTTGCGGCGAGAGCGGGACGTCCAGCCTAGAGAGCGGCTTGTCACTTGGGGGCCGTGGCATCCGAGTGCGCCTATAGCCTGCCGAGAAGGATAAACCGGAAACTCCGGGAAACGGGAGGCTAACACCCGAGACTTGTTTTTGCCGATGGAGCGGGAGAGAATCGAACTCTCGGGGACGCGGATCAAGAGCCCGCCCTGGAAACCATTCCTCCGCCCCACTTCGTTTTGAGCCGGAGGGCTCGACTACCTCGGTATTGAGCCGAGCGAGCCCTCCGGTCATCGCCCCAGCCAACTCCCTACTAGCCGCAGTCCTGGGCTGGGCCAGGAAGACGGCTCTCCCTTTCAGCAGGGAGCAGTGCCAAGCTACGGGGACGGGCGGACGGAATCGGCTCGCCGTGAAGGACCGGGTTCGCCGGGTATCCGAGTGTTCCGCATTGCTGAGGTCGAACGCGCGAACGCAGGCAGCGGCCCTGGCAATTACACGGGGGTACCCCCCTGTAATTCTCCCCAAAGTCGATGTGGACCGTGTTCACTGCTGACTATGGGCAAGCACCGGCTCTACATCGACGAGGTGGGAAACCACGACCTCCGGACCAGTCGACACGACGAGAACAACCGTTTCCTGAGTCTCACCGGCTTGATCGTCTCGCTCGACTACGTTCGCGACGTTCTGCACCCGGCGATCGAGGACCTGAAGCGCCGGCACTTTGGCGATCATCCGGACGATCCGATCATCCTCCACCGCAAAGAGCTTCTAAACCGGCGGCCGCCCTTCCAGGCGCTGCGCGATCCAGGCGTACGAGCCGCCTTTGATTTGGAGTTGATGACGCTCATTCAGGACCTGAACTACACGGTCATCACCGCCGTCATCGACAAGTGGGAGCATTTCGACAGGTACAAGGTCTGGCTCTACGACCCGTACCACTACTGCATGCGGGTCATTCTCGAGCGATACGTGCTGGACCTTCAGGCCCGTAGTGCGCGTGGCGACGTTATGGCTGAGTCTCGCGGTGGACGCGAAGACATGAGGCTCAAGGCCGAGTTCCAGCACATCTACACAAACGGGGCCGAAGTTGGCTCTGACGTATTCGCGGCGCGGCTTACGAGCGGCCAGCTCAAGGTAAAGCCGAAGTCAGCGAACATCGCCGGTTTGCAGCTGGCCGACATGATCGCGCACCCGAGCTTTGCGACAGCGAAGGCGATTCACTTCGGGCAGCCCATCCCGGACAACTTCGGTGGGGAGATCGGACGCATCCTGGAGGACAGCAAATACCGTCGCAAGTGGGATGGCCGGATCGAGGGATACGGGCGAAAGTGGCTTCCCTGAGCCGTAAAAGGGGCCCTTGCGGGCCCCCCGAAGGTTTCTACCTTCCACCTCCGCATAAGCGGATTGGTCGGACCGTAGCGCATCGTGCGGACGGAGGATAGGTCCACGTTGCATCGGGACCCGCTGCTATAAGTCTTCCTGATAGTTCTGCTTGCCATGCGGGAGGGAGGCTACGGGGAGAGCATGGGTTCGTCAAGTATATAGTCCCCGGTGTCCTTATGGATACGAAGCAGCTCGCAGCCTTCTGCGCGGTCGTCGAGCGCCGCAGCTTCTCGCAGGCCGCCGACCAGCTCGGCGTGACGCAGCCCGCGGTCAGCCTGCAGATCCGGTCGCTCGAGCAACGGATCGGCCAGCAGCTCCTCGACCGCTCCGGCCGGCGAGTCGAGCCGACCGAGGCCGGCCTCCGGCTCTACCGCGGCGCGCAACGGCTTCTCGCGCTCGAGCAGCAGCTGCTCACCGAGCTCGGCGAGGAAGCGGAGGGAGAGCTGCACGGCCGGCTCGAGATCGGCGCCTCCACCGGGCCCGGCGGCAGCGTGCTGCCTGTCCTCCTCGGCGAGTTCCAGCAGCTTCATCCGGACGTGCACGTCGCGCTCACCGTCTCGGACACCCACACCGTGATCGAGCAGGTCGGGCGGCGCGAGCTCGAGCTCGGGGTCGTCGGCGCCTCCGGCCGTCACCGCGGCGTCTCGTTCGAGCCCTTCTACCGCGACGAGGTCGTCCTCGCGGTCCCCGCCGGCGATAAGCGCGCCGGCAAGACGATGACGCTCGAGGAGCTGAAGACGGAGCCTCTCGTGCTGATGCAGGAAGGCGCAGGCATCCGGCAGATGATCGACGACGAGCTGCGCGAGCTCGGCCTCCGCCTCCGCGACCTGAACGTGAAGCTGGAGCTCGGCTTGCAGGAGTCCGCGCGCGCAGCGGTGCTCGGCGGCTTCGGCGCGACGTTCATCTCGCGCATCGCGATCGAAGGAGACCTGGCCGCGGGAACGCTTGCGATCGCGCGCGTCCAAGGGCTCGAGCCGGCCCGCGTCGTCCAGCTCGTCCGCGCGAGCGGCCGCGCCGAGACACGGGTCGCGCAGGAGTTTGTCGCCTTCGCCCGCGACCGCGTGTCGTGATCGTCCACTGGGGGCTCGGCTCGCTCGCGGAAGCGTGCGCCGAGGCGGGCGTGTCGAGACCGCTTCTGGTCGCGAGCCCGCGCTGGGACTCCCTGGGGCTGCCTCTCGAGCCGGCCGCGCGGTGGCGGGAGGTGCCGTCGGACCGCGTTCCGGAGGCCGTCGCCGCTGCACAGGGCACGGACGGGGTGCTCGCGGTCGGCGGCGGGAGCGCGATCGACCTCGGCAAGGCGATCTCCGGCGCGACCGGACTGGCGCTCGTCTCGGTGCCGACGACGTACGCCGGCGCCGAGTGGACGAGCTTCTTCGGCGTCCGCGACCAGCAGCGGCGGATGCGGGGCGGGGGCGGCGGCGCCCATCCCGCCGCGATCGTCTACGAGCCCGAGCTGACCCTCGACCTGCCGGCCGAGACGACGGTGGGCACCTCGATGAACGCGCTCGCCCATTGCGCCGAGGCGCTCTACGTGCAGGGACACAACCCAGCCGCCGACGAGCACGCCCTCGCCGGCGCACGCCTGATCTCGGACTGGCTGCCGCGCGTCGTCTCGGCGCCGCGCGACCTCGAGGCGCGGACGGAGCTGCTCCGCGGCGCTTGTCACGGCGGTGCCGCGCTCGCGGGCTCGATGCTCGCGCTCGCCCACGCGATGGCGCAGGCGATCGGCGGGCGCTATGGGCTCCCGCACGGGACGCTGAACGGGATCTGCCTGCCGCCCGTCCTCCGCTTCAACTCCGCGTTCGCTCCGGATGCCGTGTCGCGCTTCGGCGAGGCGGTCGGTACGCCCGATGACCCTGCAGCGCGTGTCGAGGAGCTGGCCGCTCTCGCCGGGCCCACGCGGCTCCGCGAGCTCGCCGTGCCGGAGGCCGACCTGCCTCAACTCGCGGCCGACGCGGCGCAGCGGGGAGGCAACCTCGCCAACCCGAAGCCCGCGAGCCCGGAGGAGATCGAGTACCTCCTGCGCCCGGTCTACTAACGGATAAGCGATTCATATTCCACCGATAGGTATGGTGGCCCGTGACGCCCGCGACTACCCTGGAGGAGCGCGATGCCCGGCTTTGAGGACGGATTTCTGGACGTGCCCGCGCGGCCCGACAAGCCGCGCGACACCGGGCTCACCCACGTCATCGACAAGGGCATGAACCTGCGGGAGATCGAAGGGCTCTTCGACACCGCCGGCCAGTACGTCGACATCGTCAAGCTCGGCTGGGGCACGGGCTACGTCACGAACAACCTCGAGAAGAAGATCGCGCTCTATCGCTCGTTCGACACCCCCGTCGTCTGCGGCGGCACGTTCTTCGAAGCGGTCTACGCGCAGGACAAGATCGACGAGTTCAGGGGCTGGCTGACCGAGTACCGGTTCTCGCACGTCGAGATCTCCGACGGCACGATCGAGATCCCGCGCGAGCGGAAGCTCGAGCTCATCGCCGACTTCGCGCGCGACTTCACCGTGCTCTCGGAGGTCGGCTCCAAGGACGCGGAGGTGAACATTGCGCCGTACCTGTGGGTGCAGTGGATGCGGGAGGAGCTCGACGCCGGCGCCTGGCGCGTCATCGCCGAGGGCCGCGAGGGTGGCACCGCCGGCATCTACCGCCCGAGCGGCGAGCTGCGGACTGGCCTCGTCGACGAGCTCGAACATTACGTGCCCTTCGAGTTGCTGATCTGGGAGGCGCCGACGCGGGAGAGCCAGGCGTGGTTCATCAAGCATTTCGGCACGAACGTCAACCTCGGCAACATCCCGCCGGACGAGGTGATCGCGCTCGAGACGCTCCGTCTCGGGCTGCGGGGCGACACGATGAAGGAGGTGCTGCTGGGTGGCGAGCCCGAGCCTGCACCTGCCGGCTGACGTCGAGTCCTGGCCTGCGCAGCGCGTAGTGGAGTTCCTGCTCGCCGAGCTCCCCGGCCGCGTGGCGCTCGCCTGCTCCTTCCAGAAGGAGGAGTCGGTGCTGCTCGAGATGCTCTTCGA
>Ga0193751_1002832_pt1 | contig 10422 bp, 10 predicted proteins | sample L1c2metaG_FD_143050 | JGI IMG/M metagenome (GOLD analysis project Ga0193751, IMG submission 143050) | Soil microbial communities from a riparian zone of the East river system, Colorado, United States - L1c2 | ecosystem: Environmental > Terrestrial > Soil > Riparian zone | place: USA: East River...
TGAGGAAAAGCCCATTCTCATAGGTGAGCGCCACCGCGATGCCGTCGATCTTCAGCTCGGCGGTGTATCCAGACTTGGCGACGTCGTCTCCCGCCATGCGGACCAGCCTCTCTTCCCACGCGGTTAGCTCGTCGTCATTGAAGGCGTTGCCGAGCGAAAGCATTGGTCGAATGTGCTCGTGCTTGGTGAGCTGGCTCTGTGGCTCGGCGCCGACTCTGAGCGTCGGTGAGTCGGGGGTCAGGAACTCCGGGAAATTCCTTTCGATTTCCTGGAGCTCGCGAAACAGCGTGTCGTATTCGGCGTCCGGGATGGTCGGACGGTCGAGGACATAGTACTCGTGCGAAGCGCGGGTCAGGCGAACGCGCAGCTCCGCCGCGCGGTTACGCTGTTGCTCGCTGGCTTTCCGCGGAGGCTGCGGAGGCTGTTGATCGGGGCGGGGATCCTGGGCTGGTTCCTCCCGTTGCTTCTTTGACCGGCTTGTCGCCATCCGTGAAGTCGTTTCCTTTGATCTGCGCATGCGCGTTGAAATCATGGCCGTCGTAGCGCACTACGCGGTTGCGTCCGGTCTCCTTCGCCACATAGAGCGCGTCGTCCGCCGCTCTCACCAGTCCTTCCTGGTCCTTCACCTTCGGGTGGGGTGCGGCTGCTACACCGCAGCTTATTGTCCTGCGGAGCGTGCCGCCCTCATATGAAAATGTATGGTTCTCCACCTTCTCCCGCAGCCGCTCGGCGAAGGTTACCGCCGCGTCCAGAACGGTGCCCGGCAGAATCAGCAGAAACTCCTCCCCACCGTATCGCCCCACCCGGTCTATCTCCCGCGCCTCGTCCTTGAGGAGTCGCGCGATCGCCTTCAGAACCGAATCACCGGCCTGGTGGCCGTATTCGTCGTTTACCGCCTTGAACTTGTCAATGTCGCACATCACGACGGACATCGGCTCGTGCAGCCGAACCGAGTGGTTCCATTGCTCCTTCAAGCGGTCTTCGAGCGATCGCCGATTCTCGATGCCGGTGAGGCCGTCGGTGAGGGAGATTTCGCGCAGCTTGTCGTTCAACTGCGACAGTTCCGCACGGCCGGCCTCCACCTCAGTTTGCAGCTGCTTGATGCGCAGGAGCGCTTTGACCCGCGCCTCCAGCTCGGCGAAATTGATCGGCTTGGTTATGTAGTCGTCAGCGCCGGCGTCGAGTCCTTCCACCTTGTTCTCGGTGGAGTCGAGCGCGGTCTGCATGATGACCGGGATGAAAGGAAGCTCTTTCTGGGCGGTTTTCGCTTTCAGCCGCCGCACGACTTCCATGCCGTCCATCTTCGGCATCATGACGTCGAGGAGAATTAGATCCGGGCACCATCGATCGACTACGTCCAGCGCCGCCTGCCCATCGTTGGCGCCCTCTACCTCGTAGCCGCGCGCCTCCAGCCGAGCACGGAGGAGCTCGATGTTGTCCTCGTGGTCGTCTACGATGAGAATCTTGTAGTGAGGCCTACGCTCCATTGTTCTTGCCGAGGAACCTCTGCACCTCTGCGACGACTGCCCTCGGCTCGCACGGCTTGGCGAGATAGCCATCGCAACCCACCTCCATCGCTTTCTCGCGATCGGATGCGAGAGCGTGTGCGGTCAGAGCGATGATGGGAATCCCCTTTGTCGACGGATCGTGTTTCAGCACTTGCGTCGCCTCCCAGCCATCAATGATCGGGATGGATATGTCCATCAGAATCAAATCTGGCTTCTCCGACCGGGCCTTGGCTATGCCTTCCTCGCCATTCAACGCCTCGGTTACCTCGTAACCGAAGTGCTTCAGGATGGTGGAGTAGACTATACGATTGTCCTCGTTGTCCTCCACCAACAATACCATTTTACCTGAACTACTCATTCAGCATCCTCGCACGGCTATTGCTGGGTAGCGTTTAGGGCAAATTTCTTACCATCCCCCTGAGCTACGCCTTTCATGTTCAATACTCCCGGCCCCTCCAGGACGGCGTCCTCTATCCCCAAGGCCCCGCCGCCTGGTTCCATTCCCCAGCCAAAACCGGACGGATTACCGCACGAAACCGTTCCTGATTGGAACAATATCAGTCTGTTTACGGCGGGGATCGCAGTGGGCGCCATATTGGGGGCGACCGTCGCTCTCCTCTTGGCGCCCGGGAGTGGAGACCAGACTCGCCACAGCATTGCGCGCCGGGTGAGGAAGTTCCGCGGAGCGGACGATGACGTCTGGGAAGACCTCGCCGAGGAGCTCGAGCTCGCCGCCGCCGAGAGAGAAGAGGAAGAAGAAGCCAGCCTCTCAGCAGAAAGCTAGTCACTCTGATGTTATTGCGCGGTCGGTCGGCGGGGGATGTCCTCTTCGGCGACTAGCTCACTTACACGCATCGAGCCCGTCAGCCCACTCGCGGCTTGCGCTCGCGAGCGGGCACCCAGCCGGTCTCTTGCTACGTGAGCACGTCGCCTGCGAGGACACCCCCCACCGGCCTCCCACCCAGTTCTATTCGAAGCGGCGTGGAGCACGCGCGGTTTGCGGGCGTGGTCAGTCTCGCACACGAAGGCGGCGCGTCGAGCGAGGTGTGGCGCGGGGATGGCCGCCTGCGGCGGCCCAGCGTTGCTGTGATTTCTCAAGGGTAGTCGGAGGGGGTCCTACGTAGGACGCTCCGCAGCCTAGGCGCCGAGCGAAGCCGGCTGCCGTACCGTGCAGCGAAGCTGCGCGGTGGGCGAGGACGAGCGGCCGAAGTAGGATCCCCTCCGACGAACCGGCGAAAAAATCTCCGAAAAGAGGCCGCGAAGCAGGTGTATCCCTAGCGGCTAACCCGCTCTCAGCCCCGCGTCGGCTTCGGCCTTGTAGTACCGGTCGTTGTAATCTCTGTTCGGGAGCTTCATCGCGGTCTGGTACTCGGCGCGGGCCTTGTCCTTCTCTCCCATATCCCGGTACACGCCGGCAAGATCCACGTGGTGAACGATCCGGTCGGGCTCATTCGCGACCGATTCCTCCATGTACTTCTTTGCGTCGGCCCAGTTCGCCGAGGAGAAGACTTTGCCTCCGAGCAGATTCTTCGCCAGCATGCGCGTGAAGCCGTTGAGACGCATCACTTCGGCGTTCCACATTCCCATCACGTGGAGACAACCAGCGTGCTTGGGATTGATCTTCAGGCACTCCAGAGCGTGGGTGCGGACGTCGGTGGCGTACTTGATTCGCGCGCGCGGTCCCTGGGTAAGAGCATTCTTGCCGAGCGACCGGGCGAGATGGAAATGGCCCTCGGCGTCACCGGGATTCACTTCGACTGCGGTTCGCGCGTAAGACTCCGCGTTCTTGAAGTCATCCTCCCGGGTCTTGTCATTGCGCTCGAATGATCCAAGATCGACCGCGGATCTCGATGCCTTCCAGAGCGCTTCGTAGCTCTTCGGATCCAGCTTGATCGCTTCCTGATAGTGGGCGAGGGCGGCGGGAGCGTTCATTGCGACGTATTCTTTGTCCCCGAGCGCGATGTGATCTGCCGCAGTCTGGGCACTCGCCACAGAGGCGACGAGCATCATTCCGACCGAGAGGTACTGAAAAGCGCGCATGCGGACTCCGATTGCAATTGTGAGTGTGCCACCGACAAATACCCCGGCTGGAGCTAAATGATCGTACCGCGTCTGATCGAACGCAAACGCAACGGCGAGAGGCTGGAGCCACAGGAACTGAGGGAGCTCGTGCTCGCGTACTCGGGCGGCCAGGTGCCCGATTATCAGATGGCCGCACTCCTCATGGCGGTCTATTTCCGTGGCCTCGACCGCGCCGAGATGAACGCCCTGATGGACGCAATGCTCGAGAGCGGAAAGCGACTCGATCTATCGCACCTGCCGATGCCTCGGATCGACAAACATTCGACGGGCGGCGTTGGTGACAAAGTCTCTTTGATTCTGGCTCCGCTCATCGCCTCGCTTGGCGTCGCGGTGCCGATGATGTCGGGCCGTGGCCTCGGACACACCGGCGGAACGCTCGACAAGCTCGAGTCGATACCGGGCTTCAGGACGGCGCTGACACTTGCGGAAGCGCAGAAGCAGATCGCCAGAATCGGCTGCGCTATGCTGGGGCAGACCGACGAGATCGTCCCGGCCGACAGGAAGATCTACGCGCTCCGCGACGCGACGGCGACGGTGGAGGTAATACCGCTGATCGCAGCGAGCATAATGAGCAAGAAGATCGCGGAGAGCCTCACCGGGCTGGTGCTCGACATCAAGCGAGGATCGGGATCGTTCCTGCCCGAGCTGGAGCAGGAAATTGAGCTCGCGCAGGCGATGATCGATCTGGGTGACGAGCACGCGTGTCCGGTCGTGGCGCTGGTGACCGCAATGGATCGTCCGCTGGGAGAGGCCTGTGGAAACGCGCTCGAGGTTGCTGAAGCAATTGAGGTGTTGAAAGGGGCCGGCCCGCCCGATTTGATCGAGGTCACCTTTGCCCTCGGTGCGGAGATGCTTGTGCTGGCGACTTTGGCTTCGACAAGGGAAGGAGCACGGGCGATGATGGACGCCGCGATCGGGTCGGGCAAGGCACTTAGAAAATTCGAGGACATCATCAGCGCGCAAGGCGGCGACGATGGGGTCGTCAAGGATCCTCTACGTCTGCCGCAGGCCCGTCACCGAGCCGAGTTTACCGCCAAGAGCGGGGGCGTCGTTCAATCCGTAGATCCGCGCACCGTCGGTTACGGCGTGATTGCCCTCGGCGGCGGTAGACGGAACATGGAGGAGAAAGTGGATCCGTCGGTAGGCTTCGTGATCACCGCAAAGCCAGAGGATCACGTGTTGAAGGGTCAGACTCTGGCGACGATTTACGCACGTAGCAAGAAAGATCTCGAGACGGGACGGTCCGTACTCGAGCAGGCCATCGTAATTTCCGATTCAACCCCGTCGCCGCTGCCGCTCGTATCGCACCGGATTACGGCACGAGGAGTCGAGAGGCTCGCCTGATCCACCTGTCCTAGCCTTGGAGACTCCCCGACCGTTTCCGAGCTCCGATCCACGATCCGACAAGTGCGCCAAATCCGATAAGAAGTGAGCTTAGAACCGGGCCGATTGGAGTCGAGAGAGTCTTCATCGCGACCACAGCCGCGGCCAGAAACCCGATCTCAGCGCCGAACGTTGTCGGATAAAAGTCCTCATGTCCGATCCATTGCCGGCGCACCGCGATCCGCGCCGAAAAAATGGCTCCAAAGAGGCCGCCGAATACCCCACCCAGCATGACGCCGAGATGAGACCCAAAGAAATGCCCGATCATTGAGCCAATCGCGGCGAATGCTCCGGTTACGATGGTGCTTACAAGAAAAAGAAATGCGCTCTTCATGGCCTTCCCCCGGTTACCCATTTCATGGTGACCTCCAATGGTGGGGCGCTGATCGTCCTTCACGAGCGCCATGGTGGTTGTTTGCGTGAGCATACATGGCGAAGATCTTGTTCTTCACTCGAAATGTCGGCTCGCCCCAGGCTTCCGCTTCATGAGCTTCTGGAAGCGCGAGGCAGAGCTTGCGAAGGCGCGAGAGCGGGCTTGGAGGCATTTATCTAATCCTGGGCTGTCACCCGATGGATCGCAAGAAAGAGAAACAAAAAGTGCGGAGATCGCGCCGCCGGGCTATTCTTTTTCCAGCACTGCCACCATTGAAATCACACTTGAGGAAAAATCCATGCGCGCAGTGAAGCGTCCGTTTCGTGCCAATCGAATAATTCCGCTCGTCATCGCCACAGCCGCGCTCTACAGCTGTACGTTGACCACCGACCCTTCCAGACCGGCTACGATGGAAATCGTGAGCGGCGACGTTCAGACTGCGCCGGTCAATACGGCTCTTCCGGATTCGCTCTCAGTGATCGTCGTCGGATCATTCTCCGAGCCGATCGTGAACGAACCCGTCGTCTGGAGTATCGTTGCGCCGGGCGGAGGGTCGCTCGACCCTGCCACGTCCCAGACAAACAAAGACGGGGTAGCCTGGACGAGATACACGGCAGGCGCGACCGCCGGCGCGGTGAAGATCCAGGTCAGGGTTAGCGGCCTTGCGTCAGTCTTCTTCGACGAAACAGTTACGCCGTGATGCTCTAGTGCGCCGCCTCTTCACCGAAAGCGGGACGGCGCGGGCGCGAGCACCAGCACGTCCCCAGTCACCGAGAAGTGAGCCGTGAGCACGTCATCCGAGTTGGTTCCCACGTAGACCGTGAATGTTCCCGGCTCTACAACGCGCCGCATCTGCCGATCGTACAGCGCGAGCGATTCCGGGCGGATTCTGAAGGTGACCGTTCGCGTATCGCCCGCGCGCGATGCGATGCGCCGGAATCCCACGAGCCTCTTCACCGGCTCCTCGACGGTCGCTACATCGTCGCGCACGTAGAGCTGCACGACTTCGTCGCCGCCGCGATCCCCTGAGTTCCTGACGTCGACTGAAACCTCGAGGGAATCGCCGGCGACGATCGTCGCGGACGACAGTCGGAGATTCGAGTACGCGAATGTCGTGTAGCTGAGCCCGTACCCGAACGGGAAGAGCGGGCCCGAGGGAAGGTCCAAATACTTCGAGGTGTAATGGTTCGCGGTGTCTGAGGGACGGCCAGTGTTTCGATGGTTGTAATAGATGGGGATTTGCCCGGTCGTGCGCGGGAAAGTCACGGGCAGCTTCCCACCGGGATTGTAGTCTCCGAACAGCACGTCGGCGACGGCTGCCCCATGCTGGCTCCCAAGGAACCAGCTCTCTATGATTGCCGGCGCTTCGCGAGCGAGCTCCGGAATGGCGAGGGCACGCCCATTCATCAGTACCACCGCAACCGGTTTCGGCGTGGTGTCGGTCTGCACGAAGGCAGTGCTCCGTCTTGCGGCGCGCAGCACCGCGCGCGCGAGGTCCAGCTGTAGTCCCGGGAGCTCGATCGACGAGCGGCTCGATGCCTCCCCCGACATGTTTTCTTTCTCTCCGAGGACGAGGACGATGGCGTCTGCCTGAGCGGCGGCGTCAAGAGCGGCCGCGAACCCAGTGGCGTCGGCGCTATCGACCGGGGCCCCGCGCGCGAAGATCACCTTCACGGATGGACCAACCGCAGCGCGCACGCCCGCGAGCACGGTGAGAGTCTCTTCTGGACGCCCATCGGCCGCCCAGCCGCCAAGCGACGATCGCCTATCGTCGGCGAGCGGTCCGATCACCGCGATGGTGTGAATATCCTTGCTCAGCGGAAGCGTCTTCGACGAATTTTTGAGGAGTACAATCCCCTCGCGCGCCGCTAGACGACTGGCGAGAAGATGCTCGGGAGCGAGCGTGTACCGCCGCTCGCGCGCGACGTCGTTGAATCGGTACGGATCCTGGAAAAGCCCAAGCGCGTACTTGATTCGGAGCACCCGATGCACTGCCGAATCGACGAGCGCTTCGGGAACTCTTCCCGAGCGGACGGCTGCGCCGAGACTATCGACGTACACATTGTCGGACATGTCGATGTCCACACCGGCGCGAATGCCGAGGATTCCAGCCTCGCCCCTGTTCGCTGCGACTCCGTGTGGAATCAGCTCGCTGATTCCACCCCAGTCGCTGACCACTGCTCCCTTGAAGCCCCAGCGTTGACGCAACACGTCCTGGAGCAGCCAGTCGCTCGCGTGCGACGGAGTGCCGCCGATGTCGTTGAACGATGGCATCACGAACGCGACGCCGGCTTTGACAGCGGCCTCGTAGGAAGGGAGATAAGTCTCCCACAGAGTCCTTTCGCTCAGCTCCACTGAGTTATAGTCGCGACCGCCCTCCGCACCTCCGTACGCCGCGAAGTGCTTTACCGTCGCCAGGAGCGCGTCGGGCGCTCCGAGGCCCAACGCGCTGTCGCCGCCCTGAAACCCGCGCACTCGCGCCGCAGACATGGAGGCACCGAGATACGGATCTTCTCCCGCGCCCTCGACGATGCGTCCCCAGCGCGGGTCGCGCGCGATGTCCACCATGGGTGCGAATGTCCAATGAAGTCCGTGTGCCGTCGCCTCGATCGCGGCCTGTCGGGCGGAGAACTCCACGCGCACCGGATCAAAGCTCGCGGCCTCCGCGATCGGAACAGGATAGATGGTACGGAAGCCGTGGATGACATCCATCGCGAAGAGGAGCGGAATCTTGAGCCGTGATTCCTGCGTCGCGATACGCTGGAGCCCGCGTGCGTAGTCGACTCCCCAGATTCCGAGGAACGACCCGACCCGTCCGGCGCGAATGAGCGCCTCGCCGCCGGCGGGCACGCGTGGACCTGTTTGCGAACCCTCGCCGGGCAATTGGTTGAGCTGTCCGATCTTCTCGTCGAGCGTCATCAACTTGAGGACGGAATCGGCGAATTGGGACGCACGCGCGGAATAGAGTGGAGATTCGCGGGTCTGGGCTGGAATCAGGGGTGGCGCGACGACCGGCGGAGTTTGTGCCGCGAGGCTGGAAACCGAATTCCACAGCGCGGCGGCGATAACCGCCGGCAGAAGCTCGCGCCTCAATCTCGTGCAGGTCTTCCCGCCACTGCGATTCGCTTTCGGCATCGTACGTCCTCGAGAAGCTGTTAGCGCGAGCATCCGCAGGCAAAAGTACATCGATAAGCGCGTTCAGGCATCTCCGATTGGGAACAGCCGCTCGGGCCGGCGTCTAGGACGGAAGGTTCATACGGATGCTCCGGAAAACGCCGGATTATATGGATCTGCTCCGATAGGCGTTACAGATCCTCTTGGTGGGCCGAGATTTCTTGGGAACTGCCGCTCGGGATGCTTCTGGCGGCAAATCAATCTGTCTCGCGAATAACAAAAACAAATCACAACCCTGCCTAATGGAGTTGTAACGCCAATTGGAGCGATCCATATCCGGCGTTTTCCGGAGCATCCGTATAACCGTTCGTCATAGTAGCCAATCCGAGCGGCTGTCCCTATCGGACGACATCAGTCGGCAGCTCGTACCACACTTCGACCTCGTATCCATCGGGATCCGTGAAGAACACATACGGTTCGCCGGGCACGAACTCGCCGCGATCGAGGATCTTACCGCCGGCGCTCTCGATCGCCTTCGCCGCCCTGTCGATGTCCCTGGGGTCTACCAGGCGAAAACCGAAGTGCTTGATGCCGCCTGATTTGCCGACGTTGTCCGCCCCCTGCTCGAGGACGAGGATGTCGCGCGCACCGGGAGTCTGTGCCTGTATGAACTTCTTCTCCCTATGAACCGCGAGCATTCCGAAGACATCGTGATAGAACTGGAACGATCTCTCCAGATCGCTAACGGTGAGAGCGAGATGGGTGAGTCCGAGCGTTTTTATCATGGCCCCGACCGATTTGTGAGTGCACAGTATTTAGAACTGATGAGTAGCTCTTCAGCCTCGACGCCGCAGCGGTAAATTGTGCACATGCGGGGAGGCGTAGCGTGGGCACCGAGCGACTAAACGCGTTTAGCGACGGAGTGATCGCGATCCTCATCACGATCATGGTCCTCGAGCTGCGGGTGCCGCACACCACCGACCTTGCCGCGCTCCGTGAGCTGCTGCCCGTGTTCCTCACCTACGTTCTGAGCTTCGTTGTCCTCGGCATCTACTGGAGCAACCACCACCACATGCTCTATCTCACCGATCGGATCACCGGTGGGATACTGTGGGCAAACTTGCACCTGTTGTTCTGGCTCTCGCTGATGCCGTTCGTAACCGGATGGATGGGAGAGAACCACTTCGCTCCAATTCCGACCGCCCTCTACGGCGTGGTACTGATGTTCGCCGGGGTCGCGTATTTCATACTCGAGCAGGTGATAATCCGAAGTCAGGGACGCCACTCGCGGCTCAAGGAGGCCGTCGGCAACGACTTCAAGGGAAAGGTCTCGGTCGTGCTCTACCTTGTGGCGATTCCACTGGCGTTCGTGCACCAATTGCTGTCAGACGCGATATACGCGTCTGTCGCGCTGATGTGGCTGATACCGGATCGACGGATCGAAGAGCGATTCACCGACCTTGAAGGAGAGGAAAGACTGTGACCAGAGCCAAATCGATGGATCCAGCGGCGGAGCGGGACACCCGCGAGCTGTATCGCAAGCTTCTTGAGGCGTGGGACAAGCGGAACGCGCGCGACTTCGCGCTGCTTTTCGCGTCGGACGGCGGTATAGTCAGGTTCGATGGAACCCAGGTATTCGGTCAGACGGAGGTCGGGGCTCACCTGAGCGAGATTTTTTCGCACCATCAGACCGCGCGCTACGTCTCGATCGTTCGCGAAGTGCGGTCTCTCACCGAGGATGCGACGATTCTCAGCGCGGTTGCCGGAATGGTGCCGCCGAACAAAGACGACATCGATCCCGCTGTCAACGCGGTGCAGACTATGGTCGCAGCGAGAACATCTGGAGGGTGGAAGATCGCTCTATTTCAGAACACCCCCGCGGCCCTTCACGGCAGGCCGGACGCCGCGAAGAAGCTCACGGAGGAGTTGCGCGTTGCGCTGCGCAAGCAGGGCGCCAAGCCG
>Ga0193751_1002833_pt1 | contig 10422 bp, 9 predicted proteins | sample L1c2metaG_FD_143050 | JGI IMG/M metagenome (GOLD analysis project Ga0193751, IMG submission 143050) | Soil microbial communities from a riparian zone of the East river system, Colorado, United States - L1c2 | ecosystem: Environmental > Terrestrial > Soil > Riparian zone | place: USA: East River...
GTCACCACCCTTCAGCCGGTTGAAGCTCAGCCAGTAGACGTTGTGGGCGGCGACGCCGACGTTGCCGGGTTGGCCTGGCCATGCGGTCGTCGGATAGTGTCCCGGGCCGCGGGCCAGAATGTTGAGGCTCACGCCTTGATGGACCATGGCGCTGTAGCCCAAAACCGGGATCCGCATCTCGAAGCTGACGCCATCGACAGGCGTATCTGACCGCTGAGCGATCGTGGCGGGCGTCGGACCTGGAATCGAAGGACTGGGCGCGACAGTGATCGATGGGCCGAGAGCGGTAGTGCCGGGCGCCGCGAGAGGAGCCACGATTGTCGCCGAGTCCGAGCGTTGGACGAACATAGGGGCAAGGCTTGTCAGCAGCAGCGTCAAGCCGGCAAGGAACGCAATCGAGCTGGCGGCGAGCAGGATCTTTGCCCACAAACGCCGCCGCTCACCGACCGCGAGGCTGGGACCGTCCCGCCTCGCGCCACGCAGACGGAGCTCCACTAGCTCCTGCGACGCTTCCAGGCGAGGGCACCTCCGACCATGGCTAACAGACCAAACGCGATGAGGAACAGGGCGAGGCCCTGGGCGGGGCTGTTGCTGCCGGTTGCCGCCAGGACACCGCCTGTCGGCGTTGCGGTTGGCGAGGGACCGACGGTCGAGCCTCCCACTCCTCCCGAAACCACAGTGAAGGGTTCGCAAGCGCTTGTCGATCCGGTGAACAAGGCGGTGTTGTCGCTGGAGTAGACGGCCTCAAACGAGTAGGAGCCTGCGGCCAGCGGTCCCTCGGCGCTCGAGTGGGCACCCAAGGCAAGGGCGGTTCCGGCGTGTGTGCCGGCGACATCCTCGCTGACGCCGCAGTCACCGTTGGTCCAGAAGAGGTAGCTGACAGTGCCCGTGGCCCCGGTGACTGTTGAAGTGTCGTAGGCAGACCCGCCCGTGGTCAGGTTCCCGTCGATCAGCGCGGCGTTCGTGGCGGCGTCAAAGACTGCAGTCCTGGTGGTGGTGGACTCAGGCCCTGGCGGCAGTATCGCCACGGTGAAATGCTCACAACTGCCCGTCGCGTTTGTGAACAAGGAGGTGTTGTCGCTGGTGTAGACGGCCTCAAACGAGTAGGAGCCTGCGGTCAGCGGTCCTTCGGCGCTTGAGTGGCTACCCAAGGCAAGGGCAGTCCCGGCGTCTGTGCCTGCAATGTCCTCACTAACGCCGCAGTCGGCGTTGGCCCAGAACTTGTAGCTGATGGTGCCTGTGGCACCCGCCAACACAGTGGAGGTGTCGTAGACAGACCCGCCTGCCACCAAGTTGCCGCCGATCAGCGCGGCGTTGGTCGCGGCGTTGAAGACAACGGTAGTGATTGATGTTTCAGCTGGCCCTGCTGGCCGCGCCGTCACGCTGAAAAGTTCGCAACTGCCAGTGGCGTTTGTGAACAAGGCGGTGTTGTCGCTGCTGTAGACGGCCTCAAACGAGTAGGAGCGTGCGGTCAGCGGTCCTTCGGGGCTTGAGTGGCTACCCAAGGCAAGGGCTGTCCCGGCGTCTGTTCCGGCGACATTCTCGCTGACGCCGCAGTCACCGTTGGTCCAGAACTTGTAGCTGACGGTGCCTGTGGCCCCCCCCGTCACGGCGGAGGTGTCGTAGACAGACCCCCCCGCCACCAAGTTGCCGCCGATCAGCGCGGCGTTGGTCGCGGCGTTGAAGACAACGGTAGTGATCGATGTCTCAGCTGGCCCTGTTGGTGGCGCCGTCACGCTGAATGGCTCGCAGGGACTGGTTGAGCCCGCGTAGGTGGCGTTGCCGTTATACCTGGCCTGGAACGAGTAGGAGCCTGCAGCCAACGCAGACTCGGTGATGGAGTGGGTGCCCACGGCAACGGTTCCCGCGTCGGTGCCGTCTCCGTTACAGGTGCCGTTGGTGAAGAAGATGTAGCTGACGGTACCCGTCGCGCTGCCAGTAACCGTGGAAGTGTCGTAGGCAGATGCCGGCGCTACCTCAATCCCAGCCCAGGCGGCGTTTGTCGCGGCGTCGAATACGGTTGTGCTGATCGCCGACGGCGACGCGCCCGAGCAGATGATCGAGCTCAGGACGAAGAAGTCGTCCGCGTCGGACCCGCTTGCCACCGCGGTGGCGCTGAGCAGGGTGTCAGCGATCGGGGTAACGAACCCGGTGCCGTCGTCAGGGGTCTGGGTGTCGTTGTGGGTGAAAGGGCCGCTATAGGTGACGGTCCCGGCGCTCTTAAACACCGCGGTTATGCTGACAAAGGTGGGCCTGGGCGAGTCTCCCCCGGCTGGCAGGACGAAATGCCACGCAGTCGCCCCGGAGCAGTCGCTCGCGGCGTTGACCGTGCTGGCATTGCCGCGGAGAGTGCTCGTGCTGGCTGAGGCGGCAATTGCCCCCACGGCCAAGACGAAAGCAGCGGCCACGATGGCGACAGCAGCAGCGATCGCGTCAAAACGTCTCACGAACCTACCAACCTCCATCCGCGACATGTTTCAAGACCTCCTTACCCGAGGCCAGCCTCGCCACGTTTGAGGGGCCGGGGACAGAAATCCCGACTAAGGGCCTCCGTATGACTCGCTATGGACCAAACGGTCCGTGGGAGAAAGCAGGCGTATCAGACGTAAGCGCGGTCGCCTTACCTGCGACCGATGCGCCAAACATAGGGTTGCCTGCTTCGACCAAAAGCTTCGTCTGGGAGCCATAACAGGCGCCGTAATAGCGTTTGACCGGTGAACACCAAGCATCACGCTTTTCAGGCGGCCAGACCTTTGTCGAGCGCGTGAAGGACCGCCTGGGCGCCTTCATGGACCCGAAACAAAACGGTGACGCTGCCCGATGCGCCCGAGGCAATAAGTGCCGCAGTCGTCCGTTATGCCGGGAGAACATCACTCTTACCAGGGGAGGGCCGTGACTTGCGGTCCTCCCCCCACTTTTTTTGTGACCCCTGTCTCCGCTCCAGGGCGATCCCCTCTGTTCAGGCTGTCTTAAGGGCTCAGCGCTCTGGTTGCAATGGTGCGTTTGTCTCGACTGTGCCGCGCTGGATCAGAGCCGATCGACCGCGGCGCCATCCCCAGCCCTCATCAAACGCCGAATTCAATGAGCTCGTGCCGCCTGCCCTCGGACTATTGACCCAGACCGACCCCTACAAACTCCCCATTAAGGCAGCTGAGCAAAGACCCACGATTGAAGATCAAACCGTGCAGCACCAATTCATCGAGAGCGCCTTGCCTCCCCACCGTTGGAGCCGGTCATGACACTCATGGAACTGCTTGACCACAGCCGGGTGCGCGGTCTGAGCGTGGGCCACTGCGTTGATGGCTCGCCGCTGGCCTCAGACGTCTACGCCCACGCCCACCAGTACCCGAAAGACTCGAACCGTGGCTGGATTTGCGTCCGCTCGCCGAGGGACGTGCTTAGGCGCGGCAGTCGGCAACTCTCCACGACAGTCATGCACGAGTTCGCCCACCTCGTCGCTGCGGCCGGTCATGATGACGACTGGCGGAGGACGATGCGTGAGTTGGGGCAACCGATCCCAGCCGCCTACCGAAAGCGCAAGAGGGCGCCGGGCCGTCTCGCATAGCTCAGGAGCAGCCGTGTAGCGTGGCAGGCGAGACTCCACGCGCACGGCGCCGCGCGGCAGGACCGCTTCAGTGAGCACGATTCCAGCTCCGCATTCATATAGGACCTTCAGCGACGCGAACACCAGGGCGACCTGTTGTTCGAGGGCACACGACGAGGTGCGGTCTTCACGGTCGTCCTGCCGCCATTCGCCGGCTAGTTGGCGCCGACGACCTGGAAATCCTGGTTGACGAAGATGTGGTGCGGCCAGTTGACGCCGATGTTGTGAACCTCGTACTCACCGTTGCTCAGCTGCACAACCCGGTCGACGATGCCCCCCGGGTAGGCGGCCAGCGCAGCTTCCGTGGCGTCATACGCTGTCGTTCCGCTGACGATCGTTCCCGACCCCTGACTGTAGCTCGCCGGGATCTGGCCGACCTGCTTCGACGTGCTCGGTGCACCGGGTTGAAAGGGGATCACGCCTGCCGCCGGGGATGTCGAAGTTCCACCGCCAGCAGTCGGTTGCACGATCACCTGCGCGGCCGTGATCGTCGTTCCGCTGGTCGTCCCAAGGACGATGACCTGTTCGCCTGTTGTAATGGCACTCCCGGAGGTCGCGCTCGTGCCCTGCTGATATGTCGTAGACGACGACTCGTCGACGCTCACCTTCTGACCCGCTGATGTCGACAATGTGAAGCTCGACGTGGACACGGTGCTGACCGTGCCGGATGCTCCGCCCGAGGCCGGTCCAGACCGAGCGTTCGATCCCACGCCGCCCGACCCGAGACCTCCAGCGAAACCGCTGCCGGCTGCTGTCGACGAGGGGGACGTGACTGTTGCCGATGATGTGCCGCAGGCAGCGGCAAGTCCGATCACCGCAGACATCACCATAGCGGCCACGATCCATCGACTTCTTCCGTTCCCATTACTTAGGCTCACATGCGTAGAGTGGCAGCCGTTCATTTGAGGTTAATGTGGGCGGCCTGTGAGGGCACTGTGACAGCGCTCACGACAACCGCCTTCGCTGCGCCCTCTTGTACGAGATTGTCGCGCGCTGGGATCAAAGCCAACTGATTTACGAAGGCAACCGGCGAGGTGCAGTCTTTACGGTGACACTGCCTCCGTATCCAGGCTGACCGTCAGTGCCAGTTTCCTAGTTCTCTTAGAGAGAGGTCGGCCTCTCGACTAGATGGAGTTGCGGTGGCTTCAATTCCGCGAGCCGGCTCAGGGGCTGGGGGTTGATGAATGCAGCGTACTGAGGAAGGCTGCGCCACCGCATATGCCTAGCACAACCACTGCGAGTATCCAGAAGACCAAGCTCGCGACGAAGGCGCCCCAGAAGGCAAAGAATCCGACTCCGAAAGCGTTCGTCACCCGCACAGGAATCGGCGCCGGCTTCACATGAGCGCCAGGAGGCATTTGATATTGACCTGGTGACTGCGGCGGTTGTATCGCGTTCGCTTGGGGATCGTGTTGGGCTGGCGGTGGTGTTTCGGGAAGCTGCTGCAGAGTGGGCTAAAGGTGACTTTGTTAGCTTCGGCTGTCAATAGTCATGCGACACGGGCGAGCGAAGCTCTGCGAGACGAAGCCGGCCTCATATAGGAGAACGCCATGCGCTGGCACCAAGGTCAACTCTTGTTCGAAGCAATCGACAGGGTGCGGTGTTCACCGTCACCCTTCCGCCATTCGGCGGTTGATTGCGGAAGCCAGCTCGCCCAGCTCAATCGGTTTCACCAGATAGTCGCTCGCGTCCAGGCTCGATGCCAGCGCTCGCGAGGCCGGATCCGTCGCGCCCGTCAGAACAATCGGCCTACTCGCCCGCACATCCCGGTGCGCGGCGCCGTCGAGGCCTTCGAGCAAACTGAGGTCGAAGACCAGCACCTCTTGCCCCCTCAATGCCCGCAGCGTGCTGCTCGAGTCGGCATCGAAACCAAGCCGGCGCAAGCCGCGGGCAGTGATCTCGGCCAGCCGAGCGTCATCGTCCACAACAAGAACCGCGCCACGCAGGTGGCTCGCGTCCTCAACGGCAGTGAGGTGAGACAGCGCTTCGCGGACGTCATCTAACAGGCGTTCCATCGGAGGCGCAGCCCCATCCACCATCGCCAGCTCCAGCTCCGCTTTCAGCCGAGCTAGCGTGGATCGCAGCCGGTGGAGCGCGGCGGCCAGCTCAGGTTTGGGTGACGAACCTGTACCCAACGCCACGTACGGTCTCGATCCAACCCGGTTCCTTCAGGGCGCGGCGCAACTCATAAGCAGCCTGCTCGACGCTGTGCTCGAAGCCCTTGAAGTTATTGCCCCAAACATGCTCGAGCAGGTCGGCGCGCGTCACCACATCGCCCTCATGTGCCGCGAGCAGCTCAAGCATCAGCATCGGCCTGCGCTCGAGCTTCAGAGGCTTCGATTCAAGAAAGGCAAGACCCTTGGCGGAATCTATTCGCAACCGACCTCGCACCATCACCCGATCGCCCGAAGCGCGCTCCCGCAGAGCACCACGCACACGGGCGAGCAGCACCTCGCGATCAGTTCCTTTCACGATGTAGTCGGTCGCTCCGCGCTCGATCCCGATCACCTGATCGCTCGGCGAATGGCGCGCGCCAGTGAGGATGATCACCGGGAACGCGATGCGATCGGCGCCGGACCGCAGCTCATCCAGGACCTCGGGCGCCTGCATGTCCGGCATCTCATAGTCGAGAAGCATCAGGTCTGGCGTGTTGGAGCGTGCCCGCGCAACCGCTTCGGTGCCGCTGCCGGCGACCTCGACCGAGTATCCGGCGCGGCGCAGCAGCTCGGCGGTGAGCTCCGCTGTCCGAGGCTCGTCGTCCACGACAAGCAGTTTCGCGGTCACGCCGCCATCCCCGCTCGCAATTATCAATAGTTCAGCGTTTCTTGAGGAAATGCTGAACCGCCGCTGAGGCTCCGTTCGACAGGCGCCCATAACCTCTCGGCATGGGTCAGCTTCCAGACCTGCAAGAAGCCAGGCGCCGGCTGGGACTGGCCCTAGAAGCCCTCCCCCACGACCGCTGGGTGCTCGGGTATCTGCGCGGTGGATTGCTGCAGCCGATCGCGGCGTCGGAGATCATGCCCCGCTTTCTGCAGAGCCGCCCCTTGTTGCCGCTATCGCGACGGGCCCTATTTGAAAAGAGGCCGGTCGTGGTGAACTCAGTGATCGAGAATCCGAATCCGTCCAACGGCTACGACTGGGAGCTCGACTGGCCGGCTGTCCTGTACGCGCCTGTGGGCGAGATCGGTGAGCGGCCCGTCGGTTTGCTCACGGTCGGCTGCCGTCGCGACCACTGGTACACGGACGCGGACATCAATTACGCAGGAAGCCTCGGCACCACGCTCGCGCCAATGGTTGAGGCGCTTCGGCGGCCGATGAGCCGCCTCAGCGACGTGGAGACGCAAGTAATGCAGCTGCTGAGCCACGGCCTGTCCGAGCCCGAGATCGCACGCGCCATCAAAGTTCCTGAGCGCCGTGCAAGAACGATCGCGGACGAAGTCGCACGCAAGCTGCGGATCGTCAGCCTCGAGGTTGCTCTTTCTTTCCCCGAGGTGCCGCTTCGGCACCGGGAGATGCGGCTGTGACCTGGTAGCGCTCAGGTCGGGCCGAAAAGGAACACTGTCGTTCCGCGGCCCTCGGTGCTCACGACTTCCAGCCGCCCGCCAATGCCCGCCGCTCGCTCCCGCATCCCGACCAGCCCATAGCCGCCCAGCGGGGTCGACCTGAATCCGCGTCCTTCGTCCGCAACTTCGATCATGAAGGGCCGCGCCGCGAAAGCCATCTTCACCCTGCAGATAGATGAACCGGAATGGCGCCTCACGTTCGTGAGCGCCTCGCGCACCACCTGGTACACCACCTCGCGCTGCTGAGCCGGCAGCATCTCTTCGGTTCCGTTGCTGGAGATCTCGACTCGGATCGAGTAGAGGCGCGCAAACTCATCGGCCTGCGTTCGCAAGTCGCGCATCAACCCTTCCGGTCCGATAGGTCGTGGCCTGAGCTCGGCCAGCGTCTCGCGGACCTGTTTGAGCATCCGTTCGAGAATCCCGAACACATTGCCGAGCATCTCGTCAGACGTACCGGCCTTACCAAAACCCGGGTGCCCCTCTATGTACGTCTTGAAGAGCGAGATCGCCCCCGCAAGGTCGGTGGCGATGCCGTCATGGAGCTCCCTGGCGATGCGAGAACGCTCTCGATCGACCGCATCCTCGGCGGCTTGCCTTGCCGCGGTGTGCGCCTCCGCCGTCGCTTCGGGAGAGTCCTGTACCGGTCGCACATCTTTCATCGCGCCGTCATCCTGCGCCGGTAAGAGCCCACGAGGGCAATGACCAGAGGGTGACGGAGCCAGCGCAAGATCCGACTGTAGGGCCGCCAGAGAACCCGGGTCTCTTCAATTGCGCGCCGAAGCTTCTCTACGTCGGCCTCGATCTCAGCGCGCTGGCTTCCAAGGCGCTGGCTGAGCGCCTGCATGCGCCGGCCCATCGCCAGTCCCCACACCGCCATCAGCGTGAGCTCGACGATGATCGCGATCGCGGCGGCCACCAGCAGCCAGATGCCGATCGTGCCCAGCATGGCCGGAGTCACTCCTTGGATTCGCCCTCCTCCAGCGCAGCCACCGGAGAGATCGCCACCACCGGATCGTCCAGCGCCAGGCGCATGACGGTCACGCCCTGGGTCTGCCGGCCGATTCGCGAGATGGCTCCGACCGGGGTACGCAGCACCATGCCGCTCGCGCTGATGATCAGAACCTCCTCCTCCGGATCGCTGACCACACGCATCGCGGCCAGCTTGCCGACCCGATCCGTCACCTTGAGCGTAAATACACCTTGGCCGGCCCGATGGTGCATCGGATATTCGTCCACTGGGGTGCGTTTGCCGTAGCCACGCTCGGTGATCACCAGGACGTCGCCGCCGGGCGTGCCCGTTGCGCTTCCAACCACGGTGTCGCCTTTGCCGAGCTTGATGCCGATCACACCCTGCGTGTCGCGACCCATCGCGCGCACTTCCTTCTCGCTGAACCGGATTGCCTTGCCGAGGGCGGTGGCGATGATGATGTCGTCGGAGCCGGTGGTCGGAGTCACCCAGTTGAGCTCGTCGCCCTCCTGGAGGTTGATCGCGATCAAGCCGTTGCGCCGAACATTCGCGTACTCGGCCAGCGCCGTCTTCTTTATATAGCCGTTCTTGGTCACCATCAGCATGTAGTGAGCCTCGGTCTCAGACTCGGGGCGAACGAACACTGCGCTTATGCGCTCGTTCGGTCCGATGTCGATGAGGTTGTTGACTGGCATGCCCTTCGCCTGCCGCTCACGCTCGGGCACCTCGTGCACGCGGAGCTGGAACACACGGCCGCTTTGCGTGAAGAACAGCATCGATGCGTGCGTGTGGGTGGTCAGTAAGTGCTCCGCGTAGTCCTCTTCGCGCGTGCCGCTGGGTGCGTCGCTGCCCGCCGTCGGACGTGCACCCTTCAAGCCAACCCCTCCGCGCTTCTGCGCGCGAAACACGCGCAGCGGTTGGCGCTTCACGTAGCCGCGGTGGGTGAGAGTGACCACTACCTCTTCCTTGGGAACCAGGTCCTCCGCGGACAGCTCATTCGGCTCCTGGTCAGTGATCTCGGTGCGACGGTCGTCGCCGTATTTCTTCGTGAGATCGTCCATCTCTTCCTTGATGAGCATGCGTACCTTCTGGTCGCTGGCGAGGATGCTCTCGAGGTAAGCGATGGTCTTGATGACCTGCTCGTACTCCTCATCGATCTTGCCGCGCTCGAGCTTGGTGAGCCGCCCCAGCGTGAGGGCCAGCACGGCCCTCGCCTGCCGGTCAGAGAGCCCGAACTTTGTTTGCAGCTGGGTGGCCGCCACCTCCGTGTCTGCTGCCGCGCGAATCGTCCTGATCACCTCGTCTAGGTGGTCGAGGCAGATCTTCAGTCCTTCGAGGATGTGCGCGCGGTCCTGAGCCTTCTCGAGGTCGAAGCGCGTGCGGCGCAGGATCACCTCGCGGCGGTGGTCGATGAAAAGCTGCAGCGCCTGTTTCAGGCTCAGCACGACCGGCCGGCCGTCGACGATCGCGAGCATGATCACGCCGAATGTCTGCTGCAGCGAGGTGTGCTTGTACAGGTTGTTGAGGACCGAGAAGACCTGCGCCTCGCGCTTCAGCTCGATGACGATGCGCATGCCCTGGCGGTCGGATTCGTCGCGCAGGTCGGCGATCCCCTCGAGCTTCCGATCCCCGACCAGCTCGGCGATCTTGGCCACCAGCGACGCTTTGTTGACCGCGTAAGGCAGCTCGTCGATGATAATCCGCTCGCGGCCGTTGGGCGCCTGCTCGAACGTGTGACGGGCGCGAACGATGATGCGGCCGTGTCCGGTCGAATATGCAGCTTTGATCCCGGCCGTGCCCATGACCAGCCCGCCGGTCGGAAAGTCGGGCCCTTTGATGAAAGCCAGCAGATCCTCGCCGGTCGCCTCGGGATTGTCGACGAGGTGCTTCACGCCGGCGGTGACCTCGCGCAGGTTGTGCGGAGGGATGTTCGTGGTCATGCCCACAGCAATGCCGGTCGTGCCGTTGATCAGCAGGTTGGGCACGCGGGCCGGCAAGACGACGGGCTCCTCCTCCTGACCGTCGTAGTTCGGTTTCATGTCGACGGTCTGCTTCTCGATGTCCGCCATCAGCTCACCCGTCATGGCGGAGAGCTTCGCTTCGGTGTACCGCATCGCCGCCGGCGGATCGCCGTCGATACTGCCGAAGTTGCCCTGGCCGTCGATCAGCGGATAGCGCAGCGAAAACGGCTGCGCCATGCGCACCAGCGCGTCGTAGACGGCGGTGTCACCATGCGGGTGGTACAGCTTCAGCACGTCGCCGACGAAGGCGGCGCACTTGCGGTAGCG
>Ga0193751_1002834_pt1 | contig 10420 bp, 10 predicted proteins | sample L1c2metaG_FD_143050 | JGI IMG/M metagenome (GOLD analysis project Ga0193751, IMG submission 143050) | Soil microbial communities from a riparian zone of the East river system, Colorado, United States - L1c2 | ecosystem: Environmental > Terrestrial > Soil > Riparian zone | place: USA: East River...
CGAAAGACGTTCGGTCCGCGGCGGAAGCGGTCAGGATCAAGGTGTGGTCGTCCTTGAGCGGTTCGATGAACCCGCCGGAGTAGCACGCCGATACGACGATGATCCGCCATTTGATTTTCGCTTCGTCGAGCATGGTACGCAGCATTTCGGGAAACAATGGGTCGAGCTCCAGCGGAGCAAACTCGGCAGCGAGGCTGTGGTTGCGATTGCCGTGGCTTTCGAGATAGAGCATCACCACATCGTCTTCGCGGTCGATCGCAGCGCCGATCTCATTGAGGGTCTCGCGCAGATTGCTGACGGTTGCAAAGGGCCGTTCCAGCACGGTGCGCGGGTTGTTGATGAGCAGCACCGAGCGGTCCTCGGTATCGAACCTGCTATCCATCAGATCGCGCGCGACTTCCATGTCCTTGCGGAACACGTCCTCGTCCGCAAAGGGCGCGAACCCGACGAAATACAAATCGGTGGTGTCCTTTCGTTCGTCCTCGAGATCGGCGAGCGCATCCTCCAGCAATTTTGGCTGTGCCGCCAGCACTGCCTCAGATGCGGGGCTCGGGTAGCTTGTGTCACGCTGCTCCGCCGCCGGCGCCGGGCGCCACCAGGCCATGTCGGGCAGCAGCATCGGCCCGAGCCACAACGGAGTCGCCAGCAACAACAGCGCGACCAGCGATCGCGCGCCATAGTGCGCGCGGGTCGGGCGGAGGCAGACGGCGGCCGATCGCCACAGCCAGAACACCGCCCAAATCAGGATGATCTGCTCGGTGCGAATCGCCGGACCCAGCAGCGCCGGATCCGCTCGCAGGACCAGCGCAATGATCAACCGCGCCGCCTGCAGCGGCCATTCGCTCGCAAGAATCACCACCGGCAGGGAGAGCACCAGCGACGGCTGACGGAAGAGAAGCGCAAGCAGCGCCGCAAACAGCATCAGCAGCCCGCCATAAAAACCTTCGCCGACCAAGCCCAGAATAGTCATCATCGAACCCGGCTCGCGGCGCAGGGTGTCGACAGCGAGGTCGAGCAAACCCGAAAACAGGAACAGCACCAGAAGTTGCGGCACGCCGATGCGAAAGCGCAGAACGCTCACCGGGGCGCCGAAAACGACGCGCGCGCCGCCCGCCAGGTTATGGGCAAGATCCCGCAATACGGCGCTCATGCCGGGTGCGCCTTGGCGTCGGAAATCGCATGCTCGGCGATGTACGCCTTGACCGCATCCACGTCGGGCGGAAGCTTCACAAAACGCTGCGGCCGCGATTCGAGGCCCACGTACTCTTTCGGCCGGTCGGGCTCGCGTTTCAAAGCTTCGCGTATCGTCGCCGCAAACTTCGCCGGCAGCGCGGTCTCGATGCAGATCAACGGCACGCCTTCGTCGCGCGACTCGAGGCCGACCTTGATCCCGTCCGCGGTGTGCGGATCGATCATGACACCATAACGAGCGTGGACGTCGCGAATGGTGGCGATCCGGTCGGTGTGCGTGCTGCGGCCGGACACGAAACCGGCGTCGCGCAGGCGCGCTTCCAGCGGCGTGCCTGCCAGGTCGAATCCGCCCCTTGTCTCGACCTGTCGCCACAAGTCGCGCACGACGGCCGGATCGCACCCGGCAAGGTCGTAGACGAACCGCTCGAAGTTCGACGCCTTGGAAATATCCATCGAAGGGCTGGAGGTCGTCACCGTCTCCGCGGTCTTTCGCACGCGATACCGGCCGCTCTTGAAGAACTCGTCGAGCACGTCGTTTTCATTGGTCGCGACGATCAGGCGCCGGATGGGCAATCCCATCTCCCTGGCGACGTGGCCTGCCAGTACGTTGCCGAAGTTTCCTGAAGGCACCGCGAACGACACCTCTTCGTCTTCGTGCGCCGTGGCCGCGAAATAGCCCTTGAAGTAGTAGACGATCTGCGCCGCAACGCGCGCCCAGTTGATCGAATTGACCGTGCCAATGCGATATTTCTGCTTGAACGCGGCATCGGTGCCGATGGCCTTGACCAGGTCCTGGCAATCGTCGAACACGCCGCCGATCGCAATGTTGAAAATGTTCGAGTCGGCGAGCGAGAACATCTGCGCGGTCTGAAACGGGCTCATTTTCCCTAAGGGCGAGAGCATGAACACGGAGATGCCGCGCTTGCCTCGCATCGCGTACTCCGCAGCCGGACCGGTGTCACCCGACGTCGCGCCGACGATGTTGAGCGTCGCGCCCTCCTTCGCGAGCACATACTCGAACAGATTGCCGAGCAGCTGCATCGCGATGTCCTTGAACGCCAGTGTCGGGCCGTTCGAGACGCGCAGGAGATAGAGATCGTCGTCCAGTCTTTGCAGCGGGGTGATGTCTTCGCTGCCGAAATTGGCCTTCGTGTACGTGCGATCGATCAGCGTCTTCAAATCGGGCGCGGGAATATCGGCGAAGTAGCGCGACAGGATCGCCAGCGCCAGCTCGCGGTAGCCCAGCGGACGAAGGGCGTTGAGCTCGGCCGGCGAGAAGCGCGGATAGCTTTCCGGCACCGCCAGCCCACCGTCCGGCGCCAGGCCTTCGAGCAGGATCGCCGAGAACGGCTGCGGCGGAGCGTCACCGAAGCCCGCGCCGCGAGTGCTGACGTAGTGCATTATTTGAGCATTTCCTAAGTGCGTGACATCGGTTGCATTTGAATGAGCTGGCCCTCACCCCAGCCCGTCTGCCACGGGAGTCCGTTCGGCCTGAGCTTGTCGAAGCCTGCCCTGAGCAGCGTCGAAGGGGCCGGTCTGTCTAGCCGTTCATGGTTCGACAAGCCTGTCCTGAGCGAAGTCGAAGGGCTCACCACGAACGGCTGAAAGTATTGCAGTTATTTAACGGAACGCCACACTAGGTGACATGTAACCCCTTTATCAAATTGCGGAACGCCACACCAGTTTCGTAATTCTCAACAGTCCTGCTACCGCTCCGGCGCGAAGTCGACTTCGCGCACCGACTTCTGCACGCGCAACCGCTCGACGTTGGCGCGAATCTTTTCCCGCAGGTCCATGCCGTTGGGTATGGCATGCAGGACGATAAGCGGCGTGGTCCGATCGGACGATGTAAGGATGATGTCGGACAAGCCGAAGAGACGCAGGAAAAACGGCTCGATGACGGTCGTGTCCTTGACGCGATAAAGCTCGATCGAGTCGGTGCGCTTGGTCAGGATGCCGCGGCGCAATCCGACGCGCTCGGTCGTCACCGTGTAGCGGAAGGTTTTGAGCTCCAGAAATTTCCAAAACGCAATGGCCGCGGGCACGATCAGCGCCCAGTAGGCCTGAGGCGAGACCAGCACGCCAGCGGCGACGATGGCCACGGCGATCAACACACAAAAAATGTAGGCGCCCAGGTTCGTCACCTGCGACGGATTGCCTTCCCAGACGATGCTTTCGCTTGGCTGCTCCATGTTTGCTCCTGGTGATGATCCCGCCATCGCTCGTTGTCAGTTGAGCTCTTCCATGCGGATGCGCACGACCTTGCCCTTGACCGTGGCGAGCGCCTCGATCTTGGCGATGGCGTCGACGACCTGCCGCTCGATCGACTTGTGCGTGAGCAGAATGATGTCGGTGCGGTCCTCGCCCTCAGGAGGCTCTTTCTGGATCATGGCATCGATCGATATCTCGCGGTCGGCGAGAATGCGCGTGATGTCGGCCAGCACGCCGGGCCGGTCGAGCACTCGCATGCGCAGGTAATAGCTCGTCTCGACGTCACCCATCGGCAGGAAGGGGATATCGGAGAGCTGATCGGGCTGGAACGCGAGATGCGGGACGCGATGCTCGGGGTCGGCGGTATGCATGCGCGTCACGTCGACCAGATCGGCGATGACCGCGCTCGCGGTCGGCTCCGCGCCGGCGCCGGGGCCGTAATAAAGCGTCGAGCCCACCGCGTCGCCTTTCACCAGCACTGCGTTCATGGCGCCTTCCACGTTGGCGATGAGTCGCTTGGTCGGGACGAGTGTCGGATGGACTCGCAGCTCGATGCCCTTCGCGGCGCGCCGCGTGATCGCCAGCAGCTTGATGCGATAGCCGAGCTCCTCGGCGTAGCGAATGTCCTCGCGATGGAGCTGCGAGATGCCCTCGGTGTATGCCTTCTCGAACTGCATGGGAACGCCAAAGGCGATCGCGGACATGATGGTCAGCTTGTGCGCCGAGTCGATGCCTTCGACGTCGAAGCTGGGATCGGCCTCGGCGTAACCGCGCGCCTGCGCATCGGCAAGCGCACGCGCGAACGACGCGCCCGTCGCGCGCATTTCGGACAGAATGAAATTGCTCGTGCCGTTGATGATGCCTGCGATCCACTCGATGCGGTTCGCGGTCAGCCCCTCGCGCAGCGCCTTGATGATCGGTATGCCGCCGGCGACCGCGCCTTCGAACGCCACCATCACGCCTGCCTTTTGCGCAGCGGCGAAGATCTCGTTGCCGTGCGCGGCCAGCAAGGCCTTGTTGGCGGTGACCACGTGCTTGCCGGCGGCGATCGCCTGCAGCACGTATTGCTTCGCCGGCGTCACGCCGCCGATGAGCTCGACCACGATGTCCACGTCAGGATGGGTCACCACGGCCTCGAGATCGTCGGTGAGATTGATTCCATTGGCGCCGTTCGTTGCGGCGCGGGCGCGATCGAGCGTGCGCGTGGCGATCCACGTGATGCGGATCGGGCGGCCCGCGCGGCGGGTGATCTCTTCCTCGTTGCGGCGCAGGACGTCCCACGTGCCGCGGCCGACGGTGCCCATGCCGAGCAGGCCTACCTGCAACGGTTTCATCGGAGCATCAGCCATGGGCGAATCTCGTTACATGTCGGAAAATTGGATCCCGGCCCGCGCCGGGATGACGTGCGCTGGGCAGCGCGGGGAAATGATGCCCGCATTACATTCATCTCAAAGAAGACCGTCCTCGCGGAACATCTGCTTGATGCCCCGAACGGCCTGCCTGGTGCGGGCTTCATTCTCGATCATCGCAAAGCGCACGTGCTCGTCGCCGAACTCGCCGAAACCTATCCCCGGCGACACCGAGACTTTTCCCTGCGCCATCAGCTTCTTGGTGAACTCGAGCGAGCCCAGCTTCAGGTAATGGGCGGGGATTTTCGCCCATACGTACATCGAAGCCTTCGGGATGTCGACCACCCACCCCGCTTCGTGCAAGCCCTTGCACAAGACGTCGCGGCGCCGCTGATAATTCATCGAAATGTCGTTCACGCAATCCTGGGGACCTTCGAGCGCGGCGATCGAGGCGACCTGGATCGGCGTGAAGGTTCCGTAATCGTGATAGCCCTTGATCCGCGACAGCGCGTAAACCAGATCGCGGTTACCGACCATGAAGCCGATGCGCCATCCCGCCATGTTGTAGCTCTTGGACATGGTGAAGAACTCGACAGCGACATCGCGCGCGCCTTCGACCTGCATGATCGACGGCGCCTTCCATCCGTCGAAGCAGATGTCCGCGTACGCCAGATCGTGCACGACATAGATGCCGTACTCGCGCGCCAAGGCAATGATTTTTTCGAAAAACGGCAGCTCGACGCATTGCGCGGTGGGGTTCGCCGGAAAATTGATGATGAGCATCTTGGGCTTGGGAAAGCTCGTTTTAATCGTGCGCTCGAGCTCGGCGAAGAAGTCGACGTCCGGCGTGAGCGGAACGTGCCTGATGTCCGCGCCGGCGATCACCGGTCCGTAGATATGGATCGGATAGCTTGGATTGGGGACGAGGACGGTGTCGCCTCGGCCAAGCGTCGCCAGCGCGAGGTGTGCGATGCCTTCCTTGGACCCGATGGTGACGATCGCCTCCGACTCGGGGTCGAATTCGATTCCCCAGCGACGCTGATACCACTGGCAGATGGCGCGACGCAGCCTCGGAATGCCGCGCGACACGGAGTATCCGTGCGTGTCGGACCGCTGGACGGTCTCGACCAGCTTGGCAACGATATGCGGCGGCGTCGGTCCGTCGGGGTTGCCCATGCCGAAGTCGATGATGTCCTCGCCGCGGCGCCGCGCCGCCATCTTGAGCTCGGACGTGATGTTGAAAACGTAAGGCGGAAGGCGATCGATGCGCGGAAACTGCGCTTCTTCAGGGAACGGGGAGGTCATGCGGATCTTTCTGCGTAAGCGCCCGGAACCGTCCGAGCGACGTAGAAACTAGCGAGGTACAATCGTAACGGACTTAAGCGCTTACCGCAATGCACAATAGGCGTGTACGTGCGCGTCGAAGCGGCGATGCGCCCACCCAGTTCATGACGGTCACGGACCCTTTTCGTGAAACTCCATCTCAGCACGGGCAGCGGCAACTTCTTTACCGGCCACGGCGCAGGTTATGTCCGCTTGGGCATCAAGGAATATCGTGAAAATCTCATCGTCACACCGGACCAAATCATTCCGCTCTGGGCCGGTGGCGGCTTCGACGCGCTCAGCGAAGCGGACTTCGCGGCGATCGCCGCCCTGCGTCCCGAGGTCGCGCTCCTCGGCACGGGGAGCACGATGCGCTTTCCCTCCGCACGCCTGACCCGCCCGCTGATCGAGGCTGGAATCGGCCTTGAAATCATGGACACGATCGCGGCGTGTCGAACGTTCAATATCCTCGCCGCCGAGGGCCGAAAGGTCGCGGTGGCCATACTGCTCGACAACCCGAAGATGACGAGCGGTGGTGCCGATAGTCCTTCGGATTCGTCAGGGTCGGAGCAGCAATGAGCGGTCAGCCGCAATGAGCTGCCCGCCGCAAGGAGTGTCACTCGCGTTCTCAATCTCGTCAGTTCGGCGTTTCGTGTCATCCTGAGCGCAGCGAAGGATCTGCTTTTCGCATCGATCCGGGCGGCCAACAGCAGATTCCTCACTGCTGCGGTAAGGAAGCTCTGAACAAGTTGTCCGTTCGCCCTGAGAAGGGCGGCGGTAACGGACTGACTAACACGGATAAGAGCCCGTTCATGGTTTCCTTCGGCAAGCTCAGGACAGGCTAGCTCACCACGAACCGGCTAAGCAGAGATTCCCTAACCCAGAATCTCGCCGATCCGCTGACGCCGCTGCACCTCGGACTCGAGATCCTCGAGCTCTGGACCGAGCGCGTCGCGCGCCGAGACCATGCCGATGGGCCGCCCTTTTTCGACCACGGGCACGTGACGATAACCGTTTTCGAACATCATCATCAGCGCGTGATGGAAGGGCTTGTCGGGTGAGATGGTCTGCGGCTGCGCCGTCATCACGTCGGCGAGGTGCGTATGCGCGGGATCGCGTCCTTCCGCGATCAAGCGGAACAGCGCGTCGCGCTCGGTGAATATTCCCGCGAGCTTCCCGTCGGCTTTCACCACCATCACCGCGCCGACCTCGGCCTTTTTCATCATCCGCGCGGCCTCGAGGACGGTGGTCTTTGCCACCGTGGTTACGATCTTCTGATGCTTGACGACTTCTCGTATCGGGCGCTGAGGCATGGTTCCGCCTCCTTGGTTACGGACGCGTCTAGAATACGACCGGTCCGGAACGGTTGCAACGCGAGGAATGGTTCCTCGCGCCAAGGGAAACCGCCCTTTCGGCCTTTGTTGTGATCCCATCAATGAAAAAGCGGCTAATCCTGAGTCTTGGTGTTCTGGTTGCGATCTGCCTGGCTGGCGCGGCCCTATGGCTCTTTCGAGGAAACGACGGATTTTTGATGCATCGCGCAAAGGTATTTGCCGCCGAGGTACGCGTGATATCGACCGAGCCCCTGGGTCCGCGCGGCCAACCGTGCGGGGCACGTGTGGTAGGAGCGCCTCTCAAGATTTACGGGCCGGAACCCGTATCGCGAGAGTTCTCGTTTGGCAGAGATCTAAGCCTGGTGCCCGACCAGACGGTACGCGGCGTTTTTGTCTGGCTCGAGCGTCCGGAAGATTTCCTGCGATTTGTTCACACCGACGCAGCCGTTTCGAGCATGGCGCTGTCGGCAACCGATCGTGACCAGATAAAGTGTGGAGGCATCGTTCCCGGCTACATGCTGATCCGGTGCGACGTCGAATTGTTGCGATGCAAGGAATGGGTTGAACAAGCCCTGCAAGGATTACCCAGGAAAGGGTGACTGCCCTCCGGCCCCGCGCCGGGTGGCTCGCGCCGCCCCTCCTCCACCTGCGACGAAATATTGCTATTCCCCCATCTGCATCAGCATGCCGTGCTTTCGCGCGTAGCCGATCGCAAGCAGGTAGAACGCGATGCCCGCCGCCATGTAGACCGCGTTGATGGCCATCGCCTGAACGAAGAGATCGCTGCGGAACGTGTGCTCGAGCAGTACCGCGCGCATGCCCTCGAAGACGTAGCTCGTCGGCACACCGTGCGCGACGACCTGGAGCCAGTCGGGAAGGACGCGGATGGGGTAGTAGACGCCGGAAACCGGGGCGAGCAGAAATACCGCCGCCCAGGCGAGCTCTTCCGCGCCCAGTCCCCACCGCAGCACCAGCCCGGAGACCGCCAAGCCGATCGCCCAGCCACAAATGATCAGGTTCACGAAAAACGCGATCAGCGGAAATCCCAGCGAAAAAATCGAATAGCGGAACAGCAGCCACGCGAAGACGCACGCGGCGCCGACGCCGATGAGCGTGCGCAACATGCTCATGACCAGCTGCCCGACGATGAGCTCCCACGCCCGCAAGGGGCTCACGAACAGATTGCCGAGATTGCGCGAGTACATCTCCTCGAAAAACGTCAGCGAGACACCGAGCTGGCCCCGGAACAGGATGTCCCACAGCAGCACCGCGCCGATGAAGAGCCCCGGCGCGTCGGCGAGGAAATTGCTGGTCGGTCGCAGGTAAACGGTGACGAACGCCCACATGATCATCGTCACGGTCGGGTAGTACGCCATCGACACGAGCCGAGGCCATGACTTGAGCAGCAGGTAGGCGTGACGCTCGATCAGGGCACGGATGCGGTTCGCCGACCCACCCACCGCCATCCCGGCGGCACTCACGAAACGATCCCCTCGGCATGACCGTCGGCGCTGACGCCATGATCGGGCGTGTTTCGCTCGCGGGCGATGTCGAGAAAAACGTCGTCCATGTTCTCGCGCCCGTAACGGGCGAGCAACGCCTGAGGCGAACCGCGATCGACGACAATGCCGGCGCGCAGCATGATCACATCGTTGCACATCCGTTCGACCTCGCCCATGTTATGCGACGCAAGAAGCATGGTGCAGCCGCTCCTTTTTTGATATTGCTCGAGCAGCGTGCGCATGCGGTCGCCGACGTCGGGATCGAGAGACGCAGTGGGCTCGTCGAGCAGCAGCACCTCCGGACGATTGAGCAGCGCCTTGCCAAGACTCACGCGCGTTCGCTGTCCCGCGGACAGATTGCCGTAAGGCCTGTTCAGAAGCTCGCCGAGATCGAGATCGAGGGAGAGCTCGCCGATCCGTTCACGCGGGCTCGGCACGCCGTACAGCCTGGCATAAACACGCAGGTTTTCGGCGACGGTGAGCCGCTTGGGCAGATCGACATACGGTGAGGTAAAATTGATTCGCGGAAGCACGCGATAGCGGTGGCGGAGCATGTCTTCGCCAAGAATGCGGATCGAGCCGGAGCTTGGCGTGAGAATGCCCAAGAGCATCGACAGCGTCGTTGTCTTGCCTGCCCCGTTACCGCCCAGGAGCGCCGTCGTGGTGCCGTGGTGAACGTCGAAGCTGATGCCGTTGACGGCGTCGACCTGCTTGAACTTCTTGTGCAAGTCGCGCACTTCGATGACAGCGGGAAGTTGCGGTGCGGAAGCGGGTGGCATTCTCAGGACGCGGAGCTTCGCGCCGATTGTAGTGCATCCGCGACATGTCCTTCGTTGCGCTGCGAAAAGCACCTGTCTCGGGAGAAACGCGCATGTACAGGGTCTACGGCATGTCGGCATCCGGCAACTGCCACAAGGTTCGCATGGTCCTCGAAGCACTGCGACTGCCTTACTCATGGACCGAGATCGATCCCGGCCGCGGGCAGACCCGCACGCCCGAATTCCTGGCGATGAACCCGAACGGCAAGGTGCCGGTACTGGAGATCGAACCCGGCGTGTGGATGTCCGAATCGAACGCGATCATGGTTTATCTGGCCGATGGGTCGACGCTGGTGCCGACCGATCGAATGCAGCGGGCTCGCGCACTGGAATGGATGTTCTTCGAGCAGTACAGCCACGAGCCCTATATCGCGGTCGCGCGCTACCTGCACCGTTTCCATCCCGACCCCGCGTCGCAGCGCGCGCTTGCCGAGAGCAAACGCGAAGGCGGCGATCGCGCGCTCACGGTGATGGAGCACCACCTGGAGAAGCAGGACTTCCTTGTCGGCTCGCGCTATACCGTCGCAGACATCGCGCTGTACGCCTACACGCATGTTGCGGCTGAAGGCGGGTTCGACCTCGGCCGCTACCCTGGCATACGAGCGTGGCTCGAGCGCGTTGAAGCGCAGCCGGGCTACGTGCCTATGCCAAGCTAGTGTACTGTCCCGTTAATTAATGGCATATATATTGCA
>Ga0193751_1002836_pt1 | contig 10417 bp, 7 predicted proteins | sample L1c2metaG_FD_143050 | JGI IMG/M metagenome (GOLD analysis project Ga0193751, IMG submission 143050) | Soil microbial communities from a riparian zone of the East river system, Colorado, United States - L1c2 | ecosystem: Environmental > Terrestrial > Soil > Riparian zone | place: USA: East River...
ACCCGGCCTGCGGCCGGGCAAGCGCCGCTGCTCTCCTTCCCGCTGAAGAATCTGGAGGAATAAGTGCCTGACCGCATCCGCGTCCTCTCCGTGTTGGTCGAGGACGGGCCGAACACTCTCAGCAAGGTATCGGGGCTCATCCGCCGCCGCGGCTTTCACGTCCGCTCGATCTCGGTCGGTCCGAGCCGGCAGCCCGGCCGCTCCCGAATCACGCTGCAGATCGACCACGGCCACGCCGAGGCGGACCAGGTCCGCAAGCAGCTCGAGCGCCTGGTCGAGGTCATCGAGATCGAAGACGTCACCGGCGAGCTGCTGCACAGCCGCGAGCTGGTCGTCGCGAAGGTCAAGTCATCTGAGGTCGCGGGCCTGGTCGAGAAGGGCGCGAAAGTGCTCGACGCGGGCCCCGACGGAACCACCGTCGAGTTCGCGGGCGAAGGCAAAGACGTCGGCGACTTCATCGACGAGCTGATGCATCACGGCGTCCTCGACGTAGCACGGTCAGGCCCTGTAGTCATGAGGAGAACCGCATGAAGATCCACTACGACCGCGACTGCCCGCCGGCTCTCGGGGAGCCCGTCGCGGTGATCGGATACGGCAGCCAGGGCCGCGCGCACGCGCTCAACCTTCGCGACAGCGGAGAGGACGTGCGTGTAGGCCTTTACCCGGGCAGCAAGTCGATCGAGCGTGTCGAGGCCGACGGCCTTCGCGCGGTACCGGTACCCGAAGCGGTTTCAGAGGCGACGGTTGTGATGGTGCTGACCCCTGACGCGGGCCAGGGCAAGCTGTTCCGCGAGTCGATCGAGAAGCACCTGCAGCCGGGAACGATGTTGATGTTCGCGCACGGCTTCTCGATCCACTTCGCGCAGATCAAGCCGGATCAGAACATCGACGTGGCGATGATCGCGCCGAAGGGCCCCGGTCACCTTGTGCGAAGCACATACGTGCAGGGCATGGGCGTGCCGGCCCTAATCGCCGTCCACCAGGACGCATCGGGCCACGCGCTTCATCGCGCGCTCGCCTACGCAAAGGCGCTGGGCGCCGGACGGGCCGGCATCGTGGAAACCACCTTCAAAGAAGAAACGGAGACCGACCTGTTCGGCGAGCAGGCGGTGCTGTGCGGCGGAATCAGCTCGCTCGTCAAGACCGGCTTCGAGACGCTGGTCGAGGCGGGCTACCAGCCCGAGATCGCGTACTTCGAGGTGCTTCACGAGATGAAGCTCATCGTCGACCTCATGTATCGCGGGGGCCTGGGCTTCATGCGGTACTCGGTGTCGGACACGGCTGAGTACGGCGACTACGTGTCCGGTCCTCGCGTGATCGACGACCACGTGCGCCAGTCGATGCGGAAGGTGCTGGCGGAGATCCAGGACGGCAGCTTCGCCGAGCGGTGGATGGACGAGAACTCGAACGGTCGCGATCAATTTCTGACGATGCGCCAGAAGGATTCGGAACACCAGATAGAGAAGGTCGGACGCGAGCTTCGCTCGATGATGACCTGGTTGGAGCCTGTAGAAAAATAATGAACGAGAAAAGCGCGCCGGACAGAGTATTCATCTTCGACACGACGCTGCGGGACGGCGAGCAGTCGCCGGGCTTTCACCTCGACGCGAACTCCAAGCTCCGCATTGCACGGCAGCTGGAGAAGCTGGGCGTCGACGTGATCGAGGCAGGCTTCCCGATCTCCTCGCCAGGCGACTTCGAAGCCTGCCGCCGCATCGCTCGAGAGATCCGCGGTGCGACCGTGACAGCGCTGGCGCGTGCCGTCCGCGAGGACATCGACGCGGTGTGGGGGGCGATCAAAGAGGCCGAGTCTCCGCAGATCCACATCGTGCTGTCGGTCTCGGACGTGCACATCGACCGCAAGCTGGGCATGACGCGTGCGCAGGTGCTCAAGCGTGGCGCCGAGATGGTCTCCTACGCGAGGTCGCTGTGCGACCGGGTCCAGTACTCACCCGAGGACGCGGGCCGCGCGGACCCCGACTACCTGGTGGAGACCGTCGAGACGATGATCGCCGCCGGCGCGAACGTGATCAACATCCCCGACACCACCGGTTACTGCCTGCCGTGGGAGTTTGGCGAGATCGTTCGCCGAGCCATCACGGAAGCCCGCGGCAGCGAGAAAGCGTTGTTCTCGGTCCACTGCCACAACGACCTTGGCCTCGCGGTGGCGAACACTCTGGCCGCGCTGGCCTCAGGGGCGCGCCGCGTCGAATGCACCATTAATGGCATCGGCGAACGAGCCGGCAACACCTCGCTCGAAGAAGTGGTGATGCTGCTGAACGTTCGCCATTCGAAGCTCGGGCTCGAGTGTGCCGTCGACACCAAGGAAATCACACGTGCGTCGCGCCTTGTCGCCGAGCTGACCGGCACCCCGGTCCAGCCGAACAAAGCAGTGGTCGGCGCCAATGCGTTCGCGCACGCATCCGGCATCCACCAGGACGGCGTCCTGAAGGATCGGCTGAACTACGAGATCATGAAGCCGGAAGACGTGGGCCTGAGCGACTCGCGCATCGTGCTCACCGCCCGCTCCGGCCGCCACGCCTTTCACCACCGCCTCGGCCGGCTGGGTATCACGCTCGCGGATGGACAGGTGGACGCTGCCTGGCAGCGGTTCCTCCAGGTCGCCGACACCAAGAAAGAGGTGACGGACGAGGACCTGCGCAAGATCGCGGTGGCGACGGCTGAGCCGAACGGTCACGAGACGAACGGAAATGGCCATGAGACCAATGGCCACCCGCCTGTGACCGATCAGCTCCTGGACCACAACCACGTTGCGGACACCCTGCGGCATCTCATATTCGGGTGAAGGTTGCCTACCAGGGGGAGCCTGGCGCGTATTCGGACGAAGCCGTGTCGGCGCTGTTCGCAGACGCCGAATCGATCGGCTTTCCGACCTTCCGGCTGACCTTCGAAGCCCTGACGATGGGTGCCGTCGACGTCGCGGTGCTGCCCGTCGAGAACAGCAGTGCGGGCGTGGTGCAGGAGGTGTCGGACCTGTTGTGGGAGCTGCCGGGCCTGCGGGTGGTGCGCGAGCACGTGCACCCGGTGCGCCACTGCTTGCTCGGCTGGCCGGGGCCTGTGGAGCGTGCGCTCTCGCATCCGCAGGCGCTGGCGCAGTGCGACGCCTACTTGCATTCGCGACAGATTCGCTCGGTTGCGTATCACGACACCGCCGGGGCGGCGCGCGCGGTGGCCGAGCAGAGGCAGCCGGGCACAGCGGCCATCGCGAGCAAGGCGGCCGCGGCGCGTTATGGGCTCTACGTGCTTGCCGAGTCGATCCAGGACGACTCCGAGAACCGGACGAGATTCATCGTCGTCGAGCGCGGCGAGCCGGCACGGCCTCGCGAGTCCTCAGCGGGCTACAAGTGCTCGCTTGCGTTCGTCGCCGCGCACCGGCCGGGGAGCCTGTCTCAGGCTCTTGATTGCTTTGCGCGCCGCGACATCAACCTCACCCGTCTCGACAGCCGGCCCATGAAGGGACGGCCGTTCGAATACCGTTTCTATCTCGACTTCGCGGTCAACGGGAACGCGGCGGCGGCGGAAGCGTCGCTCAACGATCTCGAAGAGGCCAGCGCGGAGATCAGGTTGTTCGGGACCTATCCCGCCTCGGCCTGAGAGCGCAGGCCGCGGCGGGAAGCACTCGGACCGCGACCTGCTCTGTTAACTTAACTGAAAGCATTAGTTAAGTCGATGTTCGAATGATTTATGTGACAGTTGTCGCTTACGCAAGCGTTGTGGATCTGTAACAATCCGCACCGGAGTGGTAATCGGAACAGAAAATTTCTGGATCGTAAATTTTCGTTTGTCGAACACGTGATTCCGGTGCCCGGCTCAGACAATCCGCAGGTCCCGAAAACGTCCCGCCGGCGTCTGCCCGGCGTGACCATCAAGCCCGGCTCCGTCAAACAGGCTCGCCAGGAAGCAGGCATGAGCCTTGCTCAGGTTGGCAAGGGCCGCGTTACGGCGCCGGCGATCTACCTGATCGAGACCGGTCGCACCCGGCCCTCTTTACCGACGCTCGAGCACATCGCTCAACGCACGGGTAAACCAGTCGAGTTTTTCCTCGCCGATCCCGCGGGGACAGCCGACGAGACGCAGGCGGCCCTGGCCGACCTCGAAGTTATGGTCGGCGACGGCCGGTTCGCGGAGGCAGTCGCTCTTGGCGGCTCGCTCCTCGATCTCGGGACCTCAGCCCATCGATTGGGCAGGATCAGGTACTTCGTCGCCATGGCCCACATCCAGCTCGGGCAGACGGAAAAGGCGGAGGAGCTGCTCGCTCAGGCGCGTGCACACTTCGAAGCGATCAACGACGGTGTGATGCTGGCCGAATGCCTCGGTGCGGAAGCGTCGCTGGCCTACCTGAACCAGCGGCCGGAGGCGCTTGCGCTCGCTGAGAAGGCTCTTGCCGTGTGCCGCGCCCTTGATCCGATTCCAGTCCCGACGGAGGCGCGCCTGCTGGGCATCGTCGCGACGGCGCATGTGGCGAACCTCGATTGGGACAAGGCGGTCGAGACTTACGAAGCGGCGATCGAAGCGGCCGGATCGTTTGCCGATCTGAGGCTGCTGGCAAGGATGTACAGAGGGCTGTCCTCCGCCTACAAGGAGCTTGGCCAGATGGACACTTCGGCGAGGTACGCGACCCGATCCGTGGCCTTGCTCGAAGTCGTGCGCGACCGCGCGGCGCTGTCTCGCGCTGAGAACGACCTGGGCCTGATCCTCATGGCACGTGGCAATCTTGAAGCGGCCCAGCAGCATATCGACCGCTCGCTGGACCTTGCCGGTGAGAGCGACCTGCAGCTGGGTCGCAGCCGGATGCTGCTCAGCCTTTGCGAGCTATGTCTCCAGGAGGACAACGTCGGTCGGGCCGGCGAGTTCGCCCGCGAGGCGCTGGCGCTGGCGAGCCGGCTGGGCGAGGGCGCAAACGTTGCGGAGGCGCACATCATGTTGGGTCGAATCGCGGACAAGCTTGGCGACGCCCAGGGCACCGATCGGGAGTTCGCCCTCGCCCTCCAGGGACTCGAGAAGCAGGGGCGGCGCGAGAGCCTGTTCCAGTCGCACGGCGTTTATGCCGAGATACTCGAGCGCCGCGGCGATGTAGCCCAGGCCTACCTGCACATGAAGAAGGCCCTCGAGGCGAGCCGCCCCGGGGCGCGGCAGACCCAGCAGGAAGAAGAGCAGGAGCGCGCCAGCACAGCCTGAAATCGCGCCGCCTGGAACCCGGGGCGGTGCGTGCTAGTGTTGGTTTCGCCACCTTGGTGGCAAGTCAGACCCGTAGGGGAGGTTTTCCGGCTGGCGAAAACGCTGCGGAACTCGAAGTCTTCCCTGACCGCTGAAACCATCGTCGCCGACTACCGCCTGGCTTACAGCAGCCGACGGGCGAGCATCATCGGCCGGGCCGAGGTGCTGCGTGGCAACGCCACCTTCGGGATCTTCGGCGATGGCAAAGAGGTCCCACAGCTTGCGATGGCCAAGGCGTTCCGGCCAGGGGACTGGCGCTCCGGTTACTACCGCGACCAGACGTTCATGTGGGCCACGAGGATGTCGAACGTCCGCGGGTTCTTCGCCCAGCTTTACGGCAACGCGAACGTAGAGGCTGAGCCTGCGTCCGGCGGCCGCCAGATGGGCAACCATTTCGCAACGAGGTTCCTCGACGACCACGGATCGTTCGCCCGCTCCGTCGAGATGCTCAACTCGAGCGCCGACGTCTCCAACGTGGCCGGCTGGATGCCGCGCCTTCTCGGCCTGGCCTACGCGTCGAAGGTCTATCGCGACAATCCGCAGCTGAAGCCGGTTCAGGACGGCTTCTCGGTCAGCGGCAACGAGGTCGCGTTCGGCACCATCGGCGACGCCGCCACCAGCGAGGGATTGTTCTGGGAGGCAATCAACGCCGTCGGGGTGCTCCAGGTGCCGCTTGCGATGTCTGTCTGGGATGACGGGTATGGGATCTCGGTGCCGATCACTGCCGAGACGACCAAAGCATCCATCTCCGACGTGCTGCGCGGTTTCATTCCCGACGATCGGCCTGGCATCGACATCTACGTGGTGCCCGGCTGGGATTACCCGACCCTGGTCGAGGCGTACGCGAGGGGGATCGAGAAGGTGCGCCGGGAGCACAAGCCGGCGCTGTTCCACATTATCGAGCTGACGCAGCCGCAAGGACACTCGACGAGCGGAAGCCACGAGCGCTACAAGTCGAAGGAGAGGCTGAAGTTCGAGAACGAGTTCGACTGTGTCGCGCGCATGCGTGACTGGATCATCGAGTCCGGCATCGCCAGCGAGTCTCAGCTGGAGGGTTGGGAGGCGGCGGACAAGGAAGCGGTCGAGGCCGCGCGCGACCTTGCATGGGAGGCTTTTCAGGCTCCGATCCGGGCCGAGCGCGATCGCGCGATCACCAACCTGTTGGATGAGGCGGGAAAGGTGACGCGCTCACTCGTCATGGCCAGCGCAACCAGCGCTCTCCACCGGTTGCGCGGTATCGGCTCACCGGCCCGCACTGAGCTCGCGAAGTTCGTCGAGGAATATCGCAAGGAGAACCACCAGCGCTACAACTCGCATCTCTACAGCGGGTCCGACGAGTCTCCGTTGAAGGTGCCAGTCGTACCCGCGGTGTTCACGGACTCGTCACCGAAAGTGGACGGACGGCAGGTCCTGCTGCGCAACTTCGACGCGAACTTCGCCCGAGACCCCCGCCTTTTCGTGATCGGAGAGGACGTGGGCCGGCTGGGGGACGTCAACCTGGTGTTCGAGGGCCTCCAGGCGAAGTACGGGGAGCTGCGCATCACGGACACCGGCATCCGCGAGGCCACTATCCTCGGCCAGGCAATTGGCGCGGCAATGCGGGGCCTGAGGCCGATCTGCGACATCCAGTACCTCGACTACTTCCTCTACGCGCTGGAGACCGCCTCCGATGACCTGGCCACGCTGCACTGGCGGACGGTCGGCGGGCAGAAGGCTCCCGTCGTCATCCGCACGAAGGGGCACCGGCTGGTCGGGATCTGGCACTCGGGCTCGCCGATGGCGGTGCTGCTGAATGCTCTGCAGGGTGTTTACGTCGCCGTGCCTCGCAACATGACTCAAGCGGCAGGCTTCTACAACACGCTGTTCCGAGGGGACAACCCTGGGGTGGTGATCGAGGTCCTGAATGGATACCGGCTGAAGGAGCGTGTGCCTGACAACATCGGTGACTTCACAGTTCCCCTCGGCATGCCGGAGGTGCTTCGCGAAGGCGCCGACGCAACGATCGTCACGTACGGCGCGTGCTGCGGGATCGCCCTCGACTCCGCCCGGACGCTCGAAGAGCTGGGAGTTTCGTGCGAGGTGATCGACGTCCAGACGCTGAATCCATTCGACATCAACCACTCGATCGTTCGGTCTGTCGAGAAGACGCATGCCCTGATCTGTCTCGACGAGGACGTCCCGGGAGCCGCGTCCGCCTTCATGCTCCAGCAGGTGCTCGAGGTGCAGAACGGCTGGTGGCATCTCGACGCCGCACCGCGCACGATTGCGGCCTCACCCAACCGGCCGGCCTACGGGCCGGATGGCGACTACTTCACGAAACCAAATCGGGAGAGCATCGTGGCCACGGTCTACGACCTGGTCCGCGAACGCCAACCATGGAGATTCCCCGCGCTGGACTCCTGAAACTAAGGCAGCTCCGCTGGTAGGTACTCCATCACCGCCAGGGCTGGGGCCCGGCTCAACAGCGCGACCCCCTCGAGCAGGTACCCGATGTAACCCGCCGGCGCCGCGACGGCTTGCGGCGGGATCATCCTCTTCGGTCCCCTTGCCTCCCTCATGGGGGCGTTCTCCGGCAGGCGTGCCAGGCTTCGCGCCTTGCGCAGCGCGGCGTCCAGGCCGCCCAGCTCGTCGACGAGCTTGCGCTCGAAGGCCTGGCGGCCGGTCCACACCCGGCCGGCGGCGATCGGATGGACCTCTTCCGGGGTCATCTTCCGCGCCTTGGCCACGACCTCCAGGAACAGCTGGTAGATGCGGTCGATCTGGCCTTTCACGATCTCCCGTTCCTCGTCGGTGTAGAGACTCTCGTCGTTCTCGATGGTCGCGTGGCGTCCGAACGCGACCGTCTCGCGGTTGACCATCAGCTTCGACCACACGCCGCCGGTCACGATCTTTCCGCTGAGGACTCCAATCGAGCCGGTGAGGGTGCCCGGGCGAGCGACGATCCAGCTCGCCGGTGTCGCAACCCAGTACCCGCCCGACCCGGCGATCGGGCCCATGGCGACGACGAGCGGTTTGCGAGCCGCGATCACATTGAGCGCTTGTCGCATCGCCTCCGAGGCGGTCGAGGAGCCGCCTCTCGAGTTGACGTAGAGCACCACTGCCGCCGCTCGCTTGTCGGCGGCGACCACGCGCGCCGCCTGCACCACGCTCAGGTCGCCGGCGCGATCGTCTCCCACCAGAGGGACCTGGATCGGCGGCTTGATTGGAAGCCCGCCCGAGCGGCCGTCGACGATCATGCCCTCGATCCGCAGCACAGCGACGTACTTGCCGCGTCCGAGGGTGGGCGCGGGCGACCGCATTTTGCTTTGAGCCCGCTCCCAGGTGCCGATCGCCACCGGAGCGCCAGCGCCCTCGCCCAACCTTTCCGCCAGACCCTCCTCCGGGACCAGCGCGTCGACAGCCCGGCTCTCGAGCGCGGTGTCGTCGCCATAGGGAGAACCGTCAACCAACTCCTGCGCGCCCTTTTCATCTCGCAGCCTCCCTTCGGAGATGGCGCTCAAGAACTCTTTGTTCTGCGAGTCGAGCAGCCATGTGACCTGCTCGCGCAGCTCGTCCGACATCTTCGACTTCGTCAACGTGTCGGCGGCCGACTTGTAGGGCGAGATCTGCACGAAGTCCGCTTCGATGCCGAACCGCGCAAGTCCGTCGTGGAGGAACATGCCGGTGCTGGCGAAGCCGAGGGGCTGGATCGCCCCCGCGGGCATCAGGAGAATCTCGTCGCAAGCGCATGCGAGGTAATACGTGCCGGTCGAGTAGAAAGGCGCCCACGCCACGACCCGCTTGTTCGCCTTGCGCAGCTTGCCGACCAGCTCCCTGAGGTCCTGCAGCGTGGCCATCGGCATGCCGACCGGGCGGAGGTGAAGGATCACACCCTTGATCCGCGAATCGCGTCCGATTGCGTCGAAGCGCTCGCCCAGTTCAGTCAGGCTAAGACGCGGCCGGGAGGTGAACCGCTGCCACAGGGGGCGCGGCGGATCCGGAAGCGCGGGGAGGTTGTTCTCGAGGATGAAGATGACGTACTCAGGCGGATCGCCGAACGAGCGGCGAATGCTCGAGATCAGCCACCAGAGGTATCGAAACGGGAAAAGGATCATGCCCCCGCAGTAGGTTACGGGGTCAGACTACCTTCGACACCTCGAGGTGCTCGTCCATCTGCTCGCTGAGCCGCGTCGCTCCGTACTGCTGCCCGACGTGCTGGTGATACGGCACGCCGCTGAACAGGTGGTGGCTGCGGGTCGGAATGTCCGCGCCGGCCGCCCACTCCTTGCGCTGAAGCGCCATGTAGCCGTGCTCCTGGTCGTGCTTGAGGTCGTTCAGCAGGACCGACATCCCATGGCCCGCGGCGTGCTGAAGCGCGAGCGTGATGAAGATGAACCCGACGCCCAGCTCGCCCAGGTCGTCCCATGTGATCGGGTCCTTCTCGTTGTACCACTTGAAAGACGACGAGTAGTTGAAGGCAAACCTGGCTTTCGGAAATCGCTTCCGAATCTCCGTGCAGAACTTCTCTGTGGTCGAGCGCTCGGCGGTGGGGAACTCGCACCACAGGAGATCGGGAACACCGCTGTCGAGGTAGCGCAGCCCGCGGTCGATCGCGAGCTCGATGCCTCGCTTCGATTCGGGCGCCTCGGTCGCCGACACGCCGTCGGTGCGCGCGATGATGACGAAGTCCGGGTGCCCTAGGTCGTCCGCCGCGGCGCGCATCATCTTGAGCTTGCCGACGAACTCGTCGGCGGAGATCAACGCTTTCCCCGCGATGTGACCGCAGCGCTTTGGCATGACCTGGTCCTCGAGGTGCGCCGCCGCGACACCAGCTCGTACATAAAGCTCGACGGTGCGCTGGACGTTGAACAGGTTTCCGTAACCCGCGTCCATGTCCACGACCACGGGCGGGATCTCGAGGTGGATCTGAGGCGCCTCCTTGTCGGGGTCGCCCATCGCCATGGTCAGCTGGAATTTGCGCAGGGCGCTAACAGTGCGCCGGGCGCCGTCGGCAATCTCGACCGACGAGTACAGGTCCATGTCGGTGGTGCCAAGGTGGCCGATCGCGAATGAGTAACCGCTGAAATAGACGGCGTCGAAGCCGTGGTACATCACGAGCTCCGCCCCCATCGGGTCGTAAACGCCCGGGCCGAACACGTACGGCTTGCTCGCAAGCAGGCGGCGCAATCGCTTGCTCGGA
>Ga0193751_1002837_pt1 | contig 10415 bp, 7 predicted proteins | sample L1c2metaG_FD_143050 | JGI IMG/M metagenome (GOLD analysis project Ga0193751, IMG submission 143050) | Soil microbial communities from a riparian zone of the East river system, Colorado, United States - L1c2 | ecosystem: Environmental > Terrestrial > Soil > Riparian zone | place: USA: East River...
AGCGTAATGCAAAAAGCTGACGTAGCGCCTGTTGTAGCGCCCGGCCAGGTCATTGCGCTTCCCGGCGCTCCCGGAGCTGCTGCGATCTATCGCGGCTTCAAGGCTCAGCGAGAGGAGCTCTCGAATCAGCTCGAGAATCTGCAGGATACACGCACCAACCTGATGCGTGAATTGGAACAGCAGCCTGCCAACGCTCCCGGCCGCACGGGACTCGAAGCTCGCATCGCGGGAATCGATGGCCGGATCGCGGCGATGGACAAGCAAATGGCCGATGCTGACGCACAGGTGGCCAAAGCTGCGGCAACACCCGGCGCGATAGTCGAGCCGCCAAGAATCGAGCGGACGGGACCGCCGGAAGAAGCTTACATAGTCGGTACGATTTTCATGTTCGTGTTTCTTCTTCCTCTCTCGATTGCGTACGCGAGGCGAATCTGGAAGCGCGGCTCTGTTGTTGTGCAGGCTTTTCCGAAAGAGATCGGCGAGCGGCTTGGCCGACTCGAGCAAGCAACCGAAGCCACCGCCATCGAGATCGAGCGCATCGGCGAAGGCCAGCGATTTCTGACGAAGCTCTTTACCGAAGGAACGTCGGCGCGAGCACTTGGTTCCCCGGCGGCCGCAATGGTCGAGCGACACGGGGACTCGGGAGCGGCACAGCCGTAACAGCGTGAAGACAATCGGGATCATCGGCGGCACGGGCCCCGAAACCACGATCGAGTATTACAAGCGAATAATCGCCGGCTATCGCGAAAAAACCGGTGACGGAAGCTTCCCTTCCATACTCATCAACAGCATCGATGCGAAGCCACTCATCGACTTCATCAACGCTCGCGACCTCGAGCACGTCACCTATCTCCTCGTTGCCGAGGTCGGCCGCCTCGCGCACGGTGGAGCGAGCTTCGGATTGATCGCTGCCAACACACCGCACGTGGTTTTCAAGGAAGTCGACAAGCTGGCAGCGATTCCGCTCATCAGCATCGTCGAAGCAACGGCCGATGCGGCGGTCGACCGCGGCCTGAAAAGACTCGGTTTGTTCGGGACGCAGCTCACAATGGAGTCGTCGTTCTACCCCGACGTATTTGCTGAGAGTGATTTGTCCATCGTTGTGCCGAATCCGGAAGAACGCGCCTATGTTCACGAGAAATACATGGGCGAGCTATTTCACGGGATCGTGAACCAGGAAACCCGCGACAGGCTCGTGTCGATCATTGCCGCCATGAAACAACGCGATGGCATCGACGGCGTCATCCTCGGCGGAACTGAGCTGTCGCTCATATTGACAGAGCCGAGCTATGCCGGCGTGCCGGTCCTCGACACAACACAGATTCACGTGGACCGCGCAATCGCCGAAGCTCTCGCCCACTGAGCAGACGGCGCGACGCACCGAACTTAGATTCGGGGATGCCACAATCATTCGATCTTCGGGCAGCCGCACATCAGGCGATGCTCGACAACAAGTTCGTTCCGGACTTCCCGCCAGACGTTCTCGCTGAAGCCGCATCGGCGTCGACTACGCCAACTGCGGCAGCAGGCAACATCGCCGATCTGCGCGATCTCCCCTGGTCGTCGATCGACAACGACAGCTCCAGGGATCTCGACCAGCTCGAGGTGGCGGAGCAGCTCACAGGCGGCGATGTCCGCGTGAGGGTGGCGATCGCGGATGTCGATGGCACCGTGATTCGCGGATCGGCCACCGACAAATTCGCTGCGGCAAACGCTGTGTCTGTCTACACTGGCGTCGTCACGTACCCGATGCTGCCGGAACGACTATCGACGAATCTCACGTCGCTCGGACAAGACTCGGACCGGCCGTCGATCGTGATCGAGTTCGTCGTCGGCAGCGATGGCAACACGCGGTCGCACACGGTTTATCCGGCACTCGTTCGCAATCGCGCCAAGCTCGCTTACAGCAATGTCGGAGCGTGGCTGGACGGTCGTGCGGAGCTGCCCGCGGAAGCCACTAGGGAGATTCAGGAACAGCTGCGCCTGCAGGACAAGGTTGCTCAGTCGCTTCGATCCGAGAGAGCAAAGGAGGGCGCGCTGGATCTCGACACGATCGACGCGCAGGCGGTGGTGCATTCGGACGATACCGTCGCCATCGAGTCGGTCCCGCGAACGCGTGCGAGCGCGTTGATCGAGGATTTCATGATCGCGGCGAATGTGGCCATGGCGCAGTTCCTCGATGAGCAGGGTTCTTCGAGCATGCGCCGCATCGTGCGGAAGCCACGGCGTTGGCCGCGAATCGTCGAGCTTGCCGCTACAGTGGGCACCACGCTGCCATCCGAACCGGATTCGCATGCGCTCGAAACATTTCTCGTCGCCCGGCGCGCTGCTGATCCGGATCATTTTCCGGATCTCTCATTGTCGGTCGTAAAGCTCCTGGGCCCGGGGGAATATGCGCTGCACACTCCTGGCGGGAGCGACGTCGGTCACTTCGGTCTCGCTGCACACGATTACACGCACTCCACTGCACCCAACAGGCGCTTTGCCGATCTTGTGATACAACGGTTGTTGAAGGCCGTTGTCGCAAAGCAGCCGGCGCCGTACAGTGACGACGAGCTGACAGTTATCGCGGCGCACTGTACTGAGCGTGAAGACGCGGCGCGTAACGTGGAGCGACAGGTTCGCAAGGTGGCCGCTGCGGTCTCGATGATGAGTCGAGTTGGTCAGTCGTTCGATGCGATCGTCACCGGCGTCACACCGAAAGGAACGTTCGCGCGTGTCATAGCACCGCCTGTCGAGGGGAGAATCATGCGGGGCGAGCGCGGACTGGATGTCGGGGACAAGATACGGGTGACGCTCTTGTCGACCGACCCAAAACGCGGCTTCGTTGATTTCGCGGCCCGCTAGCAACCCGGACTTGCTCCCGCGTGTCCAACGACTGTTGGATACCTGAGCCGACGCGGAGGCCGATGCGTGCGTAAACTCTCGCCAGTCATTCTTTCGATCGTTGCTCTCGCATCGGCGTGCAAGGCTCAGCAGCCCGCTGCCGGTAGTTCGATTGTGAAACTGCCGCTGGGAGCACAGATCGATTCAGCACTCAAGCAGGCTGAACGAGACAACTTCTCCGGCGTAGCCCTCGTCGCGAAGAATGGCGAAGTCATCCTTCAGAAGGGCTACGGCCTGGCGAATCGCGCGGAACAGATCCCAATGACGGCGGAGACTATCGTCCAGATTGGGTCAAACACAAAAGACTTCACCGCGCTGAGCATCCTCCAGCTGATGGAGCGCGGCCGATTGAAACTCACCGACTCGATCGGAAAGTTTTTTCAGAACGTCCCTGCCGACAAACGCGGCGTGACGATCGAGATGCTCCTGAAGCACCGCTCGGGATTTCCGGAATACATGGGCCCCGACTTCGACGTCGTGACGCGTGAACAGGAAATTCGCAATGCGCTCGCCGCGCCCTTGCGGTTCTCACCCGGAACGGGCCGCGCCTACTCGAACGTCGGATATAGCCTGCTCGGCGCAATCATCGAGCAAATCTCGGGCAAATCGTACGACGTGTACGTACACGATGAAATCCTCGAGCCAATCGGTCTCAAGGAAACTGGTTTTCTCCTTCCTGAATTCGACGCAAAGCGGCTGGCACATGGTTACAGCAACGGCATCGATCGCGGTACGATGCTCGCGAAACCGCACGCCAAAGACGGCCCCTACTGGAATCTTCGTGCAAACGGAGGAATGCTCTCGACAGTGGGCGACATGTATCACTTCTACGACGTCCTTGCAGGTGAAAAGCTTCTCAAGGCGCAAACGCGTGACTTGATGTTTCCGCCGAACCAGCCGGTGATACTCGCCGGATCTGATATGGTGAACTATTTCATCTACGATCGAGAGCCCCAGCTCGGACTCGTCGTAATACTCGCGTCCAATGCCGCCGCCGTAACGGCCCAGCGAGTGCGCGATCGAATCGCTCCGGTTCTCGGTCTTCAGTCTGCCGGCGGCCGGCGCAACCCGGCGAACGCAGGCGAAGCGGAAACTCAACAAGCGCTCACCGATCTTCCGAGTACCCCTGCGGCCAACACAGTGCGCGCCTACTTCAAGGCGTTCAACAGCGGCGACCCTGCGGTGATGGGTGAGTTCATGCGCACCTCCACAATTCAGGCACCAGGTGATACGCGGACGCTCGATCAACGCCTCGACGCTTACAAGACCATGCACGGAGACATCGGGAATCTGAAGCTGCTGGGAATGGTCTCCTCGACACCCGATCAAATCGTTGTGCGTGCATCCGCCGGGAATGGCGACACGTTGACGTTATCGTTTGGAGTTGAATCTCAGTCACCCTACCGGCTCAAGGGAATTCGGATCGAAGCTCAGTAGCTGCTGCAATTCCTGCTGCGGTGGCGAGCCCCGGAGCGTATCTTTTTGAATGGCCTCAGGTCGCGACCTCGCCGCAGCAGGAATCATTGCCGCCGGACTCGCAATCGGCGGACTCCTTGTTGGATCCGGATTCGCTCGCATGCGAACCAGTGACCGCTACGTCACCGTCAAGGGCATTTCTGAGCGCGAAGCGAAGGCCGATCTCGCGATCTGGCCGCTGCACCTCGTCGCCGCTGACAACGACCTCTCGAAAGCACATGCGCAAATAGAGGCGAGTGTTTCCAGGATTCGCACCTTCCTCGCCTCGTATCAGATCGATACCGCACAAACCAGCGTTCAGGACTTCTCCGTCACCGACGCAGCTACGAATCAATATTCCGGCGAACGAACTGGATCACGCTATGTGATACGTCAGACCGTCATTGTTCGATCGCTCAAGCCAGACCTGATTCTCGCGGCGAGTCAGCATGTCGGGGAGCTCGTGAGTGCCGGAGTGGTTTTGTCGTCAGGAGGAGAGTATGGAAGCGGCGGCCCGACGTTCGTTTTTACCGGGCTCAGCAAGCTCAAGCCCCAGATGATCGGCGAAGCGACCGCGCGAGCAAGAGAGTCGGCGGAACAATTCGCCCACGATTCCCACAGCGACATAGGAGGAATCAGAACCGCCAGCCAGGGAATTTTCGAGATTCTACCGCGCGACCAGGCACAGGGAATCTCCGAGGAGAGTCAGATAATGAAGACTGTCCGCGTTGTAACCACCATCGAATATTCGCTGAGGAACTGACCGCGTCTCCAACGAGGAGTGCACCGAATGAATCCTGATTCGTCAAACCGATGTCGCGCAGCAGCAGTCGCTTTTTTTCTTTCTCAACTTCTCTTCCCCTACCTGGCTTCAGCACAACGATCCACCGATGGTGGAATCGCCGGGCTCGTCGTCACTGAGTCTGGCGCTCCGGTCAATGCCGCGACCGTCCGGATAACGCGCGCCGACGGAACCATTCCGAAGGAAACAACAACCGACAGCACCGGCAGGTTTGCAATCCCGTCGATGCCATCCGGTCTTTACAGGGTTTCGGCGAGACGCATCGGCTACCGCGAGGCGCAGCTTCCGTCGCTTCGCATCGTCCCCGGGCAGACCTCGAGCGTTCGCGTCATGCTCACGGCTTCGCCGACTCAGCTCTCGACAGTCACGGTTCGCACCACGGCAACGTCGATCGATGCGAGTACCACCGAGCTCTCGCGGCACATCGAGGTGGAAGATGTGAAGATGGTGCCCATGGGGCGCGACGCGAACGATCTCGTAAATCTGGTTCCGGGTGCGCGAAAGGGCTTCGTGTGGGGAGGTGCCGGCGATGCAGCGAACAACTATCAGCTCGACGGTGTCTCGGTCAACCATCCTGGCGTGGGCGGCGATTTCCTCGCGCCAAGCATCGACTGGATCGAAGCCATCGAAGTACGCGGACTGGGTGCCGGCGCCGAGTATGGCGATTTCCAGGGGGGAATCGTCAACGCGATCACCAAGACGGGCACCAACAAGTGGCAAGGTGCTGCTCGTCTCAACTACATCGCCCCATCGCTCACGAGCACCAACATCCAGGCGTTCGAAGAAGGCGCCGAACAGTCATGGCGTCGAGAATGGAGCGGCGAGATGCGTGGGCCGATCATTCGCGATCGCCTGCACTACTTCATCACTGCTCAAGCTATCGACCGCAATCTCCGAATTCCCAATCTCGCCACTCCCGATCCGAGCGACTTCCGCTCGACGAATCAGGAATTCAAGGACTCGCGCGGACTCGCGAAGCTCACGCTTCTTCCAAACGTTCGCGATCACATCGACGGGTTGTTCGGCTTTTCCAACGGGAACGTCGAGCGGGCTGGACTGAATGGAATCGATGACCCCGCTGCCACACAGAAGGTTCGCGCGCCAACGACATTCTATTCGCTCGACTGGACGCACACGAATCCGTCGAGCTCACTCGATTTTCGGCTGGCAGGTTACAACGCGAGCGAATCGCGCGTAGGCTACGCCGGCCCCAACGTTCCCGGCATACAGATCTTCAATCCCGGTCGGGAGCCGCTCTACCAGAACTCGGCGTTCGACGAGCTGAGAAAGCCGCGCAGCATCAGCGGAAACGTCACCTGGAAAACGAGACATCCGATTTTCGACGGCGAGAATCGGATTGCACTCGGCGCCGAGTACACGCGCGGCTGGTGGAAGCAGGAACGAACGCGCAACGGCGGCATGACGTGGCTTCCGTATCCAAATCAGACGACAAATCTGATCTCGCCTCTGCGTCCGGAAACGTGGGCCGAGGCCGGGAGCGAATGGGGCGGTGAGATTCACCTTCAATCCGAGGTGGAAGACGACGCGCTGTTCATTCAGGACTATTTCACTCCGACCGCAGGACTTACCTTCACACCCGGTTTGCGTTACGGCCGCTGGACTGGCTGGCTCACTCCCGCCGATACGACGAAGCCGCGCTTTCTCGCGGCTGACTACGAAGCAATCGAGCCACGTTTCGGTGTTGTCTGGGATGCCTCCGGACGAAACACACTCGTCTTCAAGGCGCACTGGGGTCGGTACCATCAGGGAATGAACTCGGTTTTCTTCGACCGGGCAGTCGGAGCGGACGTCTACTCCAACCAGCGGTTCTACTATGGTGGCCCCGTGGTCACCGATCCGAGACGCGTCTATACACCAGCTCAGCGTGACGCGAATCTCGATCCATTTCTTGGCTTTACCAATTTCGCCGAGACCATTCTCAACGAGGCCGGCCGCGTCGACAACTACAAGCAGCCGTACATCGACCAGATCGTTCTCGGAATCGAGAAGACATTCGGCGACCGATGGAAGATGGAGCTTGGCTACACCAATCGCGTTAACAAGGACATCGTCGGGCTTGTTGATCGCAACCTCGCGAACGACTACAGCATTCTCACCGATGTCACGGTGAAGCAGCGCATCACCTTCACCCCCGTGTACGATCAGGCTGGAAATCCGTTGAAGCTGCCGGTGGTCTATGTCGCCAACGACGACCTCGTTGCAGTGCTGATTCAGCGCTCGATGAATCGTGGTGCGTCGAAGCCGGTGCCCGGCTTCACGTTCGATGACATTCAGAGGCTCAAGTACAATCCCAACGTCGCTCTAACCACGGTAGACAATGCCAGGCGCCAATTCGATCAGGTCACGTTCGCTCTTCGCACCGAGCAGGAGAAATGGAACGGACTCGGGTCAGTCACTGCAACGAGACTTCGGGGCAACGTTCCCGGTCTCACGGGGTTCGGCACGACGGGAACGAGCTTCAGCGCGGGCTCGGCGGTTCGTCCGAACGAGGCCATCAACTACGACGGACTTCTTCCCAACGTTCCCGCTTTCGAGACGAAGTTGTGGATGAGTGGAAAGCTCGCGTTCGGATTCCAGGGCGGCATGTTCCACACGTTCTCTCTCGGCGAATATTTCACGCCGACGTTTCAGATCACGCCACGCTTTCGATTCTTCGCGAAAGACGGATCGCTGCTCGAAGACGACTTGTTCCATCGCGCACTCGGACAGACGATTCTTCTCGAACCGCGGGGAGACAGGAAGTATCAGGGGCGATACAATCTCGATCTGAGACTCGAGAAGGAGTTCGCGCTGAGGGATGTTCGATGGGTTGCAACGCTCGACTTGTTCAATGCAACTGAGTCCGACGCGATTGTTCAGAGAAACCTTACAATCAATGATCAGATATCGACTGATCCGACATCAACTTTTGCGGCGCCCCGGTTGAGAGTGGCGCCTCGGTCACTTCAGTTTGGGATGCGCATGACTTTCTAAGGCCCGGTTGGAGGTGCCGAAGCCCGCTATCCCGCCGTAACTGGCGGCACCGTTGCGTACGGTGCAACAGCGCATAGCGTTAACAGTAGAATGGATCTGTACTTAACCGCACTAGCTCTTGGTGCTGTCGGTCTTATAGCAATGGCGTTGAGCGGCCTCGGTCGCCACGGCACGCATCACGCGGGCTCGCACTCCCACGCCGGTGGCCATTCTCATGTTGGCCATGGTCACGCTGGGCACGGCCATGCTGCTCATAGTCAGGGCGGACCCTCTCATGCGGGGCAGACACATGCCCAGCACGCACCATCGGGGTCACGCTTTCTCTCACTGATGTCTCCGCGCGTCTTGTTCAGCGTCGCGCTCGGACTCGGTACTGCCGGAGTAGTGCTTCGCCCTGTGCTCGGCGGTCCTGTACTCTTTGCAGCCGCACTCACAATCGGAATCCTCTTCGAGCGCATTCTGGTGGCGCCCGTTTGGAATTTCGCGTTTCGGTTTGCGTCGACCCCCGCGCTAACGCTAGAGAGCGCGGTGAGCGACGAAGCTCGCGCGGTTACCACATTCGATTCGAACGGACAGGGGTTGATCGCTGTAGAGCTCGACGGTCAGAGCGTCCAGCTGCTCGGAACGCTCCAGCCGTCCGATCGAGAAATGCACGTACGGGTTCCCGCAGGTGCGCGGCTCAGAATCGAGGAAGTCGATTCAGCGCGCAATCGTTGCATCGTTTCGCTGGCGTAGCAAACTCTCAACTTTTGCAAATCATCGGAGTCTCTCCATGAATGGCCTGATATCGAGCGGCGTGCTAATCGCCGGAGTGGTTGTCTTTGTTCTCGTAGCTGTACCGATCATCGTTGCCAAATTCCTGCGCAACGTCGAGGCCGGCGAGATTCGTCTCGTGAGCTGGCTCGGCGGCGGCACCATCATTTATCGCGGCCCCGGAAAGTCGAAGGAGATTCCGCTCCTCACCACAGGAACGACTATCTCGAGCAAGGTCATCAATGTCGATCTCGACATCACCGACCAAACCGCCGACATCGACGAAAACGGAACTCCCCGCCCGATCAAGGTGCGCGTCCTCGCCAGCGCGATTGTCTCTGTTGGGGACAGCGACGTTCTCATCAAGACCGCCGCCAACCGATTCTTTTCCAAACGTGAGCCCGACCAGGTGAGCACGCTTACCGATCTGCTCTCGAGCTCCGGGCGCCGCGCAATCAATCTTCTCACGCACGATCAGCTCTTCTCCGCGCGTGCGACTCCGTCGGCTTCACGGTCGCTGCTTCCTGGTTCGCCTACCAATCTGCCGGCGAAGATCGCCGCCGCGCCGGTAACTGTGCATGGCGCCGACACCACGGTCATCGAGGACGAGGACGATCCTCTCGCCGTGATCATTCGCAAGGCATGCTCACGCGAGCTCACGGATCTTGGCCTGATCTTCAATTCGCTGAATATCAAGATCGTTCAGTCGGAAGTTGCAGAGGCGAGACGCCGGCAATCCGCGGCCGAAGCGCAGGCGAACGCCGAGATCGTCTCGGCAATGCAGGCGCGGCGCGCGAAGGAAGCACAGCTCGACGCCGAGCGCGCAATCTCCGACAAGCAGCGTGAGCTCGAGCAGACCAAAGCTTCCAACGCGGCGCTCATCGCGCAGGCCGAAGCAAAGCGTCAGGAAGCCGCGGGACTTCAGCGCACGGCCGAGCTCGATGCCACGCAGATCGCGCAGGCGAGAGCCGACGCCGCGATCGTCAGACTCGAAGCCGAGGCATCAGCCGACGCAGAGGCGATTCGCATTCGCCGCGTCGCCGACGCCACCGCCGAAAGCATTCAGAAAGTCAATCAAGCCATCGAAGCAGGCGGCGAGAGTTATTTCCGCTACCGGCAGATCGAGATGCTTCCCCAGATCGCGCCTGCAATTGCAAATGCGTTAGCCGAGGCGAGGCTCGTCACCATCTCCAGTGGCGAAACTGGCGCACCAGAGGCAACCGCGAACAACATGGTGAGTGTGATTCAGACGGTCCTCGCCGCGCAGATGGTTGCTCGCGGCGGAATTCTCAACGAGCCCATTCAAGCCGCGTTGAAGCCGCCCGTGACACCGCCGGGCGGAGGCAACGGTGAGCGGCGTCCTGATGCGGCACCAGCTGAAGATGCGGGAGTCGCGCCCGTATGGGGGGCGTCGAAAAAGCGCTGAGCTGATCGATAGCGTCCGATGACCTCGTTCATCTGGCACGCCCGGTACGACGAAGGCATTCCCACAACGCTCGAGCCTTACCCCGAGCGGACTTTGCTC
>Ga0193751_1002838_pt1 | contig 10415 bp, 11 predicted proteins | sample L1c2metaG_FD_143050 | JGI IMG/M metagenome (GOLD analysis project Ga0193751, IMG submission 143050) | Soil microbial communities from a riparian zone of the East river system, Colorado, United States - L1c2 | ecosystem: Environmental > Terrestrial > Soil > Riparian zone | place: USA: East River...
AGTGCGCGCAATCTAAGCATTCTTCCGGTGGTCGAGGGTCAACAACTGGTGGGGATCGTGACTCTGCAGAACCTGATGCACTCCATGGCGTTACTGGCGGAGACCCGGAAACTGCGCAAAGAAGCGCTCGAATCCTGATTAGAACTTGATGACGAGCCCGGCTGAGGGTTCAGCCATGTGTCCGACCGCCCCGGTAAAGAACCTGCTCTGCTTAAAATCCGGGACCTTGTAAATCAAACCTCTATATTGTACCCGCAAAGCTAAATCCTTCCAGAGTCGGTAATCCGCCCCGCCGCCGTAGAGAACCGTGAGCGCTCTTTGACTGGTCGCTCCAAGGGACGTTTGAAAACCATCAATGTATTGGTTGCCCGGATTAAAGCGTAGAACTCCACCGCCCCCAAAAACGAAAGGATCAATTCGCCCGCCGTGAAACGGGCTGAGTACATACGCACCGCTGTACTCAGTTATCCCAGTGTTAATGCGAAATGTATCCGGAGGTATGGAGAAGATCTGCGAATTATTGGTATGGGCAAGATTAACCTCGATCCCATGCATGTGGTTGAAGCGGTAGCGGAAGGTGGCAAGAACTGCCCCCGACGTTGTTGGCTTCAGACTGCTGGTCCCCAGGGAGGCGGTCGAAGTCTTGCTGAAGACTCCGGCATAGCCAAGGCTCACGTCGAAGCGTCCTTCGCCCTTATCTTTACTTTTATTTTTATTCTGCTCTTTATCCCTGTCCGCGGCGAACCCAAATGAGGAAAATATAAGAACCGCAGCGAGCGCCAGCCCTGCTTTCTTAAGTGTTCGCATTCGCATCAGACTGCGTCCTCTTTCCAATTTGGATGTACTGCGGGTTTAGATGCGCCGCCAAGCTAATCTAAATGGACTGCCTTCGCCTGTTGCACCGCGGCGATGCCGCGCAGTTCGCTGACCACCGCTTCGGGCACGCTTCCATCCACGTGCACCACGGCAATGGCCTCTTGGGGGACCCCCGGTTGGGCGTTGCCACTGCGACGGCCGAGAGAAAAGTTGGCAATGTTAATCCCGTGTTTGCCGAGGATCGTGCCGACTTTGCCGATCACGCCGGGCACGTCCAGGTTACGCATGTAAATCAAGTTCTGCTCTAGCGGTGCCTCGATGTCGATTCCATCCACCTGCAGCAAGCGTGGAGTATCTTCGCGCAGTACCGCCCCCTTGACCACGTGCTCCCCTTTTTGTGTTCTGATGGAAATCGAGAGCACGCTGCCCGCCCCGCCGGTGGAAGCCTTCGGCTTGCGCTCTTCCCGAACCGTGAGTCCGCGTGCCGACGCCAGGCTGGCGGCATTCACCAGATTGGCTTTTTCCTCGACCACAACGTTCAGAATGCCTTTGATCGCGGCATTGCGGATGAGTTCTGTTTTCCATTCGGTGATGTGCCCGGTATAGCTGAGCGAAATTTCTTCCAGAGAGCTTCCGCCGATTTGCGCGAGAAAAGCCCCCAACCGCTCCGCCAGCACGATGTAAGGCTTCATCACCAGATACTCTTCGTGCGAAACCGACGGCACGTTGACTGCGTTCTGAATGACCCCATGCTTCAAATATTCCTTCACTTGCAGTGCGATCTGATGGCCGACGGCTTCCTGGGCTTCGTTGGTGGAACCGCCGATGTGGGGAGTGAGAATGACGTTGTCCAGTTTCTGCAGCGGCGAATCCCTCAGCGGTTCCTTCACAAATACATCCAACGCTGCCGCGCCCACTTGTCCTTCTTGCAACGCTGCGGCGAGAGCGGCTTCATCCACTAGTTCGCCACGCGCGCAGTTGACCAGACGCACTCCGCGCTTCATCTTTTTCACCGATTCCGCATTAATCATATTCTGGGTTTGCGGAGTCAGACCCACGTGCAGGGTGAGATAATCGGCGGCCGCATAAACTTCTTCGAGCGTGGCCAGGCGAATGCCATTGTCTTTGGCAATTGCGGAAGAAACGAACGGGTCGTGTCCGATGATTTCCATCCCGAAGACCCTCGCCCGCTTGGCTACTTCGAGACCGATCTTGCCGAGGCCGACGATGCCCAGCGTCTTGCCCCGCAGTTCGGTGCCTTGCAGCGATTTCTTTTCCCACTTGCCGGCGTGAGTCAGATCATTGGCCCGGGTGATGAACCGCGCCATGGATAGCATCAGCCCCAAAGTAATTTCCGCCACTGCCACCGCATTGGCGCCGGGAGTATTCATGACCGCGATGCCCTGACGAGTGGCGGGCTCAAGCTCAATGTTGTCCACGCCGACTCCGGCGCGTCCGATCACCCGCAATTTTCCCGCATTGGCTAGCAGCGCGGCATTCACCTGCACCGCTGAGCGCACCAGCAACGCATCGGCAGTTTCCAGTTCCTGGGCCAGACTGCCGTTTAGCTGGTCGGCAGTTACTACATTCCATCCCGGCTCGCGCAACAGGTTTACCGCAGACGAAGACATTTTTTCTGCAACGACGATTTTCATATAGATGATTCCTTTACAAGAAAATGACAGCCCCTGGACACTCGGACATTCCCGCGCTTTTACACTTTTTTCAGCCACTCACGCGGAGGATTCTTTATGAAATTGCTAGCAGTCTTGTTGCTTGCCACTCTTGCGGTTGGATGCGGTTACTCGCATACCACCACGCCCATTCAGCCGGGCACGATGCCCATGATTGCCGGACTTGTTCCGTCCAGCGCAAATCACGGCGGCGTTGCCTTCACCTTCGAAGTCGACGGCAGCCAGTTTCACTCGGACGCGGTCATCAATTTCAATGGCGCGGCTCAAACCACCACCTTCGTAAGCTCGGCCAAACTTACGACGATGATTTCGTCCACGGCGATCGCGAATGCCGGAACTGTGCCGGTTACCGTCACTAATCCTGGTAAACCCGGTGGTATATACGGCGGTGGCACCAAAGCTGCGACTTCAACAGCGATGAACTTCACCATCAACTAAGAATGAAGGACTGCCTGAGCGCGGTCCTTCACGCTCCCACTAATTGTCGTCTGTCTGCCAGGCTGCGGGCATATACTTCCTGCGCAGCCCGCACTGCCGTCCCGTATTCGATCGGTTTTCGCGTGACCGTCGCCACCACATGCTCAAGCGCGGCCAGAATCCCAACCGTATCCAAATAGTCGTAGTAGCCGATGTGGGCGATGCGGAACAGCTTGCCTTTCATGTCGCCTTGGCCGTTCGCCACCACCGCCGAGAACGCTTCGCGGAACTCCTTCACGAGCTTGCCGGAATCGAGTCCTGCGGGAGAATTGATGGCGGTGAGCGCGGCTCCCGGGGCGGACGTGAACAACTCCAGGCCTAGTGCCTTGACCCCGGCGCGGGTCATTTCCGCGGCGAGTTCGGCGTTATCCACCAGCGCCTTGCGGCCCGCGACCAAATCACCGTTGCCCATCTGACGAATGAAGTCCAAAGCCGCGCCCAAAGCCGCAAACAGCGAAGTTGCGGGAGTGTATGCCGTCTCGCCCTTCGCTGCCGACTTGCGCTCTTTGCGGAAATCGAAATAGTAGCGAGGATTCTTGGCCGTCTCCATGCGCTTCCAGGCGCGTTCGCTGATGGCACAGTAGGCCAAGCCGGGGGGAATCATCAGCGCCTTCTGCGATCCGCCAATGATGACGTCAACTCCCCACCCATCTACATCGAAGTGAGTAGTGCCGAGACCGGTAATTGCGTCCACCACCAGCAGGGTGTCGCCACCATTCTCACGCACCAGTTTGGCAATGCCTTTCACGTCGTGGCGGGCTCCAGTCGAGCTCTCGGTCGCCTGAACATACACTGCACGAACATCTGGAGTGAGCCGGGTGCGGATTTCATCCAGCGAAAAAGTCTCGCCGTAAGGCTTTTCAATGACATCCACATTGCAACCATAAGCCTTTGTCAGATCGTGCCACCGTTCGCCGAATTTGCCAGCGGTCAGAACCAGCACCTTGTCGCCCGGAGATGTCAGGTTTGAAACACTACCTTCCATCACGCCGGTGCCGGACGATGCCAGCACAAGAACGTCATTCGATGTTCCGATGAAGTCCTTCATGTCGGCGAGCACGCGGGTGAAAAGCGCTTTGAAGTCCGCGGTGCGGTGATGCGCCGTATATGCGGCCATTGCGTTTTGGGCGGCAGGCAGAAGCGGAGTGGGGCCCGGTGTAAAGAGACGATTTTTCAGCAGCATAGTAATAGTCCTTTGATATGAATTCGGGGAACTTAGGAGTACCTCTTAGTGTATCGCGGAAGCCGGGATTCGGGGATCGGTATCTGCTATGACGGGCATCGGGAAAAACGATGCTGCCGGGGTATCTTGCCCCGGGTGGGCGGCCTCATGCGGCGGACAAGTTCTCGGATGAGATGACCGGTAGCGGAACGTGACGACCCGTCCATACCTTACTGAAGCTAAACGGCAACGTACGACTCTAGCTCGTCATCTCATGGCAGGCGGCATGTGAAGGTAGCTTATGAAACGCCGAGAATTGTTGAAAGCTGCCGTAATATGCGGCACCGCAAGCGTTCTGCCTTCGAGCCTGGCTCAGGAAAACCCTATCTCAACCCATGAGGGCATCCCCATGACTCAGATTCCCCTGACTTCATCCGCAGGAACCCGAAAAGGTGACATGCTCTACCGCACGCTCGGACGCACCGGTGAGCAGGTCTCCGCCATCGGCATGGGAGGGTTCCATATTGCCCAGCCCGGGCACACTGAAGACGAGAGCATTCGCCTGGTGCGAGCCGCCATCGACCGCGGCATTACATTTATGGATAACAGTTGGGACTACAACGAAGGCCAAAGTGAAGTGCGGATGGGAAAGGCCCTAAAGGACGGGTATCGCGACAAAGTATTTCTGATGACAAAAATCGATGGCCGCACCAAAGAAATTGCGGCGCGACAGATCGAAACTTGCCTGGAACGATTGCAGACCGACTACATCGATTTGGTCCAGCATCATGAAATCATTCGCTTCGACGACCCTGATCGGATATTTGGCGAGAGCGGCGCCCACGAAGCAGTTCTTGACGCCAAGAAGGCGGGCAAGATTCGCTATATCGGATTCACCGGCCACAAAGATCCGCATATTCATCTGTATATGTTGAAGGTAGCTGCCGAGCATGGCTTCCGCTTTGACACAGTGCAAATGCCTCTGAACGTGATGGACGCCCATTTCCGGAGTTTTGCGCAAATGGTTTTGCCCGAGTTGGTGAAACAGGAAATCGGCGTGCTGGGTATGAAGTCAATGGGCGATGGCGTGATCCTCAAGAGCAAGGTCGTGTCGGCCCTGGAATACCTGCACTATGCTCTGAGCCTGCCGACATCCGTTGTGATTACGGGGATTGATAAAAAGGAAATTCTGAACCAAGCCTTTGAGGCCGCTAAAACCTTTGCTCCGATGAATCATCAACAAATTGCGCGGCTACTGGCGAAAACGAAAGAGGTTGCGATGGCGGGAAAGTACGAGTTGTTTAAGACCTCCTCTCATTTCGACTCCACCGCGAAGCATCCGGATTGGCTCGGGGGAGACACACCGGAGGTGCAAAAGCTTGCTCCCCCGAGTGCCTAGCCTCACCTGCAATTTGGACCATTACTACGACCTGAGTTCTGGGACAAACGAAGCAAATCCTACACTCGCGCCAGGTGCAGCCCAAACCAGTTGCGCTTGTCATACCAAGTCTTTTCCAGCTTGAATCCCGATGCGCAAAGCATTCTCTCCACCATTTGCAGCGTGTATTTGTAGCTGTTTTCAGTGTGGATTCTCTCTCCGGCGGTGAATTTCACTCTTGTTCGCAAGGTTCGCAAGACTGCGACCTGCGCGCGCGTGCTCTCCAGAAAGATTTCCATTCGTGAACGCGAAGGGTTCCATTCGGCGATATGCCGGAAGCAGTCGAGGTCGAAGTCGGCGTCGAATTCGCGGTTGAGGCGGCGGAGAATGTTCTTGTTGAACTCGGCGGTCACGCCTTGCGCGTCGTCATACGCGGGGACGAGAATCTCGGCGCCCTTCACCATATCGGTGCCCAACAGAAGTGCATCCCCCGGCGACAGGCGATCGTGAACTTTGCGGAGCAGCGCTACTGCGTCCTTGCCATCGAAGTTGCCGATGCTCGATCCCAGATACAGCACCAGCTTGCGGCCTGCAATATCCTGTAGAAAATTGAACCCGTTGCTGAAATCCACAATCACTGGACGCACCAGCGCTGCCGGACAATCCTCGCGCACTCGCTTCTGTGCAGAATCCAGCGCGGCGGGAGAAATATCCACCGGAAAATACTTCACTCGCATCTGCTGACGGGCAAAGGCGCGCAGCAGTGTCCCGGTCTTGGTGGCGGTCCCTGCTCCCAGCTCAACAATCGAGACTCCCGAGCCGGCCGCTAGTGCGATTTCGCGAGAGCTATTCTGAAGAATTTCCAGCTCAGTACGGGTCGGATAATACTCCGGCAGGCCGGTGATGCGTTCGAACAGCGCCGAGCCCACATCGTCGTAGAACAACTTGCAAGGAAGAGTTTTCGGCCAGGATGTTAGCCCCAACACAACTTCATCCGCGTAATCGGGAACGGCAACCAGCTTACGGGCAGTTGTTTCACGGGAAATCATTTGGCGAGTCTTGTTCCCATGAATTGCCAGCGGGCGTGGGGAGGAAAGAAATTACGGTAGGTTGCACGAATATGGTTTGCGGGTGTAGCGCATGATCCCCCGCGAAGCACGAGCTGGTTGCACATGAATTTCCCGTTGTATTCGCCGACTAGGCCTGGAGCAGGCTGGAACCCTGGATACCCGATGTACGGACTCGATGTCCACTCCCAAACGTCCCCGAAAATTTGCTGCAGACCAGTTCCGCGCGCCACTTGCGGATGAAACACGCCGTCGTCCTGTAAAGAACCTTTTGCTGACTCAAATGGACACTGCGCAGCGACGACTTCCCATTCCTCTTCCCGTGGAAGCCTGGCGCCGCTCCAGCGCGCGAAAGCGTCTGCTTCGTAAAAGCTCACATGACAGACCGGAGCGGAGGGATCGACCTCCTGCGTTCCTGAAAATGTGAGTTCTGACCATGGGCCATCACCGTTGACGTTGCTGCGCTCCCAGTACAGCGGAGACTTCCAGCCCTGAGCACATATTGCGTCCCATCCATCGGAGAGCCACAACTCGGGCTTCTCATACCCGCCCGCCTGCATGAATTCCAGGTACTCGGCGTTAGTAACCAGACGAGACGCGAGCTGAAAAGGCCGTAGAAGGACTTCGTGCCGCGGCCCCTCGTTGTCGAACGCAAACCCCTCGCCGGCGTGACCGATCTGGTGAATGCCGCCTCCGAAACTTATCCACTCCAGCGGCGTGGCGGGGCTGACAGGTCTCGGCCGGTTCACCCGCTCCGGGCGCAGCGGCATGGACCACAGCGCGTGTTTGAGATCAGTGAGAATCAGTTCCTGGTGTTGTTGCTCATGATTCAATCCCAGTTCGATCAGCGCCGCCGTCGGTTCATGGTCGTCTTCCAAATATCGCAGCATGGCATCGTCCACCCAGGCGCGATAGGCGTGAACTTCTTCGAGGCTGGGCCGCGACATCAATCCGCGCGATCCCCGCATCGGATGCGATCCCAATTGCTTGTAGTAGGAATTGAAGAGTTGTTTAAATCGGGAGTCGAAGGGCCGATAGCCTGGAACGCTGCTCAGGATGAACGTCTCGAAGAACCACGTAGTGTGCGCCAGATGCCACTTAGCCGGGCTGGCATCGGGCATGGATTGCAGCATCTGGTCTTCGGCGGAAAATGGCCGGATCAGTTCCAGTGAGGTGTCGCGAATTTCCTGGTACCGGCATCGAAGCGAATTGGAAGCGAATTGCTGCGCGTGGCTGGCGTGCATCACGTTCTCCAAAATCCAAAGATAAGTTCTGGCCCGACCGCGACACTGCGACAACTGTTCTCAGCATGGATGCACGGGTGCGCGCTATTGGTTCACTTTTTCGGACGACAAATCAGATGAGATCTACGGTTTCGGGGTTTTCGTCACGCCTCGGGGTTTTGGAATCAGCGAGTTGCCTTCCGACGAATAGAGGAAACCCTGAGGCAGTCCGTTGCCCGGTGCTCACCCACTCCACCCAGACCTTTCATGAAAGGATTGCACCAATCCCTGTAAGCCTCCCGGCTGATTCTGAATCATCTGCAAAAGTTCCGTGGCCAGCGGATTCGAACCGCCGCCTAGCACTCTCTCTGCCGCTTGGTTTTCAAGATTATCGAGCAGACCCGTACTGCCTCCTCAGAAATTGAGCGCTTTGACCGTCAAAGCGCGCCAGTGGATGGAACTCCCTCGCGTGCGCCCGTTGGTTCAACTGCCTTCTACTTTTGTTTTGCGATGATATTGTCTTTAATCTTGTTGTAAGTCGCTTGAGGAATTACCTTCTTCCTCACTAGATCGGTTTTCTTGGCATACGGACGCCCGTCGATGATCTTCTGAGAGTAGGCTGCTCCAATACCCGGCAGCGCATCGAGCTGATCCTTTGTCGCCGAATTGATATCCAGTAGATCCGTGGCTGAAGCCGTTGTCGCCGCGGGTTTAGTCGGCTTCTTGGTCGTTTGGGCCACACCCATTCCGCTAATCAGACTCAAAGCCAGAACCGCCGCAAGAATCCTGGTTATTGTGTTTCTGGGCATTATTCTCTCCTTTACTGTTTCTCATTTCGCCTGAATCGAGGAAGGGGAGCCCCGCTTCCCCTCCTCCTCCGATTCGACTGGCTTATTCTTTCTGCGCTTCTTTATAACCGGCAGCCTTGGCTTCGGCTTCAGTCATGAACCTTCCCTGCTTGGTCTTGCCATACCAGCGTCCGCTCTTGTGGTAAACCTTGGTTTCAGTATTCACCCATACTTTGCCGCTGGCTTGCGCAGCCGCAATTTCCGGACTGGATGCGGCGGGTGTAGCAGTCTTCGCCGATTTCTGCGCCTGAGCTGCTGCCGGAGCCCTTGTCGCCGGCGCTGCCGGGAGTGCCGCCGGGGCTGTGGCCGGTGCGGCTGCTGGCGAAGTCGCGTCCGCCTCCTTTGTCTTCTTGCTCTTCTTGGTTTTCGTTGTCGCGGCAGACGCATCGCCGCTCGCGGTAGTCTGGTCACCGGCCGCAGCTTTGTCAGCTGCCGCCTTTTCCTTTTTTGCTTTCTTCTTCGCCGCCTTGGACGTCGTGTCAGTGGTTGCTGCCTGGTCGCCGGCCGCCTGTGCCGTCGCCAGATCTGGCGTCAGGGCCAGCGTAAACATGAAACAGAAAACTGCCATCCACAAAGTGACTTTGTTCCTGGAGTAATTCATAATTTCCTCCGAGTAAGAGGTATTAGGCCCGCGTTTTACGGATTACTGCCTTAGAACCTCTTGCGGCGAGAAGTTGCATTGGACATCCCCGGAATGATGTCACTTGACTGGCTCGGGGTCAACCTGTGGAGCCAAGTCGAGGCCTTAGGCCGATTGCGGGGCGACGTAATCCGGCGGAGGCGCCGCCCCAGCGCCAAAGAAATACTGCTCCATCTGTTTCACGATGACTTCCTGATCTTCGCGGCGGGCCGGGTTCAGGCGGTATTCATTGAGCAGCATCTTGCAGAACTCCGTCCACTGGTTCCACGCCTGCTGGGAAACATTCGCGTAGATCTTCTGGCCCAGCTCAGTGTCAAAGGGAGGTTCTTCCAGGCCAGGAAGGTCCTTCTGCAGTTTTACGCAATGAACAATACGCTCCGCCATGATTTCCATCCTCGCTATCGGGAAAATTATCTCACAGCGGAGAGCGGAGAGCGTGTGTCCGAAACGCCCCGCAAGAACAACTAAGGCCCGCGTGAGCGGGCCTTAAGTTTTCATGTTTCTTCGTGCCTAACTTCCGAACCCGTTGCCACACCTCTATCGGTTGGGCGGAGGCGTCATCCCAGGACTTGTGTTCTCAGGCATGGTTGGCGGTGTACTGCTCGGCGGATTGGTTGTCCCGGGCCTGGGTGTAGCGGTGCCGGGAGTCGTGCTGCCCGGTTGGGTTTCAGGAGTAGGAGCAGTTGGCGCCGTTTCCGGCGTCGGACTGGTGTTTGGCACCGTTTCCGGAGTTGGAGTCGTGTTCGGGGTAGTTTCCGGAGTTGCGGTTTCGGGAGTGGTGGTCGCGCCCGGTGCCGGTGTTGCCGTACCAGGCGTTGGGGCTGCCGTGTTCGGCGTTGGAGTTGCCGTCCCAGGTGTAGGAGCGGCTGTGCCTGGCTGCGATTGCGGCGTTGTACTCGGTTGCGATGTCTGCGGAGCCGGCGCGGCAGTCTGCGCCACCACCCACATGGCCGAAAGCAGCAGGCAGGAAATCAGCATTACTTTAATCTTCATGGGCGTATCAATCCTCCGTGTGATTTTTCGAGTCTCACTTTGAGGTTAGGCCTATTCAGCCTTTCGGAGAATCCCGCGGACCCCCTAGCCGCACAAAGGCTTTCCGGTACGAAGAAG
>Ga0193751_1002839_pt1 | contig 10414 bp, 5 predicted proteins | sample L1c2metaG_FD_143050 | JGI IMG/M metagenome (GOLD analysis project Ga0193751, IMG submission 143050) | Soil microbial communities from a riparian zone of the East river system, Colorado, United States - L1c2 | ecosystem: Environmental > Terrestrial > Soil > Riparian zone | place: USA: East River...
AAGGCTCCGGACGCATCGGTCTTGCGCCCCTGATCATCAAAGCCGTGCGTCAATTCGTGCCCGATGATCGCGCCGGCGCCGCCATAATTGATGGCTGCATCGGCCGAAGCGTCGAAGACCGGCGGCTGCAGAATGCCTGCGGGAAACACAATGTCGCGCAAGCTGCCGTTATAGGCGTCGTTCGTCTGCGGAGTCATTCCCCAATCGCTCCGATCAACCGCGTCGAAAAAGCGGCCCGTCAGATAGGCCCAGTCGAGCACGGCGCAACGCAGCACATCACCGGTGAGGTCGTCCTTCTTCATCACGAGCTTGCTGTAATCGCGCGGATGATCAGGATACCCGACCTTGATCGTGTAAGTATCGAGTTTGTGTAGCGCCTCTACCTTCGTGGCTTCGCCCATCCAATCGAGTTTTTCGATGCGGGCATGAAACGCCTTCGTCAGATTCGAAACCAATTCCTCGATCTTCGCCTTCGCTTCCGGCGGGAAATATTTTGCGGAGTAGAGTTGGCCAACTCCGAAACCCATGGTGCCGAAGGTGCCGAAACGGTCACCTACGCCAAAGTCGCCTCCGCTCACCGCCGTGATGGCGCGTTTCCAACGGACCTGCTGCTCCTTCTGCCCGGAGAGCGTCTTGCCCATCTCGAAGTAGGCGTTCGTAAATGCCTTCGAAAGATACGGCGCCGCGTTATGGGCGACATGAAAGGCATGCCAGGCTTGGACGGTCTCGAGCGGTGCCTTTGCGTAGATGTCCGCAAGCTTGGGAAAGGCGCTCTTTTCGGCCACGACCACGCGCGACAGTTTCGGTAATTTCACGTTCTCAAGGAACGGCTTCCAGGCGAAGCCCGGTGCGAGCTTTTCCAAGTCCGCCGGACTCATCGGATTGTAGGTGGCAATCGGGTCGCGTTGCTGCGTCTTAGTCCAACTCGCGTCCGCGATCTTTGTTTCAAAATCGAGCACTTCCCTGGCGCGCGCGTCCGGCTCCGGCCAGTTCACGAGGCGCAACAGCGTCGCCACATAGTTTTGATAGGCTCTCTTCGCGGTCGCAAAATCGGACTTCAAATAATAATCGCGATCGGGCAAACCGAGACCTCCCTGCCCGATATAAAATGCGTACTGCTTCGGATCCTTGAGATCGACATCGATCGTATAAACGAAAAGTGAATGTTCGAAGTCAGTTGATGTGCGTCCCATTAACGCAGCCAGGTCGTCACGCGATTTCGCATTTTTGATGTCCGCAAGCTGAGTCGAGATCGGACGCGCTCCCAGTTCTTCCACGCGCGCTTCGTCCATGAACGCGCGGTAGAACGCGCCCGCCTGCGCTTCCAGCGTAGATGGCTGATCCTCATTCCTGGCCGCGGCCGCTTCCAGAATGTCGTGCAACCGCTGCTCGGTCAGATCCGTCATGGCCAGACGAAGCGAGTAAGCCGGCTTGTCCGGCGGGATCTGCGTTTTGTCGATCCAGGTCCCGTTAGCATAACGGAAAAAATTATCGCCCGGCTTGGTCGAAAAATCCGCGCCCGCCGTGTCGAAGCCCCACGTCCCGTACTGCGGCTTGTCCGTCCCGGTCATCGAACCAGACATAACGCCGGTGAGAAGTGCGCCGGCGGCCGCAATTTTAAAGAGGTGTGACATAGTTTTTGTTTTAAAAGTTAGCCTAACGACTTCCAAATCCGAAAAGTTCAGGCGACCAGCGCGCTTGACTCTGCCGCAATTTGGCGATGCTCGATCTCTTCCGTGATGTCTTCCGCGATAACTTCAAGAATTCGTTTTTCACGGTCGGTCAAGCGGCGGGGCCGGGTGTCGAGAATACAGAGAGACCCGATCGGCAGGCCGTGACTCCGGATGGGGACGCCCGCATAAAAACGCAAACCGTGTTCCTTCAGCGTGGCGTTATTGGCGAAGCGACGGTCTCGCGCCAGGTCTTCCACCACCATCGATTCGTTGTTCGCGATAAGATGCCCGCACACGGAAAGATCACGCGACGTCTGTCTCGCCTTCGCCGAATCCGCGGGTAGCCCGACCGCCGACTTGAACCACTGCCGATCGCGATCGATAAAAGAAATCAGGGCGATGGGAACCTCGAAGATTCGCGCCACCTTCCGGGTCATCCGATCGAAAACATCTTCGCTCGTCCCCTCGAGCAGGCGCAGCCGGGCCAGTTCGGCCAATCGCTCCTCTTCGTTAGCCGGAATAGCCCCCGGCACCATCTCATCAGGAATGGACACGGAAAACTTGCCCAACTGCACGACCGCTTCCGCCAGGGACAGGACGACCTCATTCGCTCCCGAAGAACGGAGACGTTCGCCTGCTCCCACCATGTTTTCCGTCGCTCCCCAGATCCCGACGACGATCTTGGCGTGCGGCAGGTGGGAGCGAAGCTTGGTGCTAAGGAAACGGGCGTGAATGAGAGTCGAAGGCGCCACCACCGAAATACAAATTGCTTCCGGATCTGATTTGAGCGCCGCCTCCACGAGTTCGCGGCTGCTTGAAACGGAGGAGGCGTTCTCTGCCTCGAATCCCTGCTGGCGCAGCAGTTGCACGAGCATCTCGCCCGCTAACTCATCGCGATAGGCGCGGGCTGGAATACACAGGACGCGACATGTCGGCACCGTCACGGGAAGGGACTGGTCCTCGGCCACGGCCTTATCCGCGGCCAGTTGTGATTTCGACGGCGGACTGGCGCCCAGATCTTCGATCATGTCGCGGATCTGGTGATGAATCGTGGAACGTTTTTCAGTATCGAGTTCGCCCCTTTGCGTGTCCATGTCCGCGAGCGTGATGGTCGGAATGAGAACTGCGTCATAAAGAGAAGTGAGCGAGGATGCTTTGACGTGCGCCTCCGCCAGATCGGTCGCTTCGTCGAGGCCGAGAGCGAGCAGACGATGATAACATTCCTCGTGTGGAGCGAGGGCCTGTTCTTCGCTCAACAGAACGCTTAGGAATTCGAGCTTCGGGACATGGCGTCCCATCACCGCAAGGCAAACGGTCAGGGGCGTGGCCAAGACGAGCCCAATCGGTCCCCAAAGCCAGGTCCAAAAAACAGCCGCGATGATAAGGGCGATCGATGAGACGCCGGTGCTCGAGCCGTAGAGCCAGGGCTCAAGAAAATTGGCATTAATCAACTCCAGCACCACGAAAAGACCGAGTGTCAGAATGGGGCTGACCCAACTGGTCGAAACGGCAAAGGAAAGCAGCACCGGAACAGCCGCGGCAACCCAGGCGCCGATATAAGGAACGAAGCGCATCATGGCCGCAAACGCTCCCCACAGGACGGCGTTGGGCACCCCGATAAAATAGAGGCCAACCGCAATGCAAACGCCAAAGCTGACGTTCACGAGAAGTTGCATGGTCAGGTAACGCGCCACCCGACTGCCGGCATCGTCCATCGCACGCGTCGTCGCGCTGATTCGCCCCTGCCCGATCAAACGGATCATCCGTCCACGCAGATCTTCCCGTTTCAAAAGCATAAAAATGACCAACAGCAAAACCAGTCCAGCCGTGCCTAGCGGTCCCAATAATCCAGTCGCCGCGGTCTGCAGGATTTGCGGAAGCCGGCTCTGCGATTCCACGATGCGCACCGGCATCGGTTTCTCGTTAGTCGGTAGGCTACGCGATTCTTTCGCGGCCGACTTCGCCTCGGCCAGGGCTTCGCTCGAATTGGCGGGCGCTTCCAGCGAGTCCGGCAATTGCTTTTTCAACTCGGTAACGCTGCGCGAGAAACGACCGAACGCTCCACCCGTCGGCACGCGAAAGGCGTGCAGCTTGGTATCGATATTCGTCTGGTAATCCGGAAGCTTCGCGGCCAGATCAATCAATTGACGCGTCAGCAACCATCCGGCGCCGCCCACCACTCCGAAGAGAAGGGCGACCACAATCAAGACCGCTGCCACGCGTCCGATCCACCGCTCGATCCAGCCCACCAGCGGTGCGAGCAGAAAAGTCAGCATGGCCGCCAGCGCGATCGGAATAAGCAGCTCGCGCCCGACATAAAGGACCGTGATGACAAACGCCATCAACAGGATCGTCCACATGCCCAGAAGCGCGGCCGTGGAAGCATTCTTGGAGACGCGCATCGCTCTTATTCGTCGCCCACGGCTCCGCTTCTAGCAAATCGGGCGGGCTCTACCAGGCAGCCCTTGACGCGGATGACCTAACTTTCGGTTTCGAGCGCGTGCCGAGTCGGAACTAGACCTGTCACTCGGCAATCTGACCGGCGGGGACAGAGGCTTTAATATGCCCGACTACCGCAGCTAAGCGCTGCGACGGACCGCGCTTTGATCGAGCCGCGTTTGTGGTAACCCGGCTTTCCACTACCGTTACTTGTGCGCCTGGTTCCTCGAAATCCTGTGGTTGTGGCGTTAATACTGTTGGCGCTTCTCTGCCTTCTGATTCTGTGGATACGGAACCTTTGATGAAGTAGCCCCATGGGACAGGGGTAAGGTTAAGAGAATGCAGAGCCGAGCCTCCAAGCGTGCGATCAATTGTCGATCGGCAAAGACTCGCTCTTAAAAAAATCCTGGAGCGACCCGGGCACGATTTTAGAGGGCGCTGAGGCTCCTCCCTTTGTCTCCTTTTTGGAATCCAGATCACGCACCTTGAAAGGCTTTCTCTTGGTTTTTTGATCGGGGAGCAATTTCGATTGCGTTGTCATCGGAGCCTTTTGCCGCCGCTTCAGTAGCAAAGCTTCGAAGCCGTGCGTGCGCCAGAAGCCTCCTCTACATCGTCCGTACAGGCTTTGCCAGCGCATTTCTACGAGAATTCAACGCCGCGGCGTCAATCCTCCTACGAAGGAGCTCCGCGCCCCTAACGGAATTATCCTTCTTGGCGGACGGCTCTGCGAATGAGGCGCCTCCGGCGTAATAATCGGGAAAGCGCTGGCGCGCGGGCAGTCAAACCCGGGTTCCGAATTCGCTCCGAGATCGCATTTTGCAAAAGCAAAATGGCGACCCTAACGGGATTGAAGCCTAACTAGCAACTTCGCGAATTAGCGCAATTCTGCGGCATACGCGTGGCAAAAACGTGGTAAAGGTGAGGCCGCGAAAAGACAGGCTTGCTGTTTTCGCGCAGAGTAACGAACTTTCCGTGTCCGAATTTGTCCGAACCCAATGATTAAGCGCCATCTCCGAAATATCGCGACTTTCCTTCTGATCGTCTCGACCAGTGTCATCACAAACGCAGCACCGCGTCCGGCGGATACATTGGCTGTAAACTCGGAAGCTGACGCCCGAAGGATATTCAGCTCGTTTCATTACCCGGGAGGGTTGTTTCCGGGGAACACGACATTCCTGGGCGGTTCGTTGGCAAGAGGCGTATATCGGCTCGACGTCGATTCGCAGGGGAAAGTTGTCGCTATAACCGTCGTGAAAAACATAAATCACGACATCGACCTCAGAGCGATGAAAAATCTAGTCACGTGGCGTGCAAAGCCAGGGCCATTAAGGGTTGTGGACGTCTCGTTGATCATTCCCCGTCAACGCCGAATTTTTTCCGGCCATTGAACCTTCGGTGAACGGCAGCCGGATAACGCTTTTAATGAGACAGCTGCGACTGCGAAGATCAGCTTCGGACTGGCGCCAATCCCCTATGACGAGAGGTGGCGACCCTAACGGGATTATCCTTCCTGCTGGAAGGCTCTGCGAGTGAGGCGCCTCCGGCGTAATAATCGGGAGAGCGCTGGCGCGCGGGCAGTCAAACCCGGGTTCGAATTCGCTCCGCGATCGCACTTTGCAAAGGCAAAATGGCGACCCTAACGGGATTCGAAGCCTAACTAGTAGCTTCGCGTTATTGCGCGATTTCGACGCAAACCTGCGCCAGAAACGTAGTTATCTGCAAAGACGCTGAATTGGCGCCTTGCCGTTTTCGCGCAGAATCACGCAGTTTTCGTGTCCGAAATTGTCCGAAATTCTCGCCTCCGAGATTGAAAGCCTCGCGCGCGCGTGATTGTGCAAAAACTTAGTCCCTTGGGTCGTAACCGACTCAACTGCCATAGAGCATAAGACCAAGGTCCGATTTCGGTTGCCACAAACGCAGGCGATGTGGGTCGTATGTCTAACGTCCTTGTCTGCTCTAATCTCGATCGCCTTGAGAACACTCCGCTGACGACGCCGTCCATTGCCTTCCTGCCAGAAACGGCGCCCCTACCGCAAGCTTTCCCCCGAATCCGAGCAAAAGAGTTCGCGACGCTGCTTGCCCGGATAAATTAACAACTCGTTGGAGAGCGAGTTGCGGCTTGGCTTTCTTCAGCGGGCCGAGTTTTCCACATCAACTTGAAAAGTCTCGCGGGATAATCGCCTGAATCCGAGTTTTTTATGCTTGTCTTTTGCGCCTATTTCTGACCACAAGAATGCATGATGAAAAATTTGGTAATTAAAGGCTGTCTGGCTACCTGTCTCCTTCTCGCCACGACACCTTTCGCTTCGGCCAATCTCGTCGTTAATGGCGGTTTTGAAACCGGCGACTTTTCCGGCTGGACTACCATGTCTGCGGCGAGCGGAAGTTTTTATAGTGTGGGCAGTAGCGGCCAACATTCCGGCGCTCACGCGGCTGACTTTGGCGCGTTCGGGGCCGACCTTGACGCTATCAGCCAAACCTTTGCTACTACCCCGGGGACGATCTACAACTTAACCTTTTGGCTGCAGGAGAATTCAACCACTCCTTTTTCCAGTGAGTTTCGCGTTACCTTTGGTGGGGTTACCGAGCTGGACCTGATGGATTCGCCCGGTTTTCCGTACACCGAATTCAACTACAACCTGCTCGCCACGGGCAGCTCACTGACACTTGAATTCGCCGGGCGCGACGCCAGGGCATTATATATCCTCGACGACGTTGATGTGGAAGCTGGGGCCGCGGGCGTCCCAGATAGTGGCTCGACCCTTGCCATCGCTGTGACTGCATTCGTCGGCCTGTTCTTTTTCCGGCTAACTGTTGGCCGCCGCCGCGCCGCTCAGATCTGAGCCGCCGTTTTCCGCCGCCTCACGCACCGGGCGCGTACCCAGTGCACTCGTTCCAATTAGGATCTATATGACAACAAGGTGGAGACCCCTAAGGGGATTCGAACCCACTTCTTAGATTTCGTAATCTTGCGCAATTTTATCGTAAGTCTGCGCGTGACTGCGCGTTAAATGCGACCAGTCAAAATCGTCAGTTTGCAAAGTCGCGCAGATTTACGCAATTTCTGTGTCCGAATTTGTCCGAAATTTTGTCGCTACTGTTTGGGCGCGAGCGAGGCGACGATTTTCTCGAAACGCGCTTCTGGGAAAGATCGAATGCTCATTGCGGCAGCGGTGGCACCTTGAAGTCGATCTTGGCGAGCTGATCGGGGGCTTTGCCGATCTTGCGAAGGAAGGGCAGGCGCGATTTATCCAAACCGATGACCCCGAGTCGGATTTAAACGCAGGTCTCGGTGCGGTGGGCTGGCCGGAGTTTGCCAGGTCAGGTTCAACCATCTACGTGCAGATCTGGGCGAAGCCAATTTCGCATGACTGCCCCAATAGGGGCATCGTACGGGAAGAGTCACAGCCTACCGGTCTATTGCGGCTGTTTTTCTGCGAGTAATTCAATGAATCGCGGATCGCCGCGAATCGGGTCCCAAATCGGATCAATCCGCATGAACTCCGGTGTAATACCGGTGAATGACGGAACGTGAAGCACCCGTTTGAGAATGGGAATCGCTTCATCGGCATTCCCGAGCAGAGCGTAGATTTGCGCCATGGCCTCCTCTCGGTTAGGACCTTCGAATGGATCCTGCGAAGTCGGGCTCAACGCCATCCCCTTTTGTCCTTCGGATATGGCAGCGGCCGCATTACCGAGGCCGGCATAAGCAACACCTAAATCAGAATGGAGCCCTGCTTCGGGGACCGAACCCTTCGTGACGGTGATTAACTTTTGCGTGAGCTGCTGCACTGCTTGTTCGTAAGCCGCCTTTGACGCGGCAACGTTACCGGCGCGCTGCTGGGCGAGACCAAGGTCGAGAAGTATCTCACTCCTTTCATCACTGGGCGCGTCCTTCAATGCCGTCGAAAAAAGATCGGCCGCCTCGGCATAGTGGCGCTTCGTTTGCGCGGCATACGCGCGCAGTCGGACGCTGGCGCCAGGATTCGCCAGTAACAGGTCTATCGCTTCAGGATTTCCCATCGCCCAGAGACAATATGCTTTGTACTCAATACCTGTTGTATTCGACGGTTCCACGGCGAGAATGTGATCGCACATCGCCAAGGCCTCGGAAAAACGATGCTCGCTATAATAGCTGGTCGCGAGGCTAGATGCAGACTGGATGTTGCGGGGATCAAGTTCGACGGCGCGACGTGACGCGGCGATCGACTCATCCCAATGACCGAATCGGCGCTGGATTAAGCCGATCGCGTGTAGCACGTCGACATTATTCGGGAGACTTTTCTCGGCGACCTGGAATTCCGCGAGTGCTCCGCTGAAATCGCGCAACCCGTAATAGCGATAATAACCAAGCGCCAGATGCGCCTCAGGCAGGTTAGGATCGAGCGCCAGAGCACGGTCGGCCGCCTCCTTAGCTGCTGCCAATCGCCCCGGAGTTGGATCAACCCCAGTCCAGTAAATCGAGCTCTGCGTGCAGGAAAGGTACGCCCATGCCAACGCAAAAACAGGGTCCAAAGTTACCGCCTCTTGGAATGACCGAGCCGCGCTCTCCTCATTGGACTCATCTGCCGTCAGGGCGGAGGCAACGGCGCGGCCGCGCAGATAGGCATCGTAGGCAGCGGTATTTTTTGTTGGCGTCGCTTCGACCCGCGCCTTTTCTTTTGGGCTGAGGATTGCACCCACTCCGGCCGCGATTTCGGTGGCTAGTTCGCCCTGAAGAGCGAGGGAATCGGCCAGTGTGCGATCGTAGTTGTGCATCCAGATGTGGCGATCAGCAATTGCATCGATTAGTTGGACCGAGACGCGCACATGATTCCCGGAGCGGCGGACACTGCCTTCCACCACATTGCTCACTCCGAGTTGCTGCGCGATCTCTTTCAGATTGCGCGTGATACCGGCTTTGAACTGCATGACCGACGTGCGGCTGATGACTTTCAGATCTTTGATCTTGGCCAAATCCGAGAGCAACTCATCCTGGATGCCGTCAGCAAAGTAGGCGTTCTCTTTTTCTTCGCTCAGATTTTCCAGCGGCAACACGGCAATGCTCTTGTCAGATTGATTTGCGAGCGCGCTCCGGCCGTCCCATCGCTGGTACAGAATAGCAGCCGCGATCACTAAACCGATGGCAATAGCTGCGCCAACCAGCGCTATTCGCCGATGCCTCAACACGACCTGACCGCGATTCGTCGAAATCTGATCTGCTACTTTGGTCGGAGCAGCAGCATTTCCGAACTCCTGAGAGTACAAGTTCGCGATGCCCAATCGAACGCCATGTTTGACCTCAACTTGACCGAGATCGTAAAGGTATTGGCGCCAGTGGCCGTACTGCGCCAGATCATCCGCCACCCGGTTAGACAAAAGAATGTGACCCGCATCGCCGCATTCCATGACTCGTTGGGCCATGTTGATACCCGCGCCTGCGATGTTTTCTCGCTGGTTTATATCGCCAAGCCGGTCTACCGGCCCACTGTGAATTCCCATCCTCAGCTCAATCTTTGGGTCCTCCTGGTCAGCTTTACCGAGCTCAATGGCACAACGAACTGGCGCATCCGGCGCGGTAAAGAACGCCAGGGCCATACCGTCCCCGGTGGGCATGGAGATAAGTTTTCCGGCAGCCTCAGCCTGACGGAACTGCTTGGTCGAACGCACCAGGCGATTCAGTTTCTCAACTAATGCGCGCTGCTCATCAACCAGTCGCTTCGAGTAACCGACAATATCAATGAACAGCACATGCGCGATCTCGAGCTTTACATCTGAGAACGGGCCGTCGGCCATCGCGCCCCTCATTCTACGCGGCGTCAACCTGCAGTTCTACATCAGATTTCGCCGATTTGCGGTTCTGCCACAAATACCGCCGCAATCTGTGCACTATATATAGATTGAGAAAATCGGCCGCTTGGCACAATCGCGCAGAATTACGCACTTTTAGTGTCCGAAAATTGTCCGGAACGCTTTTTATAGCTTATTTCCTGCTGGCCAAACTTCTCAGTGGAATGAACGAACAACACGGAAACTGGTGCGGCCCTCGCCGGCCCAGCCAGGAAAAGAGCTGTCCGACCTGCGTCGGCTAACAGTAGCGACAGAAATTGCAGGCCTGGGAGCCAACTGACCTAACGATTTGAATCGTTTCTGACAAGTCTAACACTCTAAAGATCAGTATCTTACGACCCTAACGGGATTCGAACCCGTGTTACCGCCGTGAAAGGGCGGTGTCCTAGGCCACTGGACGATAGGGTCAGGGAAAGCCGGGCAATATCGGAATTGAGACACCCTCGTGCAAGGCAAATTGCGGGAGGTCGCGA